>Ga0209591_10007563_pt1 | contig 11923 bp, 12 predicted proteins | sample MAT01_FD_187207 | JGI IMG/M metagenome (GOLD analysis project Ga0209591, IMG submission 187207) | Freshwater microbial communities from Lake Fryxell liftoff mats and glacier meltwater in Antarctica - MAT-01 (SPAdes) (version 2) | ecosystem: Environmental > Aquatic > Freshwater > Ice > Liftoff...
TAAACTGGTAAATGGTAATTGGTAAGTAGTAATTACAAGCTGGCATCTGCTATCCAATTACCCTATACCAATTACTGTTTACTAATTACTTTATCATCCTCTTACCCTGTCACTTATGTCTAAACTTGATGCCCGCAAAGAGACCGTTGATGCCATTGTCCGCCGCATCTCTGATCTAAATGATCAATCACTCACCCAACTGTCGCAGTATATCAGTTACCTCAAGTGGCAGGAAGAGCTTTGGCATAGCTTGCTAGAAGAAGAAGTTGGGCCACGGCCAGACCAAGTGCTGTTGTGGCAATTTGACTTCCTGGAAGGCTTTCCAGCCGCTCGCCAGGCCGCCACCCGATCACCGCGCGGCATGGAGGTGAAAATTGCGCCAGCCACCTGTGGTATGGTGCAACAGATGGCGCTTTGGCAACATCCGCCGACCCTGGGCAGCAGTGTTTGTGAATATAGCCTGCGCGTGCCAGCAGAGGTCGACAGCCTGCGCATGCGCTTTGCCGTCGGCATTCGCGACGGCGCGATTATGGAAGGTGACAATCTTTGCGCCTTTCGGATTTATGTCAATGGGGTGCGCATCTGGAGTACGACCAAGCAGGTGACGAGTTGGGAGCGCTATCTGATCGACCTACCGAGCCTGGCCGGCCAGGAGATCATCGTCCAGTTTATGACCGATGGCCTGGGCGATACACGCTGGAATTGGGCTGTGTGGGCCGAGCCCGTATTGCTGGGCTATGGTCCACGGCGCGATAAAAATAAAGGGTGACCAGTCAGAGGTAAGTTGGGTACACCCAACTTACCTCTGACTGGCGACCTCTCTGGGATCAATAGCTGTTCAATACTATCCCATTCAACGGAGAGCACATTATGAAAATTGCCCTACTTATGCAGAGCGCAGCAGAACGGTCAATTGTGGCATATAGTTTTCAGAACGCAAATTTTTGTGTGTATTCACCTTTTCCCGATCTTCGGGAGTGGTAAGCGGCATATCTTCAATTGATTCGAGGGTATCACCCTTCTGGATACCTGCCAATTCAGCCGCGCTACCTGGTTCAATATCCAATACCATCAGCTTTTCATCAACCACAATACCTAGTTCTGGCGCCGGCATCAATGCAAGTGTGCTAGGTAGTTCACTAACAGTAGGCCCAGTAGTGGCAACAGTAGTCTTATCCGTTTGGCTATTCTGTACGGGGGATTCAGGGCCACAAGCTGTTATTACCAAGATCAAACAAACAAGCGATCCTACTAATGTGAAAATTTTCTTGGTCAGTTGAACTGACTTGTACACCGCTCTTCTGTTGCATGTCATAAATAACATCCCTTTCCTAAAATATGTTAGTTCGGACCATATAGGTAACAGTATAATAAAAGGTAGAATAGTGGAAAATTGAGTTTCTGGCCATATTAGCGATTCATTCGTCGTGTAATTTAAGGGTACGAAGCGAGCAGCTTCGATGCGTTACAAAATTTAGTTTTTATGCCTGTCTGTAATATTTTATGTCAAAATTGAATAGAAAATCTTCAATAATTTCCTACTGCACGATGAGCGCATCTACATCCACGAAGGTCCCAGTTGATTGTGAATTCTTATTTCCAGTTACAAGAACATTAAGCACATGTGTACCTGAGCCAAGATTGCCCCATGTCAGGCTTTGTTGTCTTACCGTTGTTGATGACCACATATCTATTGTACCCAGATCATTCCCGTCAATTGTGATAGCTGCTATACCACGATTGGCGGCTCTAGAAAAAAGATAGGTGACTTGCGAACCATCAAACGCAAATCGGAAAAACGATCCTGTTACATCTGCAAGACTTTGTGTGTTATTATACGTTCCGGAAATTCCACTTTGCTGTGCCCATCCATTGCTTGGTATATAGCGGAATTGACTATGAGAATTATCATAAGTGGCGGCTCCAACTGTGCTAATATTGACGGCATACATATCTACATCAACAAAGCCATTGCCAGTCCCTGCACCTGTAAAACTTGCATCTTTTACATAACTGGTGCTGGTGCCGGTCCATGTGTATCTGCTTACAGTATACGCCTGGGCCTTTGAAGCAAACATAGCCGAAGCGCAAATTAGGAATCCTATTACTAATGTTTGCCAGCGAATTGTTTGTACAATCCACGACTTGTTCAGTTTGCTTGCCAACGTTGAGGTAATCGTTTTCATAGAGATTGCTCCTTTGTTTCGCTGGTGTGGACATGTGGAGAAAATCTTTTAACCGACTATTCAACTCTAGCAGCTAGTCATTGCAAACAACTCTTAAAAACATCTTAATTTAATTGAAAAATCGCCCTCCTTATGACAAACTGTTCACAAATAATCAGGTGGCGATGCCTGAGATATGGCGATTGGTTCACCTCATCTATACCGCACTCGCACATAGATGAGAATGGCGAACTCGTGTCAATGGTCTGTTTTCATGCTCATCTATGGCAGTGCTCAGTATAGTCAAGAATCAGGAGATGGTTACCTTCTGTGTACTGCAGACGACCTATATACTAAATGAGAGATTGGGTGGAGACCTGATGGGCCTAGTGACGCAAGAACTAGGCAAAGCGTTCAAGCAGCGATCAAAAGAGACAGTTCGGGCCGCAATTTAACTTGAAGTACTAAGCAATTATGCTGATTAATTCATTATTTGCGAAGGATTGGGCGAGATTTTACGATAAATAAAGAGGTATAGCAAACCAAGCGCCCATCCAGTAAAATCTATAAGTAACGCGGAGATTTAGAAGACCATGAACGCAGCCATCATCGCCCCCCAGACCCAGGAACGCATCCAACTGACCGACATATTGCAACGTGCTGGCCTCACTGTGCTGACAGCGGATCATTTCGACGACTTGAGTCAGGGGTGGTCGACACAACCCATTGATCTGGTCGTGTTTGTGCAACCGACCGATCATCTGCTCGACGCTATTCGCCACACACGCCAAATTACCTCTGCACCTATCATTGCGATTACCACTTTCATCCATGATGATATACGCGTCTCGCTCTATGGCGCTGGTGCCGATCTGGTCCTTGTGCGCCCCTACAGCCCGCGTTTGCTCATGGTCCAGGCTGGGATGATGGCACAGCATGGCTTTACCATGGCCCGGGCCCAACCACCCCGGCTCGCGTTCAACAGTGTACGTGTCTCTACTGCCATACCCGCGGCCCCAGTTGGCATGGCAAGATTGTATAGCTAATGGATGGCACAATTGGGCAGTGAGGATCGAGCTGAAGTAAAATAGGAGAAACATATTATCTGAGTTGATTAATGGAGTTAGACGCATGATAAATACTCAAGTTGTCGGGAATCCTTCAGAACAATTTATTAAGTTACGTCAAATTGTATTACCAGTTTTGCAACCTTACGGGGTAAAGCGAGTGGCTGTATTTGGCTCATTTGCTCGGGGTGAGCAAACAACGGAAAGTGATATTGACATCTTAGTTGATTTGGATGAACCGCGTAGGCGTCCTTTGGGGCTTTTGACATGGACCCGGCTTGAACGCGAGTTGTCAGAAAAAATTGGGCGCAAAGTTGAGCTAGTAACCAATCAGGGACTCAATCGTCATATTCGTCCATTTATCGAAGCAGATATGGTAATCATTTATGAAGAAACGTGATGACACCGTTTATCTACGCGATATACTGGATGCTGTTCGCCAGATTGAAATCTATGTGGATGGAATTTCGTTTGTCGATTTTCAGAACGACAGAATGCGCCAAGATGCAATTGTGCGCCAACTTGAATCATTGGAGAAGCAAGCCGTAATCTCACTCCCCCAATGGCTCAATGAACAGCTAAATCAGTCGTAGCTTGCTGCAACTCAGTAACGGTTGCATTGGTTGCGATTGCCCGATTTCTCGCCCCTCGTTGTACAATACCCACATGAATCTGCTCACCATCGAAAATCTTTCTAAGCAATTTAGCGAGCGTCTACTCTTTGACAATGCCAATCTGGTGATCAATGAAGGCGACCGCATTGGCCTGATTGGTGTGAACGGCAGCGGCAAAAGCACGTTGCTGCGCATTGTGGCCGGTCTGGAAGCGCCCGACAGCGGCAGCGTGAACATCTGGGGCGGCGTGAGCGTCGAATATCTGCCCCAGGAGCCACCACTCGACGATGCGCTCACCGTCCTGGCAACGATTTTTCACAGTGACTCGCCCCAAATGCGCCTGTTGCGCGATTACGAAGCCGTCAGCGAAGCGCTCCATCAGCAACCCGACGCTGCTGACCTGCAAGCGCGCCTGGCCGACCTGAGCGCCGACATGGACAGCCAAGGTGGTTGGGCGGCCGAGGCCAACGCCAAGGCTGTACTGACCAAATTAGGGATCACAAATTTTGCCGCATCTGTTGGCACACTGAGTGGTGGGCAGCGCAAACGCGTGGCATTGGCACGCGCGCTCATCGACCGTGCCGATCTCTTGATCCTCGATGAACCGACCAATCATATCGATGCCGATACCATCGCCTGGCTGGAAGAGTATCTAGCCGCCACGCCTGGTGCCTTGTTGATGGTGACCCATGACCGATATTTTCTCGATCGGGTAGTCAACCGCATTGTCGAATTAGACCGGCGCCAGTTAGTCTTGTATGTCGGCACCTATAGCCAATATTTGGAGCAACGCGAGGAGCGTAACATCCGCCTGGCCGAAACAGAGACGAAACGACGTGGCCTCTTACGGCGCGAACTGGAATGGCTGCGCCGCGGCGCGATGGCGCGCAGTACCAAACAAAAGGCCCGCAAACAACGCGACGAAGAATTGATGGAGATCCAAGCGGATCGCGGCGAAAATACGGTGGCCATTAGCCTGGCTGGCCGCCGTTTGGGCGGTCAAGTGCTCAAGACGCAGAAGCTAGAGAAACGCTATGGCGATGCTATGATCTTAAATGGTGTCGATTTTCAGTTGGAGCCGGGCGATCGGATTGGCATTATGGGGCCAAACGGCGCTGGCAAAAGCACGTTTCTGGACATCCTGGCCGGCAAAACGACGCAGGATGGTGGCAGCGTCCAATGGGGCGATACTGTCCGCCTGGCTTATTACGACCAGCGTAGCGCAGATCTGAATGATGATATGCGTCTGTTGGAATTTATCGAAAAGGAAGCGCCGCTGATCCGCACGAAAGAGGGCGAATTGGTGGAAGCGGCCAAAATGTTGGAATGGTTTCTCTTTCCCCGCAATTTGCAGCGCGCACGCATCGGCAGCCTGAGCGGTGGCGAACGCCGGCGTCTCTACTTGTTGCGCACCCTAATTCACCAACCCAACGTTCTCTTTTTGGATGAGCCGACCAACGATTTGGATATCCAAACGCTGACCGTATTGGAAGAATTTCTTGACTACTTCACGGGCTGCCTGATCGTCGTCAGCCATGATCGCTACTTTCTCGACCGCACGGTCGATTTCCTGGTTGCGCTGGATAATGGTCAGCTTGGCCCGCGCTATCCTACCCCTTACACGACCTACGATCGTTTGCGCCGCGAGGCCCTGCCCGTGGTTGCTGCCCCCAAAGTGATTGCCGAGCCTGGCGCTGGCGCACAAAAAACAACTGCTCCTGTCCGCAAAATTTCCTGGAAAGCACAACGCGAGCTGGAAACTGTAGAAACACGCGTTGCAGAACTCGAAGCCCAGAAAGCCAATTTGCTGGTCGCAATGAATGCCGCCGGCGCTGACTATGTCATGCTCCAGCGGCTTGGGGATCAACTGGCCGCATTGGACGTCGACCTGGAAAGCGCGCTCGAGCGCTGGTTAGAACTCTCTGAGGGCAGTTAGTCTTCTAGTACATTGGGTGTAAATAGTTATACAGTAAGACAGTGGGCCAGTAAGATGAAGAGACAGTATCCTTCCTGCCCTCCTGTCTTACCGGCCCACTGCCTCCTTACTGATGTCACACTGCACTAAGTGTTTTGCTTCGTCGACCCCGTTTCTGGCGTAACGCCCGATCATTGCTTTATTTTCTGGGATCTAAGGCGAAACCGTTTGCGTTTGGCGATTGTGCATGTTACACTGCCCGCACGTTTTTTATTTGCTCTTTTACTCCCGCACCACCTGATGCACCCATCCAATAGAATTTACAGGGGCATACGCTGTAATCAACTGGCAACTCTGGCTTAGAGCAAGTCCACTAGCATTGTGCTTCTCCATCTATACCTACGGTTTATTACTGTGCGCACTGCTTGATAAATTTTACACAGTTAGGCTAAATAGTTCCTATGTATGAAGTAACCTGTTTTCGGTGTAGCCGCATTGTTCACATTACCCCCGACGCCGAACGCTGCTCTGTGTGTGGTGAAGATTTACGCCATCTGCTGCCGCCTGCTTATGCCTCAAAATATTTTTACGACCGAGCTGCGAATTTAGCCGCGGGCGGGGATGTACGATCTGCCCTTGCCGAAGTGGAACGGGGCCTTAATTACCGTGAAAGTTCGGAACTGCACCTGCTGGGTGGCATTCTTGCCAAGCGACATGGCGATGCAGACCTGATGCGTCGCCATGTCGCCTCCATTCCCTTGGAAGATGTCTTGCGCCAGGAGGCTGAATGGCTGCTGCGCTCGCACCAAACTCGGCAACGCACGCTGCGCGAGACTGGCAAGGCGCGCCAATCAGCCCATCGATCAGCGGGACCCACAGTCGAAGACGAAGCGTTACCTTTTTCGATCGAGGATGTCTCGCCCTCACCCAGTCGTGCCCGCCAAGCGTCCCGTGTTGGAAAACTAACAATCGGTTTGCTTATGGTGTTCCTTGTTGCTGGGGCTGGCTGGGCGCTCTTAGGGCAAGGGGCGCTGTGGCTGGGCTGGCGCTCACCAGAAGTCACTGCGCCGACTACCGACATGGAAACTGTAGAATCTGATGGCAGTGAAGCTGCGCCGCCGTCTGATAGCCCTGCCAGTTCGGCTTTGGTGACTGACACGCAACCGATTCAACCGAACCAGATTCTCACCCCTACAGCAACACCCGTGGTTCCTAATAACCTCGTTCAACAGAACGCGCCACCTGCGCTGGCCGCGATGACGCCACAAACGATTGTTGCCGCCGTCGATGGCCAAAATTTCAATTTTGAAAACTTTCTTGCGCAGCAAGGTCGTGCAGAACTAGCCCAGCTCCAGGTGGCGGCTACGTTGCAGGGCACACAGTTAAAGTTACGTGGGATTGTACAGATGGATGCTGAACGGCAGGCGATTATTGCCCAGGCGCAAAAAATTCCAGATGTCGCCAGCGTGGATGCTGTAGACTTGCTCGTTCGCTTGCCTGCTACTTATACTGTGCAAGCAGGTGATACACTCTGGGATATTACAGTTAAGCTGTACGGTGATCCGTCGCGCATGCAGGCACTGATTGATGCCAATGCCGACGTTCTGCCTTCTCCCGAATCACTACGCATCGATATGGAGTTGAAGGTGCCGGCACAGTAGTAATTGGTAAGTAGTAATTGGTAAGTAGTAATTGGTAAGTAGTAATTGGTAAGTAGTAATTGGTAAGTAGTAATTGGTAAGTAGTAATTGGTAAGTAGTAATTGGTAAGTAGTAATTGGTAAATGGTAAATAGTAAGTTGTGTGGATACGTTACCAATTACTACTTACCAATTACCATTTATTACCGCGGTGGGTGCATTGGCATTACGACGTGCAAAAATTCTTCCTCGCCCATGCCTACGGGGCGAATCATGCCGGGACGCGTGGATTGCGTGGTTTCGAGCACAACCTGGGGCTGATCGATCTGGCTGAGCACGGCAATCAGGAAGCGGGCATCGAAGGCAATCTCTAGTGGATCCCCTTCTACCATTGCATCAACTTCATTGACATTGTCGCCCATCTCTGTGCTGGCAGCCGTCAGGCGCACCTGGCCTGTCGTCTCGCCACTGGGCGGCACAATCGCCAAGCGAATAATATTGGCGTTATCGCGGGCAAATAAAAATGCTACGCGTACACCTTTGAGTAGTGCTGCTGTGTCGACGACGGTGCGCGTGTTGCGGCTCTTGGGGATGATGGCTCGATAATCAGGGAAACGGGCATCGATCAATTCGCTGACCAATTCGACACGGTGGAAACCCCCTTTTGCTTCCTCGCCTTTGCCCCACAGTTGAAAGAGGATTTGGTTGCGGGCCTGAGTCACAATGACCTGGACTGGGCGATTCTCGTCGGCGTCGGCGCTGATGCGCGCCAGTTCGCCCAGACTTTTGGCGGGCACAATTACGGTTAAAGGCCCACCAGGCGTGTTTTCGATCATGCCCTGGCTCATTTGCACACTGCGCACGCTAAGGCGATAGCCATCCGTGGCGGCCATGGATAGACGATCACCCTTGAAGCTGACTTCAACCCCGGTCAGCGTGGGCTTGCTTTCATCGCTGGAAGCCGCAAAGATCACCTGATCGATCATCTTACGCAAGCCGGTCGCGGGCAACTCAATCCGCACACCATCGCGTACTTCTACCATCCCGGCGCTCTCTTCTCCGCTACTCTTGGACGGATCGCCGGCGGTTGGGATGAGGGGGAATTCGTAGGCGTCGATACCTTTCATATTGGCATCGTAGCGCGCACAGGTAAGATGTAAGGTTTGGGTGCGGACGGCCAATTCCATGTCGATCCGTTCTGGCGGCAGGCTATTGACAAATTCGCTCAACAAGCGCGCTGGCACGGTAATCGCGCCCTCGTCCTCCACCTTGGCTCCGATCCAGCAATTGATCCCGATTTCGCGGTTCGTGGCGGCCAGCCGCAATTGGTTATCCTTCGCTTCCAACAAAATATTGCCCAACACCGGCATTGTGCTGCGCGAGGAGACCGCACGGCTGACGACGGACAGACCCTTGGCTAGATTTTCTTGCAGACAACTGACCCGCACGGGAACCTCCCTCTTCATGGCTGCTAAAATTCGACTCCTGGAAGTATAGCATACCCCCAGCGAATTGTGAATTGTTCATACACAATGGTTAATGGTTAACGCAAGCTGGATTGAGACGATTTATTGGACTGTAGCTAGCTTAAACGATGGTGCGCGACTTATTACCTTGCCTTGGTGTTATCATTCGTGCAGATCTGATCGATTCGACGGGCGGCGCCCTGTATGTCCTGACAATTGCACAGTGATCATTTTCAAGCTATAATTGCTGCGCCTGTCGATCTGGCCGCGCCCAACCGGCCAAAGCGTACTGCCTGTATATGGCCGTTGACATGGGCCAAGTGCAAATGATTATCATTGAATCAGATTAATAAACCACCGACAGGATGAGGATAAACAAGTGGCGTTTGAAAGACAAATCCGGGTAGACGCCCCAGAGTTTGATCATACGGAATCTGCCTGGCGTGTGCTTGATGACCAAGCCACACCCGTTGTGGGGGATGACACGGTCGCTGAACAGGAAGCACCGCTTAGCGATGAATCGTGGCTGGTGTTACAGGCACGCCAAGAGCCGGCCGCCTTTGGTGTACTGTACGAGCGCTACATCGACCGGATCTATGCCTATATCTACCATCGGGTTGGCAATGTTCAGGATACGGAAGATTTAACCGCCCGTACTTTCTACCGAGCACTGGACAAGTTGGATACCTACGAAGATCGGGGATTGCCCTTTTCGGCCTGGCTTTTTCGCATCGCCCACAACCTGGTGGCGAATTGGCACCGCGATCGCGGCCGGCGTCGCTTTCTTTCGCTCGACAAGCTCTGGTCGCACGCCCGCGAGGGTGATACTCCAGAAGCGCAATTAGAGCAGGAAGAAAAGAGCGAGGCATTGTGGGCTGCGATTAACCGCCTTCCCAAAGAACGCAAGGATCTATTGTTATACAAGTTTAGTAGCCGCCTCTCGAATCTGGAGATTGGCGAGATGATGGACAAGAGTGAGAGCGCGATCAAGTCGCTCTATTTCCGTACGCTAGCAACCCTGCGCAAGGACTTGGAATCCAAGGGCTGGGGTGCATGGATGTTTGGCTCGGAGTCAGCTGATCCAGAGGAAGGGGAGCAAGATGCGATTGTTTGAGTATCTGCCATGGCAAGGGCTGAAATCGGAAGCCGCTGATGCGCTTGGCGCCAGCCAAGTTGATCTGGGCAATGGCCGGTTTCTAAAGGCCGAGGATGTGCTCGACGGGCATTTTCATCGCCTTGCTACGGCGACTGTACCCGTACAGGTGCGCAGCGATCTAACCGCAGCCATTACTGTGTTGGCCCCTGGACTAACACCCTTGACCGATCTGGCAGAAGAAGTCGCGCAAGCGGTGCCGCTGGTGCAACCCGCGCCGCATTTTCGCCATCATCTACACAAAGCATTGGAGCAGACCCATCGACAACAGACAGCTCAGCGCATCTTGGGCACGCGGCCACCGGCTGTTTCCCAAACTACGCCGTGGCCTATGTTTGTGCTATTCGTGCTGACCGCGGTTGCCCTGCTTGGCTTCATAGGTTACCGTCAGCAACGACGACGCGCCAGCGTTGTATCCTAGAAGATAAACGAACGACAAAGGACCAATGACGAAGATCTATTATTGTTGGTCCTTTGTCGTTCGTCTATTACATCATTGTTCGGTTATGCAGTAAATCGACATACTTCTCCGTCGATGACTTTTCTTCCACTGTACTCTCTTCACCATTGCCGCGCCGTGCTGATCCACTTTGCAAACGTGTCGGCCCAATCCCCGGTACATCCACCATCGCTTGCGCATCACTTTGCGCCAATTTTAAGACGCCTTCGGCTAGTGCGGCGCCAGCTGCTTCACGTTGCCGCAGCGCACTGTTGCCCAACAGGTTCTTTAATTGGGTGATGATGCCCAGGATATCGTGGACCGGTTTGGCTAAGGCCCCGATCACAAAACCGGTGATCAGTACATCCCAGGCAATCGGGATCCCGACGATGAAATTCGGCACCAGCGGTTGAATGTATTCAAAAAACCGCATGCCTGTGTAATTGGTAACCAGAATGCCTAGAATGATGCCCAATACTAAACTGGTGCCGCTTTTGAACTGCATATACTGGGCGGTTTTTAATTGCGCAGGTTGCCAACGACCCACACTCATTGCCAACCATTCTAAATAATTCCAGATGATTTCTACCGCGCGCTCCACCGCTACTGTTGCCGCCAGTAAGGGCAAAAGGACAGTCCAAAGGCTCGCATTTTCGGCCGCTGTTTGTCCCACCGGTGCGGCAAGCGCTACCTCTGAGCTTAGGATAAAGAAAGCCCACAAGCTACTTATCAACCACTGTAACGCGCGTTTTGGACGATCAAGCATATGATTTACCTCGTTTAATTTTGCTTGGGGGATGCTGATCCAGGAGCGAGCTAACAAGTAATCGGTAACAAGTAATTATTAATTAACAATTACTTGTTACTTATTACTTATTAGCTCGCCGAAAACGTCTGCGCCAAATCGACCAACAGCCGCACCCCGTAACCGGTGGCGCCTTTGGGCGTAGCTGGATCTTTGTCATTGCTCGTCCAGGCCATCGCCGCAATATCCAGATGTGCCCAAGGGTAGCCTTCGGTGAAGTGCTCAATAAATTTGGCGCTGGTGGCCACGCCGCCGGTGCGGCCACCACTGTTCTTTACTTCGGCCATGTCACTTTTGATGTCATCCATATATTCATCATACATTGGCATCGGCCACAAACGTTCGCCCGTGCGGGCCGCAGACGCCATCAATGCTGCCTCTACATTCTCATTATTGGAGAAGAGACCAGCGGCCTGCGATCCCAACGCGATCACAATCGCTCCTGTCAATGTGGCCAGGTCGACAACGGCTGCTGGATTGTAGCGCGCCGCATAACCTAGCGTATCGGCCAGGACAAGGCGTCCCTCGGCGTCGGTGCTAATAATCTCGGTGCTCTTGCCCGTAATGCCCGTAAAAATATCGCCGGGCCGGAACGCTTTGCCATCGGGCATATTTTCGACACACGGCGTCAGGCCAATTACTCGGCGCGGAACCTGTAAG
>Ga0209591_10007566_pt1 | contig 11920 bp, 7 predicted proteins | sample MAT01_FD_187207 | JGI IMG/M metagenome (GOLD analysis project Ga0209591, IMG submission 187207) | Freshwater microbial communities from Lake Fryxell liftoff mats and glacier meltwater in Antarctica - MAT-01 (SPAdes) (version 2) | ecosystem: Environmental > Aquatic > Freshwater > Ice > Liftoff...
GGGACTGGTGATCGTCATCGTCAACGGACGATTCGGATCGGCGGCGTACCGAACGTTCATGCGAATACTTCGGAATGCTTCGACCACCTGCGCGGCCTGATCGGCGCTCTGTTTACGGCCGGCCTTTGCATCGATGACGGGCACGACGCCGAGCACGAAGAGGCCGAGATCTTCAGTAGCCTGCTCGGGGTAGCGGAACCGTTTGTCGACACCGTCGAGCAGAATCGCGAGCATCACGCTGAACACGAGTGCGAAGGCCGTCGCGCCAGCGATGATCACGGGCGCGGTGTTTTTGGTCGGCGCCAGCGGCGCAACGGCGGAGTCGAGCACGCTCACGTCAGGAATGGTCGCCGCTTCGGCCAGCTTTGCTTCGGCGGCCTTGAGGTCGAGGCTGCGGTAGAGTTCTGAAGCCACGTCGACCTGCCGCTTGAGCTGCCCCTCCTGAATCGTGCGCGTTGGAATGTTGCGCAGATCCTTGCTGCTGGCATCGATCCGATCTTTCAGTTGCGATTCCTTGATTCTGAGCTGGGCGAGATAGGCGGCGAGCGCACGCGGCACGTTGACCGTGCGAAGATCATTGAGGAAGACCTTTTGGCTCTTCACCTGAGGTGCTTCATCCAGGAAGGTTTCCTGTAGTTTGCGCAGATCTGTTTCACGCTGGGTCTGCTCAATGAGCAGTCGGCGAAGCGGCTCTGATGCCGGGTCCTGCGCAACGATCGGCACGGAGAGCACGGCTTCCGGCGTAATGATGCCGTCCTTCTTTCCTTGCTCGAGGATGCGTTCGATTGCGGCGCGATCGCGCGTAAATCCTTCGGCCAGCACCTTGTCGCGGAAGTAGTCGTTGAAGACCGGACTGTTCGTCATTTCGAGACCGGGCATGACGATCTGACGCTCGTTCGGCTCAGTGACGGTATTGACCCGAAAGCGTTGGAGCGCGCCTTCCGCTGCGGTGAGGTTGTCGGCGGCGAACTGTCGCTGTCCTTCAAGGATCGTCGCGTACGACATCACGTTCTTCTTCTTCAAGGCGGTGGCCTTGGTTACAAACTGCTCTACCCAGGCATTGAGTGTCGCGGCCGTGCGCGCCGAATTCTCGCCATTGAGGGTGACGAACATGAGCGAGCTGCCCATCGCGAGCATGACCGTCATCTGCTTGATGAGTTCGAGCGACGCTTCACGCGGGGTCTGCACGCGGAACTCGATTTCTTTGCGTCCGCCGAACAAACCGGAGGTGGGCTGCCAGAGGAACCCGACATCTCGTCCAATGGAGTCGCCGATCGCACCCTGCTCGACCTGCGCGCCCGGCTTGAGCGACAACACGTAGCGGTTGCCGGCCAGCGTCAGGAGATAGTCGCCCGGACGAAGGCGCTGCTGATCGACACGGAACGCGCGGAAAATTGTGCTGTCGGCGCCCTTGACCGGCTGGACAAACAGCGCGAGCTGCATGACGACCGGGTCGGCGATTGAGAACGACCGCATCAGGTCGGTCCAGCCTGTCGCGCGGAGCAGCTCCTGCCCCTGCACCGGTCCTTTCGCATTTGAATTCCCGGTGGTGCCGGCCGCGACTTCCAGCAGAATCGTCGACTTCACCTGGTATTCAGGGGTCAGGATCATGGTGGCCGCGTACCCTCCGCCGGCGCCAATCATCACGAAGAGCGCGATCAGCCATTTGTAGCGCTTGAGCGCGGCGATATAGCGCCCAAACTTGGGACCCGATGGCGGCGGCGGCGTGTCGTTCCCTCCACCCCACTCCTCCAGCTGTGGGCTGTCCTGATAGGCAGCGACTGCTCCCCCCTCGGGAGCGGCGACGGACTGAATTTGTGTTCCGGACATATGCAAGGCTGGCTGGGGGCAAACGTCGTGGTGCGTCCACCACGCTATCGTCGAATCTGCTCAACACAACGGCCCCGCGTAAGCGCGGGCGCAACGACGCGTTGATGCTACAGAACTTGTGACTTAATACTTCCTGTTGCAGTCATGAGACGGTAACTGTCGCGCTAAAGCTACGGAATATGCTTGACTACTGATGCTCAGCACGGTAAGACACTCCCAGTACTCGGTTGTTCGACCGAACTGAGCATCGGTTGCAGGAAGGACGCATCACCGCAAGAATGGTGACGCGAGCGGTCCACTTTCTTACGAATCTATTCGATGTCCGACGCCTTTCTCGCTGGCTCAACCCCAAACGCGATTCCGGATCGCGGCACTGGGCTGCGCATCCTCGTCGTCGACGACGACCGAACATTACGCGAAGGGTGCGCGTCCGTCCTCCAGATGGACGGACACACGGTCACATCGACCGGAAGAGGCGAGGAAGCACTCGAGTTCGTTCGTCGTCGTCGCTTCGATATCGTCTTGGTCGACCTGTACCTGAGTCCTATCTCAGGAATGGAAGTACTCAAGGCGACGCTGGAAGTTCACAAGGACACGATCGTCGTCGTGATGACGGGCAACCCGAGTGTGGCCTCCAGCATCGAAGCCCTTCGCGCCGGCGCGTGGGACTACCTCCCCAAGCCCTTCTCGGCGTCGCACCTCCAGGTGTTGGTCGGTCGGGCCGCGTATGCCGTCAACGCGGCCAAGGAAACCGTTCGCGAGATCAAGCCGACGCTGGTCACGCAAAATGGCGCCGGCGAGCGCATGGAGCTGCTCGGCGTGTCGCCGGCCTTTCGCAAGGCGGTCGAGCTCGCACAGAAGGTGGCAGCCACCGACGCCTCCGTGATGATCAGCGGCGAAAGCGGCACCGGTAAGGAACTCATTGCGCAGTTCATTCACCGCCACAGCCGTCGCGCCACCCGCAAGATCGTGCCCATCAACTGCGCGGCGCTGCCGGAGAACCTGCTGGAATCCGAAATGTTCGGCTACCGCAAAGGCGCTTTTACTGGGGCGGATCGCGACAAGGCTGGGCTGCTCGAAGTGGCCAACGGCGGCACGTTGTTCCTCGACGAGCTGACCGAGATGACCATGCCACTCCAGGCAAAGCTGCTGCGCGTCCTGCAGGACGGCGTGGTACGCCGGCTGGGCAGTGAAACGCAGGATGCGGTCGTGGACGTACGATTCGTTTCCGCGACCAATCGCGATCCCCAGGAGGCGGTGCAGCAGGGAATTCTTCGCGAAGATCTTTTCTATCGCCTGCGCGTGGTGCCCATCAAGCTGCCGCCCCTCCGCAAGCGTCTTGAAGACATTCCGTTGTTAGCTGAGCACTTTCTGGCGCGCTCGTGGGAACGTCACCGTGCGCATGGTACTCCCGTGCCCGCCCTTACCCCGGACACGATGGCGTTTCTGCAATCACGTCCGTGGCGCGGCAACGTGCGCGAACTGCAAAACGTGATCGAGCACGTGGCCGTGATCGCGGAGCCGGGGCGCCCGATCGAACCGGATGATATCCCAGTCTACGATGACGCTCAGGCCCCAACTCCCGAATCGGGACTGCCCGCGGCGATCATGAACGATGCCTTCCATCTCGCGAAGGACAACCTGATCGCGCACTTCGAGAAGGAGTACCTGACGCGCCTCACGACCCGCGCGGGCGGCAACATGTCGAAGGCAGCGCGCCTCGCCGGCATTGACCGCACCACGCTCTATCGCTTGATGGAGAAGCATGGATTCCGTCGGGACGTACTGGCGACGGCCACCGACTGATCCGGCGCATCGAGGACATCGTCCGATCGGAATTCCGGCGTAAATCGCGATCCATTGGTGACGTAGTCCACAGTTTTCGTCCATTCTGTGGTATATGATGGGGTTGATTCTTCAATGAGCGGGTTCGCGCGGTGACCTTTTGCTGGCGGGAACGGTCCTTCACGTGCATAGCGGCATGCCGCCTCGTCGCCGCTAGGACCGGTCGATGCCGCCCCCCCGAATACGTCTGGAGCAGCATGGTTTCCACGGTCTCGCGCCTTCGGGCCCGGCCGCACGAATCGACGGCACATCCCGGTATCGCCGCATTGCTTGCGGATGCCGCCGCGGCCGTCGCACAGCGATGGAAAACTGCCGCTGTCGTTCCGGGCGAGAGTGGGCCTGCCCTCGCAGCGCTGCAGGTCCTGACCGCCGCCATCGAAACCGGTCTCTCCGGTGCGCCGCTGCCTTCGCTCAGCACATACGCATGGACTGCAGAAGCGCCGCGCCTCATTGGCGGTTTGCGTCGCGCGCTGCTCGCGCGCTGGCAGCAGCACGGTGATGCCCCGAACGACGTTCTCCGCGCCATTCAACAGATGGAGTTGCTCCTCCGCGCGCTGGAGACCGACGCATCAGCGCAGTTTGCCGAACATGTGTTGGGCCCGAATGCACTCCAGCTGCTGGTCGAGGTGGCGCACGACATGCGTTCCCCGCTGGGTTCGATTCAGTTTCTCGTCGAGCGAATGCGGCGCGGACAGACGGGACCGGTCTCGCCGATGCAGGAGCGCCACCTGGATCTCGTGTACAGCGCGGCATTCGGGCTCTCGGCGCTTACGAGCGACGTGATGGAGCTGGCGCAGGGCGGCGCGCGGCTGGTGGGAGCGGCAGTGGTCCCGTTTTCAATCGGTGAAGTGTTGAGAACCGTGCGTGACGTGGTACAGCCGATCGCGGAAGAGAAGAAGCTGACGTTACGCTTCAGCGGCCCCCCCGGAGACTTGCGCCTTGGTCACCCCGCTGCCTTGCATCGCGTGCTGCTCAACCTCGTTACGAATGCGCTCAAGTTCACCAACGCGGGCTCCGTCACTGTGCAAGCCGACGCCATGACACCGACCGCGGTCCGCTTTCTGATTGCCGACACCGGACGGGGGATGCCGGCGTCAGTCACGGCGCGACTCGCCGACGGGCTTGGCGCACAGAGCGAGGCCCGGAGTCGGTCGCAGAGTCGCTCGCAGAGCGAGCGCGAAGCGGACACTGTATTTTCGAGCGCAGGGCTCGGACTCGCGATCTGCCAGAAGCTGGTGGCAGCGATGGGCAGTCGGCTGACAATCCTCGCGGCCCATAGCCCAGGCTCGCAATTGGAGTTTACGCTCCACCTGCCCGCTCTACCGCAGGACTGACACAGGTGAATCGCGCACGCGTCTTAGATTTCAGCATGCCCTGCTTTTTTCGATGATCCCCTTGAGCCGTTTGAGATGACTTCGACGAACGTTTCTGAAGGCACTGCCGCGCGCGACGCGCTCGATCTGGTTGATACACGGACCGGGTCGCACTACAGCGCTGCCATTCGCACTGAAGGCCCGGAAGGCGACACGTACATTCGCGCGAGTGACCTGCGTGCCGTGAAGCAGAACGCGTCCGATTTCGGAATGCTGAGCTACGATCCGGCATTCATGAATACGGCGTCGTGTCGGAGTGCAATCACGTTCATCGACGGAGACAAGGGGATCCTGCGCTATCGCGGCTATCCGATTGACCAGCTCGCGGAGAACGCAACATTTCTCGAAGTCGCGTACCTGCTGCGCCATGGTGACCTGCCCGACCAGACACAGTACGACAGCTGGGTGCACGACATCACGTATCACACGTACGTGCATGAGAACATCCGCAAGTTTCTCGAAGGGTTTCGCTACGACGCGCATCCGATGTCGATGCTCTGTAGCGCCACGGCCGCACTGAGCAGCTTCTATCCTCAGGCGCGCGACATTCACGATCCGCATCAGCGCTACATCTCGATCATCCGCCTGATGGCGAAGCTGCCGACCATGGCGGCCTTCGCCTATCGCCACGTGAAGGGACTGCCGTTCATCTACCCTGACAACGACCTCTCGTACGTCGAGAATTTCCTCTCGATGGTGGCGCGTATGTCAGAGCCCAAGTACGAAGGCAACCCGGTGTTCGTGAAGGCGCTCGAAGTGCTGTTCATCCTGCACGCCGACCATGAACAGAACTGCTCCACGAGCGCGGTCCGGGCGATCGGCTCGTCGGGTGTCGACCCGTTCTCCGCTGTAGCCGGTGGCATCGCGGCACTCTTCGGCCCGCTGCACGGCGGCGCGAACGAAGCGGTGCTCCGCATGATCACCGAAATCGGCGACAAAAAAAACATCCCGGCGTTCATCGAGTCGGTGAAGAGCGGCAAGGGCGAGCATCGCCTCATGGGCTTCGGCCACCGCGTCTACAAGAGTTACGATCCACGGGCCCGGATCGTGAAGAAGCTGGCCGACGACGTGTTCGCGCAGGTCGGGATGGACAAGGATCTCGAGATCGCGCTCGAGCTCGAGCGGATCGCACTCTCCGATGATTACTTCATCGCGAGAAAGCTCTATCCGAACGTGGACTTCTACACCGGCCTGATCTACCGCTCAATGGCATTCCCCACGGACTTCTTCACGGTGCTCTTTGCCGTGGCCCGTGTGTCCGGATGGTTGGCGCAGTGGGAAGAGATGATTCTCGACAAGGAACAAAAAATCGCACGTCCCCGGCAGATCTACATCGGCGCCGCCGAGCGCCAGTACATCGATCCGCTGGCGGAGAAGTTCCCGCGAGCACGCAAGGACAGCATCCGCAAGTAATGCTGAGTCCTAAACTGGCATCGCAGGTCAGTGTAATCGTGCCGACGCATTCACGGGCAGCCATGCTCGTTGAATGCCTCGACTCGCTGCTCACGCAGTCGGTGAATGCGCTGGAGATCATTGTGGTCGATGACGCCTCCACCGACGACACGCCGAGCGTCGTGGCGCGGTACGGTGAGGCCGTGCGCTATGTGCGCATCGACAAACAGTCTGGAAAGAGCGCCGCCGTGAACTTGGTGCTGGGGCAGATTCGCGGTGAGTTCGTCTGGATTTTCGATGACGACGACGTCGCGTTGCCGACCGCGATCGAGCGGCTCTCTGCGCCCTTGATCGCCGATCCGTTGCTGGCGTTCAGCTTTGGCTCGTTCATCGAGGGGGTGTCGTCTGAGGACGGCACACTCAAGTCGCGCGGGATTGACAGCGTCATGCCGAACCTGTCGGAACGCGGGCTGCTTGCGCCTTTACTCGAGGTGAACTTCCTCGGCGGCGCGCGCCTGCTGTTCAGAACGCAGGCGTTACGTGCCATCGGCGGATTCAACCCGGAATACCTGCGCTCGCAGGACTATGATGTCGCCATCCGTATGGTGCGCCATGGCCAGGGTGGATTCGCACCGGGTGGGCCGTTGTACGTCTACCGGGTGCATCAGAGTGTGCGGCATTCAGCGGATCGCGTCACCACGATCGAACAGCTCGAAAGTCGGTGGCTCGAGTACGATCGTCAGATCATTGGCGCGTTGTTGGCCAAAATGCCAATCCAGGAGCTGTTGCCGACTCGCGAGAATCCGCACGCCGCACAGCGAGGCTTGTTGCTGCAACGCGCCGGCATTTACGCCAGCAAGTTGATGTTCGACGAAATGCTTCAGGATTTTGCGGCGATCGGGGCACTCGGCGACGAATCGGCGCTCACGCGACTTGAACGCGCTCAGGTGGAGCGGCTGTTCTACTTCACGCCGATGTATGGCGTTGGTGATCTGCTCGACGTCGATTCAGTCGTTCGCGAACTGCGCAGACTTGGCGGGCAATCGGTCGCGATACGGAATATCCTCGGCCACGCCGCGCGCACGGCACCCGGGCGGGCGCTTATGACCCTCCTCAAGCATCGCCAGCCGCGGCGCTCGTATCGCATTCTGCGCACGGCGTTGGCGTTCGGCTCGTTGAGCGCCGCACCGTAGCCAGGCAGATGCAGATTGGATTGGTCGAGATCGGCGCGCTCGGCGTATCGGGCGGCTTGCTCGTGTGGACATGGGGTCTCTACACCGCGTGGATGGTCTCGCGCGCACGCCGAATTCAATCGGTAACGTTGCTTCCGCCGCGCCCTTTGTCGTTCTCGATTGTGATTGCGACCCGGGACGATCCAGGCATCGTCGCAGCGCGCGTTGAGAATCTGCGTACGCTCCCCGATCACAATCGCCCGACCGACATCATTCTCGCGGTCGACAGTGGTGGAGCGTGGGCGCTGGCTGAGTATCAATCGGCGCTCGGCGAGGATGTGCGTGTGGTGCCAGGCGATCCCTCCGGCGGCAAATCGGCCGGACTGAACGCCGGCGTTCGGGCGTCGTCGTGCGACATCGTGGTGCTCGCCGACTCGAAGCAGCTGTTCGTGGCCGGCTCACTTGATGCACTGATTGCGGCATTCCGCGAGCCTGGAGTCGCCGGCGTGAGTGGAACGGTGCGCCAGAGCAGCGGCGACCGCACGCTCGATGCGTATTGGCGCACCGACACACTGGTGCGTCGTGGGCAGTCAGCGGCCCACTCGGTCGTCACGACCACCGGGCAGATCGCCGCATTTCTTCGAACTGCGTACCCCACGCTGCCGGATGGGCTGATCTGCGATGACCTGTACGCGACGGCTTCGGTCATCATGCACGGACATCGCGTCACGTTCGCCGAGCATGCGATTGCACTCGACGATCGCACCTTTACCCGCACGCAAAATCTGCAACGCAAGATCCGCACGCTCAGCGGCTTGGTGCAGGTGTGCCAAGTGATGCCAGCCGTGCTCAATCCGGTCCGCAATCCGATCTGGATTCACTTCGTATCACAGAAGCTGCTGCGGCTGGTGACGCCGATCCTCGTGATGGTCGCCGGATGGGCGCTGCTGTCGCTCACGTTAAGTCTTTTTTTGCCCGTGGGCATAGCGCGCCTTTTCGCACTCGCCGCGTTCATTCCGCTGTTTTCGGTCTGGCTTTCGATTGACAGTGCGGCGGCACTGCTTGGCCCCGCAGCGTTCCTCTGGGTTCTGCTGGTCGCGCTCTACAACGGACTTCGCAAGCACTACGACGTGTGGCATGCGCATGCGCCGACAACGCATTCGCTCCTCTCATCCTTGGCGGAACCGCCGCCGTGATCGATACACCTTATCCAAGGTCAGCGCCGAGTGTTGGTCAGACTGGGCGGTAGAGTTGCGGTGCCGACGCCTTGTGGACGTTGCGCACCAGACCACCGATCCCAATCGCTGCGAAGAGCAGGAAGACGAACGCGTGCGACAGAAAGAAAATGGCGCTGAAGTATCCGGTCATCGCGGCAAGATACTCAGGCCTGTGCACCGGATTGGGGAGACCACTGATCGACCACTTGGCCATGTTCCACGTCCCCTTTGCCGCGGACCACATCGCGAAAACAAGTGCGCAGCCTCCGAAGAAGCCGAACTCCACAAACGCCTGAATGTAGGTGTTGTGCGCGGTGAACCACGCCGCCGTTGTGTTCATGGAACGGAAGTAGTTGCCTTCGGCGACCGAATAGTTGCCCATGCCGACGCCGGTGATCGGATTCTGCGCAAAGTGTGTGAAGCTGCGCTTCCAGATGGCAATACGTCCGGTCTGCGTTGTCGCGTTGTAGTCCTCGTTCACGTTTTCCAGCGTCCCGGCGCGGTCCTTGAACTGCTTCGGCGCAATAGCCCACACGCCTATGAGTGCCGGAATGACGATCATCAACGTGACGATCGCGCGACTCGGCTTCATCGTCGCGATCAAGGTCAGCATCAGTACGCCGAAACCGACCAACGCACCACGTGACGACGTCTGCACGATCATGAGCATGAAGGTCAACGCCGACCCTGCGCCGAGCAACCGTCGCCAGATTGGACCACGCGCCATCATTCCGAACGCGAGCGGGAGAAAGAGGCACATCATGGCGCCGAGGTCATTCGGGTCGTAGCTGCCGCCCGACGTGAGTCGACCGCTGCCACGCTTGTCCTGCCCGATGAGGATCCACACTCCGCTGACCATCGCGGCTGCAGCGACATTGACCGTTGTGAACCGATCGAGCGCCTTGATGGTCGGCGGGACCATCATGATCGCGACCGTGAGCAGGATCCCGTAGCCCATGGTGCCCAGACCCGAGAATGCAAGTGCCTTGAACAGGGCGAACGGCACGCCCACGACAGCAGTCAGGCCGTAGATCAGCATCGCCACGACAATCGGATCCTTGGCCGTGCGTTCCACGACATCGATGCGGGTCTGCGACAGGAGGTAGCCGACGCAGAGAATGCTCGACGCGATGACCGGGCGCAGGATTTGAGCTCCGGGCACGATCTCGGAAAAGCGCACAGCCAGCAGCACCGAGAGGATCGTCGCCGCGAAACCTGCATACTGGGCGTAGCCCTGAGCGGTCAGGCGCTTCTTGAACCAGGACGGCACTGCCCGCGGGGCACCGCGCGGCGGTCCGCCGGTGGGCACCGTTGGATTGCTCCGTCCGCGATACCGCCCGCCCTGTACGAGCGCTGTCTGGTTACGCATATGCCCGCTCCCTTCCCTGATAAAGTTCGAGATACGTGTCCGTCATTGCGGTGACGCTGTACTGAGCCCGAGCCTTCGCTCGCGCCGACTCGCCCAGCTTCACTCGGCGTTCCGGGTCCAAGATCAGCGCCCCGATCTGGGTCGAAAGCTGCCCTTCGTCGAGCGGGTCGTCCACAATTATCCCATCAACGCCGTGTCGAATCATGACTGGCATGCCGCCAACGCGCGAGACCACGATCGGCTTCCCGGCTCCCATCGCCTCCACCAGCGCGACCGGCATCCCTTCCCAGAGTGACGGCATCACAAAGAGGTCACTTGCCGCCAACAGATCGGCCACGTCATGCCGAGGTCCGAGGTTCTTGAAACGCCCCTCGACACCCAGCCGCGCTGCCTCGTCAGCCAACAGCTGGGTGGACTCTCCGTGCGGCCCGGCGACCAAGAGCGACCAGTCCGTCTCCCGGGGCAGCAACGCCATCGCCTTCAGCACCGTCCAGTGATTCTTCCTCGGCCCCTGCGACCCCACACACAACGCCGTGAACTGCAACGTGCCCAGCCCCAGCGCTTCTCGCGTGGCATCGCGGTCGCCTTGCGGGAGTGAGCTGCCGTTGTCGACCACGAGCATCCGACTCTTTGAGATCCCCAACACTTTGGCGAGATCCTGTTGCATCGTTTCAGAGACGACCACCACTACCTTGGCGCGCGCAAACGCCAGACGCAGCGCCACACGACGCCGCAGATACTGCGTCTCGGTGGCATCGCCATGCATCGTGATCACGTGCGGAATTTTTGCCAGCCAGGCGACATAGCCGCCGTACGCAGCCATCACCCAGAGGTGACTGTGCATGATGTCCGGTTTGAATTCCGCGATCGCGCGCCTGATGGTGCCGGTGATGTCGGGGTTGATCGCACCCCGCAATGCAAACTGCCAGACGGGAAATCCGTCTTTCGCCATCTGAAGGTGCAGCCAATCTCCGCCATTCGACGGCGCCACGAGCCCGACCTCATGACCGCGCGCGCGAAGGTCGAGTGACAGATTACGAATCATCACTTCTGCGCCGCCGAGCCGGCTCGTCTCGGTGAGCATCAAGATGCGCACGGCTGCTCCGCGGCGACCAGTGCATCAGCGCGCGCCATTGCATGCTCGGGAGGCATACGCACCTGACGCGCCTCGTTCCGTCCGCCAGCGAGGAACCACTCCGCCATTTCCTTGAGCGATGAGTGCGTCGAATCCTTCGCTTCGAATCCTGCGGCGGCGAGATACGACGGCACAAAAAGCGTCTCTGTGGCAAACAGCTTTCGCACGCGCGCAGGCGAGATACTCGTACTTCGTCCGATCATCTGCAGCCCGTTCTGCACGACTCCAGCCGCCATGACGGCCAGGGTCAGCGGAATCGTAATCCCCGGTGTGCGGCGATCGAACGCTTGTGATATCGCGTCGATGATTTTTTTGCTCGAGAGCTGCGGTTCGCTGACCACATTCGCAATCTGCAGCGACGAGAGCGCCCGTTCACGCAGCCATTCACCGGCCGTAATGACGGTGCGCGCCGAGCTGAGGCTCTTGATGTTTGCGGCTGCACCCACATGCACGAAAAGGCCACTGTCGATCTGCTTCATGAGACTGAACATGTTTGCAAAGTGACCGGGTCCGATCACTACGGCGGGCCGTAGCACCACGGCGGACCGCCCTTCGCCACGCGCGACCCACTCCCTGATGCGATGCTC
>Ga0209591_10007567_pt1 | contig 11919 bp, 9 predicted proteins | sample MAT01_FD_187207 | JGI IMG/M metagenome (GOLD analysis project Ga0209591, IMG submission 187207) | Freshwater microbial communities from Lake Fryxell liftoff mats and glacier meltwater in Antarctica - MAT-01 (SPAdes) (version 2) | ecosystem: Environmental > Aquatic > Freshwater > Ice > Liftoff...
CGTTTTGCTGGGCGGTCCCCTGGAAGAGCAGGACCGACGGCATGGCCGGCAACCCGTCCGCCGTGAACACGAGGTCATTCGCCGCGATGCTCGCCGAGCCGCCGGTGGGGCGGAGTCGGGCACCCACGCCGGTCGAGTTCGCGCAACCGACCGGACCGACGCCGTTGTTGCCGCACGGACACGGCGTTCCGCTGCCGTCGCCGAAGCAGAACGCGCCGGTCAGGTCGGGGATGCCGATGCGGGGGTTGTCCATCCCGACCTGCCAGATGTCGAAGATGAAGAAGAACGTCGGATCGCCATAGAACCAGCGCACGCGCGACACGTTCGTGATCACCGAGTTCCAGATCTGATCGTTCGTGCCGGTGCCTTGCAGCGTGAGCCATCCGCTCGGCAACGTCGCCGACTGAGACGGGATCGCGACGTCGAACGAGGCCCAGCCAGCGCCCGGCTGCGGCACGAATCCGGGCGAGAGGAAGTAGACGGCGTCGTCATCACTCGGATTGCCCGGTGTACCGGCGTCATTTTCGAGGATCAGCGTGACCTCGCGCTGGAACGGGAACTGCGTCGCGAAGGTGATCAGGTCGATGCCGAGTGAGTCGACCTGCCTCGCGCGGAAGTCTCCGGTGAACGCGGAACTCACGCCCGCGCTCGTGCGCGGCTGCGGCGCGAACGTGTCGATCACGTTCGTGCGCAAGTAATGCCCGGGGTTCCCGCCGGTCGCGACGATCTGATCGCCCGCGCCCCAAGTCCACGCGCCCTCGTTCGAGCCGTTCGTGAACATCTCGACGAAGACTTGCGCCTGTGACGACACGGCGAGGCAGAACGGCGCGAGCGCCAGAAGAATGAAGTGCTTCATCAGGTTGTCCGTTGGATCGCTGATTCTCGTAGGGGTGCCAGGCCCTATGCGCTCGATCGTACCGTGCTACAAGCAACGTCGGTCGTGCGCGCGCCGCAGGCGACGAGGAGTTGCCGGTACCAGCGTGCGGCCGCGGCCGCGCGACCCGGTAGCGCGCTCGTTCCCCACACGACGGACAGCGTGCGTCGCGTCGCCCCCGACGTCTTCGTGCGCTGCGCGTCCTTCACGGCGTTCGCGCAAGGCCCCTCGGCATCGAAGAGGCACACGAGTCCGCCGACGTCGATCGTCTGGCCCGTCGCGTTGAAGACGTAGCTCGAGCCCGCCTCTGGAATTGCGATCGAGAACGGTGCGCGCGCTCGGTCGATATCCACGACGCTGATCGGAAGACCCGAGTGCAGCGACACCGCGTTGCACGCGTCCACCGCGGCGTTGATCGAGGGAAATGTGCTGTCGACGAGCGCGCCGAGCAGGTACTCGCTCGCGGGCTTGCCGCGTCCGGTCGGCTTGTAACCGCCGTGGCGCAGGAGATCCCGCACCGCCTTGCGCACGGCCTCGTCGGAACCGAGGGGCGCGACCGCATCACCGCGCAAGAAACCGCGCACGAGATCGGGCGAGCTCACGGCTTCCAGGGATGCCGCGAACTCCGTCTCGAACGCGACCACTTCGAGCGTGGGATGAGGCTGCAGTCGGATCACACGATCGATGGTAACGGAGATCCCATCCAGGGGCCGCTCGCTCGACCTCTCGAACGCGACGTCGCGGGGATCTCGTTCGCCGCGCACGTGGTCGCGTTCGTTCTCGCCCTGCTCCATGAGGACTCTCGGGCGCGGTTCGAGATCCTGCAACTCACCGCGCTCACGGAGCGGTTCTGCTCGCATTTTTCAGGGTCTCCGCCCCCGTCGAGCGCTGACGGTCCGGAGTCTCTTGACTCCCCGGCCGTTGGCAGAACTCGACCGCGACGGTTCAATCGCTGGCCCGCAAGCCCCGACTCGAGACCAGCACCATGCAACGCATCCTTCCCATCGTCCTCGCCCTCGCCTGCGCCGCCTGCGCTTCGAAGCGCCACGGCCAGACCTCCACGGCGCCGAACGAGCCTCGAGCTCCGGGCCACGAAGCGCCCATCATCGCCGCAGCGAACGCCGACGGTTCCAACGCGCGTCCGGCGGAAAAGATCGCCGGCGGACTGACGGAGGCGGAGTTCAAGGAGCTCCACGCCGCTCCCGCAGGGATGACCGTCGCCTTGAAGGGCCGCGATGTCGAGGTCGGCGGCGCGAAGGCCTACTTGTCGCTCCCCGAGGGATCCAAGGCGCCGCTCCCGGGCGTGGTCGTCGTGCACGAGTGGTGGGGACTGAACGACAACGTGAAGCATTGGGCGGATCGCATCGCCGCCGAGGGCTACGCCGCGCTGGCGGTGGACTTGTACGGCGGCACGATCGCGAAAACGGCCGACGAAGCGATGGCCGCCATCCAGCGAGTCGACGATGCGAAAGCGCTCGTCATCCTCCGCGCGGGTCACCAGTTCCTGGTCGAGGACGAGCGCGTTCGTGCGCCGCGAACGGCCAGCATCGGCTGGTGCTTCGGCGGCCGTAAATCGCTCGAGCTCGCGCTGGCGGAGCCTGAACTCGACGGCGCGATCGTCTACTACGGCAATCCGATCACGGACGCCGCCACGCTCTCGCCGCTGAAAGCCGAGCTGTTGGGCGTCTTCGGCTCGCGCGACAAGAGCATCACGGCGGACAAGGTCGCGGCGTTCCGCAGCGCGCTGAAGGCTGCCGACAAGAAGTTCGAGGTCCGCGAGTTCGACGCCGATCACGCTTTCGCGAACCCGTCGAACCCGCGCTACGACGAGCTCAACGCGGGCAAGGCCTGGGAACTGGTGCGCGCGTTCCTGCGTCGGATCCTGGTTCCCTGAGAGCGCGTTCGGAGACGGAGCCGCGGCGCGGCGCGCGGTCCCTACCGGACCGTGCGCGGCGCCCAGATCCGCACGTCGAGCCGGCGTGCGAAGAGGAGGTGCGGCGCACGATCGGGCAGCGCGATCCGGTGCGCGGCTGCCATCGTGTCGACTTCGACGCTCGCGGTCGCTGGCTGGAGCGGCCACGGATCGTGGTGTATCTCGCCGCGACGGACGCGGCCTTGGGGGGAGCGCGCGTAGAGGCAGTAGCGTTCCGTGAGCCAGTGCTCGAGCGTGCCGCGCGGCGCGTGTGATACCGGCCCGGTCGGCGCGTACGTCCCGCGCCACGCAGCGCCGGGAGCGCCGCGGTGCACACGCTCGCTGTCGTAAAGGACCTCTTCGTCGCGCGCGGTGCAGCTCATCCGCGCGCGGAAGTACGGCAGGTGGAACCAAGCGCGCGCGACCGCGACCGCCAACGCGTTCGCAGCGTCGAGCGAGAAGAACCACACGCCCGGGCGATCATCCACGCGGACATACGTGCGCACGTTCAGCTCGGGAAATGCAGCCGTTCCCGGCACCGCGGGCAAACAGCGCAACCGGACGCCGCTCATGCGGAACGGCACGACTCCGATCCAAGCGGAACCGGCGAACGTGTCGAGCTCGAGCTCGGTCGGCACGTGCGAGCGCATCGCCACCGCATCGATCGGCCAGTGCGCGAACAGGAGGTCGTGCCACACCTGCTGCATGACCCACGGACCGGCCGGAATCGGCCAAGGCCGATGCGCGGTGTCGAACGCGGCGCGCGCTTGCGCGCTCACGAGATCCCGAGGCCGAGCCCGAGTCCGCCGGCGACGGGGATCACCGCTCCCGTGACGAAGCTCGCGCGCTTGGACGCGAGGAATCCGACGACCGACGCGATCTCCTCGGGCTCGCCCGCGCGGCCCAATGGCGTCGCCGCGATCAGCGCGCGCAGCGTCGACTCGGGAACGCGATCGCGAACCCGTTCCGTGAGCACGAGTCCGGGCTCGACGACGTTGCACGTGACGCCGTCGCGCGCGCATTCGAGCGCGATGCTCTTCGCGAGGCCGTGCAAGGCGGACTTGGCGCTGGTGTACGAGGCTTGACGCGGCGCGCCCTCCGTCGCGGCGATCGAACCGACGAAGACGACGCGGCCGAATCCGCGTCGCTTCATGGCCGGCAGGAACGCCGCCGTGAGCCGCATCGGAGCGAGGACGAGCACTTCGTGCACGCGCGCCGAGTCCGCTGGATCGACCTCTTCGAGCAGACCGTACGGCGGGAACCACACGGCGTTGTGCACGAGCACGTCGAGCTCACCCGCGAACTCCACCGCCCGTCGCGGAAAATCCGCGGCGGTCACATCGCCCGCGAGCGCGCGCACACCCGCGAGCCCCGCCGAACGCGCCGATTCGACCGCGCGCTCGAGCACGTCCGCACGCCGCCCCGTGACGACGACCTCAGCCCCACGCCGCGCGAGCTCGACCGCGATCGCTCGCCCGATCCCCTCTGCGCCCCCGGTGACGAGCGCGCGACACCCGCGAAGATCGTGCTCGGACGACATGTTCGCCGCGAGGATAGCCCACCCGGTGCCAGGCTAACTTCGCCCGCGCTGGGAAGCGGGGAATCATGCGGGTCGCCCGCTGCGGGCGCTTTCCCCACATCCCAGTCCCGCTGAAGTTAGCCAGGCACCGGGCCGAGGTGCTCGCGTGAGATCGAGGGGCTTGGGGACGCCTCGAGCCGGTTGCGGCGCGGCTCTGGATGGAGATGCAATTTCCTAGTTGACCGCATCCGGGAAGGAGTTTCCAATGAGTCCTAGGAGTTCGCATTCCCTGGACAGCGGGGGCAGAACCCGATTCGCGCGCGTCGGCTCCCAGTGTGGGTTCCGCGGCCGGGCTGGGTGCCGTTCGTCCGGGCTCCTCGAGCGATCCCATGTCCCAGCTCCCCCACTCCAGCGGGTTCGGCCGGTTCGTGGTTCTGGCGTGCGCCATTTTGGCCGCCGCTGGGACCTCGGCCTGGTCTCAGACCTCACGGACCTACACCACCACGGCCGACTTCCAGCAGGGCCTCTCCTTCAACGTCAACGCGACGGTCATCCCCGACCAGTTGCAGTTGAACGTCGCGGGCGATCCCCTGCCTTTCCCGGTCGTCAACATCGCGGCATCCGGCCGCGGCACGCTCATCCGGATCGACGGCGCCACGGGCCAGATCCTGGCCGAGTATGCCACCGCTCCGGACGGGCTCATGAAGAACCCGTCGCGCACGGCGACCGACGCGTTCGGGAACGTGTGGGTCGGCAACCGCAGCGAGGACGGCTCGGTCGGGCGCGCTCCGAAGGGCTCGGTCGTCAAGATCGGCCTGTGCGTCGGCGGCACGCGCGTCGACGCGGACGGCACGCTGAACCCGAACGGGCTCTACCTGCGTGGACCGTTCACCTACAACACGTGCGTCGACCGCGACGGCGACGGGCTCATCCGAACTTCGCGTGGGCTGGGCGACGTCCTCGGCTGGCCGAACCTCACCGACGGCGCTGGCGGCGCCGATGGCATCGTCCAGGATGCGGTCGACGAGGCCATCCTCGTCTACCAGCGCACTTCGGGCATCAACACGCACCACGTGTCGCTCGATTCGAGCGGGAACGTCTGGGTCGGCGGCTTCCCGTTCGTGTCGGACGACTTCGACCTCCTCGACGGGCAGACCGGCGCGATCCTCACGACGTTCGCGAACCCGATGTGCGGCGCGTACGGCGGGATCGTCGATCCGAACGGCGTGTTGTGGTCCACGACGGGCGAGGGCGGCACGGATCTGCTGCGCTACGTCGTCGCGACGCAGACGATGACGTGCATCGACCTGACGCAGTTCGGGATGAACAACACGGGCGAGAACCACGGGCTCGGCATCGGGCCGGACGGCGCGATCTGGGTGACGCAGTTCGACCTCAATCAGGTTTTGAAGTTCAACCCGGACGGCTCGCTCGTTCCGGGCTTCCCGAAGTCGACCATCGGCAACGGTCCGATCTTCGGCAGCGGTCGCGACCGCTCGGTCGCGGTGACGCTCGACGGACACGCGTGGGTCGGCGGCAGCCTGGGCAACACGGTCACGCGGATGGACGCGAACGGGATGATCGTCAAGGTGATCGGCCTCGGACCCGACGGCCAGAGCCCGCGCGGCATCTCGGTCGACAGCCGCGGGAAGGTCTGGGTCGCGTGCACGCTGTCCGACTCGGCCAAGCGCATCGATCCGAACGGCGGCGCCGACGGGCTCGGCGCCGTCGACCTGACCGTGCCGCTCGGTCGCAGCGCACGGCCGTTCAACTTCGGCGAGATGACCGGCACGAATTCGGTTTCCTCTCCGCAGGACGACGGCACCTGGGAAGTTCTGTACGACAGCCAGGTCGTGAACAACGAGTACGGCCGCATCGCTTGGAGCGCATCCGTGCCCGCCGGCACGAGCTTCGGCGTCCAGTTCCGCACGTCGGACGATCCGGTCGCGATCCAGAACCTGCCTTACCAGACGGCGCAGAACGGCACGGCGATCTCGGGCGTCTACGGCCGCTACGTGAACGTCCTCGCGACGTTCACGCGGCCGCCGAGCTCGACGATCACGCCGGTTCTATTCGACCTGACCATCGAGGGTCTCGCCGGAACCGGCCCCGAGACGGATTGCCCCGTCGGCATCCGCAAGCCGGCGAGCCTGCTGGTGTTCCCGGAGTTCGACAGTCGTCAGCAGTCCACGACGCTGATCACGATCTCGAACACGAACGGCGACTTCGCGCCGAACGGCAACCTGTACGCCGGTTCGGTCGACATCGAGTACGTCTACATCGGCAAGTTGAACGCGCAGGGTCAGCCGATCCCGTGCCTCGAGACGAACTTCACGCGGCGCTTGACGCCGAATGACACGGTCACCTTGGTCACGCGGATTCAGAACCCGAATCAGCAGCTCGGCTACCTCTACGTGTTCGCGAAGAACCCGCAGACGGGCCAGGCGATCGTGTTCAACCACCTCATCGGCAGCGCGCTGATCCTCGACAACTTCGCCGGAGCGGATTACTCGTTCGAGCCCTACGCCTACCTCGGTATCGGCGCGCACGGCACGACGACGGACGACGACGGGGACGGCGTGCGCGACTTGAACAACCTCGAGTACTCGTGCACGCCGGACGTGCTCCTGTTCCCGCGGTTCTTCGGCCAAGGCCAGCTGCCCCCGGATCTACAGCAAGGCGTCCCGGCGCAGGGATTCACGTCCGAGCTCGTGCTCTTGAACCTCTCGGGCGGCAAGGACTTCGAAGCCGTCATCGACTACCTCATCTACAACGACAACGAAGAGGTCTTCTCCGCCCAATCGAGCTTCGTGTGCTGGGAAAAGCGCACGCTGCTCCAGATCAACAGCGCGTTCAGCCACGCGTTCCTCGCTTCCACGAACGACAACCCGGACGAGGTGCTCGGATCCACGAGCACCGAGACCGGGTGGTTCCGACTGGACGGCCGGATCGCCAGCTCGAGCGCGGCCGTCGTGCTGGATCCTTCGATCCTCGCTCTCCTGGTCGAACGCCTGCCCCTCGGGTACGCAGCCTGCGACCTCCCCTTCGAGACCGGCGCGCAGACGAACGGGGACCTGCTCCTCGTCGGCGTGTTCGGCGACCAGACTCCCTGAGGCCCCCCCCCAGGAGTCTGGTCTGGAAGGATTGGGCGTTTCCCCCCTGCGCCCGGTGCCGACGACCGGAGCGCCACGACGTGCGAGGCCCGACTGCCGTAGAGCAGTCGGGCCTCCTTGTTCAGACGGAAACGCGCTTCGGAGCGAGACGCTCAGCGCCTGCGGAACCGCGCCAACCCAGTCGTGAAACGCGTGGACTCGATCGCTCCCCAAGATCAGGGCGCGAGGTATTTGCCCGAGGTCGGCGGACCCAGCTCACGCGCAAGCCGATTCTCGTAGTGGTCCAGCAGCGCGGTCAGGCGCGGTTCGAGATCGCGAATCATCTGCGAGCGCTGCTTGGATCTCCGCGTCTGCAGCGCGAACGTCGGCTCGGCCGGAACGCGCTCGTTCAAACCGGCTCGCCCCTGAGCGGCCGCATAGATCGCCGCGTGTTCCTGGATGAAGTCGTCGAGGGCCTGTCGAGCTCGCTCCGTCTTCGCCGCATCCCACTTGGAACCCTCGGGCGCGTTGGGGCGGATGAGCTGCGACACGAGCACATCGGGCTCCGTCCCGATCGACCAGAGATGGAAGAAGTCGTCGTACTTCGTCCCGCGCTGCACTCGGCCTTCCTCGATCAGAGCGGCTTGCTGTTCCCAGTAGGCCGACACCGGTTCGCCGCTGAGTTCGAGCAACTCCAGGATCCGCGGTGGAACCGCGCGCCCGTCGCTCGCGGGCGCAGAGCCTTCCGCGACGGTCGATCCGTGTCGCTCGAACGGCTGCTGGAGCGCGCCGGCCCCCTCGCCGTGCGGCGTCGATCCTTCGAACGAAACCCCCAGCGTCGGATCCGCGGGCGCAACGGTTCCGGGGCGAACGAGCCACCATCCCGCGGCGACGATGGCGACGGCTGCACAGGCGGCGAGCAGCAGAGCTCCGCGCGCGAGCCCGTTGCGGTTGACGCGCGAGTTGGCCCGGTCCGGCGCAGAGTGATTGTGGTGGTGTGAAGTGCGCATAAAGCCGGCCTTCGAGTCGGGCGCGGGGTGCCAGCCTACGTGGAAGCGCCTCCGGAAACGCGGCTCGCGCGGGAGATGGAGGATCCCCGCGCGATTGCTGGCTTCCACGCTGCAGCGACGACGAGCGGCGCCGGCCAGATCGAGGCGACGCCGGCCTGGGTCGGGTCCCTCCGCCGCGCGGGCCGAGCTTGTTTTGCGCGCTCCGCCAGCGCGGACGAGCCGATGTCGGCTGGTCGTCGCGCTGGGTGCAGATGCACGACCGCAACAACGTTCCCGGCTGCAGCGACCCGTTCACGTTCACGACATCGAGCGCGCTGACATCGACCTGTCGCAGTGAAGTCTCGCGCGCGTGCACGACGGGTCCACGACGCTCGAATCGCACACTCCAAGCCTGAGACCGTCGCGCACGCGGCGGCGAGGAATCGCCGCACCGCCGCGTCCTCGGTGAGCCCGATCGCGAGCTCATACGCCTCGCGCGCGCCGTCGCGGTCGCCGAGCTGAGCCAGAACATGCGCGCGCACCGCCCAATACGGTTGGTACGCGCGCACTTCGTCCGCGGGGATCTCGTCGAGCTCGACGATGCCGCGCCGCACACCGTGTGCTCGCGCGATCGCCGCCGCACGGCTCACGAGCACGCCCAGCGTAGGCGCGAGGTGCGAGAGCCCCTCGTACAAGATCGCGAGCCCCTCCGCGACATCGCGGCCCGTGCGTCTTTCCTCGATGTGCGCGGACTGGATCGCGGCCTCGAGTTGGAATGGTCCGATGCGTTCCATCCTTGACGCGAGCGCGAGCTCGGCGAGAGCGATGCGCTCCAGATCCCAGCGCACGGGATCCTGCCGAGACAGAGGCACGTACTCGCCGCGCTCATCGCGCCGCGCCTCGCGCCGCGCGGACGAGAAGAGGAGCAGCGCGTACAGCCCGGCCGCTTCGGGCTCGTCCGGCATGAGCTCCGCCGTCGTGCGCGCGAGCCACAGCGCCTCCTCACCGAGGTCGCGAACCTTCCCGTCGGCGCCGTCGACTTCGTTCCAGCCCAGGCCGTACGCGGCATAGATCGCCTCGAGCACGGCGTCGACGCGCTCGGGCAAGTGCTCGAGCGCGGGAGCCTCGAAAGGGATACCGGCCTCGCGAATGCGCGTCTTGGCGCGCCAGAGCCGCTGGCCCATCGTCTTCGGCGCAACGCACATCGCGGCCGCGATGCGCTGCGCATCAAGGCCCAACACGACCTGCAAGAGGAGCGGCGCGCGCACGCTCTCGTCGATCGCCGGGTGCGCACAGGCGAACAAGAGACGCAACCGTTCGTCGGGGATCTCCTCCTCTTCGGACAGGTCGCCTCCGTCGCGCGCGAGCGCGCCCAGAGCCGCTTCGAAGCGCTCGTTGCGCCGTGCCGAATCGCTCGAGCGCCGTCGCGCGACCGCGAGCAGCCACGCGACCGGATGTTCGGGCACTCCATCGCGCGGCCATTGCTGCAGCGCCGCGACGAAGGCCTCGCTCAGTGCGTCCTCCGCCGCGGCGAGATCGCCGCTCTTCACCGCAATCGAAGCCACGAGCCGTCCGTACGCGGAGCGCGCGGCCAGTTCAGCGGCGTCGATCGCGGGCCGGCTCTCCATCCGTCACTGAGCCGGCATCGGCGGCGGCGGCAGGCACGAGCGGACTTCGACACACCCCGTCGCCGTGGTCGGACACTTCGCGGCCCACTCGAGCGCGACGTCGAGGTTCGGCACGTCGATGAGCGTGAACCCGCCGAGCTCCTCCTTCGTGTCCGCGAACGGCCCGTCCTGGACCTGTCGCTTGCCTCCACGCGTGCGGATCGTCGTAGCCGAGCGCGTCGGTTGCAGCGCGGACCCGCCGACGAACACGCCGGCTTTCTGGAGCGCGGCGCAGTAGTTCGCGTGCGCGCCCCAGTAGGCTTCCGCGCGCGCGGGATCGTCACGGGACTGGAGATCGAAGGGCGTTTCGTAGATCAGGATGGCTTGGTGCATCGTTCCTTGTCCGCGTGGTTGGTGAGCATCGTCGCTCATACCCACGTCGCGCGTCGCGGCGGCATTTCTACCTTCGCCCGGATTTCCTCGCGCGAATCTCCGAGATGGGGCGCACTCACGGCTCGGCGCAGCACACGGGCCCGCAGACAACGGGTTGCTCGAGGCGCTGCGAATCAGCGACCGAAGCGGAACAAAGCCGCGTCGCGATTGGAGCGGCCGAGGAACGTGTCGCGGATGATTTCGGCCGCGATCAGGCTGAACGTGATACCGTTCCCGCCGTAGCCCAGAGCGAAGGATGCATGCGGGAAGCGCGGATGCACCCCGATGTAGGCCAGGCCGTCCTTCGTCGTGCCGAACGTACCCGCCCAGGCGTAGGCGACTTCCAACTCGAGATTGGGAAACAACCGCGCGCATTTGCGCATGAGGATGCGACTCTTCGCGGAAATCAGGGCATCGCGGCGTTTCGCACTGACGAACGGCTCGTCCTCGCCGCCGACGACGACGCGGCCCTCACTCGTCGTGCGCAAGTAGAGGTAGGGCGTGCCGCTTTCCCAGATCAAACTGTTCTGGTGCCAGACCCTGCCGTCGGCGAGTGGCTCACTGATGAGCGCGTAAGTGCTCAGGAAAGTGCCGGCCTCGACGCGCAGAAGGGCCTTCGACTCGAACCCCGCCGCGATCACGGCCCGACGAGCGGTGACCGTGAACCCACTCTTCGTGGTGATGCGCACTCCACGCGACGTTTCTTCGTAGCGCTCCATTTGAGTGCGGTCGTACACATCGAGGCCACAGCGAGCGCCTGCTTTGAGCAAGCCGTGCGTGAGTCGATGCGGGTCGACGCTGCCGCCATCTTGCGAATAAAGAGCAGCGGGGCGTGTAAATGGATAGAGAGCGCGCACAGCCGAAGCGTCAAGGAACTCGAGATCGAATCCGATCTGCTTGCGCAACCGATACTCTTCCTCGAAGTCGGCGACTTCGTCGAGGTGACGCGCCAAGAACAGGCTCGGTTTGCGCTCGAACGCGCACTGCACTTTCAGACGATTCGTCAGACGTTCCAGTTTCCCGATGGCTCCGCGACAGAGCCGATAGCTTCGATCGGCCACCTTCGGCCCCACTTTTTTACGGAGATCGCGGAGGGGCACGTCGATCTCGTATTGCAGAAGTGCGGTGCTCGCGCTCGTGCTTCCCGTACCGATGTCGCGCTTCTCCAGTACGACCGTCTTCACGCCGGCCTCGGCCAAGTGAATAGCCGCCAACGCGCCCGTGATGCCCCCACCCACGACGACCGCATCGCAGGCCACATCGCGCTGGAGCGAAGGATAGTTCGCCGGCAGGCCGTTCCTGACCGACCAGTAGGGATGACTGGATGTGAGTTTCACCGGAGCTTCGTCGATGTACGAGGAGAGGCCCTCACGCCTCGAATATGCGGCCGTTCGCCACGAGGAACACGCGCTCGCCAGGCTCGCGAGCAATGGTCATGGTGCCGGTGAACGCGCCGAACGCTGGCAAAACGACGTGAGTTTTTGTCAGCCAGAA
>Ga0209591_10007568_pt1 | contig 11917 bp, 10 predicted proteins | sample MAT01_FD_187207 | JGI IMG/M metagenome (GOLD analysis project Ga0209591, IMG submission 187207) | Freshwater microbial communities from Lake Fryxell liftoff mats and glacier meltwater in Antarctica - MAT-01 (SPAdes) (version 2) | ecosystem: Environmental > Aquatic > Freshwater > Ice > Liftoff...
AGCACCCGCGTCATCTCGATGAGTTGTCGTGCGCAATCGTGAAAGCGGGAAGCGGAGAAGGGAAGGGTGGCCATCGGTCGAGTTTAGCGCAGGCCAAACCATCTGTCGGTGACGAGGGTCTGTAGACATATATGGCCCGGCCCGGTCCATATATGCCGACAGGCCCTAGCCACTCACCACCCGGTGTTCAAGCCAAGCGGCAAGCTCACTGGCCGGCATCGGCCGCGCCAGCAGGAAGCCCTGCATCGCCGGGCAGCCAATCTCGCACAAGCGACGGCGTTCGTCTTCGGTTTCGACGCCCTCGGCGACGGTGTCGAGGCCGAGGTCACGACTGAGTGCGACGATGTGGCGCACCATCACTTCATCACCCCGCTGCAGCGGAGTGACGAAGCTGCGGTCGATCTTGAGCCCCTTGATGGGCAATTGCCGCAGGCGATCCAGTGAAGAAAAGCCGGTACCAAAATCGTCCAAACAGAATTCCGCACCTTTCTCCACCAAGCGGTGCATCAGAGGCACGACGCCGGACTCGTGGGTGGCGACTAGGCTCTCGGTGATCTCCAGCCGCAAGGCATTGAGTGGTAGACCGGCAGCGCCCACCGCCGCGAGCAAGTCTGCCTCGATATCCCCGTCGACGAATTGGCCGATGGACAGATTGACACCGCAACGCAAGCGCGGGTGACGATGGCGGAGACCGGCCAAGGCTCGGCATGCGCCCGCCAGAACCGCGCGGCCGAGGCTGCTGATTTGCGAGCTGCTTTCCGCCACGCGAATGAACTCAATCGGTTCGACAACCTCGCCATCGTGGGTCCAGCGGCAGAGCGCTTCTAGGCCAAGCACGTGGCCGTTGCGGCCATCAATCACGGGTTGGAAGTAGACCTGCAAGTCGTCGTTGGCGATAGCCAAGCGCAGGGCTTGCTCCAGCAGCAGCTGGCGAGCTGCGTCGGTTTGCATGCTGTCGCGGAAAGCCACCAGACGATTGCGACCTTCGCGTTTGGCGGCAAGCATGGCGAGGTCAGCCCGGCGTTGCCAGTCGTGCGCAGTCATGCCGGTAACCCCTTCGGCAATGCCGGCCGATACACCGAGGTTCATGGTCCGGCGGTCGAGGTTGATTGGCAGAGCCACGCACTTTTGCAGCTTGCTGAAGAAATCGCCGGCGTCGCCTGCGCGCAGGTCGTACAGCAGCAGGGCGAACTCGTCGCCACCCAGACGCGCCAAGCAGTCGTTTGGGCGCAGCAGGGCGCGCAGGCGCTTGCCCACCTCGCACAGCGCGGCATCACCGGCGGAGTGACCAAGGCCGTCGTTGATCAGCTTGAAGCCTTCGACGTCGACCAACATCAGGCTGATGGGTGTGTGCGGGTGATTGCGGGTGTGATTAAGCGCCTGTGCGAGGCGTTCGCCGATGTAGCGGCGATTGCCAAGTCCGGTCAACGCATCATGAGTGGCGACATACTCGAGACCGCGGCGGCAAGTTGCGATTTCTTCTTTTTGCGCGATCAGCATGTTTGCCAAGCGGTCGACCTCGGTGTCGCCGGTGGCTTGCCAGGGCACGGGGTTGGCGTTCGCTTCCTCTTCTCGTTGCAGCAGTGCAGCAAGCGCTGCAAATCGAGCTCGCAACTGGATTCGCAGCAAACGCTCGACTGAAAAGCCCGCGACCACTATCAGCACGGCCGCCGTGACCAACAGCGAAACCAACAATGCAGTGGACAATCCGGGGAGCCAGGCAGCGACCAGCATTCCGGCAGCGAGCGCTGGAAAAGCCGCGATCAGCAGCACGGCCTGCACTTTGCGAACCAGCAAGCGTAACGACTTCAAATCAGACATCCAGTGGTGGCAACGACGCGCACTCCGCGTTGGCAGCGCAGAATACGACGTTGCCCGCGAGCTGCGGAGGCCGTCGGGTATCCGCGCAATCGCACGGCACAAACCTCACGAATTGTCCGCGCTGGTCACCGGAGTCGTCGCCAGCAAGCGCTCGAGCGTGGCCATTGCCACAGGCTTGGCGATGTAATCGTCCATGCCAGCGCGCAGGCAGCGCTCGCGCTCACCGGGTTCAGCATGAGCGGTAACTGCAACGATTCGTAACGCAAGCTGTGGCCAACGTGCACGAATGCGACGCGCGGTCTGATAGCCGTCCAATTCGGGCATCTGACAGTCCAGCAGCAACAGATCGAAGGTGTGCTCCGCCAGCAGTTCGATGGCGCGCATACCGCTTTCGGCTGTCGTTGTGTTGGCTCCGAGTGAGCTGACCTGCAGTTCCAACAATTCGCGATTCATCTCGATATCGTCAACTACCAGCACGCGCAGGTCGCTTTGCACCTGCAGTTCGTAGTTGGACTCGACCGGCACCGCGAGCGTCGACGGGTCGGCAAATTCCAATGGAAGTTGTACACAAAATGTGGAGCCAACGCCCAGTGTGCTTTCGACAGTGATTCGACCATCCATCGCCTTGACGACCTCGTTGATGATCGCAAGACCCAAGCCAGTGCCAGCGAAACGCCGACTGTGTTGCGATTCGACTTGGTAGAACGCCTCGAAGATGCGCGAGAACTGGTCTGTGGGAATACCGATGCCGCTGTCGCGCACGCGAATCAGCAAGGCGAGATCTTCGCTGTCGTCCAGTTCCAGCACCACTTCGCCGCGCTCGGTGAATTTCAGCGCGTTGCCCACCAATCCCATCATGATTTGCCGGATGCGGGCACGATCACCGATGCGAGCGGCGTGCAACTCGCGCGGAATCTCTACCCGCAGCGCGATCTGCCGGGATCCGGCCAGCGGCTGCAAAGCGCCGCACACCATCGCGGCCTCGGCGGCCACATCAAACGGTACCGGCTGCAAGGTCAAGCCGCTGGACGCTCGGCCGAGTTGCAGAATGTCGTCAACCAGAACCAGCAAGGCTTCTGCCGCGCCAAGCTGGGTTTTCAACAAGCCGCGTTGCGAGTCGCTCAACGGCTGCGAGCGCAGCAACAACTCGGTGGTACCGATGATGCCGTTTAGTGGCGTGCGGATTTCATGACTGGTATTGGTCAACATCCGCGTCTTCGCCTCAGCGGCTTGCCAGGTCGCACTCATGGCCTCTTGCAGGCGCTTGGTTTGCTTCTCCAGATAGCGCTCGCGCGCCTCGGCCTCGGCCGCTAAAATCCGATTCGAAGCTTCAAGCGTGTCGGCGGCACGTCGTTCATTCATCAACATCGCCTCGGCGCTTTGGATACTGGCTTCAATGGCGCCGTAAACGCCGATCCAATCGCGCGCGGCTCCGCTTGGTAGGGGCGGCAGGCGGGCACCACCCGCAACGCCGATCTCGATCAACGCCAGCGCCCGAGAGAGCCTTAGCAGCGGCTCGTTGGCACGCAATACCGCACGGCGAAGCCGCGCGTGCAGCCAAAGCCAGAGCCCCACTGAAAGTGCCAGAAGGGCTAAACAGGCTGCCGCAACAGCGCCTCCCGGTCCGGCCAATAGCGCCGAGTTGCCGGTCAATGCCCAACTCAAAGCTACCCCAATCAACAACGTGGACGTGACGAATGCCAGCCACGGGATGGTCACCACGCGGCGCCAGCTGGCGGCGTAGTCAGCGCTCGAGTCTGCTCCCATCATCGCAGCCATGTCAGCGAATCCAACATAATTTCACATCGCCTCTGGAATGGTTGGCGCACGCATTCATGAAAAGTCCGGGCTAAGTCAGACAGGCTGCCAGATGTGTTTTGGAGGGTTGCTGACATGGGGTCCAGAAACTGTTGGGAGGAGCAAAAATTGACGAACGGCGCAAACTTGATGATGAGACCTGTGGCGGTTGCGGTTAAAGTTTGTAAAATCAAGTCCCGTCATCCTCTCGGAACAGTTTCGGCGAAATGATCAACATCGGCTTGATAGAAGATGACCCGATCCACCGCGCGCTGGTCACTGTCACCTTGGAGCGCGCCAACTTCGGCGTGGTTTCTTTCGGTTCCGCGCATGAGTTCAATCGCCGCAGCGTCGGCGATATTGATCTGATTCTGCTGGATTGGCAGTTGCCAGGCGAAAGTGGCATCGATTTTCTGCGCACCTTGAGGGCGGGTGAAACCAGCACCCGCATGCCAGTGATCTTTCTGACCGGCCACGGCGAAGAAGAGCGCGTAGTCGAGGCGTTGCACGCAGGTGCTGACGACTACGTGGTCAAACCGGCCCGGCAGGCGGAACTGGTGGCTCGTGTCGAGGCAGTGCTGCGTCGAATTGGCCTTTCCGATGTGCCACCCGAGGTGGATTTTGCGCCGTTCCGGTTCCGTCCTGAGCAGCGGGACGTGTTGTTGCATGGCCAACCGATGGCACTTTCCTCGCGTGAGTACGATTTGCTGTGGTTTCTGTTTCAGCGTAGCGGGCGAATCGTGGGACGCGAGACTCTGCTTCGGCAGGTTTGGCGGATTGGCCCAGAGGTCAATACCCGTACCGTTGACACTCATATCAGTCGGTTGCGCAAGCGCTTGGGGCTGGGTGGGGAGAGCGGCTGGAAGCTGACCGCGATCTATCACCACGGCTATCGTTTGCTGAGAGTTGGGTCGGAAGGGATTCAGGAGACCGCGTGAGCTTCCGTTTGGCAGGAGTTGCGCGCGACATGCTGCTTCCCAGAGTTGGTTCGATTGCAGTGCCGGACTGAGCGGAGCCCTCGTGAGCGAACCATGCCTAGAGCGGGAACGCTTGGCCGAGATCGCCAGCCTGGACGCCTTTCGACCGGGTTTCCGCGATCGTCTCATTGGGCTGTTTCAGGCTGCCGTGGAGCAGCATCTTCCATTGTGTGTCGGTGATGTCGAGACGAGCGCAGTGCAGCGCCAACAGGCGGCGCATTCGCTCAAAGGCGCGGCAGCAGGCATCGGAGCCGTGCAATTGGCCGCACTGGCGCACCAGTTGGAGCAGATCGCAAAAACGTCAGCGCCCACTTGGCCAAACCCAAGCGCCCTTACCTTGGCCGCAGCAGAAGCCACGGCCGCTCTGAGGGCTTGGTCGGCCGCCAACAGCGGCGTCTCGTAACGTTTGATTGACATCGGTCAAGTCACCTTGACGACGCACGGCCTATGCTGCGCAGCAACCCTCAGGAGTCCGTCATGATCGCCCACTCGAATCCGCGTCGCCGTTTTATTCAGATCGCGCTAGTCGCCACTGCGGTTCCACTGCTGCCGATGCTGGGCGCCAGCCGAGCCCTTGCCAGCGATCTGCCGCCGCTCACCTTGGAAAACGCGACGGCAAAAGCCCTGAACTATGTAGAGACCACCGAGGGCTTGAGTCATCCTTCCTTCAAGCCCAACAGCCGCTGCGACAACTGCCAATTTGCGCCAGGCGCGGCTGTTAAAGAACGTATGCCTTGCACCTTGTTTGCGGGATTTTCAGTTGCCGCTGCGGGGTGGTGTTCGGCTTGGGCATTGAAGGCGGCTTGATTGGTTCCGCCAAATAGTTCCGCTTCTTCGACAAAGCTCGGATTCAGCCGCTAACGGGGCACCGCCACCGATAGGACTACCGGTAAGACGATCAATAAGACTATTGACCAGACTACTGATCAGACTACCGATAAGATCGGTGCCTTTCTCGATGCGGGATGCGGATGGATACTGTGGTTTGGAGTTGGCTGCTGCTGGCGGCGGCATTCGGTGCTGGCATCGGTCTCTTGCTCGCCCTGCTGCGCCAGCCTGCCGCACTTGAACTAGCGCGTCAGCGTGCGTTGGCCGAGGTTGCCCCAGAGCAGGCGCGGCTGTTGACTCAGCTGGACGCCAGCCAAATGCAGCGGACTCACTTGCAAGCGCAGTTGGATCGCAGCGAGGCCGAGTTGGCGCTGCTGCGAGTTCGCGCCGATCAACTTTCGGACCAGCGCAGCGACTTGGCGGCGCGCGCTGAACGTGTGGTGATCCTTGACGCACAACTGCAAGCTTTGTCGATCGAGTTACGCGGTGTGCGCGTCGAGCGTGATCGCCTGGATGCCAGCCGCGCCGAGCTGACAGCGCGTCTGGAAGAACAGCGTGCCGCCGCCGAAACCCGTCTGCAGGAGTTGCGAGACGCACGCGAGCGGATGAAGTCCGAGTTTCAAACCTTGGCTGCGGACTTGCTCGAGGCCAAGGCCAAAAAAATGAATGAACTGGGCGAGCAGCAGTTGGGGCAGGTGCTGACACCACTGCGCGAGCAGTTGGGCGAGTTCCGGCGCATGGTGGGCGACGTATACGAGAAGGAAAACAGCAGCCGCGTCGCCCTGCAGTCGCGCATTGATGAACTGGTCAAACTCAATCAAACCCTCGGTGCCGAAGCCCACAGCCTGACCCGCGCGCTCACCACCGACAACCGCACCCAAGGCTACTGGGGAGAGCTTAAGCTTGAGAGGTTGCTGGAATCCGCCGGCCTGCAAAAGGGCGCGGAGTACCTGACTCAGGAGAGCTTCCACGACGGTGACGGTGAGCGCTTTCGCCCCGATGCGGTGCTGAAACTGCCGGAAGGTCGCGATATCGTCATCGATGCCAAGGTCGCCCTGCTCGACTATCAGCGTTTCTGCGACAGCGATGATGCGAGCGAGCGCCAGCTGCATCTGGTGCGACACGTTTCCGCGCTGCGCAGCCACGTGCGTGAACTCGGAGCCAAGGATTACAGCCGCCTCGAAGGTGTGCAATCCCCCGATCTGGTGCTGCTGTTTGTGCCCGTTGAGGCGGCGTTTCTGGAAGCCCTGCGTGCCGATCCACAACTCTATGATGATGCGTTCAAGCAGCGCATTGTGCTGGTCGGTCCCAGCAATCTGCTGGCCACCTTGCGACTGGTCGGGCACATCTGGCGCAGCGACCAACAGAACAAGAACGCACGCTCGATTGCCGAGCGGGCAGGGCTGCTGTTCGACAAGTTTGTTGGCTTCGTTGCCGATCTTGAGAACGTCGGGGACGCGTTAGACAAGGCGCAAAAAGCTCAACGCGCAGCGCTAGCAAAACTCTCGCAGGGCAAAGGCAACTTGGTACGGCAGACAGAACTGCTGCGTTCGCTGGGCGTGGCTCCGGCCAAGCGCCTGCCCGAGCGCTTGTTGGATGTGTCGGGTGCGGCGGAGTTGGTTGATGTGGCGCCCGCTGGCGATGCCGAGGAAAGCATTTGAGTGCACAGGGTTTTTGTGTGGCTGCCGCCTTGCATGCTGGCGGCCCGGTTGCCCAAGCAAGAATGCTCCAAGCAAGATTGCTCCCAGCAGGATTGGGCAGCCAGCCATTGGCCAGCTGATGTGAGCGCGCGCTTGTCGGCTTTTCGGGTGAGTTTGCTGACCCTGTTGTCCTTGGTGGCCTTTGCAGGTAACTCGCTGTTGTGTCGCGCGGCGCTGGCTCACACCCGCATTGATCCCGCCAGCTTCACCACCATCCGGCTTGTCGCCGGAGCGCTGACGCTCTGGCTGCTCGTCGCCATTCAACGCAAGCAGGCACATGCTGGCGGCAATTGGCCCTCGGCGATTGCTTTGTTGGTCTACGCCGCTGGGTTTTCGTTCGCCTATGTGAGCTTGTCGGCGGCAACCGGTGCGCTGCTGCTGTTTGCAGCTGTCCAAGCCAGCATGATCGGCTATGGATTGGCGACCGGTGAGCGTTTGCGGGTTTCCCAACGTTTGGGGCTGGGCTTGGCAGCCGTCGGAATCCTGATTCTGCTGCTACCTGGGCTGTCACGGCCGCCTTTGGTCGGAGCGTTTCTGATGGTGGCGGCAGGTGTCGCGTGGGGCATCTATTCGCTGCGTGGACGCGGTGGTGGTGATCCAATCCGGGTAAACGCCGGCAATTTCATGCGTGCCGCAGTGCTTGCTTTGGTGCTGAGCGCGCTGCTGCGGCAGCAAATAGTGTTGGACTGGTCGGGCTCCAGTTACGCCGTACTTTCGGGCGCGCTGACATCGGCAATTGGCTATGCGATCTGGTACTCGGTGCTGCCCCACTTGCAGGCGGTCAGCGCTGCTTGCGTGCAACTGAGCGTGCCGGTGATTGCGGCCATTGGCGGCATCACCTTGCTGGGGGAGTCACCTGGCCTGAGGCTGGTGTTGTCGGCGCTGGCTGTGCTTTCTGGCATCGCAATCGTGGTTTTTGACAAGCGTGTGGTTCGGCCACGGCCATCAGCCGAATGAGTTTTGCTGCGTTGACGCTGCGACGAAATCCAGCACAAAGGGCATGCAGGTGATCGCGCTCATGCCGGCCAAGCACGCTCGATCATTGCTGCGAACGGCATATCGGTGGAGAGCGTGCCAAACGCCAGGCCGTGTCGCCCATCCAACCGCGAGCGACAGAAGCTATGCGCGAGCGCGTCGTTGCCCGCGCGCAGCAGCACCGCGGCCTGTAACACGAGTGCCAGACGCTCGACCACAAAGCGAGCGCCGGCTTCGATGTCTTTCATGTCTGAAAGGGTGCCCTTCAATGTTTCGACTTCACGCGCCAGCGCGCTGTCGAGATGTGCGGACGCCGCGAGTTCGGCGAGCACGGCGTCGCGTGACTCCGGCTCGCGCGCGAGCGCTCGCAGTACATCGAGGCATTGGATGTTTCCGCATCCCTCCCAGATCGAGTTCAGCGGTGCCTCGCGATACAAGCGTGGCAGGATCGATTCCTCAACATAGCCCGCACCGCCGAGGCACTCCTGCGCCTCGTTGACAAAGGCAGGCGCACGTTTGCAGATCCAGTACTTCCCAACGGCGGTGGCAATGCGTGCGAACGCCGCTTCGCGGGGATCGCGCGGTGATGCATCGACGGCGCGAGCGACTCGCATGGCGAATACCGTTGCGGCTTCCGATTCCAGCGCCAAGTCGGCCAGCACGTTGCGCATCAAAGGTTGATCCACCAGCAGCTTTCCGAACGCCCGCCGATGTCGCGCGTGGTGGATCGCCTCGACCAGCGCGCGCCGCATCTCTGCTGCCGAGCCGAGCATGCAATCCAGCCGCGTCAGCGCAACCATTTCAAGAATCGTCGCCACGCCGCGGCCCTCATCGCCGATTCGCTGAGCCCAGGCCCCGTTGAACTCGACCTCGCCGGAAGCATTCGACCAGTTGCCGAGCTTGTCCTTGAGTCGCATCAGCTGCATCGCATTGGGCGTGCCGTCTGGCCGCCATCGTGGCAGCAGAAAGCAACTCAAGCCTTCTTGCGCCTGCGCCAGCACCAGAAACGCATCGGACATCGGCGCTGAGAAAAACCATTTGTGCCCAACCAACGCGTACTCGTCGCCGCCGAGTGCATGCGCCAGCGTGCTGTTGGCGCGCACGTCGGAGCCGCCCTGCTTTTCTGTCATGCCCATGCCGAGCGTGACCCCGCCTTTCTGCGCTGCAGGCACGTGGCGACCGTCGTACTCGGCCGAGATCGCTTTCGCCATCCATTGCTCGCGCACCCGCTGCGAGCGACCCAGCACAGGGATGGCTGCATACGTCATCGTCAACGGACAGCTGGTGCCCGCCTCGGCCTGATGATGCAAGTACGAAAGCGCCGCGCGCGCGACGTGCGCTCCGGGTTTTGGATCGCGCCAAGCAAAGCTATGCACGCCTGCGCTCACGGCTGCACGCAGCAGTGCGTGATAGGAAGGATGGAAGTCGACTTCATCGATGCGATGGCCGCAACGGTCGTGCGTGCGCAGCACCGGTCTGTGGCGATTGGCTTCGAACCCAAGCGCAAGCAGCTCGCCACCGACGCGGCAGCCATAGTCTGCAAGAGCGGCCCGCGCCCATGCGGCGCCCTCGCGGGTGACGGCTTCGGTCAATGCACGATCCGTCGCGAAGGCATCGTAATCGAGCAGCGGCGGTACCTGATTCGTCACCGTGTGAGTATGGATCGTCAAGGGAATCGACACCGAGGGTCCGAATGGAATGCCAGCCGCGATGCTAGCAGCCGGTCGGACTTTGGATGGCCGCGCTGCAAATCCGTCTGCGCGGTCCATTTTTTTGCCGATTCTTGACCAATAGAGGAGCCATATGGCCTTGAAACCGTCCAAAACTGTCCTCGCGCAGCCGAACTTTCGCCTCGAGCCCCACACCCCAACAGGCGGCTAGCGTTTGGCGCACGCGTCTGCGATGCCGAGCGCACAGAAGGTGCCAGTTCGTTTTCTACCCCCTGCCAGCCCAGCAGGACTCAGGTCATCGGCAGAACGACTGCCGGTATCACGAAGCTGGTTTCAGCAGCCCGTCGTGCTGATTCCAGCAGATTGTTGGACACGACTAAAATGTTGCAGCCCCAGTCAGCAATTCAGCGAGCAGCAGATTGGGAAAGCGACGGTTCTGCACAATCGCGTAGAAGCTTTCAGTGACACCCGGAATACGGCAATGCTCTACCAGCACCCCGGATTCCAATTCGTCACGCACGACGATGGATGGCACCAACGTGACGCCATCGCGCTCTCGGGCCAGCAGACGCAGCATGGCCATATCATCGACTTCCGCCAAGATGGTCGGTCGGATACCCGCCAGTTCGAGCACGCGATCAAACGCAATGCGGATCTCGCTGTCAAGGCTGGGCAACAAAACGGGCTCGGTGCGCAGGTCTTCCGGAAAACGAAATGGCGGTGAGTCCGGCCTCGGTCGACCGACTAGGCTGACCGGCTGCTGATTCAAAAGGTGGTTGCGAAACGGTAAATGCGCATCACGTTTGGCAGCGCTGTTGGCGAGCACGACGTCGACTGTGTGCGCTTCGAGCTGAGCCAGAAGATCGCGCATCGTTCCCGATCGCACGATCAACTGCACGTCCGCCCTGCCGACAAGGGGACGCAGGAACTGCAATTGGAAGTTTCGCGACAGGGTCGTGAGTGCGCCAACCTTGACGACCTGTCGGTGCGCCAATGGCCGGCCTTGCAACGTGTTCAATAACTCGTCACCCGCGTGAAAAATGGTGTCCGCGTAGTCGAGTGCGATGCGTCCAGTCTCGGTCAGACTCAGCCGTTTGCCACTGCGCAGGAATAGAGGATGGCCGATTCGCTGTTCCAGCTTCCCCAACTGCACCGACAGCGCGGACTGTGAAAGATTCAGGCGCTCGGCGGCCCGCGTCAGGCTGGCCTCGTGCGCGATTACCCAGAAGTAGCGCAGGTGGTTGTAGTTCAGGCTGGACACAGTCATTTATATAAAAGCGAACGATATGATGCAATCAATATATTTTACATGGCGTTGTTGAGGCGTTGAAATAGGTCGACCTTTTTCTGCGCGGGACAATCATGCTGACAGCAACGCTCTGGTTTGCTTTGCTTGGCCCACTTGCGCTCGTTTATGCGGGCTTGATTCGCCCTGCCGGCAGCAACCACTCGTCCTGTTTGTCCACGATCAGGCGATCCCGTTGGGCAGCCGTGTTTGCCTGTGGAGTGGCCTTGGTCACGGGAGCAGCCGTGCTTGGCAACGGGCCGATGCACACCGGGACGATCGGTCTCGTTGGGGTCGGATTCGGTCTATACCTTGATGCGCTCAGCGCGCTGATGTACGTGCTGGTGTCGTTCATCGGCATGATCGTGCTGTTCTACAGCCGCAACTACATGGACGGCGATGCGGGCCAGGGCCGCTTCTTGCGGCGGCTGGCAGTTACCCTGGCGGCGGTGCTGTTGCTGATCATTTCGGGCAACCTGTTTCAGCTTACTTTGGCTTGGCTGGCGACCAGCCTCGGCCTGCATGGGTTGCTGGTGTTCTATCGTGATCGCCCGGCGGGGATGCTTGCAGCGCGCAAGAAGTTCCTGCTCAGTCGGTTGGGCGAGTTCTGTCTGCTCGCCGCCATGCTGCTGATCCATCGGGCTTTTGGCAGCCTGGATTACAGCGTGATCCTGTCAAGTGCCGAAACGCTGCGTGCAACCGACTCCGTGCCTGGATCGATTCAGGCCGCAGGCATCTTTCTGGTCGCCGCCGCTTTGCTCAAGTCGGCGCAGTTCCCGCTGCATGGTTGGCTGATCGAAGTGATGGAGACGCCGACACCGGTCTCAGCACTGTTGCACGCCGGCATCATCAATGCCGGCGGGT
>Ga0209591_10007569_pt1 | contig 11916 bp, 8 predicted proteins | sample MAT01_FD_187207 | JGI IMG/M metagenome (GOLD analysis project Ga0209591, IMG submission 187207) | Freshwater microbial communities from Lake Fryxell liftoff mats and glacier meltwater in Antarctica - MAT-01 (SPAdes) (version 2) | ecosystem: Environmental > Aquatic > Freshwater > Ice > Liftoff...
GGCGGCGCACTTGGCGGGCACCGATGAGGAAGGCCTCTTGTGCCTTGATCGGTGGCGCGAGCTATTTGGGGCGCCGTCGAAGATCGAGGAGGTTTGGCGGGAGTACTTGAACGGGCCGATCGTCGAGGAGAAGGCCAATGCATTGCGGATTCGGACTTGGACGGGGTCGGTGCACAATCGGCCGCGGGGTTGGGTGGCGCCGGAGTCGACAATAAGTGCGGGTTCCTCGCCTGCGCCGATGTCGGGGTAAGGTCCGGAACCCTGTGTAGTTGCCCCGTAGCCCTCTAGTCGCCCCGTTATCCCTCAGTTTTGTGTCCCGCCTTAGTGGCCCTCCGGCTGCCTCGCCTCCTCCTGGTAATTTGGTATATGTAGTATTTTTAAACACTCTCTCTCTGGAATCATGCCTGGCACCATATTTTGCCATATTTTGGGCACCATATATTGCACCTTCCGTCTACGGCGCACAGAATTACTCTGACCGAGCTAAGCAGCGTCAATCGTCTCCGCGTGCCGCCATCGCTCGGCCTGAAGTTATGACAAACTGTTAATCATCGAATCCAATCCGGGGAGTTGGCCCATGATCGTTCGCTTCGTCTTCGTCGCATTCGCCGGAATGCTCGCCGCCGCTGACCTTCCGCACCACCTGATTCATCCCACCCGGCGCCTGACCGCCCCGGATCGCCGTCCCGCCTCCGACATCGCCCGCGATTTCATCCGCACGAGCGCCGGCAGCCCGGCCATTGCCGACAGTCTTTATATCGCCAAGGAGTACCGGACGCAGCACAACGGCGTCACCCATATCGTCTATCAGCAGCAATATCGCGGTCTCGACGTCTTCAGCGGCGAGTGGGTGGTGAACCTTGACGCCCAAGGCCAAGTGCTCAATGCCGGTGGCAAGCTTTACGACCCACCCGCCGGCGACGCCCAGGTGCCAGGGCTCGGCTCGCTCGACCGCGCCGTCCGCCTGAGCCTCGAAACCGTGGACCCCAGCGTGGATGCGCGAACGATGACCGAGGTCGCCCCGCGCTCCGCCGTGAAGCGTAGATACCAGTTCGCCGCCGCGGGCCAAGCCGCGGCCGAAGGGCAGCCGGTGTGGTACCCGGTGCGCGGCCGCCTGGAGCCCGCCTGGCTCATCTACGCCACCGCCCAGGACGGCATCGAAACCGAAGAGGTGATCGTCGCCGCCGCGGCCGACCGCGTCCTCCATCGCGACCCCATGACTTGGCATCAGGCACCGCGCGGGCTCGTCTACACGGGTCGCAGCCCGCAGCCGACGCCGCAACCCGGCACCAAGCTCGAAGCCGAGCCGCCCTACGTGCAGCGCGAACTGGTGCCGCTGGTAGGCGACCCGATTGCGTCGCCCAAAGGTTGGTTCGCCGGGAACTCGACCGCCGGCAACAACACCATCACCGGCATCAATCTGCTCGCCACCAGCTTCACCCGCGAGCCGATTCTGGCCACCTCGCCCACGCTCGACTTTCAGTTCCCCTTGGAATTGGGCACCGGCGCGCCGAATCCTTCGCAGTTCCGCGACGCCGCCTCTACCAACCTCTTCTACTGGACCAACCTCATGCATGACTTCTTCTACGGCCTCGGCTTCGACGAAGCCGCGGGCAATTACCAGGAACAGAACTTTGGCCGCGGCGGCGTGGGAGGCGATCCGATGCTTTCCTATGGACACTGCGGCGCGCAATCCACCTTCCGGGCTTCGCTGAACAACGCCTTCTACTCCACCCGCACGCGCCTCGACGGCGGGCAAGCCATGATCTGCATGTTTCTCGGCTCTTCGGCCGGGCGCTGGGCCGATGGCGCTTATTCAACCGAGACGATCATCCACGAGTACACGCACGGCGTCACCTTCCGCCTGGTGCGCGGCATCACTGGCCATCAGGGCGGCGCCATGAACGAGGCGTTCTCTGACTTCTGGGCCCTTGAGTTCCTCACCCCCGAAGGCGCTCCGCCGGACGGCATCTACCCCTACGGCGAATACCTCTACAACACTTTCGGCGTGGGCATCCGCTCGCGGCCCTACTCCACGAACCTGAGCGTGAATCCGCTCACCTATCGCGACCTGGGCCGCGCCGCCAACTTTGTCTCCGTCCACAATGACGGCGGCATCTGGGTGATGTCGTTGTGGGAGATACGAGCCAATCTGATTGCCCAATTTGGGGAGCGCGAAGGCCGTAGGCGTCTGCGGCGGAACGTGCTGGACGGCATGAAGCTGGCGCCGCCGGGGCCTTCGATGGTCGATCTGCGCGACGCGATCCTGCTGGCCGACCGGGTGAACTTCCGCGGCGAAAGCCAGACGCAGATGTGGGCCGCCTTCGCCAAGCGCGGTCTCGGCGTGCTGGCCTTTTCAAATGGCGCCGACAGCATCGTCGTCGATGCTTCCTACGACGTGCCCTCCGCGCGCGGGCGCATGGCCTTCCGGCCGGAGCGGCCGTCGATCGGCGAGACGGTTACCCTCCGTTTGCACGATGCCAACCTGACCGCCGACGCGTTGTCGGTGCAAGTGGTGGCGAGTTCGGGCGATATCGAAACCATTCCGCTACGCCGCCAGGGTAGCTTCCACGTGGGCACGGTGTTCACCACTTTGGGCGCCACAGCCCGGGAAAGCGGCACGCTCTCCGTAATCACGGGCGACTCGATCACTGCCTTTTACAACGACGCCGACGCCGGCCCCGGCTTCCGGCAGATCGCGGAAACGGCGCGCACCATGCAGCCGTATGCCAACTCTACGCTGGCGCCCTTGCGCTATGAGTTCACGGGGGAACGGGCGCTCAATTTCCGGCAGTCCGGCAATGCTGAGCTCAACGTCACACTGCCCTTCGATTTCCCTTACTACGACCGCAAGGTGAGCCTGGTGAAGCTTTCGCCCGCGGGCCAGATCCTTTTCGACACCGTGCTGGCGCCTTCCTGCTTCGACCGCGCGGCGATCCAGCAGCAGATGGGCATTTGGCCCATGGGCGCCTGGCTGCGCACCAACGGCAACGCGCAGCCCAACGAGGACATCTACTCAAGCCGCCCCTCGCCCGATGCCGTCACCTTCCGCTGGGTGGCAGAGACGGCGCCGCTGTTTGCCGGCGTCTTCGGCTTTGTACCTGAGCCGGTGAACTTCGCCGTCACCCTCTTTGAGGACGGCCGCATCCGTTATCAATACGGGCCCACGGGCAATACGAACGTGGTGAATACCCAGCAGTTCTTCGGCTCCTGCGAAGCCGGCTTGCCTGTGGTGGGGATCTCCCGCGGCAACGGGACCGGCAGTGTGTTGCCCATTTCGCACAATGGCCGCGCAAACTTCGCCACCGCGCCGCCGATCGAGTTTCTGCCGGGCTTCGGCCAAGGGAGTCTGCCGGAAGTGCTGCTCGAATCCCCCGCGCCGGGCGCCACGGCGGCAGGGCTGATTGAAGTGCGCGGCATCGCTACCGATAGCGCCACCTTCATTGGCGGCGCCACCATTCTTATCGACGGCGTCTACCGCGCCCAAGCAACGACCGGAGTCTCACGGCCAGACATTTGCAACACCCAACGCCTGCCGGGCTGCCCGTTTGTCGGCCTGAGCGCCACGCTCAATGCCGGGGCGCTGGGCTTGGCACCCGGCCGTCATACGCTCCAACTGCGCGTTACCAACACGCGCGGTGGCTTTACTGACCATCCCGCCGAGCCCGTCAGCTTCGAAGTCACCGGTACCGACCAGACGGTACCCGTCGGGCGCATCGAAGCCCCGGCCGATGGCGCCACCGTTCGCGGCAACGTGACGGTCACCGGCTTCGCCTACGCGCGCGGCCTCCGCGTAAATGCCGTGGAAGTGCTGATGGATGATCTCGTCTACGGCCGCGCCGCCTATGGCCTTCAGCGCGCTGACCTGTGCGCCGGCGAGGCGAGCGGCGCGCCGAATTGCCCGGGCCTCGGCTTCACCTTCGGGCTGAACACGACCGCCGGTGTGCCTACGCTCACCAATGGTCCGCACCAACTCCGGCTTCGCTTAATCGACGCGACGGGCCGTTTCACGCTCCTGCCCGCCCGCACCATTGTGGTCGACAACCCGGCCAACCTGCCTCCAGAAGGGGCGCTCACCGCACCCGTCAACGGCGACCGTGTCTCCGGCACCATCCGGGTTACGGGCCACGCCTACGATCCCGATGGCCGCGTCACCCAGGTCCAACTGCTGATCGACGGCGGCGCGGTGGCGGCCTTGCCTTATGGCCAGCCGCGGCCGGAAGTCTGCGCCGGCCTTACCGGCATCGCGGCCTGCCCGGCGATTGGCTTTGAGGGCGAGTTCAATACTAAAACGCTTTCGAACGGCCTCCACCGCATTGGCGTCCGCTTCATCGACACCAACGGCGCGTCGGTAGTCGTGCCGCGCACCACCAGTGGCGGCGTCAATGTCTTCGTCGAAAACTGAGTCGAGAAACTACACGCTACTCCTGCGAAACGGCTCCAAGGAAAGCACGGAGGCGCGCGGGCGGCAGGTTGGGGTAGTCGCGCAGTAGTTTCTCTTCCCCCTTGGCCGTGTTCGGATCGAGGGCCGCGCGGAGAGCTCGGATGCGCTCCATCCGGTAGAGGTAGTTTTGCGGAAACTGCCGGCAGAGTTCGCCGAGGATGCCGGCGGCCTGGGCGGGTTGGCCATCGCGCCGCGCGATCAGCGCGAGCAGTAGATTCGCTTCGACGCGAGTGCGGCGTCCATGGGCCGCAACGTAGCGGACTCCCTCCATCCCTTGCGCTTTGTCGCCGCGAATCCCGGCCAGGAAGCCGACCGCCTTCAGGTACCAGGCCAAAGAACCGACGATATAGTCATGCGTGGCGGGAATGAGGCGAGCGTCCGTCAGGGCGGGTTCGGCGGCGAGGGCTTGCTGGTGGAGATGGCGGGCAGCGGTGGCACTCCGCAGCGCGGCCCGCCAGGACTTGTTGACGAACATCTCAAAGTTGGCCTGATGGATATGGGCCACGCCCGCCGTATAGAGTGCCTCCGCACCCCGGCCCTGCGACAGCCGCAGACTCGCTTCGATGGCGGCGCGGAAGCGGGCGCTTTCGGCGTCTTGGACGGCTGGTTTCGGCGAGTTCAGGAAGCGGGCGGGCGACAAGGCGGCGCCGGGGTCAAGCGCATTGGCGCGCAGCAGGGCGCGGTAGAGCAACGCCTGCGCCAGATGGTTGTGCGCTCCGGCGTCCTGCGGGGAGGCGGCGGCCTGCGCTTCCAGCAAAGTGACGGCACGGTCGTAGTCAAGGTTGTAGAAAGCGTTAAAGGCCGGAGAGGCGTCCCAAGTGGCTGCCAGCAGACCTACGGGTAGCGCCAGGCTCAACGTTAAGGATTGCAGTATGGACATTCGCCCTCCTCGGCAAATTGGCGGCGGTCGCGACGGGGTTGCCGTTCCAGCCGGTCGCAGCGAACACAGCCCCATACTTCATGAAAACACATTTCCGTCGGCGTACCGCAGGTCCGGCAGGGTAAACCCCGCTCCACGCCCACTTGTCCCCAGCCGGGCGAGGAACACGCAGCGCACAGGGTGGCGAGGCGGCGAGCGAGCCGGAAAGCCACCCGCCGGATCGTCGCGCGCCGCGTGGGATTCAGGTGCGCGCGCATATCTGTTTCGACATGCACCGTCCCGTCGGCGGAGGCTTCTGCACAGCAACGGAACGCCTGGGCCAGCGTGTCCCCATTGGCGACGCCTTTGAAGAGCGGCACCAAGCCATCGCCCGGGCGCAAGATGAGCGCGTGCGACGGAAACTTCGCCCGCGGCAGGAACCCGGCGAGGTCGTCCAGCGTTCGCGCCACGACGTGCCCGAAGTTGGTGGCCTCGCTGCAGAAGCTCTCCACTACCGTGATGCCGATGTCGTCGTCGACGAAGGCCAGGATCTCGAAATTGGCGGCGAGAAACGGGATGAGAGGGTGCGGTCCAAAGCTGCCTTCGCTGGCGAGCCCGAGCGGGATGCCGCGCGCCACCATGCCCAGGCGCGCTTTGCGGACGGCGACTTCGCGAGGCGTACCGTCGCGGTCCACTTCGCCGGTGAAGGTACCGAGCAGGTCCGTGTCGATGGTGTCGTCGACGGTAACGATCAGCCCTAGTGCGGCCTGGAGCGGGCGCGCGATCACCCGCTCCTTGCCATGCTTGGTGGTGAGCACGGCCACGCGACGGCAATAAGGCCCACGCTGCGGCAAGCTAGAACTGGAACAGCAGCGTGAGATTCATGAGCGGCTGCCCGCCGAGCGATGCCGTCCGCGGGTCCGACGAAACCCGGCCGAAGGTGCGCGGATTCTGAAAGTCGACGGCCGTCGTCGGAGGGTTGAAGTTATAGGTTTTGAGCGCATTCTGGAAGTCCCACCGCAGTTGGACCTTCATCTTTTCGCGGATCTGAAAGTTCTTCTGGGCCGACACTTGCGACCACAACAGCGGCAGGCCGGTGATGATGTTGCGGCCGGCGTTGCCCATCAGGAAGCTACAGGAGTTCAACAGGTCGGTACGCGCCTGGGTGCCGGCGGCGGGCAGCGTTTGGGGACAGCCGCCGGGCAGGGCGAAGGAGTTCATGTCGATCACCGGGTTGGTGTTCTGGACGTTGAAGCGGTCGCCGCCAAGGTCGCGCCAGCCATCGCGGATACTGGGCTGGCCAACCACGTCGGGACGGCGATTGCCCGCGAAGCCCGGGTAGTAGTTGTAGGGCGAGTTTTGGAAAGTGAAGTTGAGCGGGTTACCGGATTCGACGGTCTGGATCCAGGAGACCTCCAAGCCGCTCATCAACCAGTTGACGGCCCGGTTGGATGAGGAGAAACGGCGATTCTTGCCCACGGGGAGCTCCCAGGTGATCGTCGAAATCCAGCGATGATTGCGATCGTAGCCGGCGCGGCCCTTTTCGAGATTACGATTCTGGATGGGCGCGACGCCGGAACCGGAGTTATCCGAGTCCTGGCTGTTGATCGCCTTCGAAAAGGTATAGAAGGTATTGAAGAACATCCCGTTGGCCAAGCGCCGCTCGAGTTTCGCGGTCCCGGAGTGAAACGTGGAATGGCCGAAGTTCGACCGCATATTGACATTGCCGAAATGCGGGAAAGGACGGAAGTTCTGCGACGCGGCCAATACTTGATTGCGTAAGTTCAAGTCGTTGACCGCGAAGTCAATGGGGAACGTGTTGATGTTCCAGTTTTCGAGTAACCCTATGCCAGCCGAACCCTGATAACTAAGTTCGATTAAGTAGTTGCGCGCCACGGCCCGCTGCACGGTGGCATTCCAGTTGAGTGAGTAAGCATTGCGCAAATTCGGGTCCCAGTAGCTAACGTTGCGCGCACTGAAGTTCTGCCCGCGGAAGGGAGAGCTGCCGTTGGGACGCGTGGCGAACTGCAGCGGGTCCGGACCGCGGCTGAGCCCCCACACGGGCGTCGGGTTGCCCGGCGCGGCCTGCTGGTTCGTTTGCGCCACCCATTCGTCGAATTGAATGCGCTGTCCAGGAAACTTGGTATCGATGGTGTACATGCCGAAACCGCCGCGCAACACCCACTTATCGCGAAACTGCCAAGCGGCGCCAATGCGTGGATTGAAGTTATTGCTGTCGCGCCGGCTGAGCCCGTCCCTCGGAAAAATGAGACCGCCCTGGCGGCCCGAGACGTCATCCGTCGCCCGGGGGTCGAAATTCGACAGCCCGCCCCACTTACTGTTAAACGGTGACTCATTCGAGTAACGTAAACCGATATTCAGCGTCAGTTTCGGAGTTAGTTTCCAGTCATCCTGCACATAGAAGCTATGGATGGAAGAACGGGGTAGCCAACTGGTAAGTTCCGAGAAAAACTCGCCGTTCGATACTTGCCCGGTCAGGAAGCCGGCGAAGTAATTCCCGGTATTGGGCTGCAGGGCGCCACTCGGCAACAAACCCGCGGTTACCCCGTCGAACGAGAGCTGCGCCGGGCGCGCCAGATTCGCGGAGTTCAAACGAAAGCGCAGAATCTCGTAGCCGAACTTCAAGGCGTGGGTGCCGCGAATGTAAGTGGTATCGTTGCGGAAGGAGAGCGTCTCGTTCAACTGCCGGCTGGGCGTGGCGCCGGTAATCCCGTAGAGCGACCCTGGTGCGTCACGGTTGCCCGAACCGAAGGCCGGCATTACGCCGCCGTCCATGTTAGGGATCCCCAACTGCTGGGCCCAATTTCCCCCGAAACTCGGCACCTGGCTCAGATTCTCGCGCCGGAAGTAGCCGACCCGCGCATCGTTCACTAACGACGGCGACACCACCCAAGTCTTACCCATCGAGTAATTGGCCTGGTTGGACGGATTCCAGTTGCCCTGCGTATGGTCAAACTCCGGACGATCCTGCCGGATATTGATCGGCCGGCCGAAGCCCGAAAATGTGTTCCTCGTCCAGGAGCCATAGATCTTGAAGGCCGGGCTGAACTGATGGTCGAGCCGCAGATTAAAGTCGTTGTTGAAGACCATGGCGAACTCATCCGCCATCAGATTGCCCACCGGACCCAGCGCGTTAAACGTCCCCGGCTGATTCGACGTTACCCAAGGATCGAACCCCAACACCCTGCGCGCCACCGGATCGAACCGGGCCGTCGGAACGCGGTTGCCCGGAAACGGATCCCGCAGCCATTGCCCGTTTACCTGGCGCGTCGTCGCCGGATCGAAGATCAGGTTCGAGTTGGGCACGCCCGGAAAGTTGAAGTCGCCTTGCTTCATGCCCAGCGTCGGCGTGGTCGCTTGCACCTGCGCTACTTTCTTTTCGTGCAGCCGCTGCACGCCAAAGAAGAAGAAGGTCTTGTTGCGGCCATCGTAGAGCTTCGGAATCATCACCGGGCCGGCCAGATTGGCGTCCGGCATCATGAAGAAAGAGGGGAAGCCGTTGGGCCGGTTGGCACGCGGTTGGCTGTCCGTGAGGCGATCGAAGAACAGCCGGTGCTGCATGCGCCGGGTGCGCCCATACCAGGAGCCCATGCCGTGCAATTCGTTCGTGCCGGACCGCTTCACCACGCTGATCACGCCGCCCGCCGTGTGGCCATACTCGGCCGGCGGTACCGTCGTAATCACCTTCACCTCGGCGATCGAGTTCTGGATCGTGCGGACCGCATTGGTGCCACCCAGTTGATCATTGCCATTCACACCGTCCTCGAAGAAACCCGTGGTGGTGGCGCGCTGGCCGGCGATGTTGTAGTTCCCCAAGCCGCCGCCGAACGCATAGCCGCCCGTGGTTAAGCCCGGAACCACATTAAGCGTCGAATTGACGAAGCGCTGGTAAAGCGGCATGTCATAGAGCACCTTGCCTTCCATCACCGATCCGGTGGCCGAGGTCTCCGTCTCCAGGATGCCCGTCGCACCGGTCACCTCCACGGATTCGGTAACGCTTCCCACTGTCAACGCCTGATCCACGGCCAGCGTGTTTCCCGACGTCAGTAGCACGTCCTCCCGCACCACCTTCTTGAAGCCTTGCGCTTCAAAGTCGATCCGATAGCTGCCCGGCTGCAGCGACAGGACCCGGTAAATTCCGTCCGCATTCGTCACCGTGTTGGAGGTGAAATTCGTGCTGGGCTGCACGACGCGCACGGCGCAATTGGGCACAATGGCTCCGGTGGTGTCGGTGACGCGTCCGGTGATGGCGGAGGTGCCAATCTGGCCAAAGGCAGACAGGGCGGTCAGGCAGAAGAGGAAACAAACGGGCTTCATCGGGCTTGCTCCGGGCGAATATAGTTGACTAACTTTCACATGAAGGTTTAATCACAGTTTCACTCCAAATGCAAGGGGCTCATCTGATTCGGTCCGTGATGAGCAGGCGCGTCGCTTGCCCCAGGCCCAGCCATACCGGTCATTCGCGCCCAGTTCCGGCGCAGCCATGCCGCCAGTTGATACTCTGTTGGCTGAGGCCACCTATTGGTCCTCGCAAACCCATGCTGAAGATACTGAAACTGACGCTGGTGACGCTGTTCGCCACCCTGTCGACTGAGGCGCAGCCCTTGTCGATTCGCTGGAGCACCTGCCTGGGCGGAGGATTGGAGCAAACGAGCGGCCACGCGATCGACTCCCAGGGCAATATCTTTCTCGCCGGACGGAAGCACATTGAACATTACGTTGCCCGTCACGGTCAACGCTTTTCAAGGGCGACACAGCGGCTCGTTTGACCTCTTTGTCGCCAAGCTGAACCCCGAACGGGGAGTTGCAAGGGCTGACTTACTACGGGGGCAGTGGCATTGAAGAGTTCGCGGATGTGCGAACCGATACTTAACGCGAGGCTTCCACCTAATCCTGCAGGCCGTCCGCCAGATTGGCGAGATCCAGGCTGATTTTATCCACTTGGCCCGCGGCGTTCAACTGGTACAATACCCGGCTGCCGTTTTGGATCGGGGGTACACTCCCCTGTCGCGCCTGTAGGTGAGCGAGGGAGAAGCCGAAACAATGGTCGGATTGGGAGTCGGCCACGTACCCAACTTCGTCGACGCCATATTCGACGATCACCCCTTGCCGTTGATTTTCTGGTTCACTCGCCATCTCTCCCATCTTCGAGTACATTCGGGCGAAGCACAATTCAACACGATGAGGGGAGTCACAGGACTAAACGTACTCCGTGCGGGTACTCTGGCCTCAATCGGGAGTAGACTTCTTCCGGTAACCTCTTCCCTATGGCATACAGCGGCAAACTTGTCGAAGTTGGACCCGACGGCGTCGGATACATCGATTGCGATGTCCTGATTCACCTTCATTCCTTTCGCGTCATCAATCTGGTGAACTTCCATCAGGTTCCGGCTAACCTCAATGATCTCGATGGGAAATGGGTGGCGTTCGCGCTCAAGGGGCAACGGGCTGTCCAGATTCGGCTGGTAGAAGTCAACCACCAGACTGCGGGAGCCTAAGCGCACGACGTATGGCAGCCATCGCCCGGTAACTTTTGGTTTCGGCCCGCCACTGCCGGCTATCCCGACATTCGCGCTAGCGTGAGGCCCGGGGATATCATCCTCTTCGCGGACAGTAACCGGGCAATCAAAGCCGCGCAAAAGCTACGGCAACGGCATTCGCCACAAACGCCACAAGAAGCCCAGCCTTTGGCTCTGGACATATGCGGCGGTCTATGTGGATGCGGACCATCTCATTTGCGAGGCGAGTTTGGGAGGTGTGAAACTCGGAAATCTGGAGGATGCGGTTCGCCAAGGGCAGAAAATCGAGGTGTTTCGCCATCCCGATCTCGATGAAGAGCAGGGCCGTCAAGTAGCGCGTGCGGCCGTGGATTATCGCGGCAATATTCGTTATGCCTGGGAGGAATGTATTCGTTTCGCCATTGTCGGCAAACTGGGCCCCGGCAGCGACGACGCCATGATCTGTTCTACTCTCTGCGAGCGAGCGCTATTGGTCGCCGGGGTGAATCTGGTAAAGAAACGAGGTGAATCGGTGACGCCTGCCTTCCTCAGCCAAGCGCTTCGGATTGTTGAAGTGGCGTTTCTGCCGGTTATTTCTGCTTAGCCAAGAGGTCACGCCTAGCGCCCGCAAGCACCGCTCGCCATCGGAACCGAACTTCCCCATCCCGGAGCTCCAAACCCGCCGAAGCGCCCCGAACAAGCCGGAAATCGGGAGGCCTCACTGACTGCGTCGGCGTCAAGTGAGCGCGTGACGGATCTAAATCGCCCCAAAAATGCGGTGGGGTCGAGCTCCATCGCATCTTCATCCGGCTAAATCTCGGTTTACGTTATCGTTAGGCGAATAACCAGGATGCCGGGGGGGTGCCCTGATTTACTAGGAATGGGCGTGCGGGTTGAATCGCGCAGCATCAGCGGATGGAGGAGGGGTCGGTGGAGGGGAAGGGGATGCGGCCGAGGTTGATGTCCATGATGCGTTGGATTTTGGCTTTTTCGGCGAGGGCGCGGGCTTCTTCGGGGGTGAGTTTGGGTTCGTTTGGGGTGGCTTGTTTTTCGGCGGGCGCGGGACTGCTAGCTTCGGGGGCGGGTGGTTTGGG
>Ga0209591_10007570_pt1 | contig 11915 bp, 11 predicted proteins | sample MAT01_FD_187207 | JGI IMG/M metagenome (GOLD analysis project Ga0209591, IMG submission 187207) | Freshwater microbial communities from Lake Fryxell liftoff mats and glacier meltwater in Antarctica - MAT-01 (SPAdes) (version 2) | ecosystem: Environmental > Aquatic > Freshwater > Ice > Liftoff...
CCGCATTCGCTCGGCGCCATTGCATCGACCACATCACCAGCAAATCCAGCGCGCAGTAAAATGCGCCAGCCGCCATCGGCGGATTGAGCGTCACAAGGCCCGTAGTACCTACGGACGCATTCCATGCCCAGTTGCCAAGCCACGTGCCGTAGAGTTCCATGGCCAGCGCCAGCGCAAACATCGTGGCATACAGCCGCCGTTCGCGTCCCAACGTCACGCTGGCGAGGAACACTGCGCCAAGGAGCACACTGAACGTATCGCGACCTGTGATACCGAGCACCGTTATACCGACGCCTGCAGCAATGGCGATAAGTCGCACGACGCCCACCGACAGGCGCGGTGCGATGGTCAGCCCAAGCAGAAACAGCAAGACGTGCCCCGGTGGCACGAACAGCGGCAAGTTGCCAAGACGGTAGTCGTACACACGCCATACCAATGACAGCAGCACCTCGCCGACGCTGGCATACAGCAGGCAGATCAGCATCATCGCGCGCCCTGCACGATCCAGTCGGTACAGCAGAAAGAAGAAACACAACCACGTGCTCGCCACCACCAACGGCTGTCCCCACGTACCACCGAACTGATCGAGCGCGAGTCCGCTGATGATCAACGTTGGCACCAGCCAACGAATCAATCGTACAGGCAGTTCACCAAAAACGACACGCTGCGTCACCACGGGCGCGTTCACTTCTTTGGCGCACCCATCAAGTAGTCCACGGCCAACGCTGTCATCGCCTTGACGCCCGTCGGCAGTGCGGCTTCGTCAACGAAGAAGAGTGGTGAGTGGTTCACGGGCACCGTGCGCCAGTCTTGATTGGCCGGCGTCACACCCAGGTTGAAGTACACGCCCGGCACACGGTCCTGAAAGAACGAAAAGTCTTCTGAGGCCGTCCACAGTCCGGGCACGGCGAGTTTCCCGTCGCCGGCGGCCCATCGCAGTGTTGGCGTCATGCGCATGGTCAACGCGCTGTCGTTGCGCGTGACCAGATACCCGCTATCGATCTGCACGCGCGCCGTGGCGCCGGCACTTGCCGCAATCTGCGACGCCGTCTGCGCAACACGCCGTAACACTTCACGCCGCACGTTCATGTCGAACGTGCGAATGGTGCCCAGCAGGACCACGCTATCAGGAATGATGTTGTTCCGCACGCCACCCTGAAATGCGCCAACGGTAATGATCACGGGAAGCTGGCTGACGTCGACCTGCCGACTCACAATCGTCTGCAATCCGATCACGATCTGCGAACCCACGACGATCGGGTCCACGCCGTTCCACGGCTGTGCACCATGCGACTGCTTGCCACGCACCGTCACCGAAAAGCTGTTGGATGCGGCCATGACAGGACCAGGACGCACCGACAGCTGACCGAGTGGACCCGGACCCACATGCAGCCCAAACACGGCGTCGACCTTCGGGTTGTCCATGACGCCATCACGAATCATCAACTGCGCGCCGCCACCGCCGTCAGGCAACCCCTCTTCGGCCGGCTGAAAGATGAACTTCACAGTGCCGGCAAGTTGCGCCTTCATGGCAACCAGCACTTCGGCCGCACCAAGCAGCATGGCGACGTGCGAATCGTGTCCACACGCGTGCATGATGCCGACCGGCGCGCCACGATACGATCCGCGTGCTTTGGACTTGAACGGCAGCTCCGTCTGCTCTTCGACCGGCAAGCCGTCCATATCGGCGCGCAGCGCGACCACGGGGCCAGGCTTTCCGCCCTTGAGCAATCCGACCACACCGTACCCACCAACACCCGTTCGCACCTCGATCCCCATCGCCGTGAGCGCCTCGGCCACCAGCTTGGAGGTCCGCACTTCTTCGCCGGAGAGTTCAGGGTGCTCGTGGATATCACGGCGCCACGCGATGACCTTCGGCATCACGCTGGAGACACGCCGCTCAATCTCCGCATTGAACGGCGACGGCTTGGTCGCCGGTGATTGTGCGCGAACGGCCGATGCGCCGAGACAGGCGACGGCGGAGATGCTGGCAGAGAACCGAAGAACGAGACGGGTCATGGCGGGCGTGAGGGAAGGAGTCAACTGAATAATGTCCCGGGCAATAGATTGCGCGATATCCCGTCGCTCCGATTGTCGGCCTTTTGTCGGTACCCTCTATGTCCACCCTGGCCGATCGCGCCACCCGTGATGCACTCATCCAGCGCGTGGAACGCTTGTCTCCCGACGCCAAAGGGCTCTGGGGACGCATGTCAGCCCCGCAGATGCTCGCGCACTGCACGGATGCGCTGCGCATGGGATTGGGCGATCTCCCGGTCAAGCCAAAGCACGCCGCATTGCCGCGCATGGCCATCGTGAAATGGCTGTTCCTGAACGTGCTCACGTTTCCCAAAGACGCTCCGACCGCTGCCGAACTGATCGCACGCACGCCGGATGCCTGGGATGCAGAGCGTACGCATCTAATCACCCTGATACGTAAGGTTGCGACGCCGGATGCACTCACCACGTTCGCCGACCATCCGTTATTTGGCCCGCTGACGCGGGCGCAGTGGGGCCAGTTGGCGTGGAAGCATCTGGACCACCATCTCCGGCAGTTCGGCGCCTAGTGCCACACGATACGGCACTGCTGTTCACCGTCGCCGGTGCGTTCGCGGCCGCGTTCGTGCTCGGGTTTGGTGCGTCAAAAATCGGGCTGCCGCCGCTCGTTGGCTATCTGATTGCCGGCATGTTGCTGGGCCCACACACGCCGGGCATGCAGGCGAACGTCGAGCTCGCGTCACAGTTGGCCGAGATCGGTGTCATTCTGTTGATGTTCGGTGTGGGAATCCATTTCTCGCCGGGTGACTTGCTGCGCGTTCGACGCATCGTGCTTCCCGGAGCAGTGCTGCAGATGGTGGTCTCGGTGGCGTTGGGCTTCGCGCTCGCACGGTATTGGGGATGGAGCGGTCCGGCGGCCATTCTGTTCGGCTTGTCGGTCTCTATCGCGAGCACCGTCGTGGTGTTGCGGGTGCTCGAATCGCGTGGGCTGCTCGATTCGATTGACGGGCGCATTGCGGTGGGGTGGCTGGTCGTCGAAGATCTCGCCGTCGTGATTGCGCTGGTGTTGCTGCCCACGGTATTCCGGACCATGGGGAGTGATCAGGTGATGACGAGCGCGCCAAGTGGTAGCCTCGTGTGGACGATCACCCTCACCTTGATCAAGGTGGGGGGCTTCATCGTGCTGATGGGCGTTGTCGGGAGACGTGCCGTACCGTGGTTGCTCACGCATGTGGCGCGCAGTGGTAGTCGGGAACTGTTCACGCTGGCGGTGTTGGCGGTGGCACTCGGCGTTGCCGTAGGCGCCGCCGCAGGCTTTGGTGTGTCGCTCGCGCTCGGCGCCTTCGTCGCCGGCGTCGTGATCAGTGAAAGTGATCTCTCGTATCGAGCGGGCGCCGATGCGTTGCCGATGCAGGATGCCTTCGCGGTATTGTTCTTCGTGTCCATCGGCATGCTGATTGATCCGGTGATTTTTCTGCGTGATCCCATAAAGATCGCGCAGACGGTTGGCGTGATCTTCCTGGGAAACACGGTGGTGGCGACGGTGCTGATGGTCCTGCTGCGCCATCCATTGGGTCCGTCGCTCCGACTGGGTGCCAGCCTTGGGCAGATTGGTGAGTTCTCCTTCGTGCTGGCCGGACTCGGTGTGTCGATCGGGGTGTTGACCGAGGAGCATCGCAGTCTGATTCTTGCCGCGGCGCTGTGTACGATCGTGCTCAACCCACTCTTGTATGCCGGCACTGATCGTCTCTCCGATTTTGTCGCGCGGTATCCTCGCGTGTTGCGATATCTGGAGCGTCAGCTCGAGCCGCAGCGCATCACGACGGACATGTTCGTGGCCACGCAATCCGATCACGCGGTACTGGTTGGCTATGGCCGTGTGGGGCGAACGATCGGCGACGCGCTGCAGCGCTTGGGGATGCCGTTTATCGTGATTGAGCAGGATCGCCGAGTGGTGGATGTGATGCGCCAGCTCGACGTCTCTGCGGTGTATGGCGATGCCACCCGTCCAGGGATCCTCGAGCACGCCAAGCCGGAGACTGCCAAACTGCTCGTGATTGCATCACCGGATCCGTATCACGCGCGGCATATCATCGAGCTCGCCCGCGCGAAGAACCCGGCGATCGACATCATTGTGCGAACGCATAGCGACGTGGAGCAAGCGATGTTCGAGGGGCTTGGTGTCAAGAAGGCTATGATGGGTGAACGGGAGCTGGCCTTTGGGATGGCCTATCATAGCTTGCGGTCGCTCGGGTGCGATGATGATCACGCCGATGACATCATCCAACAATTGCGCGGCGGTGCGCGCATGCAGACCAGCGAGTTCAGCTCGATGATGTTGCCGGAGATTCCGCCGCGGTAGTGTTGCCTCGTGGAGAGCGCCCGAGACGATACGCAGCGTCCGTGCAGCGTCCGTGCAGCGTCCGTGCAGCGTCCGTGCAACTCACAACCGCTCGATACCCGCCTTGCCGTGCATGGTGCGCCATCGCGATGGCGTTTCAACCGGCGCTCCGGGTTTGCTCACAAACGGCACGCTGCGATACTCGGTCACCCACTCCTGCGCATTGACAGTTGACGTGTAATATCCCCGCCGATTTTCAAACCACTTGATGTGTGGATTCTCGGTCAGCTGCGTGCGCATCCGTTCATTCACGGTCGCCGAGCCGTCGCCGCCAGAGGCAATGCTGGTCACCACAAATTCGGCGGCGACCACCGGACGATCGGGGCGCGAGAAGTCGCTGTGCAATTCGTTTACCCAATTGGAATGGATGTCACCGGTGAGCACCACGGTGCGGTTGGCGGCACGCTGCGCGATGGCGTTCAGTAAACGATCGCGAGCGGCCGGATAGCCGCTCCACTGGTCCATCGAGACGCGCACCTCAGCACCAGCCCCGCTGTCGTACGGACCGACCATGACCTGTTGCCCAAGTACTTGCCAGTGCGACCTGGATGATGCGAGTCCGTTGAATAACCACTGCTCCTGCGCGTTCCCCATCAATCCACGCTTCGGGTCTGCCCATTCGCCACATGGCACGACTTTCGTGCCATCATCGCACGGCTGCACGTCGCGGTACTGACGTGTGTCCAACATCCAGAATCGCGCGAGCGCACCCCAGTTGATGGTGCGAATGATGTTCAGGTCGGCCCACGACGCCACGCGCGGCACACGCACCGGTTGATGCTCCCACCACGACTGATAGGCGGCCGCACGACGGGCGCGCATCTGTTCGGTGGATTCCATGTCATTCTCGCCGCGCAATCCGGCGTAGTTGTTGTCCACTTCGTGGTCGTCCCACGTGACGACCCACGGGCATCGTGCGTGCGCCGCCTGGAGTGCAGGATCGGTCTTGTACTGCGCGTATCGACGACGATAGTCATCAAGCGTTCGGATCTCGAGTCCGACATGTTTGCGAATGGCGTTGGCCGGACTGGAGTACTCGTAGATGTAGTCGCCCAGGTGTGTGACGAGATCCAGCTCTTCCTTGGCCATGTGCTCATAGGCGGTGAACAGGCCTTGGTCCCATCGTTGGCAACTGGCGACCGCCATTCGCAGCGGCGTCATGGCGCCGTCGGCGGGCGCCGTCCGGAAGCGGCCAACGGGGCTCGTGGCGTCGCCGGCCTGAAAGCGATAGAAGTACCAGCGATCCGGCGCGAGCCCGTCTACATCCACGTGAATGCTGTACGACAGCTCATGGGCTGCTGTCGCGCGACCGGTCTTGACGATCTGCTTGAATGCTTCGTCGTCGGCCAACTCCCAGGTGACGACCGTGCGATCATTCATGCCGCCATCGGGCTCAAATGGCCTGGGGGCCAGTCGGGTCCAGAGCACACCGCCGGTAGCCGTTGGATCGCCAGAAGCGACGCCGAGCGTGAAGGGGTCGTCGGCAAACCGGGCGCGGTGTGTCACGCGCCAGACGTTGGGGACGATAGCACAGAGCGCCGCAGCGCGTGTTACGTCGGAGAGAAAGTCGCGTCGGTCCATGGGCGAAATGTTATCGTGTAGATCGAAGATTGGAGAGAGGTGGCGGCCGGCTGTTGCCGGACCGAGACACAGCGCCCAGAATTGAGAGCAGGATTTCCTTGATCTCGAGCTCTGCCCAACGACGCGATGTCGGACCCCGCGAATGCCCCACGTAACTCCGGACTGGCTGACTCCGGTCTGGTTGACTCCGGTCTGGTTGACTCCGGTCCGGTTGACTCCGGTCCGGTTGACTCCGGTCCGGTTGACTCCGGTCCGGTTGACGGCGGGCCGGTTGACCGCGGACCGGCCGTGTCGTTCCCGCCTCCGCTGCTGTTCGTCTCAGGCTTCGCGATCGGCGTGGTCATCTCGCGGTTCTGGCCGATACCGGCACCGTGGCCAACAGGCGTCGCGCGCATCGTGGTTGGCCTGCTGATGTTCGGCGTCGGCGTGACGCTGGCACTCGTCGGCGTCATCACGTTTCGCTCGGCGAACGTCGCCGTCTATCCCAATCGGCCCGCGCGACAACTCGTGACGCACGGCATCTATCAATACACCCGGAATCCGATGTACGTTGGGATGACGGTCGCATACCTGGGCGGCGTGATTGTCACCGGCATGGTGTGGGCGCTGTTTACGTTGCCGATTGTCCTGATCGTGCTCTATCTGCTCGTGATCCGCCGAGAAGAACGGCATCTGGTTGAGCGTTTTCCTTCGCAGTTCGCCGAGTACTGTGGGAAGGTACGTCGATGGATCTGACTCGCCTTACGCGAGCGCTACGCGTCGTTGTTCGCCGTGGCGCGCGCTGCACGGCCATGTGCTGCGTCGCGGTCAGCATGACACCCACGCGCAGTCACGCGCAGTCGCCACCGAGCATCACGCCACGAGCGGGGCTTGTGATCACTCGGTCCGCGCGCCTCGTGCCCGGTACATATCGGCTTTCGGCGCCGCACTCGCTCGATAGTGCCCTGATCACGGTACGCGGCGACGACATCACGCTCGATATGCGCGGCGTGACGTTGATCGGCATGCCCCCCAACGGCGAACCCGATCAGGCACACGGTGTGGCGATCCGTGTCGACGGTGGACACAACGTGCGAATCCGTGGCGCCGTGGCTCGCGGCTATCGCGTGGCACTGATGGCGCGCCGCACACAGGGGCTTACCCTCGACGGCAACGATTTCTCGTACAACTGGAAGCCGCGGCTCTTCAGCGGCGTGGAGCACGAGAGTTTAGCCGACTGGCTCTCCTACCACAAAAACGACAAGGACGAATGGCTGCGCTTTGGGGCAGCGATCTATCTGGCTGACGTGCGCGGAGGCACCATTACCGGCAATCGCGCGGAGCAGGGCATGAACGGCCTCCTGATGGTGCGCTCTGACTCGCTCCAGATTCGCGACAACAGCTTCTCGTACAACTCCGGCCTTGGCATTGGCATGTATCGTGCCAGTGACAATACGATCGTGAACAACCGCCTGGACTACAACGTGCGCGGCTACAGTCACGGCTTCTACCGCCGCGGACAGGACTCGGCGGGCCTCCTGATGTTCGAGCAGTGCTTGCACAACATCGTGGCGTACAACTCCGTCACCCACGGCGGCGACGGACTGTTTGTGTGGGCTGGTCAAGAGACGATGGACACCGGTGTGGGCGGCGTGAACGACAACGTGTTCGTCGCCAACGACTTCAGCTTTGCGCCAACGAACGGGATGGAAGCGACATTCAGTCGCAATGATTTCATCGGTAATCGGATCGAAGGGAGCGATCACGGGTTGTGGGGTGGCTACAGCTACAACTCGCGTATCGTCGCGAACTGCTTCATTCGCAATCGCATAGGCATCGCCATCGAGCATGGGCAGGACAACCTCATCTCGGCGAATTGGTTCGAAGGCGCACGTGGCGACAGTATTGGCGTAAGTCTCTGGGCCAACGCCATCGAGCCCGGCGATTGGGGATACCCAAAGCACCGCGATACCAGAAGTCGCGACTACCGCATTGTGGGCAATGACTTCGTTGGCGTAAACCAGCCGCTGAGCGTCCGTCAAACGACTACGGTCGACAGCACCAACAACATCGGACGCACAGCAGATGGTGTGTGCGATCCGTTGGCACGAGTCAAGGCGTCGGGCACGCCGCTCCCTGCAATCGCCAACGCACCGACCAGCTGGCCGCGACAAACGGTCGCCGACCGTGATCGTTCAGCGATCGTGGTGGACGAGTGGGGACCGTACGACTGGCGCGCTCCCAAACTCTGGCCGCTCGATAGCGTGCGCAGTGTGTCGTTGCGCTTTCGCGTGCTTGGACCGGCTGGCCGTTGGCGCCTGTCGTCAATGCGTGGTGTCGCGGCCATCTCGTCGCGTGCCGGCATCGTGGGCGACACCATCACCGTCACCCCACATCGGGACAGTATCGGCGATGTGTCGATTCAGATGACGTACATCGGCGCGGCGACGACCTCGAGCCAGGGCGCCCACCGGCCTGCAGGTGTGCCGGTTCCGTTTGGGTTCACGCGATACGAACCAGCACAACAGTGGTCTGTACGTGTTGCCGCATTTACCGACAGCACAGACCCGCGCACCACACCGCGTGCGTTCGACGCGTTGCTGCGCACGGCGCCCGGCATGACGCGCACGCTTCCTCGCCTTGACTGGATGTGGTCCAGATCGCCGATGCCCGGCGTTCCCGCCACTCGCATGGCGATGGAAGCAACGTCACGGGTCGTTCTTCCGGCCGGCACCCACACGCTCCGCACACTCAGCGACGATGCCATTCGCGTCTGGGTCGACGGAACGCTCGTCATTGATCACTGGACGCCGCACGAAACAATGCCAGATTACGCCACCCTTCGCGGCGGTGCGCACGACGTTCGCGTCCAGTATCTGCAGGTCGACGGATGGACAGAACTCCGTGTCGAGTTCCTGCGCGGCGTGCAGTCGAGATCTACGGGATCTGCCGGCCCGCACTGACCACCAACGCCGCTATCGCTGCAGCAGCTGCGCGGCAAACGTCTCCGCGTCGGTATTGGCGCCACACACCACTACGCCCACACGCTGACCATCTAACCGCTCACGCAGCGGAAACATGAGCGCGGCCAATGCTGCAGCTCCGGCCGGCTCGACGACGAGCTTGGCCGACACAAACAGCAAGCGCATCGCATCGCGAATCTGATCATCGGTCACGAGCACCACCTCGTCTACGAAGCGGCGATTCATCTCGAACGAGTACGGCTCGCATCGCGGAGCGCCGAGCGAGTCGGCGATGGTGCGCACGGCGTCGATGGACTGTGGCGAGCCGGCCAGAAAGCTGCGATGCAGCGAGTCGGCACCGGTTGGCTCCACCACGTACACGGCCGTGGTTGGAGACATCTGCTTCACCGCGCACGCCACGCCAGCGGTGAGTCCACCACCGCCGGCCGCAACAATGACCGCGTCCAACGACGTCCCGAGGGCCGACACTTGGTCCATGAACTCAAGCCCTACGGTGGCCGTGCCCAGCGCGGTTTTGGGGCCTTCGTACGGATGCACAAACGTGCGTCCCTCCGACTCGGCGATCTCGCGTACACGCGCGAACGCGACGGTGACATTCTCGACCAGCTCGACGTCCACACCAAAGTCCCGACACAGCTGCACGCGAAACGGATTCGCCGTCCTGGGCATCACGACCTTCGCCGTCGTCTGCAAGATGCGCGCGCTATAGCCAAGCGAGATGGCATGATTCCCAGCCGAGACGCCCGTGACGCCACGAGCGAGCGCGGCGGCATCGAGATCGAGCATGACGGTCAGCGCACCGCGTGGCTTGAAGCTTCCGGTGTACTGAAACTGTTCTTCTTTGAGCCAGAGCGTGGTGAATGCGCCGATGGCTGCGGCGATGCGATCGTCGGTTACTCGGCGCACGGGTGTGGTGAGCACGAGATCGCCGAGTCGGGCGCGGGCCGCGCGGATGTGGCTTATGGTTGGGGCGACGAGGTTACTCATGAGCACCGGCGTTAGAAAGTTGAGCGCATTACGGCGTCGCGCGTGGCGTCTTGCAGGCGGCCTACCGAACGGGCACGAGGCGATACACCGCGATGATAAAGGGCGAGAAGCGTGTGGTACGCTGACGTCCGAAAACGAGCGAGCCTCGAACCGCCAGCGGACGGAAGACGGGTGGCATGATGACCGACCCGAGCAGGGCGTCTTTGCGGTCCAGCACAAGCCAGCGTCTGAGCGAGTAATCTGCGCCGCTCAATCGGACGTTGTCGCCGGCATCCATCCAGAGTCGCCCCTCGTCATCGACCGGCTGTTGCAGTCACGTGACGGTCCACGGAACGAATTTCGTGATTGGGCATCGCACGAATGTAGTGCGAGCTTGTCGAACAAGTCCAACTCTGTACTTGATCGACACCACGACCGAGGGCGGTGCTGTGCCGGCCACGACGTTTCCCAGGATCTGCTCCTGCCCTCGAGCGCGACACGCGCTCTTGAGGATCCGGATGTAGCCTGTCTTTCCGGCGGCGTTGTCGCCGTAGACCACGGTGAGACGCGGTGAGAGCGTAAGCGTCTGGTCCTCCGCGAGCGCGTTCACGCCGCGGTGATGGAAGATGGTAACCAGCGAGACGGGCGCGGCTGCAGCGACCCTCTCCGGCACGTGCTCCTCGTTGAGCGGAACGATGTCCTGTGATTCGGCGAGCCCGTGCGCGCTCTTGCAGATGTCGGTGAGCGTTCTGATGTCGTCATCGGAAAGGTCGCCGTTCAGAACGAGGCGGCGCAGGGCGTCGCGCTGCCAAGTTGGGCGGTCCTGGGACCACTCAAGGAGTTGTTCGAGAACGGTCATGGTCACGTCACCGGGTCGAGGGCGATCGCAGGTGCCTCGCCGCGCTCATCGTCCATTCCATACCTGGCAACCAGCGCGTCGTGCAGTTCGCGCGCCTGCTCCAAAGGTACTGCGTCGCCGAGGTTCGCCAAGTCGAAGCCGAGACAGATCTCGATGTCCTTCTGCGAGAGGTAGTTCTCGTGGATCAGGATCTCGCGGATCTGATCCGCGGCATCGGGATACGCGACGCTCATCGGGGTCGTGGTTCTCGGTCAGGAGCTCGCGGTAGCAGTGCCCGATGACCGGCTTGGAGTGCGTCTGGATCTCGTCCACGACGCGCAGGATCTCGGTGATCTTGGTGTCGAGGGCCGCCTGGGAGCTGAAGAAGATGTTGCCGTTCGGGTGGGCGGTGTCGTTGCGGTCGTCGACCAGCTTTACGTAGGTGCCAATCTTGCCGTTGTCGCAGACGATCAGCCTAGGAAGAAGCCCCGATAGCCGCGCTCAACGATGTCGACGACTTCTTCGACCAGCGCTTCAGCTTTGGCCATCAGGTTGCTCATTAGCGGGCACCGAGGTCTTTCACGGTCCAACCGAGTTGTTCGAGCCGCGGTCGAGTATTGGCGTTCGCGCCGTCCTGTCCGATCGCGTCCCTTCGCACGGCTAGGAAGAGGAGAAGACGTAGCCCTTCAAGTTCTGGGCGAGGCGGCCCTTGTCGTCGGGCGTCAGCGTGCTGTTGCCCTAGGCGTCGATGTTCGCCCTGAGGATGTGCTTGTAAGAAGAAATCAGGAACCCGGCGGTGACGCAGGCCGGGTCGAGCACGGTCTCGTGCTTCTTCGGGTCCACCACGGCGACGATAAAGTCGATGATGTGGCGCGGCGTGCGGAACTGCCCGGCGTCGCCCTGCGAGCCGAGCACGGAGAGCAGGTACTCGAAGGCATCGCCGAGGCGTTCGGAGTGGTCGTAGGCGAACTCGTCGATGATCTTGAGGAAGGCGCGCAGGGTCTCCGGGTCGCGATACGGCAGGTAGGCGTTCTTGAAGTAGTCGCCAGCGAAGAACCCGCGCCTACCGCCCAGCTCCTCGGCCTCGGCGTCCATGTCGTCCATGAATTTGTAGATCAGCGCGATGGTGATCTGCTCGACCTGGCTCTTGGGGTCGGGCACCTTGCCCACG
>Ga0209591_10007571_pt1 | contig 11914 bp, 15 predicted proteins | sample MAT01_FD_187207 | JGI IMG/M metagenome (GOLD analysis project Ga0209591, IMG submission 187207) | Freshwater microbial communities from Lake Fryxell liftoff mats and glacier meltwater in Antarctica - MAT-01 (SPAdes) (version 2) | ecosystem: Environmental > Aquatic > Freshwater > Ice > Liftoff...
CTGTCAATGATTTCCTTTTGGCTTTTCCTGAGTCAGAGGCTATTGAGTTGTCAGACCTTGACGATGAAACGCCTGCGTCCTTATCGTCAAGTCGGTTAGAGCAAGGATTGTTGAACGCTAGTGCTGAAATCTACTTCCAGATGCGGATACCTGTTGCAGACACATCGGCAGCAGTGTTGGCACGATTGCCGATCGCCCAAGTGTGGTGCATTAATATCGCCCGGTATCGCCTTGATTCTTACTCCCCCAGAGATGATGTAAGGCAACGATATGAGGATTCACTGAAGCAGATGGCAGATTATCTAGATCAGTTTGATGGCAATGATAACAACGGGAATGGTGGTGCTAGTAGCTTAGGGAATCGACCAATCATGTCTATAAATCTGGTGTGACATGGCGCAAAACTGTAAGGAGCTTGAAGGTCTTTTTGTTGGCGATACCTTGACGATTCGGATTCTCGCCAAGAAGAATTCCATTGATTTTACCGCCTACACAATCACATCTGAGCTAAGAACTAATGGTGGGGAAGGGACATTGGCAGGGACGTTTACTGTTACCAAAGATGCTCCTGATGTTGACGGCAACATCTTTGGATTCACTGCGGTATTGTCGGCAGCAGTAACGGCATCGCTAATCCCAAAAGTGAACTATGGCATTGATTACAGATTGATACTGAGTGGCGCTGTGCAGCATTCCGAAAGGGTCGTGATTAAGTTTGATAGGGCGGTGACAGTCGCATGAGTAATCCCATCGCTTTGTCGGTTCAGTCTCAATCGCCCATTGTTCTGGAGATGGGCTTTAACTTTGTGGCTCAGGCGGCGGGAGTTGGTGGTGGATCTGGAATCACTTTTTCCCGTGACACCCTCAACTTCGCTCAATACCCTACGTTTACCCTATCGGGATCTGCTGTTGATGTTGTCACGTCTTCGCTATTCATCAATGGGCAAAAGCAAGTCTACGGAACTGATTACAACATCTCAGGATCTACACTGAACTGGGTAGGGACTGCGATCGCTTTTCCGGTTACTGCCATTGAAGTCTACTATCGACAATCAATGGTTGGGGGCGCTTTTTATCGTGACCTTTTGAACTTTGCCCAGTATCCTACTTTTACTTTATCTGCTGTTGTCACTGCTGCTAGTACATCGTCACTATTCGTCAATGGGCAAAAACAAACCTTTGGGATTGATTACAGCGTATCGGGATCTACCTTGACCTGGATAGGCACGGCGATCGCATTTCCGGTTACTGCTATGGAGTTTTATTATCAATAATGGTATCTACAGCGATCCAGCAATTGACAGGGACATTTGATTATTTTGTGGGACTGTCGGGATTAACCGTGTCAGGATCTAGCAATGTAATCACAAGTGCCCTTTCCTCAGCAACAACTACATCAGGTAGGGGCGGTACTTCTGTACCTGTGCAACTGGCATCAACGGGCATAGGTTTCCTGACTACGGGATCTAATCAATGCACCCTCTGGAATGCGACGACTAGGGAGCGGGTTAAGGATGCTTTAGGTAACGTGGTTTACGCAAGGCTAACGCAAGCTTCAGGCGTTTATACTGCCACCTACTTTTCAATGGTGGGTGCGACTGAGACTGCCTTCACGTTCCCGTCCACAAGTATTGATTTATTTGTCCCATATCGGTTCGAGTTTGGCACGTTGCCGATTGATTACTCTATCAGGTTTAATCAGCGGTACCTATCGGAAGATGCTGCTTTGTCTGGAGGGGGAGGCGGTGGATTAGATCCGGCAAACAACCTATCGGATCTAGCCAATGTAGTAACAGCACGAACTAATCTGGGACTGGGTACAGCGGCGATCGCTAACTCTACAGCCTTCGCAACAGCAGCACAAGGAACATTAGCAGGGACGGCATTGCAACCGGGATCTATCCCTAACGCTAGTGGATCGGTTGCTGGGTTAATGCCCTCAGCAGACTTTACAAAGTTGGGAGGTATAGCCACGGGTGCGACGGCTAACTCTACAGATGCTCAGTTGCGCGATCGCAGTACCCATACAGGCACGCAAGCGGTAGGCACTATCACAGGACTTGGGGCATTAGCAACGCTGGCGACTGTAGGCACTAGCCAGATCGTTGATGATGCCGTAAGTTTTGCCAAGCTGCAAAACATCAACACTGCTACTTTTTTGGGAAGGGTTACAGCCTCAGCAGGTGATCCTGAAGCCTTAACTGTTGCACAGTCACAAACTTTGTTAGGACTCGGATCAGCGGCTTTTGTGGCAAGCGCAACATTTGCAACAGCATCTCAGGGTGCATTGGCATCGTCTGCATTACAGTCGGGAACTGCGATCGCTAACGTTGCAGGATTACAAGCTGCGATCGATGGCAGGCAAGCTCTGAATGCTAGGCTTACATCCATTTCATCACAGGCTAACCCGGCGATCGCCAAGCTTACTCAGCTTAATACAGATGGTTCTATAGCTTTTGTAGACTTGCCAATCGTTAGGCAAACATTTAGCGACGTTGATGTAACGGTAAGCTCCACTACCACACAACTAGCTCAAACTGGAACTTTAACCGCTCCTAGAACGGTTACTTTACCCCTAGCAAACTCTAAAGCGCCTGGTTTTAGGATTGATGTTATTGGCGAATCTGGAACGTCTAGTCCCACCAATAAAATAATTCTGGCGCGATCGGGATCTGACTTGCTAAATGGACTAACAACCCTAGATGCCATCACGTTTCCTAACGGTGCTGTGTATTGTGTCAGTGACGGTGTTAGTCGATGGTCGGTTTTCTTCTCTAATGACACAGCACTACAAAACAGGTTAGAAATGAACGGAATAGCAGCCACAAACGTACCCGCTCCTGTAAACACAGCGGCTACAATCACGATCGCATCGCCAGGGGCAAACTTACAAACTGTCCTCAGTGGTGTGTCATTTTCGTATGATGCCAGCGCTGCTACTGCTATCAATGGCTCGTTCACAATTACCACAGATGCTGGCGCAACAGTGTTACATCATTCTTATGTGACTAGCAACGGTGCAGCACCATTCATTGCCCCCATTTTGTGTGGTCTTAACAAAGCTGTGGTGTTAACGTTGAGTGCTGTTGCTGGATATCGTGGATCTGTTTCATGTGTTTCGAGGATTTTATAAATGAGATATGCTGCTATAAAAGATGGGATTGTAGTTGATATCTTTGAGGGCAATTTAATCGCTCTGCAAGAATCTTTTGACTATCAATTTGAACCACTGAATAACTTTGAAGTTTCGACTGGATGGGAATTTGATGGGGTAGATTTTACTAATCCCAATGCGACACCATCGCCAGTAATCACACCACCTCCCACGCCTGAACCTAAAACGTCTCAACAGGTAATGAGTGAAGTCGATCGCTATCGATCGCAAGCTATCCAGGATTATAAAAGCCAATGGGGTCAAGCGTCTGTAGATGAGCTCTGGGATCGACTTGGGAATGATATGAGAATCGAAGCTGACAAACAGGACGCGATTCAGTTAGTACATCTTCCTAGCGTCATTGGGTATTTGTCTGCTCAAACTGGTAAGGCGTTCAATGAAATCACATTAGCAGAGTGTAGAGGAGTTTGTCAGAGTTTGCGATCGCAACAGATGAATCATATTTATTTTCTGACTCAAACTGAGATACTGCGAGGTCAGATTTTAGCTCAATACGCTGCATTAGCTTCGGATGCAGAAAAACTAGCATTCGACATTGAACAAGCTTGGGATGCGGGGTTAGTTTAATGGGAGGATTATCGGGATTGTCTGGCTTAAGAGGGTTGTCAGGTTTGACTGCAAAACCCGTTGTTGCGTCGGGTTTTGACCCTGACGCACAAGCATTCTTTACATCAGCAAATATCACTGATGCTACACAACAAAATGCTGTCAATGCTTTAGTGATAGGTCTGAAGGCTAACGGCACATGGTCTAAGCATCAAGCTATTTATCCGTTTGTCGGTGGTACAGCTTTGCAACATTCTTTCAATCTTAAAGATCCTGCTACATTCCAAATAGTTTGGGGCGGTACAGTCACTCACAACGCCAACGGTATTACAGGGAACGGCTCTACAGGGTACGGAGATACAGGATACACACCTTCTATAAGTGCTACTTTGGGGTCAAACAGCATCTCTCTATACTGTAGAACCGCCAAAGCAGCTCTCACAACGGTAGAGATGGGGTGTCAGGCTACTGGAGAATGGGGGTTGGCACTGCGATATCCCACGACTGTATTTTTCCCTATGCTTCAGGGTACATCAAGTCAGTACCCAGGTGCAACCCTTGCTGCTACTACGGGTTGGATTTTAGCATCAAGGAATAACACGACGACTATCCAGGGTTATCGTAACGGGTCTGTAGTGGTAGATTCAGCACAAACGCAATCATCGCTAACAAATATGAACGCACCGATATCGGTATTAGCCTCTCGCCAAGGAGCAGGCTGGAATCGATTCTCGCCTGTGAATTTAGCCTCGGTAAGTATCGGATTAGGGCTTACAGCGGGGGAAATTACAGCCGACTACACAACGATTCAGGCTTTTCAAACAGCATTAGGACGGCAAGTCTAGCAAGGGTATCTCAGCTTGTCTAGGTACTTGACTAAAGTGGCGATCGCCTCCACCTCATTCGCTACCCAGAATCCAAAGTTTTCTCTAATCATCATCGTCCTCTTCAGGAATCTCCGAATATTTGATGCTAAAACTCAGCACATTGACAGGCACCCGCCGTCCCACCGCATAATCTACGCCGCCTAGTTCCCTGACAGAACTACCGTAAATCCTTGGGATGATTGCACCGGATGCATTTTTGGACGATGAGGAAAAGTAGGACGACTTACGGTTGTCGCCTTCTTCCTCATCGTTTTTGATCATCGGTCTAGAGAACAAAGCCCCGACTACTGCGGACAGAACCATGGAGCTACCCGCCATGATCAATGCAGAACCGGGAACCCCCAATATCCCCGTAGCCCCCGCAGCAATGCCCACACCAATCAACACAGCACCCAGTATCCCTTTCATCAGGTTGCTGCCGCTGCCTGACACCAGCGGTTCTACATGGATAGACTTTGCATCGCCTAAGTAGCAAGCAAAGTCTAGATCGTCAGCACACCAAAGCCCATCAATGCTGACTGCGAACAATTGCCCCAGCCTGTCGCATTCATAGAGGTATGAGAGGAAGTCGGGGTAATTGACGGCGATCGCCTTCATCGCGTCAGCCACTTGATCGGTTTCGCCATTGCGATGCCATTGGAAAGATGGACAAAATCTATCTGCCAATTCCCCGCCAAAGGTGACCTCTAGGATGGGGTTGTGAGCTTCAGGAAGTATCTCGCAGAAGGCTTGCTTGTTGACTAAGGCTTCGAGCATTGAGCGGCATGATTCAATGTCGGTTAATGAAAGTTTGGATGTCGCCATATTTTTAACGCCTCATGAAATGATACTTTTTAATTTTGCGATCATAAATTTTCTCCTGTGTCTGGCTTTCGCTTACAGGATAGTTTTTAATGCTTTCGACTGGGTTCATTAAGTAACCTATTTCATTGTTTGTTCCCGCTTTATTATGCCTTGCTTTTAGTCGGAGAGACGCGAATCTAATGTATTTTCTGATCAATGACATCTCATGATGTTCATCAATATATTCTCCAATCGATCGCCTATAAAAGATTGTGAATGCTGCCCTCATCATACGATCCATTTTTTCGTCTTCAATGTCGGCTCTATTATTTTTATGGTCAGTCGATATTAGATGAATATATTTTGAAACGATGGCGAAAGCTTCTACAGGGTAGGGGTCGGGGGTGGGAGGATACTTAGGCTTTATTCCTAGCTTCTTTGTAAGACCTCGCCTACGCGCACAGCCACAAGAAATAATGCCCCTAGTCTTTTCAACATCATTTCTCTGTCTTTCAATCACGTTGCCACAACTGCAAAGCAATATCCAGAGCGTACCGTGATCAGACTTATTAGGCGATCGCTTAATTACTGTGAGTTGTCCAAACACTTCACCATTCCGATCGGGTAGTCGCTTTTTATTAGTATTTCCAAACTTGGTACAGCCACAAGACGCAATTAATGACCTGACGAAACCAGACCGCGATCGCTCTATTTCTTTGCCGCAATCACAAAGACATTTGTAAAGCTGCTTAGAGGTTTTGCCGTCAGGTAATCTGCCTGCTTTCGACAGCACGGTAAGCCTTCCAAACCTTTGTCCGATGGGGCATGGTTTAGCTTTCATCTATTGCAAAATATCCTGGAATAGTTGAATCAAAATGGAACCCAAATAAACGGCAACCACAAGGAAAGAAACTCAGCAATGCTATAACTTTTCTGAATACTAAAATGCCTTCTATCGATTTAGGATACAGAAGCCATTCATCAGCACGGCACAAAACATTCAATGGTCTTAAGTCGTCTTTGTCGTCGTTAACATCCTGAGTTAGCCAGTCGAAATCCTGCTGATTCAGTCCACCCCTCGCAGCTATTGCCGCAATTTCAGGAGTGATAAACGATCGCATAAAATCAGCGTTTTGGTAATCAATCATTTTTCGATAACTGTGGATGTCGCCATATACCTCTAGATTTATTCTTCAAATCAACGTGATATCTCTCCAGCCTGGAAAGGGCGTCAGGAGCGTCAATATGCAGCAGGGTCTCAGCGTCGGCATCCACAACGATCGCCCCATGATGAGCATTGGCAGAAGCCAATGACATCAGAACAATGTCGTGTTCCTGCATGTCCTCCACCTCGACAAAACCATTTGCGATCAAGCTTTCTCGATATTTGTCCCAACCTTTGTCAAAGATTTCTTTACCATCACTACTGGTAGTGGGCATCGTCAACTCGATTCCTAATCGTCCTAAGTAATAGTGATAGATGAGCCGACCGCAGCAGACTCGACCCCAATCCCAAGCCCAGTCCAAGTAGAATTCAACGGTGTCTGGTGTGGATTCTTTGGGGATTAAAGGATATGGATTAGCGTTGCGCGGATCGTAGTAATCCCACAAGCCATCGTTGTGATAGAGCAACACTGGCACTTTGAAACGGTTCGCCATGGCAGTGTCGCCAAAGGATAAATGACGATCGCCCTCTACTGTATGGCTGTGATAAATGGCGAGGCAATTGTTTTGTTGTGCTTGGCTCCAAATCGTCGGATGCAAGGTGAAACGCTTGGATGGAATTGGATGGCAATTAGCAGAGCGCACCAATTCAGCCCCGACATCAATGTCCAGTATCACCCCGCAGACTTCGATGCTTGGTTCTTCTGAAGCATGGGCTATTATCTCTGATTGCAGTTCATGGGTAAGCCATGGGATGCTAATGAGGGGTTCGGATGTCATCACGTGGGCAACCCTCTGTAGACTTGCCGCAATTCCAGTGACATCGAATAGGTCATATTCGCAGCGACGTTAGATGCTTGCCCCATCAGTCTGACATTCCACTTAGAACAAATCCAAAGCTGAGGGATAACCCCTGATCCTGTGTTGACTTGGAATGGGATGCGCCCGCGCCGTTGTCTAAGGAATAATTCAACCGCTGTTAGCCTGGTCGAATTCACAAAAGGGAATTCAATGTTCCAAGTTCTTAGGGTATTCTGCGCTGCAAAAATACTTTGAGGTCTACGAGATACCACATCACCTTTGCTGTACTCAGTGAGCAATGGAGTGGCTTGGTTAGCCTGTTGCGCTCCCCATCGAATCGCTTGTGTTAGCAATCCCCACGGCAACCCATCGGCAACCGTCGCAGGCTGTGGATCATATTGCGGATCAGGATGCCTGGAGAATTGAGCATCGATGCGTTTGAACTCACTCCCAACAAGTTCTTCTGAAAAGTCAGTGCAGAAATATAGTTTGTAGTTGCCACCAGTGAAGAATCGCCAGTTGAAAGCGGTCGAACCCTGGAAAGCTCTGAGGTCTGAAATGGTTGGGTCTACTGCCGTACTTCTGGCGAGTCTGGAAAGTGTCACCAATTCTTCAGGGTTGGCATTGCCCCCATCGGTAATTTGCAGATAATTATTGCCTAGCGGTCGTTCGTTGTTACGAAACTCCACTGAATAGGATACGTCCCAGCTTGGCAGTAGGGTGATGGTGGAAAATAGAGCGTCGGGGGTTATTGCCAAACTAGAAACCTATCAAGATGGTAGTGTGGTGCGTTTTGCAAGCTGAAGCAATTCAAGGAACTCAGAGATTTTATCAAGGTTGATGATATCTGTACTACCAAGCCAAAAATTAAAATAGCTTTAATTGTATAAAAGTCCACCATGCCAGAAAAGGTAAAATACTTTATTGATAGCCTCATCTAAATCCTCAACTGCTGTCACCAAATCATTGCCATAGATAAAAGGATGCCCTTTTAGCCGTTCTGGGACATTAAATAAAACGCTTGTCTTACCTTGGCAGTATGCGTATCCTAGCTCGAAGGGTGTTCCGATCCCCGTAATACCTTCCATATTAACGAGTAGTGTTGAGCACTCGTTAATATCGGCAATATCATGCATGAGTATCTCAACTGGATTACAATTGTCAATCCCAGAGTAACTGTTCTTAATTTTCAACTCACCTCGCAATTCATACTTTCCTCTCATGGGGTCTAACGTTTCGATGTCATTAGAGTTGAGTTGATAGGCTGCATTATACCTCCAGATAGTAGCCTGATCGTATGACAGTCCTGTGATAGCACCTGCTAAATATACTTTCATTTCATATCCTCCCGATAACAAAACAAGAATTTCTTACAAACACCTCTATACTCAGCTTCAAACCAGTCTGGCAATGGGAGGTCATATATTTCAGCAAACTTTTTAGCATCATATAATATCTCCCATTTACTGCTAGCAATCAACCCGTTACAATGTTTTGACAACTTAGATTTTAGAGTTTTTACTAGCAGACTTCTTTTCTTATGGATTACCATTAGCCTGATACCCCAGCCCAGAAAACAAAAGATATAGCATTTTATTGTGAAAACCCACTACCCCGCAAAACCGCTCGGATGTCAATCTAGAGCGGTTTTGTTCTCTCTACCCAATCTCCCACGGGTCATAGCCAAAGACATCTACCATGTCGCTTTTATCCAACGTTTGATTGGGATTCGCCACTAGCATTGGCGGCAAACCATCAAGGCGTTCCATCACACATTGAGCCGTCAACACACGCTCAAAAATTGGCGATTCCTTTGCCCTAATCGTCTGATCCCGAACTGCCCCTGTAATCGAGAAGGGAGATAAAGCCATAGAGGAAGTCCCAGCTACCCCGATGTAAGGCTGGAAGCCTGTGACTGCTTTGATGATGGATTCCTGGTAGGCAAAGACTTGATCGCGTTGCACCAGGTCAGTGACCCGCAGCGCTACCTCAAACTGCATCGTCTCCAATTGCCAAATGGAATGTACCGCCCCTTGACCCGCCAATCGTTGATCCTCTTGTCCCAATGATGAGAATGTTGACCGCATGGGGTACACCCGCGCCACAGACCGTTGTTGCACCCTGTTTGCCTTGCGTTGCACAGACAACCCTTGAATGGTGGCAAGCTGACAGGCTAGGGCTTCAGCAAGGACTGAGATTGGAACGTCGGGGAATGCTGCCATTAGGAATCCAAGGAATTGAGGGTATCTCTGCTATCTGCCAATTGCCCAAGATTGTCGATCGCTACTACATCAAGAGAATGATTCAATGGTGGATAGGCAAGCTCAAAAGTATCCATTGCCGTCTTCATGGAGTCTCCCAACACAATGCGGGTAAAAACCCCTAGTCGGATATTTGGGTCAATGGCTGATCGCTTTTTGAATGTGAACTTGTAGGCGTAGGCTTTCATGTCTGGAGTGCGAGGTAATGATTAATTTTAGACGATGATTGATTCAACGTATCCCCCCATTCCAAAGTTGCCCATTAGGACGGCGCGCCTTAGCAATTTCCTCGAATGCGACCTGCTGCATTTTCTTCTGCAACCCTTTGGCGAATTGTTCAGCACCGCTCTTCCCTTGCCCATTGCCGCCTTCATCGCCGCCCAATGATAGGGACATCGGCATATTAAGATTGACAGCCCCCATCCCTGACTTTCCAGCACTAGGGACGTTACCGCCTGCCATGGCTACAGCTTTGTTTAAGCCTAAGTCCATAAAGCGTTGTGACTGCTTGGAGCTTAGGACAAGTTCCTGGTCATTCAGCACTGCCAGGTAAGGTTTGCCAGTAGAATGCGCTCTTTCCTGCCTGAATGCCTCATCAATGGTTCCACTTGCTAACGATGGGACGTTGCCTTCATAGAGTGACAACCCGCCCGTAAGACCACCAATGATGGATCCAAATATTCCGCCGCCGCCCTGACCTCCACCCATTCCAGGAATGCCGCCGCTAAAGATGCTTTGCATGGCTTGGTTGAGCAGCATATCAATGAGGGAGCTAGCAAGGTTGTCGATTGAATTCTTGAATGCATCCCCAGCATCCTTGCCTTTCATTAAGTCACCAATGAAGCCGCCCAGAGCTTGCTTCCCGGTCTGCATCATTGTTTCGTTCAAGGTCATGAATTGATTGTTGATGCCCTCAAGAGATACATCGTTCAACTGCTCCAAGCTTGAAAGCATCCCATTGATTTCAGTCTCAGGGACTTGACCCCTCAATGCTTCGATAGAAGATCGTTGGTCAAAATAGCTCGCGGCTTGATTCCTAACGCCCTGCTCTCGTTGCAATGCATTAGCCCCAAAAGTATCGCCCCGTTGTTGCAGTACAGACACCTGAGCTTGATTTAAGTCTGATTGCTGCCGAGTCTTGAATTGCTGCAAGATGTCAGCCTGTCCAGTGACAGAGATGTTGAATTCCAGATCTCGATTGCTTTGCAGTTCCCCGACCGTATCCCTCAAGTCTGCCAATTGTTCTTGTGCAAGTTGAAGGTCAGGGGAATTAAGGTCAAGCCCAGCATCTTGCAAAGCTTTAATCGCAGACTCAAGTTTTGCCGCTTCCTCTTGCGCCACTCTAATTTCTTCAGCATAGGAATTCCCCTTTGCCTCTTGGTCGAAGCCCATCTGAAAGAATGCTTGAAGCGCTGGATCTTTGATGGTGCCAACGAACGACTGAATCTCCAGCGCCATCGTTCGGGATGCCCTAGCCGATCTATTTGCTGCCATCTCAGAGCGCGATGCCAATTCATTCTGTGCGATCGCCGCTGAGTTAGCCTGCTCTAAATTCCTTGACTCTTGTTGGTATTGTTCTCCCAATGTGGAAATGTACGACTGCAATTGAGTGATGGCGTTCTTATATTCATCGGCAACAGCTTGGATCCCCGGCTCTCCCTTGCGATCCTCTAGCCGCGATGATTCCCGCTGCAAGTCCTCAAGTTCCTGCTTTTTGCCATCAATCTCTTGTTGATAGCGATCGCGCAAATCGAAGGCTGCAAGTTGCCGCTGCCCTGTTGCCTCGAATGGCGTGCCCTGCAATCCTTGAACAGAAGTTTCAATGCTTAGCCGTCGGGTTTTCCTCTCAGACTCTCGCGACTGCTCCTGTTGCTGGCGTTGTAACCTTGTGGCTTCGTCGTCATTCTTTCGGGCAAGGTCTGCCAATCGTTTGCGATCTGCATCTTCCTTCTTGGCGCGTCGTTCCGCTGGAGTAAGTGCGGAATCAAGGCGGGTTAGACCGTTGGCACTTGTGGCACCAATCTTTTGATTCAGCGAATCAGGGTTAGAGGCAAGAGTTTGAGCCACCCGATCGCGCATCGCTAAAGCTGCTGGAGTAGCTTGATTAGAATCCTTGCCAAAGAAATCTAGGGAAACATGGGCACCTGTTGTTGATCCGGTTCTACCTTGAGTCCCTAAGACCGTCCCAATCCCTACCTCGTCCCCAACCTCGACCAATACATCGTCAAAGTGGGCATAGAGCATGTCGATATATTCGCCCGTCTTCTCATCAAGCGTTCTGACAATTACCTGGTTCC
>Ga0209591_10007572_pt1 | contig 11912 bp, 12 predicted proteins | sample MAT01_FD_187207 | JGI IMG/M metagenome (GOLD analysis project Ga0209591, IMG submission 187207) | Freshwater microbial communities from Lake Fryxell liftoff mats and glacier meltwater in Antarctica - MAT-01 (SPAdes) (version 2) | ecosystem: Environmental > Aquatic > Freshwater > Ice > Liftoff...
GGCCTTCGCCGAAACAGGATGCGACTATTTCAATTGCCCAAGCAAAAGATACTCCATCAGTGCTTTCTGGGCGTGCATCCTGTTTTGGCTGCGGCCGCTTCGCTTGACTTCGCTGCACGAAGTTGGCCTTCGCCGAAACAGGATGCGCCTATTTCAATTGCCCAAGCAAAAGATACTCCATCAATGCTTTCTGGGCGTGCATCCTGTTTTGGCTCCGGCCGCTTCGCTTGACTTCGCTGCACGAAGTTGGCCTTCGCCGAAACAGGATGCACCTATTTCAATTGCCCAAGCAAAAGATACTCCATCAGTGCTTTCTGGGCGTGCATCCTGTTTTCTGCTTCGTCCCAGACTACCGACTGCGGTCCGTCGATCACATCGGCGTCCACTTCCTCGCCCCGGTGCGCCGGCAGACAGTGCATGAACAGGGCCTGCGGCTTGGCCGCAGCCATCATCTCGGCGTCCACGCGCCAGTCGCCGAAGGCCTTCATGCGCGCCGCATTCTCGGCCTCGAATCCCATACTGGTCCAGACGTCGGTGGTAACGAGGTCGGCGCCGTTGCAGGCCTCCAGCGGATTCTTGAACACCTTGTAACTGTCGCTGGATCGGATTCCAGCGACGGATTGGTCCACTTCGTATCCACTCGGAGTGCTCAGGTGTACCTTGAAGCCGAGGATCTCGCTGGCCTGCAGCCAGGTGTTGGCCATGTTGTTGCCGTCGCCGACCCAGGCCACGGTTTTGCCCTTGATCGAGCCGCGGTGTTCGATGTAGGTGAAGATGTCGGCCAGGATCTGGCACGGATGGAACTCGTTGGTGAGGCCGTTAATGACCGGCACCCGCGAGTGCGCCGCAAACCGCTCGATCTTGGTTTGTTCGTAGGTGCGGATCATCACCATATCCACCATCCGGCTGATGACCTTGGCCGTGTCGTCGATCGGTTCGGCGCGCCCGAGATGGCTATCCCCCGTGGTCAAATGCACCACGCTGCCGCCCATCTGGTACATGCCGGCCTCGAAACTCACACGCGTGCGCGTCGAGGCTTTCTCGAAGATCATGGCCAGCGTGCGGTCGGCCAGCGTATGGTGCTTTTCATAGGCCTTGAACTTGCGCTTGATCAGCGCTGCCCGTTCGAACAGATAGGTGTATTCGTCGGCGCGCAGGTCACTGAATTGCAGGAAGTGTTTCATGCAGCGGCGGCCAGGAACTGTTTCACCAGCGGGCACAGGATGTGCACCACTTCGTCGGCCTCGCCCTTATTCAGGATCAGCGGTGGTAGCAGGCGCACCACCCGGTCTGCCGTGACACTGATCAGCAGGCCGTGGTCGGCGCATTGCCCCACCAGTGCCCCGCACGGCTTGGCGAGCTCGATGCCGATCATCAGGCCTTGTCCGCGGATTTCCCGCACTGCGCCGCTCGCAAGTTCAGACGCCAGGGCGTTTGCCAGCGCATCTTTCAGGTGCGCGCCCACCACGCTCGCATTGGCCAGCAGTCCGTCTTCTTCCATGATGCGCAGCGTCTCGACACCGGCACGCATCGCCAGCGGGTTGCCGCCGAAGGTGGTGCCGTGGTTGCCCGGCTGAAAGATATCCGCCGCCCTGGGACCCGCGACTACCGCGCCAATCGGCACGCCAGAACCAAGCCCCTTGGCCAGGGGCATGACGTCGGGCGTGATTCCCGCCCACTGGTGCGCAAACCATTTGCCGGTACGGCCCATGCCACATTGCACTTCATCGATCATCAGCAACCAGTCGCGTTCGTCACACAGTGCGCGCACGCCACGCAGATAGTCCGTGTGCATTGGATTGACGCCGCCTTCTCCCTGGATCGCCTCGAAGAATACGGCCACCACATCCGGATTGCCGTCTGTGGCCTGACGCAGCGCCTGCAGGTCGTTCAGGGGCACCCGGATAAAACCTTCGACCAGGGGACCGAAGCCGGCTTGCACCTTGGGGTTACCGGTGGCACTGAGCGTGGCGATGCTGCGGCCATGGAAAGCGTTCTCGTAGACAACGATCTGCGGCCGCTCAATGCCCTTGTCATGACCGAACTTGCGCGCCAGCTTGAGTGCGGCTTCATTCGCCTCCAGACCGGTGGAGCAGAAAAACACGTTGCGCATGCCGGACAGCTCGACCAGGCGCGCCGCCAGCACTTCCTGGTTGGGCACATGGTAATAGTTGGAACTGTGGATGATCTTCGTGAGCTGGTCCTGCAAGGCGGGCACCAGTTTGGGGTGGTTATGCCCCAACGTGTTGACCGCGATGCCCCCCAGCGCGTCCAGGTATTCACGCCCATTCACATCCCAGACGCGGCAGCCCTGGCCATGCGACAGCGCGATCGGCAGGCGTCCATAGGTGTTCATCACATGCGGGGAGGCGGCTTCGATGGTCGTGGGTATTGCGGCGTTCATGGGGCTTCCAGTCTGGGCGGTTGGCCCCGCGGGCCAGCGAGTGTTGATTTTATGGCCAGGGCCATGGGTGATCCGTGACGGTTTTGCATTGCCGTGATGCGGCGGGCGGCGCGCAGGTTGGAGCGATTCTTGCCTGTTAGAGTTCAGCTACGGCGATTCCCCGCCGCACCTCGCCACGATGAACCCTCCTGCGGCCCACGAATTCCTGATCCTCGGTGTCACGCTCGACGGAAAGACGTTTCGTCCGACCGACTGGGCGGAGCGTCTGGCGGGTGTGATGAGCCAGTTCCGTCCCGGCGGACCCCAACGCGGCAACCACCTGGGTTATTCGCCGTGGTGTGTGCCCTCGGTGCGTGGCGAGATCAAATGTGTGGTGGTGCACCAGGACCTGCGCGATGAGGAGGTGTTGGCATGGGATTTCTGTGTCGGTTTCGCGCGCGACAACAACCTGCGCACGGAGACCGGACGCGCCGAGCGGCGAGAGTAAGCGGGCACAAAAAAACCGCCTTGCGGCGGTTCTTTCGGCTTTGCTGGCAGCGCACCCGTTACAAACGGCAGAGTTCCAGCAAGGAACTCCGTGCGATGGGCCTGGAGTTCAGGCCGCGGTTTCGGCGGCCTTTGGCGCGGCGCTGGCCAAGCCCTTGACCTTGGTGGAAAGGCGGCTCTTGTCGCGCGCTGCCTTGTTCTTGTGGAAGATGCCCTTGTCGGCGACTGTGTCCACTACCGCCTGCATTTTGGCAAACAGCGCAGTGGCCTTGGTCTTGTCGCCGGCAATCACAGCCTTTTCGACGTTTTTCACGGCGCTGCGGTACTGCGAACGAAGTGACGTGTTGGCGGCGTTGATCTTGACGTCCTGGCGGACGCGTTTACGTCCTGACGCCAGGCGCGGGTTCTTTTTCTTGGGCTTGGTAGATGCCATAGTGTGTTCCTAGTGTCTGAGGATGATGCCAGCAAAGCTTTCTATTGTAGCAAAGCGAGGTTAGCGCCTTGCCCCGCAGCAAGGCGCGGCTGGGAGGTCGCGGGGGCCGGGCTACACTCGTGTGGTGAGCCTCTTCAAAGCTGCATCGACCGTCTCCCTGTTGACCCTGGCTTCACGTGTGACCGGTATGGTGCGCGATCTGTTGATGGCATCGGTGTTCGGCGCCAACGCGATGACGGATGCCTTCAACGTGGCTTTCCGCCTGCCCAACATGTTTCGCCGCCTGTTCGGCGAAGGCGCCTTCAGCCAGGCGTTTGTGCCGGTGCTCGGAATGAGCAAGGCGCAGGATGGCGACGAGCAAACCCGCCTTCTGGTGGACCGGGTTGCCACGGTCCTGTGCTGGGTGCTGGCGCTTACGTGCCTGGCCGGTGTGCTGGCGGCGCCGCTGCTGGTCTGGCTGATGGCCAGTGGCCTGCAGCAGAACCCGCGCAGCTTCGATGCGGCCGTGCTGATGGCGCGCTGGATGTTTCCTTACATCGGGTTCATGTCGCTGGTTGCGCTGGGCGCAGGCATTCTCAACACCTGGCGGCGTTTTGCGATTCCCGCCTTCACTCCGGTGTTGCTCAATCTGTCCATGATTGCGGCGGCATGGCTGGGCGCACCCTGGTTCGCGAAGTTGGGCGTCGAGCCGATCTATGCGTTGGTCATGGGCGTGCTGGGAGGTGGGGTGCTGCAGCTTGGATTGCAGTTGCTGGCATTGCGACGCCTGGGCATGTTGCCACGCCCCAAATGGCGTTGGCGCGATTTAAAGGTGGCCTGGGCAGACAGCGGAACCCGCCGCATCGCAACCCTGATGGGGCCAGCCTTGCTGGGTGTCGGTGTGGCGCATCTGTCGGCGATCATCAACTTGCAGATTGCATCGCACCTGACCCCGGGTAGCGTAAGCTGGATGACTTATGCCGAGCGCCTGATGGAGTTTCCGACGGCCATGCTGGGCGTTGCACTCGGTGTGGTGTTGACGCCGCAACTGGTGGCGGCAAAGGCGGCAAACGACGCGCAGCAGTATTCGGCGATGCTTGACTGGGGTCTGCGGCTGGTGGTGTTGATGGCCGTGCCGTGCACCGTGGCGTTGCTGGTTTTTGCCCAGCCCCTGGTGGCGGCCCTTTACGATCGCGGCGCGTTTGGTGCGCGCGACGTGTTGCAGACTACCTATGCCTTGATGGGTTATGGTGCCGGTCTGCTCGGAATTGTGGCGATCAAAGTATTGGCTCCCGGGTTCTATGCGAGCCAGGACATCCGCACCCCAGTGCGTATCGCCATCTTCGTGCTGGTGGTTACGCAGTTGCTCAACCTGGTGCTGGTGCCGCGGTTCGCCCACGCCGGGCTGACACTGGCGATCAGCCTGGGCGCCTTGATCAACGCCGCCTTGCTGCTGGCGGGACTGTTGCGGCGCGGCAGTTACACGCCGAGCGCCGGATGGTTGACTTTTTGCCTGCAGGTGCTTGCTGCCAGTGCCTTGCTGGCGCTGTTCCTGATGTGGGCGGCCAGCAATCTGCCATGGCAGCGGGCCGCCGTACCGGAGTTGCGGCGCGTCGCGACGCTGGCGCTGGTGTTATTGGGTTCGGCAGCGATCTACTTTTTCTCACTGTGGGCAGCCGGCGTCAAATTGCGGCGTCTGGTGCGCCCGTGACGCGGGAATCGATCCGATGACCGTGCAGGGCTCCGTCTGCTGGCAGGCGGGCGGCGGGGGGTGGCACAGGGAAGCCCGGCAAGCGCTGCGTGCTTGAGTCTTGTTGGCACGGATCACAAACACAGTCAGAATGCAGCTATTGTCGGGTCGGCCCGTCGCCATCTTTTCATCCATGCAGCTGTCCTATTCGGTTCCCACTCCGCTGGAGTATTTCAGTTCGCTGGTGCACAGCGACTCGGAATTCCCGTTGCTGGAGGCCGCCGTCAGCATTGCCCAGGATGAATACCCGGAGCTCGATGTGCAACAGGTGCTGGGGGAGGTCGACCAGTTGCTGGCACGCCTGAAGCGCCGTGTGCCGTCCGACGCCATGCCGTTGCAAAAGTTGCGTGCCGTCAACCAGTTCTTTTTTCGCGATCTGCACTTCCGTGGCAACGTCAACAATTACTACGACCCCGACAACAGCTACCTGAATGCCGTCCTGAACACGCGTTGCGCCATCCCGATTTCGCTGGCGGTGTTGTGGCTGGAACTCGCCCAGGGACTCGGGCTGTCTGCGCGCGGCGTGGGTTTTCCCGGGCATTTCATGGTCAAAGTGAATCTGCCCAAGGGGCAGGTGGTGATCGACCCGATGGATGGCCAATCGCTGAGCCGCGAGCAACTGGCAGAGCGGCTGGAGCCGTTTCGCCGCCGCAGCGGCTTGGTCGACGAGTTCGAGGTGCCGCTGGGGCTATATCTGCAGGCGACGCCGCCGCGCGAGATCGTCGCACGCATGTTGCGCAACCTCAAGGAAATCCACAAGACGCAGGAAGACTGGCCTCGCATGGTCGCTACTGCCGACCGCCTGGTTGTGCTGCTGCCTCAGTCGTGGTCGGAGTACCGGGACCGTGGCCTGGCGCACGCCGAACTGGGCCACACCAGCGCGGCAGTGGCCGATCTGGAGACCTACCTGGCGAACGTGGACCAAGGCCTGGACATCGATGCCATCGCCGGGCGCGTCGCCGATCTGCGCCGCGAACTCAGCGGCTAGCGAATTGCGACGGCAGGACCGCTGCCGATTGCGGCAATGGCGCCGATCCGGTGCACCGTTTCTCCGTGGTCTTGCAGCGTCTGGGACGTTGCATCCGCGTCTGCCGCATCCACCACCACGACCATGCCGATCCCGTTGTTGAAAGTCCGGTTCATCTCGTAGTCGGAGATGCCGGCGGTTGCCTGCAGCCAGGCAAATAGTTCGCTGCGTGGCCAACTGCCCCGGGAGAGATGGGCGGCAAGGCCCTTGGGCAGCACCCGTGGAATGTTCTCCAGCAGGCCACCACCGGTGATGTGTGCCAGCGCCTTGACCGGGTGCGCGGCGAGCGCCGCGAGCACCGGCTTGGCATACAGGCGGGTCGGCTCCATCAGGGCCTCGCGAAAGGGCTTGCCGTCGAGTTGCCCGGGCAGACCGGCTGCGCTGGAGGATGCCCGTTCGATGCACTTGCGAACCAGGCTGAATCCGTTCGAGTGCACGCCACTGCTGGCCAGGCCCAGTACGACGTCGCCCGCGACCACCGTGTTGCCGGTCAGGATCTTCGACTTCTCTACCGCCCCCACCACAAATCCGGCCAGGTCATACTCCCCGGCCGGGTACATGCCGGGCATTTCCGCGGTCTCGCCTCCAATCAGGGCACAACCGGACAACTCGCAGCCACGCGCGATTCCGCCTATGACAGCTGCGGCGGTATCAACGTCGAGTTTGCCGCAGGCGAAGTAGTCCAGGAAGAACAGCGGCTCGGCTCCCTGCACCAGCACGTCGTTGACGCTCATCGCGACCAGGTCGATGCCAACCGTGTCGTGCATGTTCCACTCGAACGCGAGCTTGAGTTTGGTGCCGACCCCATCGGTGCCACTGACCAGCACTGGCTCCTTGTAGCGCTTGGGCACCTCGAAAAGCGCGCCAAAACCCCCGATGCCGGCGAGCACCCCGTCGCGCAGGGTCTTTCGCGCCATTGGTTTGATGCGTTCCACCAGTGCATCGCCGGCTTCGATGTCGACCCCGGCGTCCTTGTAGGACAACGCGGAGCGGGGGTCAGGAGTGGTCATGGCGTGGGGGTTGAAAGTGCGGGCAGTCTGCCATTGCGGGTGGCGCCGGCATGGCGGCGCAGCAGACCCCGATAGAATTTGCCCAGATTCTACGGGTTCAATCCCGCTCTCCTGTATGCAATTTACCCCGACCCAGAAAGCGGCCGGCACATGGGCTGCGCTGGCTGCGCTGGTCGCGTTGGTGCTGTGGTTGCTGGCGCCGGTATTGACGCCGTTTGTCGTGGCTGCCGTGTTGGCCTATGCGTTGACGCCGCTGGTGAACTGGCTGGACAGGGTCGGCGCTGGGCGGATCCCGCGCTTGCTGGCGGTGCTGCTGGTGGAAGTGCTGGCCATCCTGGCAATCCTGGCGGTCGCTTTGCTGATCGTGCCGATCCTGGCCAAGGAACTGCCGTTGCTGCGCGACCAGGTGCCGGTGCTGTTCGACCAGATCAACGCGGCACTGTCGCCGCTGCTGGCGCAACTCGGGCTGAATGTGTCGCTGGATGTGGCGAGCATCAAGGCGTTTGTACTGAAATACCTGAACGCGAACGTCGAAGATGTATTCGGTTCCCTGCTGACCTCGCTCAAGCTTGGCGGTAGCGTCGCCTTCGCCATCATCGGCAACGCGATACTGATCCCGGTGGCCCTGTTCTATCTGTTGATGGACTGGGACCGCTTTGTTGCAACGACGCTCAGGGTCGTGCCGGCGCGCGCCCGCGCCGCGTTTGACAGCTTCACCGGCGAGGCCGACCAGGTATTGGGACAGTACCTGCGGGGCCAGATGCTGGTGATGGTGATCCTGGCGCTGTACTACAGCGTGGCATTGGCCTTGTTTGGCCTCGATCTGGCCTTGCCGATTGGTGTCTTTACCGGCATGGCAATCTTCGTGCCTTACCTGGGCTTTGGTCTGGGCCTGGTGCTTGCCATGCTGGCGGGCCTGCTCGAATTTGCCGCGACCGCCGGTCCCGGCAAGGCGTTGCTGATGGTCGCTTTGGTGTACGGTTTTGGACAGGTGGTGGAGAGCCTGTACCTGACGCCGCGGCTGGTGGGTGAACGCATCGGCTTGCATCCGCTGGCGGTGATCTTCGCGCTGCTGGCGTTCGGCCAGATGTTCGGTTTTGTGGGAGTTTTGATCGCCTTGCCCGCCAGTGCCGTCCTGCTCGTCGCCATCCGGCGTGCCTGGGCGAGTTACCTGGACAGCCACTTGTATCTGGGCCCTTGAACTGGCGCCGTCATGAAACAGCTGCCTCTCGATATCGGCTTGTCGGCGGGGCCGACCCTGCGCAGCTTTTGCGCCGGACCGAATCAGGCGGCGCTGCAGCACCTTGCGTTGTGGGTCGATGAAAAGTCGACGACCGCCTGCCGTTCGCCCGTGCCTGCGTACCTGTGGGGTCCGCATGGCAGTGGCAAGACCCATTTGCTCAAGGCCGTGCGCGAGGCACTGCGCGCGCAGGGCGCGGTTGTGGGTTGGCTCGATGCCAGTATCGCCGAGCCGCCGCCCTACCAGGACCACTGGGCGGCCGTGTTGCTCGACGATGTGCACCTGTACACCGCCGTTCAGCAGCATGCCGCGTTCAGCTGGTTCGTGCAGGCCCAGACGCACCAGCGTTGGGTGTTGGGCGCGGCCGAGCCGCCGCCGCCAGATTTGCCGGTGCGCGACGACTTGCGATCCCGCCTCGGCTGGGGCCATGTGTTTGCGCTCAAGCTGCTCAGCGAGCCCGAACGCCGTGCTGTCCTGCGCCAGGCGGCGGACGCACGTGGCGTGTTCCTGGGAGACGACGTGATGGACTTCATGCTGACCCGCTTCAGCCGCGATCTGGGTAGCCTGATGGAATTGCTGGAGTTGATCGATGCCTATGCGATGCAGGCGAAACGCGCGGTCACGATCCCGATGATCCGCGCCATGATGGAGGACAGCTGATATGCAGCCAGCCCGCCGCCGCCCATGAACGTCACCCTCTTTGACCTGGACCATACGCTGCTGCCGATTGATTCCGATCACGCCTGGGGCGCGTTCATCACAGCCATCGGCTGGACCGACCCGGTCGAGTTTGCCCGGCGCAACGACGCCTTTTACGCCCAGTACCAGGCCGGTGAACTCGATATTCACGATTACGTGCGGTTCGCCACGCAGCCCCTGCGTATGCGTGGGCGCGCGGCAGCAGTGGCGGCGCGCGCCGACTTCATGCGCACGGTGATCGGCCCGGCACTGCGTCCGCAGGCCACCCAACTGGTGCGCCAGCGCCGGGACGCCGGCGACGCTCTGGCCATCATCACCGCCACCAACGCCTTCATCACGCGGCCAATTGCGGACGCGTTCGGAATCGAGGACCTGATCGCAGTGGAACTGGAGTGCGACAATGCAGCGGGTGGTTCGGGTTGGATCACAGGCGAGATCCTGGGGGTCCCGTCGTTTCGCACAGGCAAGGTGTCGCGGTTTGATAGCTGGCTTGCTGCGCGTGGCCTGCGCCGCGCGGAGGTGCGGTTGCGCTTTTACTCCGACTCGATGAACGACCTGGCGCTGCTGGAGTACAGCGACGAACCCGTGGCCACCAACCCGGACGCACGCCTGCGTGCGTTGGCTGGTCGGCGCGGCTGGCCCATACTGGACCTGTTTACCACTATTGCATGATCAAGAATTTCATAGACAAACTGCTTGGAAAGACCGCGACCCGTGCCGCCAGGGCGCGTTTCGGCAAACGCGTGGAAGTCGCTGTCGCCGAGCACGGCATTGACCCCACACTGGTGGACGAGCGCGCGCTGACGGTGGTGCGCACCCTGCAGCAGGGAGGGTTCGAAGCCTATGTGGTAGGTGGCGCGGTGCGCGACTTGCTGGTTGGCTTGCGGCCGAAAGACTTTGATGTCGCCACCAATGCGACGCCCGAGCAGGTCAAGGGCCTGTTCCGGCGTGCTTTCATCATCGGTCGGCGTTTTCGCATCGTGCATGTGGTGTTCGGGCGCGGGCGCGAGCACGAGGTGATCGAGGTCTCCACCTTTCGTGCTTACCTGGACAACGCCGCCGCCGAACAGGTGGCGGGCAACGAGCGCACCAGCAAGAGCGAACTCGCGGGCATGAAACACGCGGTGGACTCCAGTGGTCGGGTCCTGCGCGACAACGTATGGGGTCCGCAGGAAGAGGACGCGGTGCGGCGCGACTTCACCATCAATGCGATGTATTACGACCCGCAGACCCAGATCGTGGTGGATTACCACGGCGGCATCAAGGACGCCAGGAAACTCGTCCTGCGCATGATTGGCGACCCGGCGATGCGCTACCGCGAGGATCCGGTTCGCATCATCCGGGCGGTGCGGTTTGCCGCAAAGTTGCGCGGCCTGGGCTTCAAGCTCGAACCCAAGACTGCAGCGCCGCTGGTGGCGATGAAGGCGCTGCTGGCCGACGTGCCGCAAAGCCGCTTGTTTGACGAAATGCTCAAGCTGCTGCAAACCGGCCATTCGCTGGCCACGATCGCGCAGTTGCAGGAATTGGGCCTGGGGCAGGGCATTTACCCCCTGCTGGACGTGGTAGTTCAGCGTGCGGGGCAGCCGTTCGTGCTGGCAGCGCTGCAGGATACCGATCGCCGCGTTGGCGAAGGCAAGGCGGTGGCACCGAGTTTTTTGCTGGCCTGCGTGTTGTGGTCAGACGTGCTGGAGGGCTGGCAGCGCCGCCTCCAGGGGCAGGGGCGGCCGGCGCCGTTCCCGGCGCTGCAGGATGCCATCGATGAGGTTTTCCATGCGCGCATCGGTGATGTGTCGGGCGGCGGCAAACTGGCCAGCGACATGCGGGAGATCTGGTTGATGCAACCCCGGTTCGAGAAACGCACCGGCAGCTCGGCATTTGGCATGGTGGAGCAGCCGCGTTTTCGGGCCGCCTTTGATTTCATGCGTCTGCGCGCCGAGACCGGTGAGGTGGAAGAGGTGCTCGCGGACTGGTGGCAGGAGTTCAGCATGGCCGATGACAACCTGCGCCACGACATGGTGGACCAGGTGCGCGAGGAGCAGGCGCAACGGCCGCGCGTGCACCGCGCACTGCGGCCGCCGGTGCCGCGCGCGGACACAGTCGCGGCGCCAACACCGACGGACGCAGGCATGGGCACTGCAGTCGAATCTGCATCGGACGGGTCGGCGGACGGCTTTCCAGCCGGTGCGGCCGGTGCGCCCCGCAAGCGCCGCCGTCGCCGCCGTTCCGGCGGTGGGGGAGAGTCCGGCGGGCCAACGGACGCGGGTACAGCTCCGGACGCTTGAGGGGAGGGTGTGCTGGTGCAGCGCGACGCCGTCACCGCCTACGTGGCTCTGGGTGCCAATTTGGGGGGCGCCGCAGCAACCCTGCGCCACGCCATGGATGCGATCGACGCGCTGCCGCAGGTGCAGGTGTCGCGCCGTTCGTCGCTGTATCGCAGCGCACCGATGGAGTCGTCCGGCCCGGACTACATCAATGCGGTGGTGCAGCTTTGCACCACACTCAGCGCGCCCGACCTGCTGCTGAGGTTGCAGGCGATCGAACAGGCCGCCGGTCGCGAGCGGCCTTATCGCAACGCGCCACGTACGCTGGACCTGGACATCCTGACGTATGGCGGCGCGCGCATGGATTCCGCACAGCTTACGTTGCCGCACCCGCGCATGATGCAACGGGCCTTTGTGCTGCTGCCACTGGCGGAAATTGCTCCGGAAATGGTAAACGCAGATGCGCTGCAACGCACCGCAGACCAGGCGATCAAAAAAATCTGACGCGCTCTTGCGTACGCGCACGCGGATGCAATTGCGCGGGCAACCATCAGCCCGGGATGTCGGGTTCCACCAACTGTGCCAGCAGCACGAGCGACTGCTGCCAACCGCGGTAGCCCTGG
>Ga0209591_10007574_pt1 | contig 11911 bp, 13 predicted proteins | sample MAT01_FD_187207 | JGI IMG/M metagenome (GOLD analysis project Ga0209591, IMG submission 187207) | Freshwater microbial communities from Lake Fryxell liftoff mats and glacier meltwater in Antarctica - MAT-01 (SPAdes) (version 2) | ecosystem: Environmental > Aquatic > Freshwater > Ice > Liftoff...
AGTTTTCCTGCACCCTGACCTGTACCTAATAAAATTGCCAAAAGTTCAGCAGTGGATAGCTTTGTTACTCCATGGGTTAGCATCCTCTCGCGTGGACGTTCACTTTCCGCCATGTCAGAAATGCGCAGGGAATAGGCAGTCATAAGTTCTAATTTAGCTGAGTAAACTTTAACGATTGGTCACTTCCATCAACATAAGTCAATAAATAAGTCAATAAGCAATGATCTTCCAATTCAATTGTTCCCATTACCTTTAAGCGGCTAAAATCGTTCCTAATATTAAAAATGCTTCTTAACAACAATTAAGATTATTCTAATATGCTAGAGTACTTACTCTATTAATCAACATTTGTTAAAAGATAAAGTAACTATGTTATGTCAGCACTAGATATCCCAGATGAGTATGAGTACGGTATAAAGTTACTCTTGCAAATGAATGATGAGATTGGAAAAAAATTCATTAAAGCTCTGAGTGAAAGCAAACCGACATTATATATTGAAAACTTAGTTGAATCAGTTTCCCAAAAACTTAAGGACATACTGACTCCATCAAACGTTAAAGATATGATAGAGGCTTTACTTGCACTATATGGGGTAAGAGATTCTTTGGATGTAGAAACTTCTGAATTTATTAAAAATTTAGAAGAAGCAGTATTAGAGTCTGAGAGTTTCTCTAATATTTCTAATAATTTGCAAATATCTAAGCCACTTATAACAGAATTATTAGACCTTGATGAGCCTCTTTCAATAGCATCTAAAGCGTTTAATATTTTGCTTGATCATGAGCGTGTGTTTCTTAGCTCAAAAATACTAACTGATATCCGCCCAATATTTAGCAATAGAAAAGTTGAAAGTCCTGTTGGTGCTGTGATTGTCCATATGTTTAAAATTGACTACAGGGAGGGTTCAGAAAGCAAAGAATTTTTTGTAGCTCTAGACACAGCAGATATCAATAAATTAGAAAATGTTTTAAGAAGAGCAAAAGAAAAAGAAAAAGCTATTCAGCCTTTGTTAAAGAGAGCGGATGTAGCATACTTAGTTGTTGAAGAGAATTAAGAAATGGATAACATAGTAATCGTAAGAGATTTAAAGCAGGTTTTAGATAATAGAAAACAAAGTGATTTATATACGACAAAAATTCAACAAAATACTCCAAAACAACGAAAAGTATTTGATTATAAGACAGTACCTATAGTTAGAAGGAGAAAGAAGGAAATATATAAGCAATGGCTAGATAGAAATAAAAAAGAACGTCCTGTAGTTGAAATAGAAAACTTAGGGGTAAAGAAATTATTAAACTTAAAACTTAAAGAAAAATATAATGAGATGATTTCAGCTATTTTTATACCTGAGAATAGAAAGGTTAACTTAAATGAAGTTTCTGATAAATGGCTTGATACCCCCAATGAAAGAATTGGAGGCATCCCACCTAGGAAATTTTTAGATACTGAAAAGGAGTGGGTAATTGTTGATTTAATACAAAATATTGAACAGGGCTACCCAATCTAAGATGAGCTATGATTGTGAACCCCCTGAAAGGTATAGCTTACAGACTAGTTTTAGAAAAATTTCAAAATGTGCCTATATCTGGGAATGCAGCATTAAGGTATGGTTTCAGGTACAATCCTCCTCCTGGTTCAATACAAATTATCACTGGTCAGGAACAAAGATTAAATTCATTCAAAGCTGAATACCTCTCTGACTCAGAGCAAACTGCACGAAATGAAGTTAGCCAAGATACTTCAGGTAGCACTCGAATATTGTTTGAGGTGGAATTTTCTTTTTCTTCATTACTTGACCTGACAGATCACAATGTAGTTGCAGATTTAGTGAAAGAATTAAACCCAAATAATGATCCTCAGGAATTTCAATCGAGTGATTTAAATTGCGACTGGGTAAAGATAAATGCGGCAACAAACAACTTAGCTCCAACTCAACTACTTGGTTATATTTTGCATAACACATATGCCATAGAAGCCCTCAAAGTCCCATCTGTGCGTAATCAGAAAGGTTATAACATTGTTGTATTTATAGATAACCTTCAGATTGGTAGTTATTTGATTGCAAAAAATGGAAATACCGATGTTCAGAGAATTGACGGAAGCTTGAAAGTTAAATAATTCATAAATTTATAGCAAGTATAAAATCTAATGCGTTGAATATATGTATCTAAAGTAAGGTGGTTATCAAATCAACAGCTAAGTAATCAAACATTGGGCGTTCACTTCTCCGCCATGTCAGAAATGCGCAGGGAATAGGAGGTGGTCATGGTTTTAATTTAAGCAGGTTAACGCTTGAGTGATTGCAGTCAAATTAATATTTTCAATCCTATTACTTGATGATCTCATTTGCGATCGCAGATTTGTATCTGTTAGCTCCTTAATTTCAAGGGTGAATTGCCGTTTTGGGTTTTGTTGGACTTTTAAAATTGTTGGCGCATTTTTATCAATTGTCCAAGTGGCGATCGCATAGGGAGTTTTACAGCTAGTTTGCAGCATCGTGCCATTGGGTAGGAAGGTATAAATATTTTGAGCGCGATCTTGCGTCTGCCAAATTCTGCTAAATAGCTGAGTTAGATCAGCATTTATTGGTTTATCATTCAACTGCGTGAACCTTAAGCGTTGATCACTACCATTGGTATAAATCAGTAAAAATGAGCCATCAAGTTTGAGTCGCTCCGATCTCCCGATAGCAGCTAAGAATTTTTTTCTCTTGATCATTGACCGCAGGGGAGCAGAATTTGAACGTAGAAGCGATCTCCCCCACTTGAATTAGCAACTCTAAATTGGTTTTGGTTTCGGCGGTTTTCAGGGTGGCAGTATAGCGATTACAACCTCCTTGTCCACTAATTTCATTAGGTTGAGAGAACTTAAGAGTAGATTGCAGGTTATCAATGATACCTCTACCATTCAAGTCTTCCAGTAGCCACTCCGTATTTAATAATTGTTGACACCAGAGGGTTTTACTAGTAGTCCAAACTTCTTTAGTTAAGCAATTAAAGGTTTTGGATCTAGATACAAGGGATTAATTTTGCCATTGGGCATTGGCTGGGATGGGGGATAGGGTAATTGCGGCGATCGCTACACAGGAACCAACTAACTTTTGCATGGATGTGATTATTGAATTTTGACCCCTCGAATGGCATAGTCTAATAGTTCCATGGGATGCTTGAGCATAGTAGTTTGCCCCTGTAATTCCAGATGCTTACGGATTTGGATTGTACAACCAACATTGGCAGAAGCAATTAAACTAGCCCCAGTATTGACTAAATTTTCAACTTTTTGCTTCCCTAATTCTGCTCCGATTTCTGGCTGTAAAATATTATAAACGCCAGCACTACCACAACATAAAGCGGCATCAATCGGTTCTTTGAGTTTCAGATTAGGAATTTGTTTTAAGAGTCGGCGGGGTTGCATACTAATTTTTTGCCCATGCAACATATGACAGGCATCTTGATAGACGACATTAAGTGGCTCTTGCCCTTCATTTAAGGCAGATAAAGGTGTGATAAGTCCAACTTCATCTAAAAACTCTTGCACGTCTTTCACCTTAGCGGCAAACTCTTGAGCTGATTTAGCATAGCTAGGATCGTCCTTGAGAATTTGATCGTATTCTTTAAGGCTATGTCCACATCCCGAAGCATTAATTAAAATGGCATCCAGTTCATAACTACTAAAGGTATCGATCATCTGTCGAGCTAAATCTTGAGTTTGCGCTTCTTGCCCTTGGTGATGGGAAAGTGCGCCACAACAACCTTGAAGTTTAGGAATAACTACCTCGCAGCCATTGGCGGTTAAAACTCTAATTGTGGCAGCATTAACTTCGGGTAAAAACATCCGTTGTACACAGCCTAAAATCATCCCTACTCTGTATCTTTTTTGTCCTTGAACTGGCATAACTTCGGGATAGGAACTGCTAAATGCCTCTGATGAAATTTCAGGTAAAACTGATTCCATCGCGGCAATTTGTTTAGGTAGAAGAAAGTTGAGCAGTCCAGATTTGCGAATAAGTTTTTGCAGTCCTAGTTTTTGGTAGGGAATAAGTGGAGCTAATAAAACTTTCAGGCGATTTGGATAGGGAAAGACGGAAAAAATGAATTTTCTTAATACTTTCTCTTGCCATGATCGAGGATGGTTGCGTTCAATTTGAGTACGCATGGCTGTAATTAATTTGTCGTACTCGACACCACTCGGACAAGTGGTAACACAGGCAAGACAACCTAAGCACGAATCAAAATGTTCAACAACGGCGGGAGACAGGGGAATTTCGCCATTATTTATGGCAGCCATTAGATAAATTCTGCCCCGTGGGGAGTCGGTTTCTTTGCCTATTACCCGATAGCTTGGACAAGTAGAAAGACAAAATCCACAATGCACACAGGCACTAATCAGCTTGGGATCGGGCGGATGTTGAGAATCAAAACCTTGATATGAGATGGATTCAGTGGGTGAATCTGGTAGGAACATTTTTTAGAGTAATTATTATTTATTTAATTATGGTCTAAATCGAAAGTGCAAAATTAATTTCGACAAATGTACTTATGATTTCTATAGACACGATTATAGAAAACTTTAAGCTAACTCTGGGTTCAGGCGACAGCAAAATATGCCACCATAGACTAAGTAAACAAAATTATTTGTAATTTACCAAGCAAGAAATATGGCGTTAGATTTAACCAGCGAAAATGTCGAGACAGTTCTAGATGAATTACGCCCCTATTTATTATCCGATGGGGGGAATGTTGAACTTGTAGAGATTGAAGGTCCTGTAGTCAAGCTTCGCCTTCAAGGTGCCTGTGGAACCTGCCCTAGTTCGGCTATGACCTTGAGAATGGGAATTGAAAGAAAACTCAGGGAATCTATTCCTGATATTGGTGAAGTTGAGCAAGTTTATTAATTTTTAATATTTAAGGCTAATTCTAAATTAGATTGGGCGCTTGCTAATGCCTCAGCAGGCGTATTTTTTTGCAATAAAGTCGCTTCGATCGCTCTACCTAGACTTTCGGAAATACGAGGATAATCTGCCAGTAGTGGACGGGTAAGACCTGCAGACATTTGCTTGATAAAAATATCAATTTCTGGTTGCTCATTTATATATTTGGCATAGGCATCACTTTTTTGGGAGTTTAAGTTAATCGGTAAATAACCTGTTTCTGTCGCAAAGGTAGTTTGAAACTGTTCACTTGCCACATATTCCGCAAATTTCCATGCAGCTTGTTCACGACTGGGATTAGTTTTAAATAAAAATAGGTTTTCGCCACCAATAGCAGTTGCTGTTATGCGATCGCGAGGGATAGGCATTACCCCAAAGTCTATACCTTTTTGATTCATATAGCGCAGTGCCCAAGAACCACTAATCTGCATAGCTACTTTACCTGAGACAAAATTATCCTCTTCGTAACCCCGTTCAGGCTGAGAGAGAATAGCAGCATTGGATTTGATTAAGTCTAGCCAGAGTTGAAGGGCAGTGGCGGCTTGAGGCGTGTTTAATTGTGGAGCTTGATTAGTGAGGATATCTCCTTCCGCACTCCATAGAAATGGTAACCATGTAAATACAGTAAATTCACCTTTACCAAGGGGTAAGAAAATCCCATATTGATCAATAATGCGATCGCCATTGGTATCACGGGTTAATTGGAGCGCCACGGTTTTTAATTCTTCCCAAGTTTGGGGTAAATTCTTAATTCCTGCTGCTGCAAATAAACTAGGACGATAAAAAATTGCCACATTATTGGCACTAAAGGGTATAGACCAAATATGTCCATCTAGCTCCATGGTGGGAATTAAGGCAGGATCGATTTCGGTTTTTATGGGCGATCGCTCCCAAAAATCATCTAACTGACGAATCGCATCTAGTTCGACCAATCTGCCCGTCAGCGTAGAGTTATACCAAAGTAAATCAGGAGCAGCATTACCCACCACCGCCGCTAAAATTTTGGGAATTTGCTGATCGGGTTGCCCTACATACAGAGATTCTACAAAAATCTTATTTTGGCTTTGATTAAACCGATCAACTAGTTTTTGCAGTACCAGCCGATTTGTGGGTGGATTGATCCCCTGCCACATCGTAATTTTAATTTTACTATCCGTATGACTAGGGCTGCAACCACTCAGGGATAAGCTCAAACATAAGATAAACGCCACTAATAATTTCATGACAAATTTAGGGCTTAATAATAAAACTCCACTCACGGCGATCGCTTTGCCAAACTACAGCATTAGACTCACCGACAACAATTGGTCCCCAATAGGCTCTAGAACCATCGGTAGCAAAGGCAAAAATGATATCCCCTTTAATTACCTTGAGGGGCTTTTGCGGTAATGATAATTGCAAGCCCTTATCCCCGCCTTCACCAGGGACAAAATCCCAATTAAAGGGTTCGGACATTAATAAATCTAATTTTGATTGCAAAACAATCCGTACGGGATGATCAGTGAGATTAGCAATACGCAGAGCGCCCTGACCACCGACCTCTGTAGTTGTCGCTTTTACAATCTTGGTAGTCGGTGGATCTTGTTCAATTACAACGGGCGTAGTTTGAGGTAGGTAACGTTCAGTTTGATAACTAACTTTTTGCCATACTCCTATTGCCAATACAGACAAAGCTATTCCCAATGCGAACGGGTAGGCTTGCTTGGAGTTAATGAATTGCATTTGGTGGTCTAATTGGGAGTCTAGATATATTCTATGCAGGGATTTTAGCAAATGGTTTAACAATTGGCTGAACTTTTTTTGGGAGTTAGTTGGGAGTTGATGCAGAATTACTGGGGATCATTTTTCTTTCTACCTTGGGGATCATAATAATCAGGCTTAACTACTTGGATCGCCCTAGCAATTACCAAAGAATTAGAGACTACATCCCTTGTCACTACTGAGCCTGCGCCGATATTAACATTATCGCCAATCCTAATTGGTGCTACTAAAACTGAATTGGAACCGATTTTAGTGCGATCGCCGACAATCGTTTGATATTTTTGAAATCCGTCATAGTTGGCAGTGATCGTTCCCGCCCCCACATTCACCTGAGTTCCCAAGGTTACATCACCTAAGTAACTTAAATGAGCAGCATTAGTTTGTGATCCCACATTTGCTTTTTTAAGCTCCACAAAGTTACCAATCCGACAGCGATCGCCCACCACTGAGGCTCCACGAATCCGCGCAAAGGGTCCAATCTTACAATCTGCGCCAATTTCACTATCTTCCACTACCGAGTAAGCAACTTGGCAATTACTGCCGACAGTACTATCAGTAATAAAACTATTAGGACCAATCGTGGTGCCACCGAGGATTTTAGTCTTACCCCGCAGGTGGGTTTGGGGTTCAATAATAACATCGGCAGCTAGTTCTACGGTGTCGTCTATGGTGATGGTCTCTGGCAAAATCATAGTTACCCCCGCCCGCATCCATTTCTCCCGAGTGCGAGTTTGAATCACTTGATGGGCATGAGCCAATTGCAACCGATCATTAATACCAAAACTTTCTTCATAGTCATTAGCATCCACAGCGATCACAGTTTGGAGATAGTCAAATACCTCAGTTAGGTAATATTCCTTTTGGGCATTATTATTAGTCAGCTTGGGTAAGGCGATCGCTAGCTCTTGCCAATTAAAACAATATACCCCCGAACTAACCCGTTGATTTAAGCGTTGGGATTCAGTGCAATCCTTATGCTCGATGATTCTTTCGATCACAAAATCTTGATTACAAAATACTCGTCCATAGCCTGTAGGGTCAGGTAATTGTGCCGTTAACACTGTGGCACTGGCATGACGTTGTTGATGCACATTCACAAGATTTTGGATGGTTTCTGCCCGCAATAAAGGCGTATCCCCCGTTAAAACCACTAAATTTCCCGTAAATCCTTGTAAAGGTTCTAGTAATTGCTGAATGGCATGACCAGTTCCCAATTGTGGAATCTGAGGGACAAACTCTAAGTTAGGTATAGGTGCTAAAGCTGATTCTACCGCCTCTTTTTTATGTCCAACTATGACTAATTGGCGATCGGGTGATACAGAACTAGCAGCTTCTAAAACTCTTTCCACCAGCGATCGCCCACATAATTGCTGTAAAACTTTAGGCAAATCGGTTTTCATTCTTGTCCCTTTACCTGCCGCCAAAATTGCCACTGCTAACATTAACCTATCTCCCTTTTTTCATATCCTCTCAGAAATATGGCAGTAATTTCATCAAAATTAAAGCCCAAAATTAAAATCTAGATATTGACAACGCCCTAACATTTGTAAATCTACATTTAATTAAATCTAAAATCTAAAAATCAATCTAAAATCTAATGGTTGATAATTATGCTAGGATTCTTGGAGATTAAAGCACGTGCGAGGAATATGAATCCCTACCATAGTCAGCAACACCCCATTCGCGTCGGTGTCATTGGAGTTGGCAACATGGGTCAACATCATGCCCGTGTACTCAACCTTTTAAAAGATGTTGAACTGGTCGGAGTTTCTGATGTTAATACTGACCGGGGTCAAGACACAGCTAGCAAACATCGTGTTAAATTTTTTGCTGACTATCGGGAAATGCTTACCCAAGTCGAAGCCGTATGCATCGCTGTCCCCACAAGGCTCCACTATGAAGTTGGCATTACTTGCCTGAAAGCTGGAGTCAATGTTTTAATCGAAAAACCGATCGCTGCCACCATTTCTGAAGCTGAATCCCTAGTAAAAACAGCTAGTGAATGTAATCGAATTTTGCAAGTTGGGCATATTGAAAGATTTAATCCCGCCTTTCAAGAGCTGAGTAAAGTTCTAAAGCATGAAACTCTTTTAGCGATCGAAGCCCATCGCATGAGTCCTTATTCCCATAGAGCCAATGATGTTTCTGTGGTTTTCGATCTGATGATTCATGATATAGATTTATTACTAGAACTAGTGTCTAGTCCGATCATTCGCGTAAATGCCAGTGGGAACCAAGTATCAGAGGCTGGATTTTTGGACTATGTCACCTCAACAATGGAATTTGAAAATGGGGTAATTGCCACTTTAACAGCAAGTAAAGTTACTCATCGCAAGCAAAGACGAATCGTCGCCCACTGCAAAAATTCTCTAACTGAATCTGACTTTTTGAATAATGAAATTCTCATTCACCGCCAAACCACCGCAGATTATATGACGGAGTATGGGCAAATTCTGTATCGTCAAGACGGGCTGATCGAAAAAGTTTATACCAGTAATATTGAACCCCTAAATGCTGAGCTTGAACATTTTGTTGCCTGCGTTCGTGGAGGGCATCAACCTTCGGTGGGAGGAGAACAAGCCCTAAAAACCTTGCGCCTTGCCAGCCTAATTGAAGAAACTGCCTTAGCGGAGAGAGTTGGACAAAGCTGTGATCTGATGTTAAAAGATTTAGTAACAGCTCCCTACGCTACTACCAATAGCTGGAAAAATTAATAATTTTATTGTAATCAATAGATTTGCAATTCTAAATTTCATTACTAAATATCTTGGATTAATCAGGGCTAGGATTTTCAAAAGTATGATGATCAACACTGCGGCGATCGTCAAAGACAAAACATTCACCTTCCCACAGACTTTGATCAGGAGGAACTTCTTCTAAATATTTAAGAATGCCGCCTTTAAGGTGATAGACCTCAGAAAATCCTTGAGAAATTAGATAGGAACTGGATTTTTCGCAACGAATCCCGCCTGTACAGAACATTGCAATTTTTTGATGAGGATGAAGTTTTTGCTTAGATATATAGCTAGGGAATTCACTAAATATCTCTAACTCAGGGTCGATCGCCCCCATAAAAGTACCGATTTCCACTTCATAATGATTGCGAGTATCTATGACAAGCACCGTAGGATCGGAAATTAAGGCATTCCAATCCTGTGGTTCGATGTAGGTACCAACTTCTTGATTGGGATCGATTTCGGGTAAACCTAGCTTAACAATTTCTTTTTTAAGTCGTACTTTCAGCCGTTGAAATGGCATCTCGTCACAGTAGGATTCTTTATGCTCTAGGTTTTGAAATCGAGGATCGGAGCGCAAAAAATGCAATAAAGTATCAATGTCCGATCGCTTACCTGAAATTGTGGAGTTGATACCTTCGGGTGCTAATAAAATTGTGCCTTTGAGGGCGTGGCGATCGCAAATTTCTATTAAAGCTGACTGTAAATCTTGATAATCGTTTATTGGCGTAAAGTGATAAAAAGCAGCAACTACAAATTGCTCGGAAGAATTTTTTGGATAATTTTCTGACATGGCTTGATCTTCTATACTATCTATCACTGTTTTTGATCAGGTTTTGATCGGATTTAAATAATCTTATGGCTTCTGATGTGACTTTTAACTCGGCAATTAATAACGCTTTGAATTGGGAGATTGCGGTAAATGTGATGAAAGCTGATCTAATCGGAGTAAACCACAATGCCATAATTTCTGGAATTAGTACAGATACCCGCAGCTTAAAAACTGAGGATTTATTTTTTGCCCTAGAAGGTGAGAACTTTGATGGTCATAAATTTGTGAGTCAAGCTATCGCCCGTGGCGCAGCGGCAGCAGTAGTTAGTGAGACTTGGTTTAATGCCAATAAAGATCAGAATGGTGCGTTTTTAGTGGTCAAAGACGTTCTAGCAGCCTATCAAAACCTAGCAACTTGGTGGCGATCGCAATCTAATTTACCCGTAATTGCCATAACAGGCTCCGCAGGTAAAACCACAACCAAAGAGATAATTAGTCAGCTATTAAGTTTTTACGGCAGAGTCCATAAAAGTGTTGCCAATCATAATAATGATATTGGTGTAGCGCAGACCCTATTGAGTATAGATCCTGACCATCATGATTTTGTGGTGGTGGAAATGGGAATGCGGGGGCAGGGCGAAATTGCTCGACTCTCAAAGGTAGCATTACCTGATGTGGCGGTAATTACAAATATTGGGACGGCTCACATTGGACGGTTGGGTTCTAAGCAAGCGATCGCCGAGGCTAAGTGTGAATTACTAGAATTTATGCCCGATCGCAGTGTGGCAGTTTTGAATGCAGAGGATCAGTTATTGCGAGAAATAGCAGCAAAGATTTGGCAAGGTAAAACTATTACCTACGGTATTGATCAGGGCGATGTCAGAGGGGAATTAAGAGAAAATCAACAAGTGCAGGTAGCTCAACAATTATGGAATTTACCTTTATCTGGTCGGCATAATGCTTTGAATTTTCTAGCAGGTTTAGCAGTAATTAAGGCATTGGGCTTGGATTGGCAAAAAATTAGTTCTAATATTGGCGATTTAGACTTACCCGCAGGTCGAGCCAGAATTTATCGGATTGCCAATGATGTCACAATTTTAGATGAAACCTATAACTGTTCTCCTGAAGCAGCGATCGCAGCTCTACATCTATTAGCGCAAACCCCTACCAAAAATCGGCGATGGGCAGTTTTAGGAACTATGAAGGAACTGGGGGAAATGTCGGACTCACTCCATGCTCAAGTCGGAAAAACTGTAAAAGATCTAGGGATTGATTGTCTTTTAGTTTTAACTGATGGTGAATCCGATGCCATTCTTGCGGGTGCGGGTCAGGACTTTCAGTACATTGGTAATTGTAGCGATCGCTCCGAATTAGTTAAAACCCTACTTAATCTCGTTCAAAGCAGAGATACGATCCTATTCAAAGCCTCTCACTCCGTAGGTATGGCTGCAGTAGTCAAGGAGTTTCAGTCGGCATGGCACTATCCTAAAATTAATTGACTAATATGCAGTCAGTATTATTTATTTGACATTCTTCTCTGGCTTTGGCTCGATTAAAGTTTCTTTTTTTTCTGAAATCTGGCGATTAGCTTCGACTGATACCTGTTGGAGAGTTTCTTGGAGAATATTAAATACAGCTTGGGGATCTGTAGCTTTTTGCATCAACTCAGCTTCAAGGTCGTAGCGATCGCGCACATCTGGTAAATCAACTCG
>Ga0209591_10007582_pt1 | contig 11905 bp, 12 predicted proteins | sample MAT01_FD_187207 | JGI IMG/M metagenome (GOLD analysis project Ga0209591, IMG submission 187207) | Freshwater microbial communities from Lake Fryxell liftoff mats and glacier meltwater in Antarctica - MAT-01 (SPAdes) (version 2) | ecosystem: Environmental > Aquatic > Freshwater > Ice > Liftoff...
AGCACTGACTCCTGAGACAAGCCGCCCATACCCGCCTCAAGTTTGGGATAAAGCGCAGGATTAGCCTGTACCCAGTCGCCAGTTTGGGTCGTGAGTGGAGCAATCAGAATCACCGGATAGCGCACCACACCTTGAGGAATGCCGACGACCACTGCCGGACGTTTTCCCTCTTGCTCCCGCCCTCGCGGTTGATGAGACGGCAAATTAATCAGTACTACATCCCCAATTGCCAATGTCTTAGCCAACCGTCTTGCCCTCCTCTACAACAAGTCCCTGACCGGGAACATATGTTATGGACTTGCCCGCTGGCATCCCTGCTGCACCCCACTCGTAAGGGGGCAAATCGCCAGCTAGATCTGCCTCTAACCACGCTTGGGTTTCGGCATCGGGCTGGATTAATGGATCTGCCATCACTGTATTGAGGGCAGATAGTACCGTCTGTTGATCTGCGGGGGGCAATTGTTTAACCAGAGCAATGATTTGTTCAGTGGTAATTTCTAAATTTGGCATGGTAAGTGACTCCATTGGATCGATTAGTGCTGGCTCGCTTTTGCAGGGATAGTGTTGCTAAGAAAACGTCTGGTAGGGAATCCAAAGCAGTTCAGAGTAGCCCAGTTGTCGCCAAACACGACTTCTATGAGGTTTACCATTTCTGCCAGGAGGCGGATCTTCTTGAAACAGTTTGGTAGGTTGATTCAGGTAGTAAACACTACCCGGAGGAGCAGCAAACACTTGGGGAGCCGGAATACTTTTGCTGTGGTCATCCTTATCGCGAATACGACAGCTAATCGGCACAGGCTTTGCGGTTGCCACTCCAGCCAAAACCCGTTCCTCTACTTTCGCCGTTGTTTGCTGCATGGGTTTCCATTCCCAGGGATACGCTCGACAAAGCGCAGTATCTCTACCATCTTTGCGAGTAATGCGCTCAAACACGCCAGGAGTAACCAGGTAAGCTAATGCTGCACCACCTCGATCGCAGTTTTGTTGAGACGCTTTTTGTAAGATATTCCAGCGATCGCCCAAATCAGGACAGTATTGCAGAATTGCTCGATGTCCTTCACCGCCTAATCGCACGATCGCCGCTTCTGTTTGAATTGCTGAGTGAGTTTTTTTATCAATACCGATCGCCAGACTCCAGCCATCCTGTAACCGAATGGCATTCTCGACAAAGTAGCCGTCAGAATCTTTTACTTGCCGAGTTCCAGCTTCTAAAGCATTGTGCGATCGAGTTTCAATCTTCCAGGGCTTTTTCCGTCCCTGTTCCCAACAATCAGGTGTAATTTCGCCTGTCTTCAAGTAGTTGTAAATAACATTCCACGGCAAATAACCGCTGCTCAATTCCTCTGACTCATCATCGGTTTCTCTTGTAGATTGAGTTATCCAACTGGGTTTGACTAAGGGACGAGGTTGGTTTGGATCAGTCATTGCCTGACGAAATGGAGACTCTTGATCCCAGTCAACCGGAACAAGCGGTGTTGTTCCCACATAACTCATGGGGCGTGGAAAGTAGAGCGTTTGGTCATGGCACAAAAACGCCCCTCGCAGAGTGATCTCAGCTTTGGTTTGTAGTAGACCTCTCAACGCACCCGCGATCGCATGTCCACTGGGTGGAAAGACATCTCCACTCGCCCAAGCGCGTTCCCCTGGAGTAAACGGCTTGGCATCCCGGAACATCAACACATCAAGCGGCGTGAGAGTATACCAGTGGAAGTTTTGTTCGCAAAGCGTCTCCGCAGGAGATATTTTGAGTTTTGAGTTTTGAGTTTTGAGTTTTGGGGTAGCCGTAATCATTTTTCACCTCCAATGTTGATGTTGCGGTTGCGGAGGGTGAAGGCAGCCAGCTTCAGCCAGTTTTGAATTTCGCGATCGCGATTTTCTTCAACGCTCATCATCCACAGCGTCTTAAGGAATTCAGCCAACGCTTGCTGAAACTCGCCTTCTGTATCGGTTGTTAGGGCTTCCCGGCGAGAGCAAAATGCCTGCGTCCAGGGGGCGATCGCTTCTGGGATTGGAGCGGGATGTTGTTTCCAAACTTCAGCCGCTTGCTCAAATAGTGCTGGTTCTAGATCGGGAATTGCCGTCAGCAGCGATCGCCACTGATTGAACACTTCAAATTTACTGGTCGCTGTCAAGATATTGCCATTGCCATACATAACACGCACTTGCACAGCATCCTTTTTGTCGCCACTTGCTGTGACATGTTTTTTTGCGCCGTCTTTTTCGGCAGCCCAGAGGTTTTCGAGAGCGATCGCCAGCGGCACCGAATGATGGGCAATCACCAGTCCAAAGCTAATGCTAGCCTTACCACCCATCGTGAACAGAGGACGGGCAGCTACATTCTCAGGTGGATTGCCATTCTGCCATCGCCAGTAATCCCCTGTGTCATCAAACTCTTTATGAGGATCTTGATCACCCTTAAAGCACTGACGCACATCCCACAACCAGCTATCCCACTCCCATAGATTGGTGTATGCCAGCACATCATCACCACCGCTGTAAATCAGCCGTCCAGCGTAGCGTTGTTCGGTCAAGTAAGACACCAGTTGATTAGAGAAATCCAATAATGCCCGCGAAAGTGCTGCATGAGTGGCAGGTCCCATCCGCTTTTTGCTTTGGAGAAACGCATCAACCCCTTCCCATTTTTCCCTGGCTTCTGGATCAGGATAGTTTTTAGGTACATAGTCCTGGTAACGCTCTAACTTGACACCCTTAAGCCACTTTTTTCCCATGTCATCGCCATCACCTGCTGCCAAAACGTACCAACTAGTGGGGTTTTGCTCAGGCAGTAAAAGCGAGTAAATAACATTACGGATATTTTTCCTTTGATCACGAATCTGTTTTACTTGTTCTTCGGAAGAAATTGGTTGCTCTGAACTATCTAGATCAAAGTCTTCAATTAACCAGCCATCATTTAGCAAGCGAGGATGGGGAAATCGGCGACGCTGAGGACTGTTATCAATCCAAGGAATACCCCAACGTTCCTGACTGGTTTGCTGTACACCTTCGACTTGAGCAAAATGGTCACAAATCTTCTGTCCAATTTCACAATATCGCTCGATTACCGCCTGATCACCCTTTTGCTCTGCCTGGTGTAGGAATCCAGCAACACCCACTGTTAAATCTGGATAGGCGGCGGCTAGCTTTTCATCCTTTAATCCAAGTAGTTCAGGTAGAATTCTTTTCAACCCGCGCTTCAGAACTTCAGTTGCATTCAGTTCCTCTCGTCCATCAAACCAACCGCGCTCTTTTTGCCAAAATTTGCGCGTCTCAGATTCTGCTACCCAATCGACGGGCTTTCCCTTGTCGTCGTATTGTTGCGGATGCAAGACTGCACCAATCCCTGAAATGGTCGATCGTGGACTGAAAACCGATGGCAGTTCCCAGGTTCGAGCATTTTTCACACCCGCTAGATTGTGTCGGAGTTGGTCAAATACTTTTGCCCACCACAAACCGACATTGAATTCTCTGTAAGTTAATAACTCTGCCAGACTAGGGCAGTTTTTATCTTCAAGAGATTTAGGATCAATAAAAGTGCTTGCCTTCCAGTCATATGTTTTTTCATCAAAAGCATCGTCAGGAAGTGGTTTAACTTGGCAAAACCAATTTTGAGTTTTAGCCCACTGAAGAAACTGCTGTCTTGCCTGACGGGTTGATGATAAAGGGCTTGCCGCGCCTTTCATCGGTAAAATCCCCTGTAACATCCTCAGATTAGTGCTGGTATCTCCCAGTGGTAAGGCTGTCCAGTAGGTCTGCCACTGATGTTTCAGCCAGCCGTCCCATAGGCGAACTTTATTGACTTTCTCAATTCTGGGTAACTTTTGCCAAACTCTATTCCCAAGGTCTAACCATGTATCTCGCAGACTATTTTCTGCGATCTCTAAGGCATTTTCCTTCCGATTAGAAACAACATGCTTAGGCAAAACCGCTACTAAAACATTTGGAAAGCCAGCCGTCAGCAGTTGCTTAGGAGAGGGTTCATCAATCCACTGATCAAAATCTGACCATCGCTGCCTTAACCAGTGATCAATTAACGGCTGTGCGTACAAACTAGGGTAGACCAGCGAATCAGGACCATATTCACACGCCCATTTCCAGCATACTTTGGCGGAGAGATAGTGTAATAGCCACGACCCAGCCCAAAAGTCCTGCATCTTACGGCTGGCTTTGATCATCTCCTGCACCGGAGTCATACTGAAAATGGCTAGGTAGGGACGCGATTGATCAGAGCCATCTTGCTTAACTAAAGTGCCAGCCAGCGATGACACTGAACTGTTATGACTCCACACAGAACAATCAGGGATGCGAGTGTCAGCAGGCAACAGCGCTGTATTGTCGCCAAATTCTCTTGCCATTGCTACAGGTAAACAACGCCATAGCCACCAGAATGCTTTTTGATGCTTTTCTTCTTCTGATAATCCCTCTACCTCTAGCAAGGGAAAAAGTGAATCACGAATAATCGCTGCTTCTTTACTGTTTAATTCCTTGTCCTGTTCAGGATGAGCATCCCTGCATCCATTAATTACTACAGGTTGAGGAGTACCGGATAGCAGATGGCTGACATGCAAGCCTTTGGCGTGAATGTAGTCAACGTGACCGCGATCGTTATCCTGATCCCAAGAGGGGCGATCGCTGGCAGCCGCAATAAAGTCAGCCTCTCGAACCTGTTTTTTAAGAGCTAATGGGTTTTGGTTGCCAAGTTTTCGTAAAACTTCAATCCAAATTCCTTCTTGGTTCTTTGCTTGATACAAACTTTTCAGTAGCGGATCATGCAACAATCCCCAAATCTTAGCTTGCCAGAATGCAGATTGAGAGGATGTGGGCACAGGCGAGTTCTCCCTAGCAGGTTGCTCTTGCACTACGACTGTAACCAGAGTGCCCAGCTAAACCCTAGAGAGAACAAATATTCAACGTTATTTCATCAAGAACCTTGGGAACTCTACAGAAAAAGGGCTTAAAGAATCACTTTAATAAGTCATGAATACTTTAAATTTCTTGACGGGTTGGCATGGCTAAGAAACCGACAGTACACGCCTATTCAGACCAGACAGCCTTCGAGCGTCTGCTGCTGCTGATCGCCACCTTAGTACGCCATCCCGGAGTCGGCAGTCGGAGCGCGAAGACAGCTACCGCTCAAGATGCCCTCGAATCGGTGCAACAGCACATGCAGACCATTGCAGCAGAACTGGATTTGCCGTTGCCGATCAGTTCTGTCCACACCTTACGAAAAGATTTAGTCACCCTCCGGAACTATGGCATCCTTGGGCGCAACCGTCATGATTGGGGTTACTACCTGGGCACCGGAGCGATGAACCGGGAGGAATTGCAACTGGCATTAAATGCACTACGTTCTCAGGCAACGTATCAAGGTGATGCCCAAGCACGACGCGCTTACCAGGTTCTTAGCCAACGCCTGAAAGCGTTAAATCTGGAGAGTCAAGGAACATTATTCTACCCAGTGCGTGCCCATTTCAATCGCGCGATCGTCCATACTGACCCCGAAGAGATGATGCGTCAGCAACAGCACCGGGACACTCTCTTTCATGAGCTAGAGACGCTAGAAAGTGCCATTGTTCAAGGTTTGCCGATTGAAATTTACCTGGCTCGAACGCCATACAAAAATAAAGCCGCCTTTCGTCAGGTTTATCCCTTGCAACTGCTTTACCACGATGTTGCTTGGTATCTAGTGATGGAAGATCGCAACAACGGTCATCTAGCCATTTCCCGTCTTGATCGCTTCAAGCAGCACCTGAAATTCCTAGATACCACAGGGCGAGGGGTAAAAGCGCAGCAGCAGAGTTTGCAGACTGCCCATCAACTTCTACAAAATGGGTGGGGACTGAATTTAGGAAATCCGGATGAGCAACAGATGGAACGGCAAGGAGCTTTAACTTTAATCATGGTAAAAGTTCGGTTCTTTCCGCCTGCATCTCGGTTTATTCAAGAGGGTGAACGACGACACCCCAAGCAAAAAATAGTACCTGGTGCCAAGGATGAAGAAACCGGTGAAGTGAGGTATGTGGATTACAGTGTGAAACTGCCAGAGCGATCGCTGAATGAATTCAGCTTGTGGGTCAATCGTTATATGGAATCTGCTCGGTTTTTGTCACCTGCTCATCTAGCCGAAAAACATCGTCAAGCTGCTTTAGCTCTAATCGCAAACTACGATCAGGCAGATTAAACCAAAAAGAACCAAGCGGCGACTAGGCTTGCGTTTAGTAGGAGAAAGTTTGAGTCGGCAAGAGATTTATTTAGACAGCTTGAACTCTTGTTGGGCTTAGTCTAACCCGAAGACCGCTCGCCAACCCCTACCGGACTGGGTTGGCTCGTCCTGGAGTCCTTGCACTGGTAGAAGCGAACCATAGCAAAGCCACGCCTTCGTAGACTGGGATGAAATTTGGGGCTGATTCAGAGCAATCCGGGGTTACTTTCCGCCCATTCCTTTGCTGCTTGAATCAAAATCGGGTCATCTGAATCCCGATATCGCCGCATTTTGATGATGTGCCGCTCTCTTGCTTGAGCCAGTTTGCGATCGCGGTAGGCATTACTGGATATTGACGGAGAAGGACTCGGTTCAAATCCTTTGAAAACCTTACCTAGAGGGGTGGTACTGGACTTACTGACTAATAAGCTTGAACACTCTGGCGCGTCCTCTTCGCGCCCAGTGTTTTTATTTGGTTCTGTGGGGTCTGGGGGGTCGTCCACAGGCAGCAAAAATTCGGGATGCCAGAGGTCTTTGTATTTGTAGAGCGTCTCTCCACCAATGCCACACGCTAGCAGCGCATCCCGTCGAGCGGTGGGGTTTGCTGGCAGTGACCCTGCTTCCAACATCTGGGCGATCGCGCTTCTAATTCGCTCACGGGACTCTTCTGATTTTCTTTTCTGGTATAGATAACGTCTCTGTGGGGCATCATTCCCCGTGTGAATGGTTGCTTTCTTGCGGGAGCCATCGTAGGGGTAATACTTGTTCTCGGCTGCCCGTGCCCAATCTGCTGCTTTAGCTTCGATTTCGTGTCTGTGCCGGCACCATTCGTCATAGCCAGGAAGAGACTTAGCGATTCTAATGATTTCTTTGACCAGTTCGTCGCCGGCGACGGGCAATCCGCCGTGAATTGTGTGGTGGAATACACGAGTGCGATAGGCAATTCGTCCGAGTAGGTGATTCGTTTGCCCTGCACCGGTCCAACCCGGTTCAATTTCAGCATTCAAATCATTCAGTAATTTCTCACCCCTACTTTTGACGATCGGGTATTTTTTGCGCCTATTTTTAATGATTTTTTTAATCGCTTTGCGAGTCACCGGGTTGCGGCGCTGACAAAACTGCCATTGCCTCACGAATTCCTCTTGGGTGCTGTAAATCGGTTGCCAATCTTGATCCAAGATGTAGGAGCCAGCTTGCAGGGGGAGTCGGTGGGCATTGTAAAGCGCTGGCTTGCCATTTATAAAGCCGCGATCGTTGGGGAAGATTTCAAGCTGACCTGGGGCAATCTTGAATCCTGCCTTTTCTAGAAGCGTTTGCACCGCCTGAGCGAGTTCGTAAGAGGTCTGTTCGCTGTCGAATGGGAAATAGAGGTGAATGCCGTCACTGTAGGAACTGGTGACCGGGATAAAGCTAACCAATCCTAACGGTTCCAGGGCAGCGACTAGGCGCGCGATGGCGAAGGGGTCATGCCGGGGATGGTAGAGACTGCCGATATCAATATCGAACAGCAGGTAGTGGGTTTTGGGTCCAAAGCGCACCCCGTAGAGATAGCCACCTTGAAGGATTAAGCGATCTGAGAGTGGATGACGGCTCTCGGTCTGCCACTGGGGTTTAGCGGTGGGCTGAGGATGCTCTGCCCAGATGTAGTCATGCCGGTGGAGAAACAGCGCCAGGAAGGGTTCTTCCGCTTCCGCCACTGACTGAAACTGAGGAATTGGATGGAAGCGTTTGGGTTGGGGTTTAGCTCTAAACCCCTTGGAGGAGGGGGCGAGAGGCAGATTCATGGTCTGTCCTCCCGGTGGTCACAAAATCTTCGATGCATGATGAACTCCCTATGCCTTGTGAAGGAACGGCAGATAGGAAGCTAGGCAAAAATCAGTAAAATTGGTCAAAGAGGTTGCACCTTTTGACCAATTGCGACTAAAATTGGCATAGCAAAGCTGGATGACCTAACGTTTGCTTTTCGACTGCGCAGTTAGAGTCTCCGAATCCTATCCAGAATTAAATAAAAGTCTTTTCGCCCCTTCTGTTAGCGCAGTGGGGGTTTCGACTTTTTAAAGGGTTTTCTATGTCACGGGCTGACCTCCTGGGGGTTTCAAACGGGAAAACTTGTTCGCTATCGGGCGCTTATCTACACTCAGCGAGTTTGCTGGGGTGAGTCGCTTGAATGATCTAAGCGCAGATCTGGGAAAATGCCGCAGTTTTTGAAAAATACTCTAAATCGACTGTTGGAAAACTTGCACCGCTTCGGCAAAATCAGTTTCAGCGATCAGAATACAACGCCTTAGTAAGTTCATATCCAGTTGGTCTAGTCCAGGCAGCTCACTCCGTTCAATCTGTTCATACCCGTTGCCGCGCAGATGATGCAGGGTGAGGACTCCATCCTCCCAGAACCACACTTCAATCACGCCCAAGGCTCTGTATCGCGGTAGCTTATTCGCTCCACTGCTGAAAATTACTTCGATCGACAAATCAGGGATTGGCTTAGAACCACCCATGCAGTAAGACTCATCTGCCTGAGCAGACACCTCCCCCGGTTTCTCCTGAGTTTTTGCCCCGGTCATCTTGAATTTGATTCCCTGTTTAAGTAGAAACGTAGTCACCAAATAATGGATGACACGGGAAAAAAACTCGTGGTCTTCTCCAGGCATGAGAATTTCTATCGTCCCTTGGTAGTAAGACAATTTGGCACCGGGGGTTGCTTCAAAACCCTGCTGGATGAGTTTGAAGTGATCCCATGTTCCTTGGATGACAATGCGCTGGTCAGTGGATTGTTGAAGCAGTTGTGTCATAGTGCTTGCCCTATTTCCCTTCAGCATCCTGTTTCGGCTGTTCTTCAAACTCCTTGGCAGCTTTTATCAGAATTGTTGCAACCAAATTGCTCAAGCTGCGGTTTTCTATCGCAGCTTGCCGTTCAAGGATTTTGACCACTTCATCATCTGAGAAGTAGGCGCAGACTCGCCACTTAGAAGGCACTGAATCGTCTAGACTCTCTAATTTGTTTGGTTCCACAATACTCTACCTCAACATCTTGTGAATTCTTTCTTGTTAAAGTAGCACACTTCATACTCTAGTACGTTACTATTTCCACAAATCGTTATTGCCGCTGCAATGCACCAGCAACTAATCGGTAACGAGAATGAACGGAATGCCCTCAACGCAATTTATCGAGACTCAGTCGTACTCTCTTGCAGAACTCCGTTGGCACCTCTCCAGAGTGAGGGGTAAACGAGTTCCCGAACGCACCTTACGCTGGTGGCTTCAGGAACTGTGCATTGAATCCAATGAATTTGGAATGTACTTCACTGACGACTTGCAGGTGTTAACTCGTTTGATTCTGTTTCTCAAGCGATGTCGGTCTATCAACAAATTTAAACAGTTGTTACTTCAGGAGATTGAAACCTATGCCAATTAATACTGATGCCCTCAAAAACTCCCTTAATAGCAAATCCCCCGAACTGCCCAACCTGAAACGTCCTAGCCCCAACCGTGATCAACAACAGCAACGTCTAGATCAGCTCAACAGAGCTACCCAGACCGGAATCGCTTCCCTTGCTCAAACCGAAGTCAACATCATTAATGCCCAGGTCTTCGCCTTTGATAGCAAACTCACTCGCTACGAACGTGACACCGCGCATTCAATGGCAGAGCGTCTGCGCCAATCCCCCCTCCGCATCCAGCAATACCTGATGGAAGAACTTTCTATCGAAAACACCCACAGATCCGACTTCACCACTTTGATTGATGATGCTCTGGAAGTTCCTGACTTGAGCACTGACTTTTTATCGATCGCTGCATCATCCGCCCTGGGTTGCCTACCCATGTAGGTTTGATTCCACCCTTTGCCGTATTGCTGGAGAGACCCCCATGTTCAAAGCCCTACGCCGCCTGTTCCCTGCTCCATCTTGGTTCATCGACCTAGACCTTGATTTTGGATGCCCCAGTCGCCAACCAAGTCTTTCAACAAATCAGCCGACAGCCCTTTGGCTCAGCCGCCTCGGTCAAACCTATTCGCCGCCTGCGCGGATCATCAAGGAGCTAAGCATGAAACAGTTCATGGTCGGAACGATTGGAGTAATTGCAGGGTGCGGCGTGGGACTCGCCTCTACATCCCTATGCATGGCGCTAGGCTTGCAATCAAGCAATTGGAAGACCCTGATCACCATCAACATGCTGACGGGTATTGGTGGAGCGATCGCCGGACTCACCATCGCACGGGATACCCAAACCGATGCAGTACCAAAAGCCCAACTAGATCGGGCGATCGGGAAGCTCAACGGTCGATATGAGTTGCAGTCGCTTGGAGAGGACAAACTCGCCATCCTCAAAGAACTACAAGAGGAACTGAACAGTCACTAACCCCGCCCCCTCCCTGTGCTGAAGCAGCAGGGTTTCTTGGAGAATCTCGATGAGCATTAAAGAAAAGCTAGCAGAAATGCCCGGTGCCGCCAAGATGGGCGCGTTTGCCGCAATGGGACTGCTCGGAATCGGCATCTTATCTATAGGTTTAGGGTTTGTAGGCAAGCTGATCAGCCCCACCCCCGAAGCCGGAGCGCCCCAGCCGTTGCCGCCCGAACTGATTGCGCCAGCCGCCCCCCAACCCGAACAGTCCCCATCGGCTGAAATCGACAGCAAGCGGGTGCAACTGTGGCAGGCATTGCAGAACTCCAACACGTCCTTTGAAGGCACTGTTGCAGAGTTTTCCAAACGGATGCGGGAAGCACGAGGACAGCGCTGGTATCAGCAAGCGATCGCCGAATGTAGTCGGATGGGGGCTGAGAAGTGCCCCAACCCTTATTTATGGCTTGTGAATCAACAGCAGCAAGAAGTGTTTGATCTTCGCCAAAAGTTGATTGCTGGAAAGATGGGCACGGATGGGGTTAGCGCTGACGTGATCCGCCAAAAGCTAGAGCGGATACAAGATATAGCCGCCGCCCTCACCCTCACCCTCACCGACGGCACCCCACCCATCCCCGCGATCGCCACGGAAGATTTAGCCAACAAAGCAGTCGAAGTCTATGGTGCTGCCGCTGCCTATGAGGCAATGCGCCAACAGGATGCCAACAAAGCATTCAAGGGCGGCACAGACGCAGATATGCCATACAGCGAACCTATCACCGGAGGCAACCCCAATGTTAAATAAACAGTCGCTTGCTGGAATCCTTTTGGCTGCGGGTTGCCCGGTACTGCTGTGGGCATCCACTCTAGCCGCTCGTGTTGAGTGCCGGATTGATATGCAAGCAAAGACCGTAGTGCCGTTGCAGCATCGCCCTGAAGCCTATCCATTCATGCTGCTGCTAGCCGCAGGGCAAGGATATGCGGCATGGCTTTTGCTGAAGGGCGATCGCGTTGAATCATCGTTGGCACTAGCAGGAAGTGGTGAACCAGTAGGTCTAATTGGCTCATCGGATGCACCTGAGTTTATGCCCCAGCAAACGGCTGTATCAGAGATGGCAATGCCGCTCCAAGTAGGGGCAAGTCTAGAACCAATGCCCATTGCATCGCCCTTTGACTCAGCAAAAGCGACTGAATTTTATGATGTTGCGAAGGATTTGGGCGGCGATCGCGTTAACAAAAAGGTAATTGCTCAACCCCGACAAATCAAGGAAAATTGACTGTTTCCAGACTAGTTTTAGTGGTTTCTGACCCAAAAGATCATCATTTTTGACCTTTTCAGCCGGGTTTTCTTGAATAAAAATGCCTGAA
>Ga0209591_10007587_pt1 | contig 11899 bp, 13 predicted proteins | sample MAT01_FD_187207 | JGI IMG/M metagenome (GOLD analysis project Ga0209591, IMG submission 187207) | Freshwater microbial communities from Lake Fryxell liftoff mats and glacier meltwater in Antarctica - MAT-01 (SPAdes) (version 2) | ecosystem: Environmental > Aquatic > Freshwater > Ice > Liftoff...
CGGAACACTAGGAACAGTTGTTGGATTTTCAGACGAAACCGATTATCCGATTGTCCAAACAAATCAGGGCAAAAAAATAGAGGTTAAACCAGACACCTGGGAAATGCGTGACGGCGAAAAGAAGATTGCTAGTCTAACTCAGCTACCAATTCGACTAGCTTGGGCAATAACAGTCCATAAAAGCCAGGGAATGACACTAGATGCAGCCCACGTGGACCTCAGCAACGCATTTGTGCCGGGCATGGGCTACGTTGCCTTGTCTAGAGTCAAAAGCCTGGATACTCTGACCCTAGGTGGCCTAAACCGTACTGCACTGACTATGCACGAAGAAGCATATGAACTTGATGAACAGCTACGCAGTAAATCTGCGAAAGACAACAAACGACTCGGGCATCTAGAAGCGCCATACCTAGAAAATGCAGCCAAACGAAACAAGAAACATGAAACAAGAAAAACGAGCGGTAGCGTCTCCTGGCAAGCAAAACTAGAAAAGATGCGCGCCGATTATCCCAACGCCTACAAACCATGGAAAGAAATCGAAGACAAAACTCTGCTTAACGCTTGGGCAGATGGCAAGAAAATCAAAGAGTTATCCAAGAAGCTGGGGCGACATGAAGGCAGTGTGCGCGCGCGACTAAAAAAGCACTTTGGTGATGACATATTCTCTTGATATCAGAGAAACGCCTTTACATTAGGACTATAATTAAAGAATAAGAGGTAACAAAATATGAAAAAATCGAACAAATCATCAAAGAAAAGTAACACTCAGAGAATTAGCTACCCGAAAATTCTAGTATTTGGGTCGTTAATTGGGCTAATAGCGTCATTCTGGCAAGCCGCCGAGAGAATACAGATGCTGAAATTTCCTGGAGAGGCGCTTAGTTGTAACCTGAACCCAGTCGTCGACTGCGGAGCCGTATTGGGCAACAAACTATCGGCAGTATTTGGGCCTCCAAATGCATTTATCGGTATAGTTATATTCACGATGTTATTTGCGCTAGGCTTGCAACGTTTAAGCGGGGGAACCTGGACGTCGTTTGTTGCAAAGTTCGTTGCGTTGTTCAGCAAAATTATCATGCTGTTTAGTTTTTGGTTCTTCTGGGTTAGTTTGTATTCAATCGGTAAAGTTTGTATATTCTGTCTATTCATCTGGACAGTCAGCATGCCAATCGGTATTTATGGAGTCAAAGATTACCTAGAAAACCATAGCGATCTGCCCGGATATCAGACAAAAGTCAGAGATTTTTTGAGTAAATATCACTTTTCTTTATTGGTCGCAGTCTACGCAGTGCTGGTCACTCTGTTCTTCCTCAAGTTTAGTGATTACTATTTTGGCTGAAAATAGCATAGTTTGTTTGGCACTCAAGCAGTCGAAGTGCTAAAATAGATACTAGACTCTAGTAGCTAGTACCTAGTGGCTGGCAGGAATAATTATGAATACAATAAAAAGTTTTAAAGATCTAGATGCATGGAAAAAAGCTCATTTACTCAGAGTGAGCATTATAAAGTTATTGATAAATTTTCCTCAAAATTATCAGTTTGGTCTGTGCGCGCAACTGCAGAGGTCTTCGATTTCTGTTGGTTCTAATATTGCTGAAGGTTTCGGAAGATCATCTGCAAAGGAGAAGTTAAATTTTCTAAATTATGCAAAGGGATCAATCGTTGAAGTGCAAGATCAATTAATTGTTTGCGTAGACCTAGGACTTATATCAAAGCCGGAGTTTGCTAAGTTATCGGAACTTTCAATTGATGTTCATAAGTTGATTAACGGAATGATGCGCAGGTTACGAGAAACTAGCGTCGAGAAACGAGATACGAATGAGTAAACGTGACTATTACGAAGTCTTAGGTGTTGAAAAAGGCGCTTCAGATGACGAAATAAAGAAAGCTTTCCGCCGGAAGGCTATTGAATTACACCCGGATAAAGAAGGCGGCGACGAGGCTAAATTCAAGGAAGTTAACGAAGCCTACGAAGTTCTAAAAGACGGCTCAAAACGCCAGCGTTATGACCAATTTGGCCATGCTGGAGTAGGCGGTGCTTCTGGTGGCAGCCAAGGCGGAAATCCGTTTGCAGGCTACGGCGGTGGTGGACAAGAAATGCACTTTGACTTTGGTGACATGGGTGGACTTGGTGATATATTCGGTAGTTTCTTTGGTGGTGGTCAACAAAAGCGAAGCAGTCGCACCGCACGGGGTCGTGATGTAGAAATGTCACTTGAACTAGACTTTGAAGAAGCTATTTTTGGCGTTGAAACAGAGGTAAAACTGAATTTAAATGACACTTGTGACCACTGCAAAGGCACAACGGTCGAGCCAGGCTATGAACTTAAGGCCTGCGCAACCTGCAAGGGCTCTGGCCAAGAAATCCGTGTCGCTCAAACAATTTTTGGCAACATACAACAAGCAGTCACATGCTCTACTTGTAAAGGCCGAGGAAAAATTCCAGAAAAAGACTGCACAGTTTGTAAAGCAACCGGTGTTCAGCGTAAAGACAAGAATGTAAAACTAAAGATTCCCGCCGGTATTGACGACGGCACGACGATTCGCCTGCGAGAATACGGTGAAGCAATAGCAAATGGTCCAAAGGGCGATTTATTTGTGCATATCAGGGTAAAACCCCACAAAGAATTCACCCGTGAGGGCGAGCTAATTTTGAGCAAAGTCCATATTGATATGATTGACGCCACTCTTGGCGCAGAGATTCAGGTAGGTACTGTAGACGGTCCGGTCACTATGAAAGTACCGCCAGGCACCCAAAGTGGCACCGACTTCAAACTGTCAGGTCACGGTGTCCCACATATGAAAACCGGCAATAGAGGTGCTCACATAGTCACTGTTAATGTAGATACGCCAACAAAACTTTCAAAAGAGCAGAAAGATCTACTAGAACAGTTCAGAACCACCACCAAAAAGGGCTGGTTTAAGTAGGCTCACCAATGTATTATTGCAGTAATGATTAAAAAACCGATTCAGCAAGGATTTATAACAATGATTGTGTTGATTGTCGCTATTCTAATTACAGTTATATTTCTTGCCTATAAGAGGGTTTCTGGCTAATATCTTTATGAAAAAAATATTAGTTTTTAATTCTAGTGTAGAGATATTTGTAAGACCCGAAAAAGAAACATTTGTCTACAAGATGAATCAGCTTTCTGATACTTTCACTTCTTATTTTGCCAGATATCATGATTTAATAATAATTTTAAATGGCGATAAGAGTTTCATAATCGTTGGTAGCGAAAAAATTAGCATAACAGATTTTGATTTAGTATATTTCAAACAAACTTTGGGTTGTTCAGAATATGCAAGCGCCATCGCTGCATTTCTGCGTTCTAGAAATGTCTCTTATCTATGTGACGAAGTCGCTGAATCTATGTCACTTTCAAAAGTATCAGAGTACGCACGTCTAGACGAATTCCAACTACCAATTCCAAAAACTGCTTTGGTTCATCGATTTTCAATAGAAAATTATGTAGGTATAATTATCCAAGAACTTGGATTACCTCTTGTAATGAAAGATGCGTTGGGACGTAAAGGTCAGCTAAATTTTAGAGTTTCAAACAAGCAAGAAATTATTAAAATTGCAAACAATAATCCTGATATTGATTTTGTATTTCAGGAGCTTATAGACAACGGGGGAGACTACAGGCTATTAGTTCTAGGGGAAAAAGTGCGCTTTGTCAGTTATAGAAAAAGATTAGACGATGATTTAACACATATAAATACCGGAACGGGATCTATAGCAACCTTAATACCACCAGAAAAAGTGCCGGATTTATGCGAAATTGCGCTTAAATCTGCTGTGGTAATGAAGCGACAAATCGCTGGTGTAGATATAGCAATTGATTCTAAAAGTGGTAGGCCCGTCATCTTTGAAGTTAATGATGCTCCACAAATTGCCAGTGGAAAGTTAGTCTCGGAAAAGATGGCTGCAACTTATGAATATCTCAATGAGTTATTGAACTCTGAAAAAAAAGCGATTTGAAAATCAGATTTGAAGCTTCATAATCAAAGTAATGAAGAAAATAGTAGTACTAGGAAAAGGCGGAAGACAATCTTCCGTTGTTTGGAAACTATCGCAGTCACCAGAAATTGACACAATATTCTTTATACCTGGTATGCCAGGAATTATCAAAAACGAGAAAGTGCAATGTGTCAATATACCACCTATTGACTTTGATGCAATTGCTAAATTCTGCAAGGGCTATGGTGTCGACTACGTTGTTACGGGCGATAGTGAGTTGCTTGCTGCTGGGGTTGTCGACCATTTACGAAATAATAACATTGCTGTATTTGGTCCGACAAAACGGGCTTCACTGCTGGAATCGTCAAAAACATATGCAAAAGAGTTCATGAAAAAATACAATATACCAACGGTTGATTATATCTCATTTAATGATTCGCAGGCTGCGCTGCATTATATTGATAGTCGCGAAGAAGGTCCGGTTGTGGTTAAGGCTGACGGGTTAGTACATGGTAGGGGTGTCACGGTCGCCCAAAGTAAACAAGAGGCAAAAGACGCACTTAGAGTAATGATGGAAGAAGGTTCATTTGGCGAGCAAGGGCTACAAGTTGTTGTTGAAGATTTTATTGAAGGCCCCGAGGTTTCACTGCATGTTATCACTGATGGAGATACATACAAAATCTTCCCTCTAGCCCAAGACCATAAACCGCTTTACGACGGTAATAAAGGTCCTAATACTGGTGGCATGGGAACATATGCCCCTGTTAACTGGGTTTCACAGAGCTTGTTAGAAGAAATTGAGAATAACATCATTGTTCCAACTCTAAATGGGCTAAAGAACGAAGGCATAAATTATACAGGATTATTGTTTCCTGGACTTATGCTTACAAAATCAGGACCAATGGTGCTAGAGTATAATACTCGATTTGGCGCGCCTGAGACACAAAGCTTCATGATGTTACTTGATAGTGACCTGGACCAGATTTTTACTTTAGTTATAAACCAGAAACTTTGTGATTCAAATATTGAATGGAAACAAGGATATGCAGCAACAATTGAAGTGGTGTCAGGAAATTATCCAGATAGTCTAGAATCAGAGTACGAGGGTATAACAATTACTGACAGTGACTTTATTGGTCAGTATTTCTTCACTGGTGCGGCGCTAATAGATAACGAATTAGTTTCGACAGGCGGAAAAGTTGTTTCTGTTTCGTCGTATTCCCCAAATGGTTTACAAGAAGCGCTCGATCAAGCCTACTTAGGTGTCAGCCATGTAATATTTGATGGCAGGCAATACAGAAGTGACATAGGTAGGCTAAATAATATCATACCTGAGCGAAGCTAATATAATATGCTAGGAAAACTGGTTTGAATTATGTCTAGACTTAAAAAAGCCCTTGTTATTACGGATGATTACTATGGGTCACTCAAATATAGTCTTGAAAATCAAGGAGTTAGTATATTCATAGCTAGCCGTAAAAACACTCAAGTCGAGGGCATACCAGTCTGTGTTTTTAGCGGGGATGATTTAGCAGAAATTGTAGTGGCTCTAGATGCTGCAAATTTCAAACCGGAGCTTATTTTTGCAAGCGCAGAACGCTATGTTCGCATTAAAGCTTTATTATGTGAATATTTTTCAATTCCCTTTTTACCCTCAGCTCTTGCTTCTCGAGTAATCGATAAGAATGAAATGAGAAAAATTATTGCAGAAAACGAGCCGAATATGACTCCTGCATTTTCTGCTGTTAAATCTGATGTCGATATTATAGATTTTATAGGTAGTTATGGACTACCGGTCATGGTAAAACCAACGAGTCTTCTAAAAAGCCTCTATGTAACGAAAGCATCAACAGAGGAAGAAGCTATTAGTGCATATCATTCTATCTTAAGTAAGAGCCATTCTCACAATCTTTCTGGTCGTCACGATGGGCAAGCTGTGCAAGCAGTGATTATTGAAGAGTTTATGGTAGGTAAAAAATATAGCATTGAAGGAGTTGTCGACCATTTTGGAGTGGGTATATTTCCACACACAGTTACAGATGTGTACTTTGGGTATGATAATAATCTGATGAATGATCCTGCTTGTTTCGCAACTATTATACCCTCATCTGAGACTGTCGAAACCCAGCAAGCTCTATTTTCTGCAGTGCAACATGTCATTACAGCTCTAAATTTAAGAGATTGTCCTATCCATGCAGAAATGATTATGACCAGGAATGGGATAAAACTAATCGAGATAGCAGCAAGAATAGGCGGTTTTCGAGAAAAACTGTACGACCTAAGCTTTGGCTATAGTCTTATCCGAGCTGATTTTCAGATGCAACTCGGAAAAACGGCCAGCTCGATTAAATTAAAACCAATAAAAACGTCTTACAGCGCAGTCATAAAAGTATATTCCTACAAAGAAGGTATCCTAGAACATCTAAATAATGAAGATTTGGTTACGAAACTACAAAGCTATTACTCTCATGTTCGTAAATCAGATGATGGTAATCGTGTGGGTCCATCAAAATTAGGCTACACAGAAATACTAAACGTAATTCTTAATCACAATAACCTTGATATTTTAAATAGTGATAAAGAATATATTTTAGAATTTGTTACCCCAGTAATTAGTACGATTTAAATGAGGAGTACAGTTGCATAAAGTCAATAAATATGCTAGAATATATCAGCATTGTAATCTGTGAATCTTTACAGTTGCAATACACTGGTATAATGTAATTTAAGCAACATTTAAAGGAAGTAAAAATAGCCAAGCCATGAGTTCATTCCATGAAGCAGCCAGTCGTGACACAGTCTTGTTTATTAATGGTGTCCGCAAACAGACTTTCACTGCACTTGACACCTATGAAACTCGCTACGGAAAAAAACTTCGTATGCTTGTTTTTGTTGATGCAAAACGAAACAAACTTATAAATTCGCTTAACAAACAGAAGCAAGTATCTAATAAGAAAATAACAGTAGAAGCCGTAGATTTTGATTCTCCAGTTGCTCTACGAAAAAAGCTTGAAAAATACCGAGAAAATCTGCTGGCTGTTACTTGCCAATTTGAAAATTCTATCCCATATCTAGAGAAAATCATTCCGCATCTTCCATACCTGGATACACCGACTCAAAGTTCACTTGAGTGGTCTACTGACAAAATAGTAATGCGCCAACTTTTAAAGACTCAAGATAAAACGCTAATTCCTAAATATACTGTTATCAAAGATTCGTCTCCTGAGAGTGTGTTGCGTGTGGAAAAGCAAGTTGGCTACCCAGTAGTAGTTAAGCCCGCTGGTCTGGCAGCTAGCCTGTTGGTATCTGTTTGTTATCACCGAGAAGAACTCGAAGACACGCTTAAAAAGACATTCAAAACTATTGAGAAAGTCTACAAAAAGAAATTAGGCAGAGGAACTCCAAAAATTCTAGTTGAGCAGTTGATGGACGGAGAAATGTACTCGATTGATGTCTATGTTAACGGACGTGGTAATACTTATGCAACACCAATTGTGCACGTAAAAACAGGTAGAGCAATTGGTTTTGACGATTTCTTTGGGTATCAAAGAATGACGCCAACAAGGCTACTGAAGACGCACATAGAAGACGCAAACCATGCTGCTTCTAAAGCGGTCAAAGCTCTCGGGCTTCGTTCTACGACAGCACACGTTGAACTGATGCGTACAGAAAAGGAATGGAAAATCATCGAACTTGCACCGCGTATGGGTGGATTCAGACACGAAATGTATCAGTTGAGTTACGGTATTAACCATATTTTGAATGACATTTTGGTCCGTGTGCCACAAAAGCCAATTATCCCAAAGAAAACAAGAGGCTTTACGGCAGTTTTTAATATCTACGGTAAAACTGAGGGCGTACTTGGTACTATTGTTGGCCTAAAGCAGACTCGTCTACTTGCATCGTACACTAGTATGGAAGTCAACAAAGTGAAGGGTGATGAGCTAAAGTTTGCTAAAAACGGTGGAAGCCCAGTTTTAGAAATAATCTTGTTCAATAAAACTCGCTCGGATTTGCTTGCTGATATTCGCCGTATGGAAAAGGCAATATCTATTGAGGTTATCAAACCTATACGCCGTAAAAATTCATCGCTTGCATAAGCTTTGTTTGCTGGTTTGACCCTACGCATGTCAAACTTGATTCATGGACGGAAAACCAAATACGCCTCAAGATAAATGGAACTATCTTGCAAAAAATAACACAGCAAGAGTAGCTTTAAAAATTATTCTTATCGTTGCAGTAATTTGGCTTTTATATCATGGAATTTCTTCATTGTTCAACAGCTCTTTGCGGTTAATTCTGCCAAATGGTCATATTACTGCCGAAGTTGCTGATACACAGAAGTTAAGATTAAGTGGATTGTCCGGGTGGGATTCGTTGCCTGATTCAGAAGGAATGCTTTTTGTATTTGATTCGGCCAGTACGACTAACTGTTTTTGGATGAAAGACATGAAGTTTGCAATTGATATGGTTTGGCTAGATGCAGATAAGCATGTAGTGAGGCAAGAGCCAAACGTAGCTCCAGAAACATATCCCAGTACTTTTTGTCCCGATTCTCCGGCAAAATACGGACTTGAGCTAGGTTCAGGTCGTGCCCAAGACCTAAAGATTACTCCGGGCGCCAAACTTCGCTGGTAATATCAGAAGCAAAAACTTAAATTATATCTAGTATCTGTCGGAAATCCTCAACAATGTATGTAGGTTTCAGTTTTTCTAATTCACTGAGATTATAAAACTTCCTATGTTCGTCGGGGTAGAACAGAATGGAATCTATGCCAGCATTATTAGCGGCTCCGATATCCTTGTCGGAATCTCCGATCATAATAGAGTCTTTTATGTTGCCGCCTAATTTTTGCAAAGCAAATTCAAGAGGTTCTGGATGCGGTTTATGTTGTTTTGTGTCCTCGTGGGCAACAATGACATCAAAATAATGGTGCATATCGTATTTATCTAGCAACTGTATGACTTTAGAACGACCTGATGTAGTTATGAGTGCGGTCTTTTTACCTAGTTTTTTGAATGACTCCAGTACTTCGAGTGCGTCTGGATATAATTCTACGTCAGGTAGTAACCTGACAGCCATTTCGTCCATTTCATCAATCGCATCGTCAATGTCTGTTATGCCCCACTCTGTAAATCTCTCAACAGGCATACCAAAGCATCTCGCAACTTCCTCGTCAGTGAGTGTAAGCCCACGTTTCTCTAGAGGAGCTCTACATGCTTGCAACCAAACATCCAGTGTCTTTGCCAAATTACCATCCCAATCAAGTAAAATATATTGCTTCATAAGATGATTGTAGCAAAAAAATATACTAGTATAGCCAGACATTAGTTGACTTTAGGGTTAATTAACGGTAAAATTACCTCTGTTTTACAGAAAAATAGTCAATACACGGGTCCATAGCTCAGCCGGTTAGAGCACCTGCCTTTTAAGCAGGGTGTCGTGAGTTCAAGTCTCACTGGACCCTCCAATTCTAGAAGCCCCCTTGTTGGGCTTTTTGAATTGTTGTGCCCAGAAGACTTAGCCACGACACCCTAGGTATCGTGAGTGAAAAGTGCCTGCGACACTTTGCAAGAGAACTTTTCTGATTTTAAACTTGTTTAAAGCACGAAAATTCTGGGCCCGCAGAATGTGGGCAAGTCTCGTCTTTAACCCTCCAATACGCTTATGCTTAAAACAGAGGTAAATTGCCTTTGGTTTTATTTTGCAAAGTTTAATATTATCAGTCCGACCGTACCAAGCACTGCTACGCCAACCTTAAACCATAGCCATTCTTTTTCTTTCAATATAAAGTAAGCCGATAGAACGACTAGTACAGCCATAAAACTTGCCGATGCACCGACTAAAGATGCGTTGCCACTCAATTTCAATGCACCCACAAAGCATAATCCCTTAAAAGCATTGGTAATCCCATAGCCCAGTATTGGTAAAAAATTTGATTTAACTTTCAGAATTCTGATATTCTTTCTTTCAGGCCAAGCAGCGACAGCCATCCAGAGAGTCTGCGCACCCCAGCCAAATACCAGGTATGCTCCGAAGTCTACGCGAGTCAGCATCCAGCGTTCAAAAACTATCGCAAGGCCAAGTAGAGATACGCTCACCAGGGCAAAAATTAGTCCACTGGAACTGCTAGTAGAACGATGTCTAACCCTTGGTAGGGTAGCCAGAAAAGTAGAGGTTATTATAATCATTGCCCCAAGTTGTTGTTGGCTGTTCAAAGACTCATTCAGTAATATTGTGGCAGCCACAATTGTAACTATTGGTGTCAAATTATTTAAAATAGTATACAAACCTGCGTCTACATCTTTACTGGCACGAAAGGCTAACAAATTTATAAGAGGGAAAATACCACTCCCAATAAGTAGAATGATTAAATTTTGCCACCCTATTGATAGATTTGGATTGCTAAACGTCGCAACAATAAGCCCCAACGGATAGAGCACTGCAATGAAGAAGAAGCCATTAATTAATCTATTATGCTGTTCTAGAGTGGTAGCTAGATGCCTACGTAAAATGTAGGCAGCTGTACCCAAAATAAGATAAAAAGTAATTAGTAATTGCCAGGTCATTTATTAAACTATAACAGTAATTGTTATTGGCGGTGATTTCCTTACTTTAGTTGCAACAACCATACATACGGCCCTCCAATCAAAGTTATGCTTAAAACTCTTCTGTTTAGGGATTTGTTTATTGATTGGGAATCGTTTTGGTGCGAACCTATTGACATAAATACTACTAAGTATATACTTGGTAGTATGAATACAGTAATAAGTGTAAAAATAGATAAAGATATTAAAGAGTCTGCCCAAGAGGTTGCTAAGAGTGCCGGTTTAACGCTTAGCACTCTCGTTAATGCTTACCTCCGACAGGTTTCGGCAACACGTCGGATCGAACTGTACGCACCTGAACCAATGACGCCTAAGCTTGAAAAGCTTATTGAAGAAGTTGAAGCAGAGCTTAAAAGCGGCAAGGCAAGTAAAGAATTTGATAGTGTAGAGGGATTTCTAGACGATCTTAAAAGTTAACTGTTATGACTATTCGCTACCTACCTAAGTTTAAAAAACAGTACAAAAAGTTACCCAAAAAGATGCAAGATCAATTTGATGAGAAGATTCAGCTATTTGTTGTCGACCCTACGCTCCCTGTTTTAAAAGTACACCCGCTTAAAGGTAATTTTGCTGGATACTGGAGTATGAATGTTAACGGTGACGTCAGAGCTTTATATATTATTGATGGTGACTCTATTGTGATCTTTGGTCTAATCGGAACACACAGCCAACTATACGGTTGATACATAAAGTTTCCACATTCTTAACCTAGTTGCAACAACCATACATACGGCCCTCCAAGACGCCTCATTCTATTTAGCTAGAAATTAAACTATCTACGTTGGATTTAATTTTGTCGTAAACGCCGTCCACGTCTAGAATATCCCACACACGAGTCTTAGATTCATCGATTTTATATTCATCATCCATATCGTTTCGCAACGACTTACTTAATATTACAACTATATCTGCATCATTTAGCATGCTTTGGGTCGTCTGTCGCCAAGTGGCAGTTGCCAGGTGGGAAATCCCATCTTTTTCCAGCTCCTCGAGAGTCACTGGGTCTATATTGCCGTTCAGCCCTAGTTCTGCCTGAATACCGCTTGAACTAACTTCATGTCCTTTTCCCAGGCTCTTTGTGTAAGCTTCTGCCATTCTGCTTCTGTACACATTTCCTCTGCAAATATAATGAATCTTCATAAAAACTATTATAGCCCATATGCCCAAGCTAGCATGTAGTTGCAATAAGCAACACGATGGCCCTCCAATTCATGAAGCCCCCTTGTGGGGCTTTTTGAATTGTTGTGCCCAGAAGACTTAGCCACGACACCCTAGGTATCGTGAGTGAAAAGTGCCTGCGACACTTTGCAAGAGAACTTTTCTGAT
>Ga0209591_10007590_pt1 | contig 11896 bp, 7 predicted proteins | sample MAT01_FD_187207 | JGI IMG/M metagenome (GOLD analysis project Ga0209591, IMG submission 187207) | Freshwater microbial communities from Lake Fryxell liftoff mats and glacier meltwater in Antarctica - MAT-01 (SPAdes) (version 2) | ecosystem: Environmental > Aquatic > Freshwater > Ice > Liftoff...
CCAACGCAATCCGCCTGAAACAATTCCGCAGCGCCTACGAACACTGGCAAAAATATGGCCGCTTTGAAAATCGATCGCTTTAGAATGCTAAGAAAGGCGATCGCTCCCTTCCTCCAGAGCGATCGCGCTTATACAATCCAGACCACAATCACCTTTTTCGTCCTTCTCATCCGTGAGAATGGATTCCTGATAAGAAATGACATCCATTCAAAGATAAACAGGGCATCCCAATCTAAGGAACCATTGGCATCTTAGATAAATTCTTCACTTGCTTACATAAGCGAAGTTCTGTTCCTTGGCGATTCCACTGCACCCTATCAAAAACTTGGTGAAGAATATACAGTCCACGACCGCATTCCCGCTCTTGGCAAGCTGAGCTTTTATCTAACCCAATCTCCCAAGCTTGGGGTGGTCTAAATCCAGTCCCCTCGTCTGAAATTATCCACCAATATTGATCGGTGATAATTGAAAAACGAACCAAGATTGTTTTTCCTGGGTCTAGGTTGTTTCCATGCTTCGCTGCATTGACTAAAGCCTCTTGCAACCCAAGCTTGACTTCTGGTCGCCATTGAGATGGAATTTCTGCTAGCAGCAACTCCAAAATAGGGACTAGATAAAGCGTCGAAGCAAAGCTAATCGTGTTCCAAGTCCGCTTCACTGAATGAGAAGAAATAGCTACCACTCAAAAAACCCTGCAATATTCAACAGGTCAGACGACAACTCAAAACTGAAGCGCCGTATTAGCAATAAACTCAAACAAAATATCGAATTTATAAACTCTCAACAAGATCTACTAAAGCTCTTGGCTAATTTAATTTTATGAGCGGGGTCTAAAAAAATATTAGAGAGATTGTGTGAGAAGCCCATCTCAAAGTGTAGAATCAAAGTTCTAAATAGAATCCCTTCACTTAAACTATATCAAAGTCCCCTTAAAAATGCACCTGATAGAAGAAAGTTTCGCTATTTCCGGGTGTTTGTAGAAATACTGTGATCAGAACTCTGTATTTTTTCTTAGGTTATTTTCTCAATACAGTGAAAGTCTTTCTCAACTTCCGCCCAGAGAGAACGGTTGTGTGGGTCAGTCTGTAGAGCCTTTCTCAAATAAATTCGGGCTTTGTCAATCTGATGGTCTCGAATCAGAAAACGCCCCCACTGCTGGTAGACGATCGCTTGCCACTGAATCACTTCTGGATCGCGGGACATTCGTTGAGCCAAGCTTTCGACTAACGCGATCGCCCTGGGAAATTTTTGGGTTTTCAGAAACTGCTGCAACTGTTGATAAGAACTCGCTTTTAACTGCTGCTCCAAAGGCGAAAGCGATGGGTTCACTTGAACCTGTACCGCTTGTTTAGCCTGCTTGCCACTGACATTCGCTGCCGAGTCTCGATACCCAGCTTGGTGGGTCGATACAGTCTGCCGCTGGTTCATTTCACGAGGCACTGTATTGAGCAACCATTTGTAGGCAATGGTCACTTCAATGAACTTATCTTTTGCTCGTTGATCGCCTGAGCTAACATCGGGATGATATTTTCGTGCTAAACCTCTATAGGCAAATTTGACCTCCTCAAAGGAAGCCTTACCGGAAAGCCCAAGCAGTCGATAGCATTCTGCGGAATTCATTAAGCTCAGCAACAGCAAAATAATAAGCATTCTGCCATTGCTGAGGCAGTTTAGTGACAAGAACCTAAAGATAGTTCTTAATTAACTGTTTCAATCACGCTATCGATCAAGCCATATTCTTTTGCTTCCTGAGCAGACATGAAATAATCGCGATCGGTATCCTTTTGAATTTTTTCGATCGATTGCCCCGTCCGCTCCGCCATCAAACCGTTAAGCTCGTGACGAATCCGCAAAATTTCCTTTGCTTCAATCTCAATATCCGTCGCTTGTCGCCGTCCTGTGCCACCTAGCGGTTGGTGAATCATGATCCGTGCGTGAGGCAATGCCAACCGTTTGCCTTTACTGCCTGCGGTCAACAAAAAGGCTCCCATAGATGCGGCTAAGCCCACACAAATCGTCACCACTTCAGATTTGATGTGCTGCATGGTGTCATAAATTGCCATGCCAGCGGTCACAGAACCCCCTGGAGAGTTGATGTAAAGGTAAATAGGCTTGTTTTGATCGTCCGAATCCAAGTACAGCATCGCTGCAATGGTGGAATTTGCCAGCGAATCAGTGACTTCTTGTCCTAAAAAGATAATCCGTTCTTGGTTCAGCCGGGTGTAAATATCAATCCAGCGCTCGTAAGTGCTTCCAGGAAGCCGATAGGGAACACTAGGGATGCCGATAGGCATAAGAGATACTCCTTTGAATAAGAAAAATTGCTTGGTCGGGTAATGCTAACTGGCAGCGGCAAGGACTTCTTTGGGGGCTTCTTTGGTGCTTTCTAACACTCGATCAATCAGCCCATACTCCACGGCTTGGTGTGGAGTCATATAAAGCATCCGATCCGTATCTTTTGCCAGCTTTTCAGGCGATTGCCCAGTGGTTTTAGCCAAGATATCCAGCATGGATTGCTTGTTTGCCAGCACTTCCTTCGCCCGAATTTGGATATCGGTTGCCTGTCCTTGAGTGCCCGTGCGGGGTTGGTTCAAGACAATGGAGGCGTGGGGGAGGCTAGCGCGGAACCCCTTGGCACCAGAAGACAGGATGATGGCTGCGGTGCCTAAGGCTTGACCAATACAAATCGTGTGTACGGGTGGTTTGATATAGCTTAGGGTGTCGCAAATGGCGAAGGCTTCAGTTTCGTAGCCGATCGCGTCGCCATCGTACCAGGAGGTTCCTGTGGAATTGATATAAAACCGAATCGGCTTTTCTGGATCTTCAAACTGAAGATAAAGGAGTTGAGCAATGATTAATTCGGTCACATCAATCCCGATTTGCCGCTTTATATCATCGGATGAGAAAAGGGGCAATCCCAGGTAAATAATGCGCTCCTTCAATAGGAGAGACGGCATATCCGGCGGCGGAGTCCGCATGTAAGAATCTCCACCACCGTAGGGAGACTGAGCAGCTTGAATGGATGATGTCATAGCAGCGTATCGCCTGAAATGTTTTGCCTAGGAGAACGGCACTGTTTATTCATAATAACGTGACAGTCGCTATTCCAGCATTTCGCCTATGCTGAGTATTAGATTGAGCTTTTAGACCCTTGGGATTGCTTCTTAGTCACTGCTCATTCTAGGCTTTAAGCCCCAACCTTGTTTATCCAACGCCGCGACAGGATAATTCGTCAGTTTGACATCCTCACCGACCTAAAGGATCGGGGATTCCTAAGACTCACGACTTAGGTTTCTGCTTCCTAGCACCTGCCTTCCGAGATTTACTCTCTTCAGGTCTTACGGTCGCTCCACAGACTAATACCGCCTGCCCAGCGGCTTTATGGTTTATCGCAGCATTCACATCTCGGTCATGGTGAGCATCGCACTTAGGGCAGTCCCATTCACGAATATTCAACGGAAGGCTATCTACTTTATGTCCACACTGGGAACACAGTTTAGAACCAGGGAACCAACGGTCAAGCTGGATAAAGTTACGTCCATACCAGAGGGCTTTGTATGCCAACTGACGGACGATTTCACCCCATCCCGCATCGGAAATAGACTTAGCCAACTTCCGATGCTTGACCATGTTTTTCACTGCCAAGGATTCAGCGACGATGGTTTGGTTTTCTCTCACCAATCGCGTAGTCAACTTGTGCAGGAAATCTTGACGGGAATCTTTAATCTGAGCATGGGCACGAGCCACTTTGAGCCGCGCCTTATCCCGGTTACAAGAGCCTTTCTGTTTACGGCTCAACGCCTTAGAAGCTCTACGGAGTCGCTTAAACCCTTTAGCAAAATGCTTAGGGTTGGCAATCTTTTCACCGTCGCTAGTCGTAATCAAGCTAGTGATGCCAGCATCCAGCCCAACCGCTTTATCAATGGGCGGCAAGGGTTGAATGGTTTGGTCATCCACCAGCAAAGAAACCGTCCAGCGTCCCGATGGCTCAAGCTTGACGGTGATGGTGGATGGTTCAGCCCCTTTAGGCAGTTGTCTAGACCAGCGAATCGGCAAGGCGACGGAGGACTTAGCCAGATAGACTTGTTCATCTCGATAGCGAAAAGCAGATTTAGTAAACTCTGCACTGCCACCATTGCGTTTCTTTTTGAAGTTAGGGTAACTCGCCCTACCTGCAAAGAAGTTTGTGAATGCAGTTTGCAGGTGTCTCAATCCTTGCTGGAGAGGAACACAGCTAACCTCGTTCAGGAAAGAAAGATCTTCATCCCGTTTCCATTCCGTCAACATTGCCGACGATTGGCTATATCCCACTCGCTCCTGTTTTTGATACCAGGCTTCGGTTCTGAATGCCAGCGCTCGGTTATAGACCAAACGCACACAGCCAAGGGTTCTACGAAGCAAGGTTTCCTGCTCAGGAGTCGGATAAAAACGGTACTTAAAAGCTCTTTCCATACCTCACATTCTAACATATTGTTTGTGAGCCGTGTAGATTGTGTGGCAATTATCGCGGCATTGTTCGCGCAGCGTCTCGGAACGAGATACCGCTCAATCGCCGCTCCTATCCCTCCCTGCGCTGAAGCGACAGGGTTTCTCGGAGAATCTCGATGAGAGTTGGTTTACAGATTGCCCTGAGTGATGCCAGTGTGGATGTGGCTCAACCCTTGAGTCAGCGCCAGCTATCGGTTTCGATGTCAGCGATCGCCGATGAATTTAGCCGCACGGCACCGCTTAATCTCTGCTTGATTTTGGATCACAGTGGTTCCATGAGCGGACGACCGATCGATACGATTCGTCAAGCGGCTCAGCGATTGGTGGATCGGCTGTCGCTAGGCGATCGCATTTCCATCATTGGGTTTGATCACAAAGCAAAAGTGTTGGTGCCCCATCAAATCGTGGATAATCCTGCCAGTTTGAAGCTGCAAATCAATCAACTCAAAGCAAGCGGGGGAACGGCGATCGATGAGGGATTGCGCCTTGGTGTTGAAGAAATGGCAAAAGGGAAGCAAGGCACCATCTCCCAGGCATTTTTACTTACAGACGGAGAAAATGAGCATGGTGACAACGATCGCTGTTTGAAATTAGCAAAATTGGCGACGGGCTATAACCTTACGATTAATACCCTCGGCTTAGGCGACGCTTGGAATCAAGACGTGTTGGAAAGTATTGCCGACGCGGGCGGGGGTGCCATGTCTTACATTCAAAACCCCGAAGAAGCCGTGACAGAGTTTACTCGTTTGCTAAACCGGGTGCAATCCATCGGGTTAACTAATGCCCATTTGTTGCTGTCTCTTGCCCCTGGTGTGCGGTTGGCAGAACTGAAACCTATTTCTCAAGTGGCACCCGACACGATTGAGCTAACAGTGCTGCAAGAAGGTTCCCAGTCTATTGTGCGACTGGGAGATTTGATGGTAGAAGTGCCTAGAATTATTTTGGCGAACTTATATCTGAATCAAATGGCAGCCGGATCGCAGGCGATCGCCCAGGTACAAATTCGCTACGATGATCCAGCGACCAATGCTGAAGGGTTACTCTCTGAAAAGATTCCGGTCTATGCCGACTATCTCAGCGACTTTCAGCCCAATCCCAATCCTGACGTGCAGCAACAAATCCTGGCATTAGCAAAATATCGGCAAACCAAAATTGCGGAAACCAAGCTTCAGCAAGGCGATATGGCAGGTGCGGCAACGATGATGCAAACCGCCGCTAAAACGGCATTGCAAATGGGTGATGAAGGAGCCGCCACCATTCTGCAACAAAACGCCACGCAGCTACAATCTGGCGAAGGGTTATCGGAAGGCGATCGCAAGAAAACCCGCATGGTTTCTAAAACGACGCTCCAGGCAGAGTAATTAGCCATTGCAAAGTGCCGAGTATTGAAAGGGTATTCTCATTAAAATTGCTATTCCTTTATCTAGCATTAGTGCCTCTAAAAGGAAGGCATCCACTGGTGGGCAGAGATGCCTTCCTATTCACCTATTCAATGTGCGGTCATTTTCCACCTCATTGTTCAAAGGGTACTGAATCTGCAAATCAGAAATATCCATATCAAGGAGTGGCTTAACGTTATTAAACGATGTTCCAACCGCTTGAGGGAGAGACCGTTCCAACATTGACAAAGCTACTGCGCGTAGTGCCGTTCATCCCCCACATCGCTACGCTGCCATCCAAACTATTGTGCCAAAGAACATCCGCATTGCCATCATTGGTAAAATCACCCACCCCGGCAATCTTCCACCCCGAACTGTTCGGCACACTCTCGATAAAAGTGGCATTTTTATAAGTGGTGCCATCCATTTCCCATACGAGGTTTTGCCCACTGCCACTATTGCGCCAGAGAATGTCGGTTTTGCCATCTTTGGTAAAGTCACCCGTTCCGACAACATCCCAACCTGAATTTGCTGCCACGCTATTGAGAAAAGTGGCATTTTTGTAAGTGGTGCCATCCATTTCCCACACGAGGTTTTGCCCACTGCCGCTATTGCGCCAGAGAATGTCAGTTTTGCCATCTTTGGTAAAGTCACCTGCTCCGACAACATCCCAACCTGAATTTGCTGCCACGCTATTGAGAAAAGTGGCATTTTTGTAAGTGGTGCCATCCATTTCCCACACGAGGTTTTGTCCACTGCCACTATTGCGCCAGAGAATATCGGTTTTGCCATCTTTGGTGAAGTCGCCCGTGGCAACGGCATTCCAACCTGAATTTGCCGCCACGGTATTGAGAAAAGTGGCACTCTTGTAAGTGGTGCCATCCATTTCCCAGACCAGGTTTTGCCCATTGACACTATTGCGCCAGAGAATGTCGGTGATGCCATCTTTGGTAAAGTCGGTTGTTTCGGTGCGGTTGACTTGGAGCGATGCGGTATCAAACTGCACACTGAAAGCGGTGGGGTTGCCGTTATCCGTGGTGTTTGGCGTTGTCCCATTGGTGCCGCTGGTTTGATCCCAAGCACGGTAGGTGATGGCATTGGCAAGGGTGCCTGTGTAGCCCACAGTAGGACGGAAGTATAAGCGGGTGCTGGCAGTATCAGCGAGCAGGAGCGCATTGGCGTTGGAAACTGCACCGATCGCAGTCCAGTTGGTGCCGTTGTTGGTGCTATAAAACCAAGAGCCGTTGCTGGTGTCGGTGGCGGTGATGGCGATGCCGGTGAGTGCGCCAGCATCGGGGTCAATAACGTTGTTTTGTCCGCTGCCGCCAGTGAGGTTGGCGAGTTGGGTGATGCTGGTGCCCACTGCACCGAGGGGAGCGGGGGCGTTGATCCGCACACTGTTGAGGGTAACGACGGTATCGGTCAGAATCGGGGCATCGTTTAGATTGTTGACGATAATCGAAATCTGTTGGTCATAAGTCAGTCCACTAAAGTCGGTGGTGCGAACCCGAATATTATAGCTGGGTTGGGTTTCAAAGTCGGGAGAGGCATTAAGCCGCAGTTGGTCGCCTGTGATAGTAAAGGCGCTGTTGTTGGTGCTGCCAGTTCCACTGACGAAACTGTAGGTGAAATTGCCGCCATCAAGGTCGAAGGTGGTGAAGCTGCCAATGAGGGTATTGGGGGCGACGTTTTCGTTGATGGTGGTGGTGGCGCTGAGGATCAGGTCGGTGGGTGGATTGTCATTGTCGGTAATTGCGATCGCTTGAGTGGTGGTGCCACCGAGGACAATGCCAGCCGAGGGATTGCTCAGGGTCAACGTCGCGGTTTCTGTTCCTTCAATCAGGACATCATCAACCACGGTGAACGTGGCAGTTCCGGTCGTTTGTCGGTTGAGAATGGTGATGGTGGGGTTGCTGAGGGTGTAGTCGCCAGCGGTGATGTTGGTGCCGGACACTCCTAAGTTGAGGGTTTGAGCGCCAACAACCGCACTGGCGGCGGTGGCGGTGACGGTGATCAGGGTGGTGCCTGCTTCACTGCCTACGTTGCTGGTGACAGAGAGGTTAACCGCCGGAAAATCATTGTCGGTAATCCCAATCGCTTGTGTGGTGGTGCTGCCGAGGACAATGCCAGCCGAGGGATTGCTCAGGGTCAATGTCGCGGTTTCTGTGCCTTCAATCAGGACATCATCAACCACGGTGAACGTGGCAGTTCCGGTCGTTTGTCCGTTGAGAATGGTGATGGTGGGGTTGCTGAGGGTGTAGTCGCCAGCGGTGATGTTGGTGCCGGAAACACCCAGGCTGAGGGTTTGAGAGCCGACAACCGCACTGGAGGCGGTAGCGGTGACGGTGATGAGGGTGGTGCCTGCTTCACTGCCAGCGTTGCTGGTGACAGAGAGGTTAACCGCCGGAAAATCGTTGTCGGTAATCCCAATCGCTTGTGTGGTGGTGCTGCCGAGGACAATGCCAGCCGAGGGATTGCTAAGGGTCAACGTCGCGGTTTCTGTGTCTTCAATCAGGACATCATCGACCACGGTGAAGGTTGTGGTGCCCATGGTTTGTCCGTCGAGAATGGTGATGGTGGAGTTGCTGAGGGTGTAGTCGCCAGCGGTGATACCTGTGCCGGACACTCCTAAGCTGAGGGTTTGAGCGCCAACAACCGCACTGGATGCCGTGGCGGTGACGGTGATCAGGGTGGTGCCGGCTTCGCTGCCATCGGTGGTGTTGACGGAGAGGTTAACGGTGGGAGGCTCGGCAATGGTGAGGGTGGCACTGGGGGAATTGTTCAACAGCACCGAGACGTTGTTGGAGCTAAAGTTTGCAGCGGCAACGTCTGCCTTACCATCGCCATTGAAGTCGCCGATCGCCACGGAATAGGGAGTTGTCCCGACCATGACATCGGGAGTACCCGTGAAGCCGCCCAGTCCATTACCCAAGCGGATGGAGACGGTGTTGGAGCTAGTGTTTGCAGCGGCAAAGTCTGCCCTGCCATCGCCATTAAAGTCGCCGATCGCCACGGAATAGGGAGTTGTCCCGACCATGACATCGGGAGTACCCGTGAAGCCGCCCAGTCCATTGCCCAAGCGGATGGAGACGGTGTTGGAGCCAACGTTTGCAGCGGCAAAGTCTGCCCTGCCATCGCCATTAAAGTCGCCGATCGCCACGGAAAAGGGCCTTGACCCGACCATGACATCGGGAGTACCCGTGAAGCCGCCCAGTCCATTGCCTAAGCGGATGGAGATGGTGTTGGAGCCAAAGTTTGCAGCGGCAAAGTCTGCCCTGCCATCGCCATTAAAGTCGCCGATCTCCACGGAATAGGGCATTGACCCGACCATGACATCGGGAGTACTCGTGAAGCCGCCCAGTCCATTGCCCAAGCGGATGGAGACGGTGTTGGAGTCAACGTTTGCAGCGGCAAAGTCTGCCCTGCCATCGCCATTAAAGTCGCCGATCGCCACGGAAAAGGGACTTGACCCGACCATGACATCGGGAGTACTCGTGAAGCCGCCCAGTCCATCGCCCAAGCGGATGGAGACGGTGCTGGAGTCAAAGTTTGCAGCGGCAAAGTCTGCCCTGCCATCGCCATTAAAGTCTCCGATCGCCACGGAATAGGGAGTTGTCCCGACCATGACATCGGGAGTACCCGTGAAGCCGCCCAGTCCATTACCCAAGCGGATGGAGACGGTGTTGGAGCCAACGTTTGCAGCGGCAATGTCCGCTTTACCATCGCCATTAAAGTCGCCGATCGCCACGGAAAAGGGACTTGACCCGACCGCGACGGGAGTGGCAGCAGTAAACGGGGTAGTGGAGTTGTAGCCCGTGGTGTAGCCGCTACCTGCTGCCAGGTTGAGCTTAACAGTTTCGTTGGGGTCAGAAATGCCATCGTTGACGGCGTTGACCAGAAGGGTGGCGCTGGTTTGTCCGGCGGCAATGATGAAACTGCTGCCTGTGACATCGGTGATGTTGGTGCCTGCTGCCAGGGTGTAGTCGGCGGGGTTGGTGGCGGTGCTACCTGTGAGGTTGTAGTTGACGGTTAAGCCGCCAGCGGGGGCAGGGGCATCGAGGGTAAACGTATAGGTGCCCTGGGTGCTGCCTTCTACAGGGTTGGTGCCAGCCGCTAGGCTGATGATGGGAAAGTCGTTGTCGGCGATGGTGATATTTTGCGTCGTAGTGCTGCCCAGGGTAATACCAGCGGAGGGACTGCTGAGGGTGAGGGTCGCGGTTTCTGTTCCTTCAATGAGGACATCATCGACCACGGTGAACGTGGCAGTTCCGGTCGTTTGTCCGTTGAGAATAGTGATGATGGAGTTGCTGAGGGTGTAGTCGCCAGCGGTGATATCTGTGCCGGACACTCCCAAGCTGAGGGTTTGGTCACCAGAGACGGCACTAGAGGCGGTGGCGGTGACGGTGATGACGGTGGTGCCTGCTTCACTGCCAGCGTTGCTGGTGACTGAGAGGTTGACTGTGGGAGTAACGGACGCAGTCAGAGAGAAGTTATCAATGGCTAATCCATGATCATTGCCATTGTCATTGTTCTCAATCCAGCGCACCCATAAAGTGCTGTTGTTTGCCCAGTTGAGACTATTCAGCGTCCCACCCCGATTGGCAACGAGACCATCAACGTTGCCATCCACGCGTACGTCTAACAAAAATGACCGCGATGACCAATCAAAGGTGCCGCCGGGGGTAATCCAGGTGGAGACAGCGGCAAAACTTGCCCCCAAGCCATACTGCAAAACCATGAATTGGGGGATGTTGTTGCTAGTACGCCACTGTTCGCCGTTGAAGGCAAGGTTGACTGCGTTGAGAGTGGCACCTGTGGTATTCGTAGCCGCAAAAGCAATCCACCCAGCAACTGCCCCAGAAGCAGGACTGCCAAAATAAGCATTGCCACTGCCAAGTCCGCCTAAGGCTCTCTCAAGGCTGCCATTGTAGCCATAGCTTATAAAAGATCCAGTTGTAGAAACCCCGTCGTTTGCGCCGTAGGTGGTGATAGCCGTGCCAGGAGTGGGTTGCTTGAAGAGAGACCAACCCAAGATCGTGCTATCGTTCGCCCAGACATTGCTGGTGCCGGTGTTGGCTAAGCTATCGAAGTTTTGGGTATAAGAGCCAGTGAAGTTAACGGGCATAAACGGACGCTCCAGGGGGTAAGGGTAAAGTGAACTTGGGTGAATTGACCAGTGTTTCAGTTGCTACGGGCAGGGATGACTACACAATCGAGCGATCGCGTGTGCCATCGAATACCTTAACCGTAAGTTCTCAGTGGTATCCGAAACTCCTAGGGATGTTTTATGGAAAGTTCAGAAATCTTATGAGATGCTTTATGGAAGCCTTACAGAGCCTATAGCAAGCAGATGGTTCAGATTTTTGGGATAGGTTCTAACGTTTCAGAGTTACGCTCTTTGCATACTTTTACAGAGGTGCAATGTTCTCCGCTACGGAAGCTACCCGGAACTTCTGAGCAAAAGAAAACAAAAAACCCGTGAATTTATAGGGGTAAATTGTTTGAATGTATGCTCGTTCTAGTTAAAGCAAATAGCCATCCGAGTTCTTGAAGAACTCGGATGGCTGGGAAAACTTGGGGTTTAAGAGTAGGACTATTTCTAATCAGACATCCCTGGGAAATACGCTGATGGCTTCTTCGCTTTCCAGGTGCCGCCATAGACGTAAGACGGATTGTTTTGACTCACGGCTTCCCAGCAAGTAGGGCAAACAAATACCCAAGTTTTAGCATCATCTTGCTGAACGCGATAGAGAATGGAGGATAGCTGAGTACAGCGATCGCACGTTTTCTCTCGCACCCGCTGACTCATTATTCACGCCACCAAAGATGCTTTAGGACGGGCAAAAATCATTCGTCCTGCTGAGGTTTGCAGGGCACTCGTGACGATAACTTGGACTTCTCCACCACCCAAATAGCTGCGCCCTTCTTCCACCACAACCATCGTGCCGTCATCCAGGTAGCCAATCCCTTGAGTCGGTTCTTTGCCCTCTTTCAAAATCTTCAGATCAATGCTGTCTCCTGGCAAGTAG
>Ga0209591_10007594_pt1 | contig 11894 bp, 9 predicted proteins | sample MAT01_FD_187207 | JGI IMG/M metagenome (GOLD analysis project Ga0209591, IMG submission 187207) | Freshwater microbial communities from Lake Fryxell liftoff mats and glacier meltwater in Antarctica - MAT-01 (SPAdes) (version 2) | ecosystem: Environmental > Aquatic > Freshwater > Ice > Liftoff...
TGATCCAGCTGAACAACGCCACCTTTGGTAATCCCAGCAGTGGCGCCTGGAGCCTCTTCTTGGATGGCTCGACAGTTGGATTGGCGAACGAGGATATCAATGGTTTGTGGATCGATCCAGCCAGCAACGAGCTTTATCTCACGGTCAAAGATCAATTTGCCTTTGCCCAGCAGGATATTGATTCAAACGATATTTTTGTCTGCACGCTCTCCCCAGCCGGTGCATGTAGCTACGCGTTCTTTTGGGACGCTGATCAACATGATTATGGCGCCGATAACTTGGACAGCATTGGTCTCGGTCTGTTGTCGCCGGTCTTGAGCGCTACCGTGCAAAAGAGCGCCGTAGAGACAGGATCAGATGCAGATGTATGGATGGATGAGGAAAGCGACGACTTAGAGGTAGAAGAAGAGCCCAGCCTGCATGTCTTTTTACCTATCATTACGCAGGCCGCGTTAGATGACTAAAGCGCATGATCAAGCGGATAAGCGCCTAATCAACATATGCCTCTCTAAATAGTCCAAAATTGCGCCAAGCCGTAGATGAGCTTGGCGCAATTTTGTTTGTGGCAAGCCGTAAACCTGTAAATAACAATGGGCTAACAACCGACATCGCTGCTCCGTTACTTTTGGCGTTAAGACAAAGGTATGCTTTTCGCGATCATGATGGTACGCAAAATCAACGATCCATCAACGTTGTTGTTTTATGATAGGGGTAGAGCAACGTAACGCGTTGCGCACAACTTGATTGAGATGAAGGAGCATAGAGAATGAACTGGCCAACCGACGAATTTCTGGTATTAGTGCTGAGCATAGCTGATATCGAATTTAGTAAGCGCAACAGCACCAACTATCCAACATCTGGTCGCTTGATTGAGTGGCCGGATCATGATTCAGAAAGCCAGGCACAAGGCCACAACCTGTCGATGGATGAAGTGCGGGCATCACTGGATGGATTCGAGCAAATCTGCCAACATGCCAACCTGTCGGTGAGTACAATGTTGCACAATTGTCCAAGTGTTGGCTGGGCAATGGCCTGATACCATTGACTATCCAAAAATCAGCCATTTGGCCGATTGATGAGCGAGTAAAGTCATTTATACTAATTAAAGGGGAACTTAACCGATAAGACACTATTCTATAAAGTCTATAAAGGAAGTAGAACATCGATACTCAGCCAGTGATTCATTTTGAGACGATCAATCTGCTGCGTCGGTTAGCAGAAAAACTATACCAGAAGAGTGAGATCAAAGATGCTTACTCGTTAGCCGCTGCCATTGTCGATATTGTGCGGGTGACTGGTATATCCAGTTTTTATGCCGATACACCACTGGGCGTCTGCCCCTTTTGTGGCAACAATGAGGGGTTATTGCGCATCGGCCATAAGCAGTATGGTCTATGTCATGCTCACCGCGTATATTGGCATATTGGCACTGATTACCTTGCGATCTTAGAGCAGGACGATGAGAGTTTGTGCCAAGCCCAAGAAACTCTGGATATGTATACCCAGATATCAACCGCCGATGCGTTTCCCGCCGCTGTTTGTGCGTGCTGTGGTCTGTTCATTACACACACGCCTTGGTGTGTTATCCCCAGCCTACAGCTAGATGCACCTTTGTTTTGAGCCAGACCAGTGTTATCGTAGCTAGCAGCAAAGGATTGCTGTAATGAAGTCTGAATTGATGTGGCGTTTCCTCAAACGACTGCTCACTGCACCCACCTTCCCCGATCCAGAACAAACACGGGCAGCCTATTGGCTCAACATTGCCTTATTGATTCTTTTACCTGTGATTAGCATCCTTTTGGCGATAACGCTGATAAGTTCGCCCAATGACAGTAAAAATAATTTTTTTCTGATTGCAGATGTAACTGGGTTAATTGTCATTGTAATTGTCTGGCTTACGATGCAGAGCGGCTTCTTTAGATTGGCTGCATCAATATTGATTACGACCCTGTTCATTATAATCACATACATTAATGTTGTAATTTTTCAAAGTATACGCAGTCCTAATATTATGGCCTATTTCGCAATGATTCCACTTGTCGGTCTCTTGCTTGGCCGGCGTAATATGAATTTTTTTGCTGGGCTTTGTATGTTGGTAATTAGCGCTATTTTCTATGCCGAGTCCTTAGAAATACTTGAGCCAGTGCAAAGTGCAGCGCCTATCATTAATGACTTTATTGTGCTAGCTCTGGCCATTATGCTGAATACTGCGTTATTAAATGCATCGACGCGAAGAGCAGATGAAAAAGCAAATGAAATTCGAAGAGTAGCCGCAAATTTATCCGCTGTGAATCTTAAGCTCCAGGTTAGTCAAGGCCAATTGCAGCAAGCACACAGTAAACTCGAAGATCGTGTGCGGCAACGAACCGAAGATCTACACCGAGAGGTAGAGGAGCGCCAACGTGTTGTCGATGCATTGCGCACATCGGAAGCTAAATTGCGCTCGCTGGTCGAAAATGTACCCGAAGTCATTGTCAACATCGATCTAAATGGTGCTATTACGTTTATCAATCGGGCAATCCGCAACCGTCAACCGGATAGCCTGGTCGGTGTTTCGGCTGTCCACTTCCATCATAAAGCGCAATATCAAGCCGTATTGGCCGAGAATATGCGGCGTGTTTTAGAAACCGGCGCGACGATCAGTTACGAAAGCGAGGAAAGCTCAGCGTTTGGTCCGCAGTGGAGAATCAACCGCGTTGGCGCGATTCAGCGCGATGACAAAGTTACCGCGCTCATTCTGATCTCGACCGACATTACCGAGCAAAAACAGGCCGAGGCGGCCATGTATCAAACCCAAAAGTTGGAAAGCTTGGGTGTCTTAGCCGGCGGCGTGGCGCACGACTTTAATAATTTGCTGGCGGCCATGCTGATGCAAATGTCCATCGCTTTGCGCAAATTACCGCCCGATCACCCTGTAAGCCCGCATATCCAGCGTACGATTAAGGCCGCAGAACGGGCAACCGAGTTAACGCGTCAAATGCTCAATTACTCGGGGCGTAATCAATCGGAAACGAAGCCGATGGACTTGAATGATCTGATCATGGATAACGTTCATCTCTTCTCGGCTGCTATCCCTAAAACTGTACTGCTAGATTCAAAGTTATCCGCCGCCATCCCCCTGATGATGGGTGATAAAGGCCAGATCCAGCAGCTGCTCATGAATTTGATCTTGAATGGCGTCGATGCGATTGGCCAAAAAGCTGGCGCGATCACCGTAACCACAGATATCCAGGAAATAACAGCGGATGATACTCAATATTGGCAATGGACCGGTATTCCGCTACTGGCTGGCCGCTATGTGCGGTTGGCGGTAAGCGATACTGGTTCTGGGATGGATGCGAAGACGTTGACGAAAATTTTTGATCCATTCTTCACGACCAAATTTACGGGGCGCGGTTTGGGCCTGGCCAGCGTTTTGGGTATCGTCCGTTCGCACAAAGGCGGGATGCAAGTATCCAGTACAGTGGGTAAAGGCACAACCTTTACCCTAATTTTTCCTATCTTAACTGAACTACTTCACTTAGCCAATGGTACTCAAGCGGTTAAACCCGTACCAATGGACGGCGAACTCGTTTTGGTGATCGATGATGAAGATATGGTGCGCGATGCGATGGCCGATGTTCTTACCGAGACGGGTTTGCAGGTCATCAAAGCCGAGAATGGCCCCGCCGGCATCCAATTGTTCCGCGAACGCATGCAAGAGATCAAGTTGGTTCTACTTGATCTCTCGATGCCGGGAATGAATGGGGAAGAAGTCTTTTACAAATTGCGCGCAATTAACGCCAGCGTTCCAATTTTACTTGTTTCTGGTTACAGCGAACAGGAAGTAATGGAGCAATTTGTCAACAAAGGATTAGCTGGATTTATTCAAAAACCTTATACGATTGACTCCCTCATCCAGCAGATCGAACCCCATCTGCATGGCGTTCCCCAATTCCAGAATAGCCTCATGGCTGAACGTTACCCGTAAAATCAAGGCTCCCGCTCTGCAGACCAAGCCGGTGATGACATTGGCGCTGGATACCAGAATGGACCGAGGCGCATGCCTAACCCCAGCATAGGTGCTTCTTCCCATGCATGACGGTGAGCCAGGGCCTCCTTGGCGCGTTCTAGTTTCTCCTCGCGCCAGGTTGGGCGCAAATAAGCATAGTCATAGAAGATCGTACGTAATTGTGTTTCGTTTAGGGTATAGCCTGGCTGCTGGCTCCAGTAAGCTTGAATTTGACCAACGAGCAAGGGCGGTATAAGGTCGAACGAAATTGTCGGCTTGCCGGTTGCCAGATACAGCGTTGCAGGCGGAATCTCTTCACCATAGAGCGCAAAGACTGCCTCTGTGCGCGTCTTGGCCTGCGATTGATGGACAGCAGCCAACAATTCGTGCCAAAGGCTGTCCGTATCGACTACTGCAAGCCAATAAAGGGTATGCTCACTGCTCGAAGGCGTATTCTCAACCAAATACTCAGCAACCATTTTTAGTTCTGGTAAACTTTCGCTGCCCAGTAGGCGAACCCGCCAACCTAAACGTTTATAGTCTGCCAGAGATTCCAATCCCCCTAGCGCCCACTTAGCTTTTTCCAATAATTGACTGCGGTAACGGTTTACTTCCTGCAAATTGCCAGGTGTGATAAATGGCATAATCAGATGTTTTACGCCGCAATGAAAAATAAGCTCGCCACACCGGAAGAAATGAGGTCGAATCCATTGCATATAATCATCACTCCAAGGTTCAATTCCTTCAAATACAGCCTGGCGGCGAGTACCACCTGGTGCATAGATCATTGTTGTTGGCGCGACTTTGGCTACTTCTTCAACTGACACTGTTAGAAATTCTTCTAATGTCGGAATCGATTCTGTATTCATGCCATTACTGGCTCCTGTGCTACCGACAAGAGCGCACTCAATTCATAAATGCGATCAACCCGGTACGGTGTATAGAGTTCCTTACCCAGCCAAAGCATCTCGTCCGTCTTGGTTGGCGATTGCCACTCTCGCTGTAGCCAATCAAAACCACGTTCTAATGCATAGGCGCCCTGCGGATCAAGGTAGCCACGCTTTTGCGCCATTTGTAAGGCTATGATTGCATAGCCAGTCTCTGCTCTTGTCGATTGACAGCTGCCACCCCAACCGCCATCTGATTTCTGATTTTGTAAAAATGACTTTAGTGCCTTCTCGACTGGTATAGTATGACCTAGATGATCAAGCGTCAATGCCACCTCTAGCGTTGTGTAAAGCCAAGAATTGTGCCATTTATCCGCCTGCCAACGGCCATCGTTACATTGTCGTTTGAGCAAAAAATCCTCTGCCGCCGGGTAACGTTTACCGACAGTGGCAAGGGCTTTGAGGGCATGGGCATTAGAAAATACAGAAGGATTTAGTTCATGTTGAAATGTGCAAAAGTGATTGCCGTTTTCAAACTGTAATATAACAGAGTGATCTACTGCGTAAGCAGTAGCTTGCAGGACAGCCATTGCCACACCAGTTTCATCAACATCGGGTGTAAAGTATTGACCAAAACTTACCCCATGACCGCGCTTCATGATAACCCAAAGCTCGTCCATAATTGGATCAATCACATCCTGTAGTGCCGAGTGTTGGAGTAAACCCGTGATCAAGAGCGCATAGGGTGCATAGGATAGCTCGAAACCGACAATCGGCCACACATTGGGCACTACCCCAGGGATGCCCATGCGGGTAGCAGCAGCTGCTTTGGCCAGGTAGCGGCGTGCGGTGGCACACGATTCGGCCAGCTCCGAGTGTCTCGTCGCCTGACGCAACCAGGCCGCAGTGGCCGCCGGGCTATGGCCGATGCCACCGGACTGATCAGGCAAAAGCGTATCTACATGTTGCCCCAAAGCTTCCCAAGAATACGTTGGCGCCGCGCCCGCCTGCAGGGGGCGCTTACCAATTTTCTCCCGTTTACGATTTCGTAGTTGATAAAGGATCGCGTAAGGCGCAGGGTTCAGGGCTAACCCACAGGTGTTGGCTTCCTCAATCAGGTAGGGCAGAATCATTTCGGTGGCAATCGGCAGAGCATCAATGGGCAACTCTGCCCATTGATCGGCCTGCTGCTGCAAAAAGGTTAGCCCCGCATCTACCGCCGCTTGTTGCTTACCTTGGTAATGGGTATGCAGTGCCAAACTGGCCGCCAAGGTAGGCACATCGCGTGCATAAGGGGTCTCTGCGGATCCCCAGCCGCCATCCGCGCGCTGTTGGGCTAAGAGCCATTGAAAAGCCGGTTCAACATCTTCATTTGGTGGGTAGAGCCTTAGAACTTGAGCAGTGTCGTATACAGAGGGACTGATAATGCCACCGCCTTTGCCTAGGTCGGCAATCAGGGCGCGCAGTTCCGTCAACATTGGATCGATGTAATAGGGCATGGATGCGCTTTCGGAATAGAATGTTTTGGAAATGAGATCACTCACCAATCAAAATTACAGGGGTTATTTTGTTTTAGTGAACGACAGTTGATAAAAATAGGGGTCATTAGGAATTTATGGGTTGGAAGATTTTGCATAACTGATCGAATACGAATTAGTGCGGGGGGTATATGCCGTCGGAACATAAAGCCTAATTAAAGATTAGCTACAAGTATTGTCTACTCTTTCTTCTTTAAATATTGTAAGGTAAAATCCTTTCACTGTCAATTTGGCTAAATTTACATAATATTAGGACTTACGCAGCTACCTGGGAACGCCGGCATCTTGCCGGCCTGCCGCCAGAGATGCCGGCGCTCCCAGGTAGCTGCGTAAGTCCTAAATATAACAAAATTAAGCAACGCTCGATGAAATATTTATCGAGTTTCAAGCATTTCTTTTTTAGCTTTATTCCTTATCATGACTTTTTACCCAATTCGCAAAGGCGCATATGGCTCTGCAAATTAAAGCGGTCATCTTTGATCGTGATGGTGTTCTCACTTACTTTGATGTAGTCACTGCTGTGGCTTTCTTTCAACCAATTCTTCCAATCTCTTTAGAGGAGATTGCGCGGCGTTGGGCAAAAAGGGGCAAAGAAATTGGGTTTCCGCGCAGTTTGGCGGAAGAGGTAGCCTTTTTTAGGGGATTTTGGGCTGCTATCAGTGTGGATCTGGGTCTTTCTGATGAAATCCGTTCTCAGCTACAGCGATTTGAGTACACTAGTTGTATGCTTCCTTTTCTCGATGCACGACCGGCGCTGCTCGAAGCGCGCCAACGCAAATTGGGGATAGGCGTGCTTTCCAACTTTTCACTGGCTAGTTTGGATGGCTCCCTCGCGGCGGTCGATCTGGCTGAACTTGTGGATGTAGCGTGCGCTGCCACTGTGATCGGCGCGGCGAAACCGGATGCCAAAGCGTATCTAACCATCACCCAGTTGCTGGGCATACAACCGGAGGAGTGCCTCTTCTTCGATGATGAAATAGCCTGTGTGGAGGGTGGGCGAGCCGTCGGGATGCAGGCCTATTTGGTGGATCGTCAGTCTACTAAACATGAAATTGCCAAAGGTATTGTTTGTGACTTGACTGCTGTCGCGCAAATTCTTGGGTAAAATTATGCGCACTGTGTAATTATAGACCCTTCTGCAAAGTACCCTTCAAGCTAGCCATTCGCGTGCTCTGTGCATACCACTATCTTTTTTTGTTCACGTTTACAATGCAAAAACAGCCTGCCTTGGTGTAAACAATCCAAGGCAGGCTGTTTTATTTCTCATTTGAATGAGTGGTAAATAATCGAACTTATTCCGATTTAATTTTATTAGCCTACTCCTTCTTTTCTCCCGTCGCCCCTGGCTCCTGCGCACCCATAATATTGTAACCACCATCGACATAGAGCACCTCGCCAGTGATACCACCGGCCCAATCACTCAATAAATTAATAACTCATGTTACGCACTGGGAACGCCGGCATCCTGCCGGCGTTCCCAGGAGAAGCTGCGTAACATCACTTAATAAATGAAGGTGAATTGTGTGATTTGGAACTTAGGTTACGTTAGCTTTTGTTGTTTTTGCTCTTCCTTTTTAAACCGTAAGGTCTAATGAGACTTTTGTCTTGTTTTTATCCGAAATTCGTTTAAATTGGGGGTTTACAAATGAAAAAATCCGTGATATCATTGTCACATAGATTGCTGTTATCACGTTGCGGCTTTGCCGCTATCGGGGGAAACGTGATAACAGCAGTCTTTTTTTGTCCCCTTTTCCCAAACTCTATATCTTCTACTTGCCGACAAATCATCTCCAGTTGGCATAACTTACTTTGTCCACTATTGTGGATTAACAACACGCAAGAACTTACGTTTGCCTACCTGAATTATTTGCTCCGCGTCGCTTGCCGCCGTAATCAACTGCTCGATATCGGTCACTGTCTCGCCGTCAACGCGCACGCCGCCTTGCTGAATGAGACGGCGGCCCTCACCCTTGCTCTTCACAATTTCTGCTTCGTACAACAGATCGATAATTGGCTTATGTGTCCCCGCAGGTAGGATAACCGTTGGGCTGTCGCTGGGCGCTTCGCCTTCAAACATGCGCCGCGCATGCCATGCGGCTCATTATCTGCTTAGTCCGCCGGTGCCAGCGACATGATGCTGCCAAACGTATTCACCTCTAGCGTCCACTGACTACCCGGTTCGCACTGGCGATATTGTTCCCAGTTTTGTGGTGTATAGGTGTACTCTTCATCATTAGCGCTGAGCACACACTGATAACCTTCTGTGCGCTCACCAGTTCGTTGCTGAGCGGCTAACGCTGCCGTTGGCCATTGGGGGGTAAATCCTTTTCCGTTCAGCACCAGCGTATCGACGGTGCGCCACTCTTCTACGGTATAGGTGCAGCGATCGGCATAGACTTCGTACTGGCAATCTTGTACAACTTCGCCCAGGCCAGTGCCGGTATCTACCGTATAGGGTGTGCCACAAACTTCGCGACTGTTCTGAGTTGGCGTATCTTGTACGCTGCGCACATCTGCCTCGCAGCGGCCAATCTCAGCGCCCGTTGGAATCTCGTCACGCCAATCGCTATATTGCACAGGCGTCAGGCCCTCGATGGTAATCGTGCGCGTCCAGTTGGCTTCCCGCACGGTTCCTGTAACGGCTGTCGTGCGGTTAGAGAAAACCATAAACGCAATGATGCCACCGACCAGGAGGATGCCAATCAAGATCGCTGCGATCACACAGCCGCGTGGACTAGCGGCTGCCTTGGCTACGGCTGGCGTGGGTTGTACTTTCGGTTTTGCCAAGGCTGCGCCACACGCACTGCAATTTTGTGCTGTGGCTGGATTGGCAGTGCCACAGGTTGCACATCGGACCTCTTTGGGGCCTGTGTTCAACGGTGCGTCAAGCACCTCGCCAGCGGTGCGGGCGGCCCCTTGTGTCAGATCGCCGCCGCATTGGTGGCAGACCTTAGCATCGGCGGGGTTACGTGCGCCACAATAGCCACAATGAATATCTGGCCCAACCTGGGCCCGTTTAATTTTGTCGGCGTCCTGAATCAATTCAGTCTGGATAGGCGCTTCAAACTTTGCATCTTTGGGTTGGGGCGCACCGCAACTCGCACAGGTTTGTCGTAAACCTGGGTTGCGGGTTTGGCAGACAGGACAACGCCACTCCAACTCCACATAACCGAGCTTCTTTTTTGCCATAGTGTTTCTATAGAATAATTTTGGGGCTTTTCTAATCAGGTTGCTTGCTTTTATCGTAAACCACCCGTGAGAGTGTAAGGATAAATTTGATCCATGTCAAATTGGGCGCTTTGGTTAGGCTGGGAATGTACGACAACGGCCATGTTCATTCGTCTACCCGTTGTCCTCTGTCTCACTTAGCCTAATGAGTATTTGCTTTGCCAATACCCTCTATGTAAAATGGGCGCATGGCATTCTTTCAACGGCGTACGCATCAAGATCGCGAGACCAATACCCAGAATGGCGCTGCTGACCGCAAACGCAACGGCGCTGCCGCAATCCAACCTGGCCCGGCTTTGGATTGGGAATTCGGGACGGATGAATTGGGCGATTGGATTGCGCCAGTCAGGGAGAGTCCGGTCTCGGCGTCACATCGCGATCGACGCCCTATCTCTACTGTGCAGCCGAACATTGAACGTAACAGTGAAAAACCAACGCCCGCCCCGCAACCGGCCAGCCAACCCGTGCCGCCATTGCGTAGCAAAAATGGCAGTAGCCAAGCGGATGCCGTCCGCAACGCGCTCAATCTCGCATTAGAGCAATGGTGGGGACATGGTAAACTGCCGGACCCAGCGTTATTGCGCGACGGGCTATTGCTGCTCGAAGCCGGCCAAGAGCTGGGCGAAAGTCAACGCTCGTTGTTATTGCGCACAGCATTAGTGCTGGGCAAAGGCATGCTAACAGCGTTACGCCACCATACCGATAGTGAACGTACGGCGACATTGCTCAACGAAGCATTGTTGGATCCGACCACGGCCTTGACACCGGCCACCCTGCGGCGCTTGTGTGATCAAGATGCGGCTAGCCCTGCATGGATTCCCCTGTTGGTGCAGGAGATAAAAGCTGAATTGCCGGCAACGCGGGGCCGTCAGCGTCAGCTCGCATTGGCTGGGCTCGCCGAGTTAGAAGGTACACCAGGCCAATCCCGCCTTGGTATCGGCGGCGTCGATGCTTGGTCCGTTTTTGCGCTGGCCACGCAAGAGGAGCGCACACCTGCTCGCTTTCCATTGCGCCTGTTGCTGATTGGGCTGCTTATGGTGTTGCTGATCGCTTTTATTGTTTGGCAGCAACTGCGCCCGACTGCGGTTCAAGCGGTGGAGATACCGACCGGTCGCTATGTGATCCGTAATGAGAGTGACGAATTGCATACGATTGAACTGGATGCCTTTGCTATCGATCGCACAGAGGTGACGAACCAGGCATATCGTGCTTGCCTGGCTGCTGGCCAGTGTGCCCAACCCCGTGTGCCAGCCGATGCGGCATCGGCGAACGTGTTGATTGACCCAGCTTTTGCGACTTTTCCTGTGGTTTATGTGGATTGGAAGAACGCTAATGCATATTGTGCTTGGGTAGGCCAACGCTTGCCTACGGCGGAAGAATGGGAAGTTGCGGCCGGTTTTGCCCCGGCGACGCAGCGTGCTTACCGCTTCCCATGGGGCGATCAATTTGATCCATTGCTCGCCAATAGCAGCGCAACTGCCGGCCATGCCACCCAACCGGTTGCCCAATATCACCCATTTGGCAACAGTCCTTTTGGGTTGACAGACATGGCGGGTAATGTGGCCGAATGGACCGCCACCGCCAGCGCAGAGAACACCAACGGCTATGTTGTCAAAGGTGGTTCCTTTAAAGATGATTCGACTGCACTGCAAATCAATGTTCGCCAGGCGGTTGACCGTCAAACTGCTGAGGATTGGCTTGGTTTTCGCTGTAGCAAAACTTTGCCGGATTAACTTATTGTGTAATAATCTGCCAATTCATTGCCTAACTATTTGAACATTTGGATAATCGCTATGTCGCAAAACAGGATAGAGACCCTCGATTTAACTGCTGAATTAGAATTTGCCGCCAAGCTCGCACGCGAAGCGGCAACCATTGTTAACACTTTTTATGTAGGGTCATCCGAAGTACGTTACAAATCGGGCGACGAACCAGTGACTGAGGCCGACCGCTCGGCCAACCAACATATTGTTTCCCGCATCGAGGCCATGTTTCCCAATGATGGCCTCCTCTCGGAAGAATCCAAGGATGATCTGACGCGGCTGCATAACCGGCGTGTTTGGATCGTGGATCCCCTTGACGGCACGAAAGAGTTTATTGCCCGCAATGGGGAATTTTCGATTATGATCGGGCTCGCCATTGAAGGCCGCCCTGTGTTGGGGGTTGTGATGCAACCTGACCCTGGCCTGCTCTACATTGGCGCCGTAAATCAGGGTGCTTATCTTTATGAAGCTGGCGAGCGCATTCCGT
>Ga0209591_10007595_pt1 | contig 11893 bp, 10 predicted proteins | sample MAT01_FD_187207 | JGI IMG/M metagenome (GOLD analysis project Ga0209591, IMG submission 187207) | Freshwater microbial communities from Lake Fryxell liftoff mats and glacier meltwater in Antarctica - MAT-01 (SPAdes) (version 2) | ecosystem: Environmental > Aquatic > Freshwater > Ice > Liftoff...
AAGAATGTATCCACGTTTATACCTGTTGTGCGCCGTTGGCACATGAGATTGACGGCTAAAGTTGGTAGACTGGGTAGAAGCAACCGCTATCCTTGGATCAGGCAACGTAGCTCAGATAAACAATCCGAGATCCCCATTACCAAAAGGAACCCTTATGAAAAAAACACCATCAATCTTACTTTTGTTAGCCACTGCGTTATTTGTTGCGGCTTGTAATATCAATGTAGCTACGCCAGAAGCTACGCCAACTGCATCGCCAGTAGAATCTGCAACAATCACAACGACCACTGATATTACAGATACAATTAGCTTTACAGCGACAGCAACCGTAACCCCGCCAGAACCCATTAGCGTGACAGTGCTGATAACGCCTACAGCCACTGCGCCAATTACACCTACGGCAACCGCAATCACCCCAACCATTAGTGCAACGGCAACAACCAATGTTGCACCAACCGGTGTCATTACAGTGCCGGCCGGCGCCGGTATCTTTGACGCCATTGCCAGCATAGATACGCTGGACACCTTTAACTCTGCGCTAGTCGCCACGGGGCTGATTGCGGAGCTAGATGTGCCCACCCGTACGCTGACCATTTTTGCGCCGACGAATCAGGCTTTTGCTGCCCTGCCCACCAATTTGATGGAAAGCTTAATGGCAGACCCGGCCACACTGGCCAACGTGTTGCGTTATCATGTGGTCGTAGATCAAGTGACAACGGCTGACCTAGTTGGCTATGGCGCCGCTTTGACGGCGCTGGGCGAGACCGTGCCCGTGACCCAAACCGCCAGCGGGGCCGTGACAGTGGGCAATGCTACGGTTGTCCAGGGTGATGTCGCAGTGGCAAATGGGTTGATTCACATCATCGACAACGTTTTGCTACCACCTTCGCTCATTACCGGCACGGGCACAATTACGAACACCGGCAGCAGTTCGATTGCACCAGCCACCGGCATTACCACAACCGGCAGCGTCACTGAGGTGCAGGTTGTTACCAGCGATGTGACAGAGTTGACGATTGCCCAGGTGATTAGCACAACGCCGGGCTTGGGCACATTGAGCGTAGCTTTACAGGCTGCCGGCATGACCAATTCGCTGCAAGGTGCAGGTCCGATCACCGTCTTTGCCCCCACGGATGAGGCCTTTGCCAGTTTGCCAGCGGGTGCGCTGGACACGCTTCTCAATAGCCCAACACAGTTAGTTAATGTCTTGCAATACCATGTAATTGCCGATCAGGCATTGGCAGGGGATTTGACCCGGCTTGGGGCTGCACTTTCAATCTCCGGCCAGCCCATTACCATCACCGTGAGCACAGATGGGATAGTGATAGCGAACAATGCCAGAATTATCCAAAGCGATATCCCAGCAGCGAATGGAACCATTCACATCATCGACGCCGTCCTAACCCCACCGGCGCAATAGTAGCGCACGTACTTAGACAAGACTGGTCAGGTTTTGCAACCTGACCAGTCTGTGGTTCGCTTTTAGAGATGGACAAAGGGTAGCAATGACGGTACTGCAAGCAGAAAGTAGAGCAGAGCAATCGATCTATGTCGATTCCTTGCAGGCTGCTCAGTTGGCGGAGTTGATCTATGTTGATGAGCAACAGCCTTGTTTTCGCCGCCAACGCCGCGGCAAGGGTTTTACGTACCGCCAAGAGAGTGGCGACTGCGTGCGTGATGCTGCGCTCTTGGCCCGCATCAAGGCACTGGTGATTCCGCCAGGCTGGAAAGATGTCTGGATTTGCGCCGATCCCAATGGCCATATCCAGGCCACCGGACGCGATGGGCAAGGTCGCAAACAGTACATCTATCATCCGCGCTGGGAAGCGGTGCGCAACCTGGCCAAGTTTAATCGCATGCTGGCCTTCGCCGAAGCGCTACCGATGATTCGCCAACAGGTGGCGCTCGATTTGCAAGCGCGTGTCCTCTCCCGTCAAAAGGTGATCGCCATTGTCATGCGGCTGCTCGACGAGACATTGATCCGAATTGGCAACCGCGAGTATGTGCGCCAAAATAACTCTTATGGCTTGACAACGCTGCGTGATAAACATCTGAAGCTTTCCACGCATGGCGCGCAACTCAAGTTTAAAGGCAAAAGTGGCGTCGAGCAGGCGATTGCGCTTGAAGACAAGCAGTTGGTGCGTCTGATCAAAAAATGCCAGGAATTGCCCGGCCAGCAACTATTTCAATCTCTGGACGAAAATGGTCAGCGTCAATCCGTGCAATCAAATGATGTCAATAACTACTTGCGTGCACTGACCGGCCAAGATTATAGCGCCAAAGATTTTCGCACCTGGGGCGGCACGCGGGCTACCATTCGCGCCCTCTATCTATTAGGACCGGCCCCCACGGCACGTGCTTGCAAGTTGAATATCAGCCAGGCGATCAAACAAGCGGCCCACGAACTGGGTAACACGGTAACGGTTTGTCGCAAATATTACGTACATCCCAAAATCCTGGCTGCCTATGAAGATGATACACTCTTTATGGCGATGCAACGCGCGGCTGAAGCATACACGCCTTCACCTACCGGGCTGGATATCGAAGAGCTAGCCGTCGTCAACATTCTACGCAGCCCAGACACCAGTCAGCCCCGGCAGCCGGCGCCGCATCTGAGCTGATGTACAAAAAGACCGCTATCGCGAAGATAGCGGTCTTTTTTACGATGCTAGCAACCCACCACTGGTAGTTCGACTCACTAATTTTTAGAATTTGTACACAGATCTATACAGATTAACACAGATAAAAAACTAAAAAATCCGCGTCCAAATTCTAAATGGGCGCATCGCTAGTGTAGCATAACAGGTGTAGTCACCTCAGTTGTAGGTTTAGAAGCTGGGAGGCGCCGGAAGGTGTTAACCGCCAGCAGCAGCCCAATCAAGATGAAAATTGCGCCTAAAAAGAACGCCGCGCCAGGCAACGCAAAAGGCGCTCGCTCACTAATAAAGTAGCGGAAGACTTGGGTGGCGAGCAAAGGGCCAACCACAGCGGTCAATGCATTCAGGCTGGTAAGCGCTCCCTGTACAGAGCCTTGTTCATTGGCCTGCACATTCTGCGTAATGATCGCCTGGGCGCTCGGCAGGGAGATGCCACCAAAAGCGCCAATAAATGGGATAATGTACATCACCCAGCCAAAGGGCGCCAACCCATAGAGCACAAAACTAAAAGCGCTAATCGCCAAGCCCACCAACAAGGAGCGACGTTCGCCAAGCCGGGGGACAATGCGGCCAATTAAGCCACCCTGCACCAGGCCAGCCGTCAGCCCGACAACAGCCAATGAAATACCCACATCACCGGGACCCCAATCAAAGCGGTAGCCGGTGTAGTAAACCCAGGTGCTCTGCAAAGCATTCTGCGCCAAATTCGTCAGCACGATCGTAGACGCTAGCGCCAGCGCAATTGGATAGCGCCCCAACTGGGTAAGGGAGCCGACCGGGTTGGCGCGACCCCAACTAAAGGCGCGCCGGTTTTCGAGTGACAATGATTCTGGTAGTACGAAGTAACCATAGAGGACATTCATCAAGGTGATACCCGCCACGACCAGAAATGGGATACGCAGGCCCACATTGCCCAGCAACCCGCCCAACGCCGGACCAATAATAAAGCCCAACCCAAACGCTGCCCCCAAAATGCCAAAGTTCTGAGCGCGCTTTTCCGGCGGACTAACATCGACGATGTAGGCGGTCGCGGTCGTAATATTAGCAGCAGTGATGCCAGCAATAACGCGGCCAATGAACAGCCAGGCCAAGCTGGGTGCAAAGGCCAGCAGTAGATAATCGAGTCCTGCGCCGAGCAGCGAGATCAAGATCACAGGGCGGCGACCATATTTATCGGAAAGGCTGCCCAAAATTGGAGCAAATAAAAATTGCATCAGTGCATAAACGGCGATCATAATGCCATACACAGTGGTGGCATTTTGCAGATCGTTGCCGGTAAAGCTCTGAATTAGTTTGGGCAGCACTGGAATGATCAAGCCAATGCCAAGCACGTCGAGCAGCAATGTAACAAAAATAAAGCCAAGTTTCGGTTCGCGTTTATTCATCCCTTGCACTCCAACAAAAAGTTGTAAGATTTTAATGGCTTGGATCCAACCTCGTCGTTTGCCAATGATCCACCCTATTATTTATACGGCAAGCCGTCGCGGCGATGCGGTACAACGAGTTTAAAACTCGTTGCACATTTGCACCGCTGATCCCCCGTATTATACGGTAAAACTGTGGCGACGTGTAGCTAGCAAGCGACTAAGTTGCGTTAATTCGCTTGTCAAGCAGGGCCATTTAAATCAGCGGCAGGTTGGACGGGCAGAAGATTGGGCATACAGGGTAATGACGAAGTAGAGGGTTATCGAGTATAAGCACCAGGTTTGGTTGTCAAACATTCGTCGATTGGGGTACTTCTTCAGAGTTTGCCATCAGCGCCGCGTAGTGGGCATCATAACGTTCGGCCACCGTGGCCAGGTAGCCAGCGAAACTATCCCAGGTGCGGGCCATGTGCGACCGTGTTTCGGCGACGGTGGCATCTTCACGCCCCTGGCGGGCTTGCCACAAACTACGTAAGATATGCCACGGGCTGGTAATAATCTGGGCAGCAAGTTGGCGCAGTGGGCTGGAGCCCACTGCGTCCAGTACTTCTTCTAGTGCTAACACCGCCTGCGGCACCTGCTGTGGATTATCTAGATAGCCCATCCGCATCATATGCTCTAGCAAAAAGGCGCGCTGCCAGTAATAGGTGAGCACATCGATGGATTTCTTAACCGTGAGAAAATAGAGGATTTTGCGCACCAGACGCAAAATTAGTTCAAAAATCAGGTTCAATCCGGCGAGAATACAACCGCTCACGCGGTCCATTAGGCTCGTAGAGACGTGGTTAATGGCAAGTTCTGCGGTGGGTGGTAATGGATAACCACGCCGGCGCGCAATGGCGCCAGGCATACGCCGGCGGAAAAATGTTTCGAAGAGAGAATCGATAAAAGGGACCGGAATAAGCACGGACAAACCAGCCAGCGTAGCATCGGCATAGATGGCCCAGTCAAACGGCGGGGGCGCTAGTTTTTCAGGCGACATAGTTATCCTATGGATCGGGTTGGTTGGTTGGTTATTTATCAGGTTGATCCGTGTACATTTATACGCAACAACAAGCATTGTCGTTTCCATAAATGGAACGCCATGTAAAATTACATGGCGTTCCATCAAACATTATAGGTGAGCACTATGCGGAAAGCGGGCTCAGACAGGTAACTTAAACCTTACCGCGTGCTTCATTCCAAGCATGCTTGACAGCATCTTTGAAATTTTCCCAGGTGCCTTGGTTGCGCTCTTCCCAATGGCTGCGGGCATCGGTCTCGACGGCGTTCCAGTCACGGTCGCGATATTGCTGATCTGACGCCAGGCTGTAGCCATAGCGATAGGCCGGCTCATACTGCTCGTAGCTGGAACTGCTGTTGCCAAAGGTGGTTTGGAAGTGACGACGGAAACCACTGTCATAGCGCTGATAGTTGGTATTATCAAAGTTGGACCGGTTAATTGGTTCAACTTCCACCTCGGTGCGGCGCACGGTGTCGTGGATGGTTTCGGTACGTTCGCGTGCATCCTTGTGAATCGCCACTTCCTCAACCACGCGTGCTTGTTTACCGATCACAGCTTCTTCGGAAGTTTCGGTTACTTCAATCGTGCCTTCCTTGAAAGCATCAAAGTCGGCTTGGCTGGCGGCACGATTTACCGGCCGGCGATCCACTTCCACATGCTCTTCACGCAGACGCACTTCTTGTTCTACGGGCACTTCGCGTACACTGGTGTTTACTCGCACGCCACCACCCTCTACCTGGCGTTTACCCACGCTGATCTCTTCTTCCACTACGGGGATAGTCTCATCCAGGTTGTCATCTGTGCGTCGGGCGTAGCTGCGGTCACTGCTGCGTGTCTGTGTGCCCAGGCCAGAGGTTGTGTCCCCGTACGTGGCGCCACTGGACATTGTCCCACCAGACATTGTACCACTGGTTGACCGTGTATCTGTAGGGTTGGCCGTTGATAACGACGAATCGTTGTCGAAGCCAGTCCAACCCTCGGAGCGCCACTCGGATGCCCGGCGCTGAATGTCAATTGGGTCATAACGCTCCAAAATCGAAATCGCGCGGTCAACATTTTCATCTGGCACCTGGGCCGTCACCAGAGCGCCACCGCGACGTACACCTTCAGCGTAATATTCGGCCTGCTCAGGCGGCACACCACTTTCGCCCAGAGCGCCAATCAAACCACCTGTCGCTGCGCCAACCCCAGCACCAATTAATGCCGAAGCTAAAGGACCCGCGGCAATAATCGGGCCCACGCCTGGAATTGCCAGCGCAGCTAAACCCACCAAGAGGCCGCCAATGCCACCAACGGCAGCACCAACGCCCACGCCTTCGGCGATATTTTCGCCGGTGCTCTCTCCGTCACCCGTTTGGCTGGTATAACGGCCTTCGGCATCCTGCGAGACAAGGCTGATCTGAGCACGATCAAAGCCATTGTTGCTCAATTCCTCGACTGCTTGTTGCGCCGTCGGCATATCCTCATAGAGTGCGACAACTGTTCGTGTCATGTGATAATTCTCCTTTTACACTTTAACTCCATTTAGTAACTCAATTCAGTGAACATTAGTAGCTTCAGATAGAAATCTAGTGGCTAGGGCGATTGGATTGCCGCTAACCTAGCACTGGCAGTCCAGCAGTCGTATCCAGTCACCCGTTTGTACCAAGTCATTGGTTAGACAGACCCAGCGCTTGTACGTTCAACCTGGATATCTTCATGCCGCAAGGTAACTGTCTCCGGCGAGTGCACTTCTGTGCGCCGTTTCGTGATGTAGATTTCCTCTTTTAGCATCAATCGTTTTTCAACGACCAACACTTCCTCTAATACAGGTACAATCATGGTGTCGGCTTCATAGCGAATCGACGGGGGTTCATCAACGACTCGATTCACTGCTACATGATTAACTTCGACTTCTTCATGCAAAAGTGCCAAATCAACGGTCTCTTCCCGCTCGTGCACCCGTTTGGTGATAATAACTTTGCCGGTTTCAACAGTCTGTTTCTCAACCTGGACTGTTTCGGCAATGGCGGGGATGATGATTGAACCGTCGCGTGTTGATTGATCACCTGAGATTTGCTGGTTTTCCAATGCCGCCAAACTGGCTGGGAAATAGAGCTGATTATTTTCTTGCCCCACCAGCAGTTCGCTTGGCACCTGGATTCGCTGACCACTTTCGAGCCGTACCCACAGCTGCCCCGTCTTACTGCTGGCAGCTCCGCTGAGGTCCAGCTTGTCATCCGCAACCTCTGCTTCTGGTCCTGGCTCGATAACACCACGAAGCCCCGCACTGTCAACTACAATTCGATCACCTGGTTGTTGCATTAGCCGCTCCTTTGCGATTACCATCCAACCTAGTTAACAGAATACAGATTTATCGGAAGGCTGCAATAGGTAACTTGTATATCTTTGGTTATGGCTATAGGTATAGAATCGATGCGGAGACACCCTATCACGCAGCCATGTGACCCCAACGCGATGGCCTTTATTGTCAACTCGAAAGTTCAAGTTAGAAACAATAAAGGCCATCGCCTTACCTAGCTATACAGTGGCTAGGCAGCCACAGTCTGGGTGACGGATGGTTGCCGACGTGCGCCGAGCAATCCACCAAGGGCAGAGGCGCCCAACCCGAGCAAGAGCCCTACCAGGGTGCTCCATGCGGCGGTGCTAGCGTCGTTTGCCGTCGCTTCCACATTTGCTGGCGTAACAGCCTCGCCTAGCGCGGAGACCGTAGCCTCGGCCTGTGCAGCCAGATCACCACCAGCCGCCTCCGCCGTGGCGGCAACCCCAGGCTGAGCAGCTGCATCGTCAGCCAGTGCGCCCGCTGCGGGCGCCAGTGCAGTTACACCCGTCGCCGCGACACTACCGGCAGTGTTCAAAAGCGAGCCCAGTCCATTGCTCACCAGATAGAGAATCAATGGAATTGCCACAATCCAAACCATAGCACCATTCAAGACACCATTACCACGCCCTGCCGCCGCCGCCGTGCGGGCAGCCAGCCAGCCCCCAAGCAAAAAGGCGACCAGGGTGCTGATCGCGCCCCAGATGCCGGCGCCGATGCCGAAATTACGCAAAGGATCGCCTGCGTCGTAGCTGGTCAGACCCACGGCAAGCCCCAATATGCTGAGTACAATCAGCGTAGAGAGGGCAGCAAACAAGCCAGCAAATATAGGACCCCAACGGACACGGTCGGTCGGCGCGATGATGGCGGTGCTGCGGTCATAAACAGGATCGGCATATCCCAGAGCGCCGGCCCGGCGCGGTTCCCGGCTGAATCCTTCTGTTGACGTTGGTTCGTACGTATGCACACCCTCTTGCCGATCGGGTGCAGTACGATGTTCATTTGACATTGTATTTCTCCTTGCCTTCTACAAAACGACTAACTACAGGTTAAGTGCTAGTAATGGAATAACCTCCATCATTGGGCCCTAATCCTATGCGCATAAACTAGCAGAGCTGCGCATCCAAACATGGTGAACTCGTGATGTTAAGCTGGGCTTCTGCATCAGCTACGAAGTCAGATCCAGGTGCATCACGTCTATAGCATAACAACATATTTATAAAAACCTATCGATAGCGGTATAAACAATAGGTACAGACCAAGATATAAATAAATCTTTTCAGCTTGCAACTGGATTGGCAATACACCTAAATTGCGCGGCTAGATTGGCTAGCCAGAGCAGTTTTTTACAACCTTACTGAAACCATATCTAGAAGTGTACCCAGCTGCTATACCTTGATCTATAGTATTCGTCATGTAAATTTGGTATAAAGGAGGCATTATCGCTTGTACTTATTGACAGCGCTGCGCTAGCTCCCATTCATCGTTTTAGCGCGCGAGAGGAGACGCTTATGAACTTGGATCCAAAAGTAGGGTGCTTATTCAGCCGGCCCAGAATGCGCCCCCGTAAACGTGTAAACGCAAAATCGCCCCATCGTCATCGTACTAATTTGCACACGGCCGGTCATGGCTTCATCAATTCAGCTAGAGCGATGCCAGTGGAACACTCAGCTCGAAACAGCCAGCATTGGGGCGAAAATTCAATGATCACAGAGAAAAATGCAAACCGTACATATAGGCAATTATATAGCCAATCTATGCATGCTAAAGTCTATGATCCACGGCGTATTATTTTAGCTAACCAACCACGTTTATTGCGCGAAATGTTGAGCCGCGTTTTTGCAGCCACCCCAGGTCTACAAGTTGTGGGTGAGGTAGAAAATTTTGTTGGCTTGGCCGAGGTGATGACTCAGGTAAAAGCGCACTGGCTCATTGTGACTTTGGATAACGAAGGTCAATCGCCATTACGCGTTTCTAACGCGGGCACAGGTTTGCCGACAACTTCACTGATGGCAATCTCGGCGGATGGTCGTCAGGTAGAAGTCCAAACCGCTATGGCGGATGGCGGCGTTCATCAGTATATTTTATACGATGTTTCATTGGCTGTTTTGCTTGCTATCTTAGTTTAGCTCGACGCTTTCTGTAACCGCCAAATAATAGGGGTGGGCTCAGCAATTAATTGGCAAAACAGGCCGTAGCGCAAGCCCGGCCTGTTCTAATTGAGCGCTTAGTCCCGTTACACCGGGTAATTGAGACAAATATACCAGAGACAAACTAAATAATGGCGCACTCTCTGGGTATGTGCTGGTCTGCCTTAAGCTGTTGGTTTCAGCAAAGTGAAAGTGCGGCTATTTATCACGCGCCCTAAAAATACAGCATTATTTTTTGTTTTTTGGGCTAAAATTTACACACTTGATCAAATGACCTATAATCAGCCTTGAATTACGGTATAGAAAGTTGCAAAGAGTGGGGGAAAAAGCCAAGGAAAAAGCGAATCATTCAATCTGAATGTCAAAGTGAGCAAGAATCTCAGCAGGGGTAGCATAGCCTGGAGGTAGATGGAAAGGGACGCCAGTGAGGATTAAGAAAACAGGCAAGTCAAAAATACCGTAGGTATTACCGAAAAAGACAATGAGTTTGTCGCGGTTCAAGTGTTGGAGTTCTTGGCGCCAGCGCGAAGGGCCGATACCGAGTAAAAGCTGGTGAGTGTAAAGTGGTGGGTCAGCCGGGGTGTGCGCAGTGGCCAAATGAGTAGAAGACGGCAGTGGTGCGGGGTCAGGCGCAATCAGCCCGGTCGAACGCTGGACAGTTTGGTAAACAAGCTGAGGTTGCGGCAAGAGTTGGTGGTCTGAGTCGGGTGCGTTGGCCTTGGTCCAGAGGCGAAAAGCCGTGGCAACGGCGGTGATGAGCATCACAAAAGTAAGGTGCGTCTGGACCCCCGCTTCATTGCGCTGCGGAAACCAACGTGCGAGCTGCCAGAATTGCTTGCTATTGCGAAAGAGGCCATTTTCGATCCAACTACGATCATCATAGAGATCAAAAATCAGCCAGGGATTATCGACGGGCTGATTGGTCAGCAAGATGCGAGGGTTGTCCAGGACTTGATTATCCCAAATGCGCACCAGCACCGCGTTGAGGGCCGGTCGGTCAGCAAAGCGGAGTTGTTGACCCTCGACTGGCGGTGGACGATAGCTCTCCCAAGTGCGAATATCGGTGACGATTTGCAGTCGTGTGAGCAAGGTTTCTTGCGCTTGGTCACGCCCTTGACCGCGCCGCACCGTTTGCGTACGTTCATAATCGGTATCGGCTTCGACCGCTTTGCACAGCGCCGTCCCATAAGCCGCCATGTTCTTTTTGGCGATAACGACAAAGCGAATGTTCATCTGATCGAGTTGATAGAGGCCATCGCCATCAATATAGGCGCGGTCGGCCACGAGGGTGACAATCCGGCTATAGGGTGCCAGGTTGGCTTGGGCCTGTTTGACCAGCGCCAGCATGGAGGGCGATTCGCTGGCTTGGATCTGGACAAGCTTGATCGCTACCGGTATCAAGGTCGTCAGATCGATCAGTGCGATCAGGCGCCAGCCATAGACGAGCTTGATGATTTCAACCTTGAGCCCTTTGCGGTCGGTTTTCCATTCGGTCACTTTCTGGCAACCGCAGCCGCTAAAGTGCGCCGTCGTCACGATGCGCGTGCCATCCATCGCCACCATCATTTCGGCCATAAAGATGCCGTACTTGGCCAGACAATGAATCGTGCCGTTAAAGAGCTTTTCCAATTCAGCCAGACTACTTTTGCAGATGGTTTCGGCTAAGGTCTGGGGATCCATCAGCACATACGGGCGGGCGTTTGTTCTTTGGCTCTCTCCACGTTTGGTCATACCTGCCTTGATGACGCGTGCGTTGAAGCCGATTAAGCTCATCACGGCTATATTGCTGAACAGCAAGGCGGGTAGGGCATTCATTGAATTGATCCCAAAGAGCACCCGACTGCCATAGAGCAGCAGAAAATAGATCGTTGGCAGGAAGACGCGCTGCAACGCGTTGATTTCATAGCGCTGCCAGAAGCTCATCACTTGGCTTTCGGCCAAAAAGGCGAAGAATTCGTCCAGCAGACCCGCTTCATCGAGCGTATGGATCCCGTCGGCTTTTTCGCCACTATATAATAAGGTGGCGACCCGTTTATCGTCTCGCTCCGCAGCCTGCCAGTCCAATTGCTCGATGATGTTTTGTCGGATTTCCGTCGTTGTCTGTTTTGTCATTTGGGTTGCGCCTTCTTCTTCGCTTGGGCTACACCGCTTCCTTTGCTATTTTACATGCAAAACCAAATTCTTTTTACATTTTCTTATACCGTAATTCAAGGAAATTAATGCTTGCCACCAAGAATGTTGAAATAAAACTTCCTGGGGCATCAGTTAACACTGCGCTAACCACCTGTCCTAGCAATTTCTTGCTCGAACAATTTGCTATTCATGTTACAATATATCCA
>Ga0209591_10007597_pt1 | contig 11891 bp, 9 predicted proteins | sample MAT01_FD_187207 | JGI IMG/M metagenome (GOLD analysis project Ga0209591, IMG submission 187207) | Freshwater microbial communities from Lake Fryxell liftoff mats and glacier meltwater in Antarctica - MAT-01 (SPAdes) (version 2) | ecosystem: Environmental > Aquatic > Freshwater > Ice > Liftoff...
GCGCACTTGATGTATTCACGCCTGTGGACAAAAGTGCTGCACGACCTAGGCTACTTGAATTTCGATGAACCATTTAAGAAGTTGATTAACCAAGGGAAGATCACGGGAGATTCTAGGTTTGTTTATCGAATTAATGGAACGAGTATTTTTGTGTCTAACAGTTGGTATGAAAAACTTAAAGATGAAACAGATTATTTGAGATTGACAGAGTATAGTGAGCAGTTGAATCAAATTTTAAATAAGCCAATTGGGCTGTTTGGAGGTGGTGGATCGCTGACCGTATTGACTTCCGAAAACCTTGAAAGGAATGATCTTTTTGGAATAAATTTCATTGGTGAACTCCATGTAGATATTAGTATTGTAAATGGACTTGAACTTGATATGGCTGCATTTAAGAAATGGAAGCCAGATTTTGCCAACGCTGAATTTGTCACTGAGGAAGACGGCAAATACATCTGCGGCTCTGCCATTGAAAAAATGAGTAAATCTTATTTCAATGTGGTAAACCCGGATGCTATTATCGATACATACGGTGCAGACACCCTTCGCATGTACGAAATGTTCTTGGGGCCGATTGAAGCTTCCAAGCCGTGGAATACACAAGGCATTGATGGGGTTTATAAATTTTTAAGAAAGGTTTGGAATTTGGTTCATGATCAAACCGGCAATTTTAAAGTGAGCGAAACAGAGCCGACTCGCGAAGAATTAAAAGCACTCCACAAAACCATCAAAAAAGTGGAGGGCGACATTGAGAATTTTTCAATGAACACCTCTGTCAGCGAGTTTATGATTTGCGTGAATGAGTTGGGCTCGTTGAAGTGCAGCAAGCGCGCAATTGTGGAGCCGTTGCTGATTGTACTTTCTCCGTTCGCTCCACACATTGCTGAAGAGCTCTGGGAAAAATTAGGTCATACGGATACGATTCTAAATGCAGCCTATCCAACATATGATGAACAATACCTAACAGAGAGTTCTTTTAACTATCCGATCTCAATTAATGGCAAAGTTCGCGCACAAATGAATTTTGCGTTAGATGTGCCGAAAGAGGAAATTGAAAAAGTCGTACTGGCATCAGAGCTGGTACAGAAGTGGAGCGAAGGAAAACCTCCAAAGAAAATCATTGTGGTGGTAGGCAAAATTGTAAACGTTGTTCTCTAAGGTTCAGAGTTCAAATTCAGAAGCCTGCCTGCCGGACAGGCAGGTTCAAAGTCAGAGGTAAAAGTTCAGGGTTCAACGTTGAAATTTCAAAATTTATGTTTTGATGGAAGAATTGAAATCTGTTCTGGCTGCTTACGGAATTGATTCTTCAAGTTCTCTAATTGAAGTCATCTCTAGCGGACTGATCAACCCAACCTGGAAAATTACATCCGACCAAGACCAATTTATCCTGCAACGCATCAATACAAGCATTTTTCGTGAGCCCGCCAAACTTGCTGAGAATACCCGAAAATTATCTGACTATGTTTCGAAAAGGTTTCCTGAATATTTATTTGTTGCTCCCATTCCGGCCAACGATGGAAATGAATTAGTGAACCACAACGATCAAGTATATCGACTGAATCTCTTTGTAAAAAATTCGTACACCATCCAATCCGTTTCTACTGCGGACCAAGCCTACGAAGCGGCTGTTCAATTTGGAAAGTTTACGAGCGTATTTTCTGGTTTTGATTCTTCCCAACTTCATTCAACCATTCCTGATTTTCACAACCTGACGTTTCGCCATCAGCAATTCCGGGCAGCGGTGAGAAACGGAAATCAACAACGAGTAGCGGCTTGTTCAAAAGAAATTCAAGAAATTGAGAGTTGTTCGTATTTGGTAGATCAGTACGATAGCATTTTAAAAAGCCCCTCTTTTAAACTTCGCGTTACTCACCACGATACTAAAATCAGCAATGTGCTTTTTGATCCAAACGATAAAGGTATTTGTGTAATTGATTTGGATACCGTGATGCCCGGTTATTTTATCAGCGATGTGGGTGATATGATGCGTACCTATTTATCTCCGGCCAATGAAGAAGAAACAGATTTTTCCAAGATTGTCGTGCGAGCAGATTTCTTTAAAGCTATTGCGCAAGGCTATTTGGAGAACATGAAGACGGAGCTGTCAAAAGATGAGATGGAAATGTTTTATTTCTCCGGCCTGATGATGACCTACATGCAAGCGATTCGCTTTTTGGGTGACTACCTGACTGATGACAACTATTATCTGACCCACCATGAAGCACACAATCTGGTGCGTGCGCAAAACCAATTATACCTTCTTAGCAGACTGTTAAAAGAACAAGCTAGCTTGAGCAAAATAATATTCGGGCATTTCTAAAAATTCTGCTTACCCATCTCTGCCGCTAGCTATCGGGATGGAGAAGGGTGCAGGTTGAGGTTGAGAAAAAAAAAGGTTTTTAGAGATGCCCATAAGATAAAAGTCGTTCCTCAAGGTTTTGAATTCCTATTTATTCTGGTAAATTTATTCCATTAAACCACCAAGCTATGAACTTCAAAGAATTACTCGCTTCCCTGAGTACCGGAAAATCCACCGCAAAGAGTCATATGAAAAACCTGATCGAAATGGCTGCCGTGGATGGTAATTTTGACGATATCGAGTATGATTTACTCAAATCTATAGCCAGCAGAAATGGGATCTCAGAAGGTCAGTTAAAAGATATCCGAAAAAACCCCAACCATATCAGTTTAGAAATTCCCGCAGATGCCAAGGAAAAGTTCCATCAACTATACGATCTGGTTCACATGATGAGCATCGACAAGATGGTTCATACCGAGGAAATGAAACTGTCACACATTTTTGCTATTAAGTTCGGCTATAACCGCGACAGGGTGAAGGAATTAGTAGATACCATTCAAAGTAATATCTCGCACGGACAAAAACATGATGAGACCATGAAGCGGGTAGCGTTGCTGATCGCTTAATAGTCTTTTGTCTACGATTTTCTTTTTTTGAGCCTGATCTTGTTAAACTACATTAATTGGCGAGCAACTCGGCCGAGAATTGCTATTTTTGCAAATGGCAGATCAAATTTTAATCTTCGATTTCGGCTCACAATACACTCAACTGATTGCCCGAAGGGTACGCGAACTCAACGTTTATTGTGAAATTCATCCGTATAACCACGTCCCAGCGATCGGTGACGATGTGAGGGGGATAATTCTATCGGGAAGCCCTTGTTCGGTGAGAGATGCAGGGTCGCCAGATATAGACCTAAAGCAATTCAAAAACTTGCCTGTACTAGGTGTCTGCTATGGTGCGCAGTTAATAGCGCATAAAACAGGTGGAACGGTGTTGCCTTCACAAATCAGAGAATACGGTCGCGCCAAACTTTCTTCAGTCGATCATCACAACTCGTTGTTAAAGGAAATCTCAATCGATTCGCAGGTTTGGATGTCACATGCCGATACGATCGCGTCTGTTGGAACTGAATTTGATATTATTGCCAGCACACCCTCCGTAAAAGTAGCCGCCTTCAAAAAACGAGGGCAAGACTTATACGGAATCCAATTTCACCCAGAAGTGACGCACTCACTGCAAGGCAAAGAACTGTTAAGAAATTTTGTTGTACACATCTGCGGATGCAAGCAGGATTGGACACCCGATCAATTTGTGGAAACCACGGTCGCCAGCTTGAAGGCAAAACTTGGAAACGACAAAGTTGTAATGGCGTTGTCGGGTGGAGTTGATTCAACCGTAGCGGCTATGTTAGTTCATCATGCCATTGGCAAAAACCTGTATTGCATTTTTGTTGATAATGGACTACTTCGAAAAGAGGAGTTCGAGCAAGTGCTCACTTCATATAAAGGCATGGGATTGAATATTCTTGGAGTAGACGCCAAAGAAAAATTTTATGCATCACTAAAAGATCTTTCTGAACCAGAAGCAAAACGGAAAGCAATCGGAAAAACATTTATCGAAGTTTTTGATGTGGAAGCTCATCGTATTGCGGATGTAAAGTGGTTGGGCCAAGGCACTATTTATCCCGATGTTATTGAATCGGTATCAGTGAAAGGACCTTCGGCTACCATCAAATCACATCACAATGTTGGCGGACTACCAGCTACCATGAAATTAAAAGTGGTGGAGCCATTAAATACACTGTTTAAAGATGAAGTACGTTTAGTAGGTAAAACATTGGGCATTGATCCACTGATTTTGGGTCGTCATCCGTTTCCAGGTCCGGGGTTGGGCATACGGATTCTGGGTGAGATATCACCAGAAAAGGTACGGATATTGCAAGAAGTAGATAGTATTTTTATTGGTGCATTGCGAAAGCATAATTTATACAATCAAGTGTGGCAAGCAGGGGCGGTTTTACTGCCGGTTTATTCGGTTGGCGTAATGGGCGATGAACGCACCTATGAACAAGTGACCGCCTTGCGTGCAGTAATAAGCGTAGACGGCATGACAGCCGACTGGGCACATTTGCCGCACGAGTTTTTAAGCGAAGTGTCTTCGGATATTATCAATAAGGTAAAAGGCGTCAATCGCGTGGTGTATGACATTAGTTCAAAACCGCCAGCAACTATTGAATGGGAATAATCCAATGTTGAAATGAAGAGACTTCTGATCGTTATTTTTTGCTTTGTCTCCGTGGGGTTTTTGAACGCCCAGGATTTTAAAAGGCAATACAACAAAGCGAGAGAGCTTTTTAAGGAGGGGGATTTTAGCGAGGCGATGGATGTTTTTAATCCGCTGATTGTCTACGATCAAAATAATCCCTATTCTGAATACGCTTCCTATTATTATGCACTGGCTGCTCAGCGATTGGGCTTTGCTACGCTGGCCAAAAGCCAATTGAGCCACATTAGAAAAACATATCCAACTTGGAATCAACTGGCAGGGGTGAATGTATGGCTCGCAAAATTATTTTTTGATCAGGGCGAGTATTTTCAAGCCATGCGCTTGCTCAAAGAAGTTGACAGCAGCCAATTGACCTCAGTAATTGACTCGTTGAAGATGTTTTACTTGGCTAAGTTGGACGATGTCGAAACCCTTAAGATGCTGCGTGAAGAAAATCCGCGAGATATGCAAGTAGACCGCGCGTTAGTGAAGGCAATTGCCAAACAAGGGTTTACCATATTTGACGCTGATCTTTTCGATTCATTAATTCAAATCAACAATTGGAGTAAAGGAGATTTTTGGAAGGATGCAACCGCTCCAATACAGTTGAAAGATCGTTACCGAATCGTTGTTCTTTTTCCTTTTGTAGCAAGTACGCTGGAGCCAACCCCCGAGAGAAAAAGAAATCAGCCAATATTGGATCTATATCAAGGAATGAGGTTTGCTGTCGATTCTTTGGAGAGAGTAGGTATTCATATTGATCTTTTGGCGTACGATACAGAGCGTGACCCCGTTGTCACTAAAAAGGTATTGCAAAGAGAAGAGCTGAAAACAGCTGATCTGATCATCGGGCCATTGTTTGCTGAAGAAGCCAAGGAAGTGCAGCTTTTTTCTAAGTCAAATGAAATCAATCTTCTTGTAAATCCAGTTTCTTCCAATAGCGACTTTTTGTCGGACAATCCTTTCTCTATTCTATACCAGCCTAGCCATGAAACCATCGGCAAGCGCGCGGCCGAAATTGTGGCGGCCAACGTTCGAAATAAGTATTCGTTGGTTTATTTTGGTAGCACCAGAAAGGACTCGTTATCGGCATTTAACTACATGAAGCGGGCACGTGAACTAGGAATTAAAATTGTTTATGCAGAAGAGGTGAGAAGAGAAACATCCAACGGTATTTTGGAAAAATTGGCCAAAGCCACCAAATACGATGAGTGGAAAAACCCGTTGGAGTTTACAATGAAAAGGGATAGTATCGGCAGTATTTTTGTGGCGTCCGATGATCCTATCATTTACACGAAAGTCATCAACAGTGTAGAGACGCGATCTGACTCCACTCTGATAATAGGGCAGGAGGAGTGGTTGGATGATGCTTCTATTGATTATGGCAAATTTGAAAAGACCCGCGTAATTTTTGCAGCGCCCAATTACAATCCAATGGAAAAGAGACGAGTGGATTCTTTTCGAAATGCCTTCGTGAAGAGGCATGGCATGGTACCCTCTAATAATGCCAAATCGGGGTACGATGTGCTGTTTACAATGGGGCAGATACTCCATAAATACGGAGTTTATTTTCAAAATGGGCTTGCCATGGGGCCGGTATTTGAAGGTGCCTTAACGACCGGCTTCAAATTAGAGACTAGTAGAGACAACGGAATAGTACCTTTCGTGGTATTTAGAGATGGCCTTTTGGTACCCCTCGACTAGACTGCATTTGGCACTAAATGGTTGAAATACTTACAACATCTTCAGCAAGAACAACCTTTTAATTACCTTTCGTGTGAATTTAAGATTTAAGTAATGAGCATATTTACTTCTATTTGCTTAATTGGCATACTATGAATTATATTTTTAAGGGATTACTCATTTTTTGCGGCCTTGTCGTTCCTTTTTTGGCTGTCTCCCAAGATAAGAAGGAAAAGCCTGCGGTGACATTCGAAGAATTGTATGACGAGCCTTATTCAGTAAACAAGCTTTTTATAGGATTTCAGCCCCTATATGGGGAGCTTTTTGCCACAAATGTGAATGCCGGATTCGGTCTGGAGGCCAGTTACTATTATAAAGACAAAATGGATTTCAAAGCCCATTTTAGAAAAACCTATTCGAGCAATTTCTTTGATTTCAATCGTCAGGCGGCTTTAGACAACAGCAACCTAGATATTTCAAATCGCCCGCAGATTTTCAATTACTTTGAATTCGGGGGCACCTATCATATTAAGGATTTTGATCAGGCTGGTAAGACAAAGATGGTTCTCTACAAAAAGAGTTTCAAGGGAAATCGGTGGGCAGCCACTGTACCGCTTCGTGCAGAGATTCCCTGTAAGATTCGAAAAATTTATGGAGTGCGCTTGGGCGGAATTTATTGGAAGAGCTCGGTGGATTTGAACCGTGCATTGAAGGAGCAAGGATTGACCAACGCAGATATTATAAACGCTGCAGGCGTGGGTCTGCCGCTTTTGGTACCACCCGATCCGATCACTGGGGTTTCTAGGAACTTCAGTGTATTTGGTAATATTTATTCTACCAACGTGTACGTGGGCGGTTCGATGGCTTGGTTTAGAAATGTGGCAGTCAGTTTTGACAAATATGACGAAGGACTTGATGATGGTCTTTTTACGTTGTTTTTCGATGTGATATTCGCCCCAGTATTGACCCTCGACCCAGTGACGTACTTGGCGCAAGACTATTCTACCAGTGCTATTAAGACTACTTCATTTGGTTTTAGGGCAGGTATTGACGGGAAATTTAATCGCACGCTCAGTTGGTCATACGGTGGAGAGTTTGGGCTGCGGCCTTCCATCTCGGGCCAGAGTTTTTATGCCATGTTCAAAATATCATTTCCGGTATTTGGCACCAACCTCGATTACAAGGTTGAATCGTTTGGCAAGTAATTATTAATGCATGGTCTTTGATCTACTGATCGAAAACATCAAGGGTCTGGTGCAAGTGCGGGAATCAACACCCACTTTTCTTTCTGGCCAGGCGATGGCCGAACTTCCGATACTAAGCAATTCCTTCTTAGCCGTTAAAGATGGATTGATTGCCGATTACGGCTTACAAAAAGATTGCCCCACTCACGCAATAAAAAAGATTGACGCATCCGGCAAGTTTGTGCTTCCCAGTTTTGTCGACAGTCACACGCATTTGGTTTTTGCGGCCAGCCGCGAAGAGGAATTTGTGTTAAAGATAAAAGGCGCGAGCTACGAAGAAATAGCCGCAGCAGGTGGAGGGATATTGAATTCAGCAAAAAAACTGCAGGCCATTTCTGAAGAGGAACTAGTTGAGCGATCGTTGCCTCGAGCCTTTGAGATAATTCGATCTGGAACAGGCGCTGTTGAAATAAAAAGCGGTTATGGATTAACGGTGAAAGACGAGTTGAAGATGTTGCGCGTAGCCAAACGGATCGGAAGAGAGACAGGCTTGACCGTCAAGACAACATTTTTGGGCGCCCACGCAGTGCCGAAAGAGACAACAAAATCAGATTACATCCGATTGATCATCGATGAAATGATTCCCGCAGTAGCGGGAGAAAAATTGGCCGACTACATTGATGTATTTTGCGAGAACGGTTTTTTTTCTCAAGAGGAAACGCTGTTGATCGTAGAAGAGGGCAAAAAACAGGGAATGAAGCCGCGTATTCATGCCAATCAATTGAATCGTTCGGGTGGAGTGCAAGTGGGCGTGGCAACGCAAGCGCTAAGTGTAGATCATTTAGAAAACATAGGTGACGAAGAAATTGAATTGCTGAAAGGAAGTAATGTGATGCCAACCGTGTTGCCCTTTGCTGCATTCTTTTTGGGGCTACCTTTTCCTCCGGCCAGAAAGATGTTGCAAGCAGGTTTGCCGTTAGCAATTGCGTCCGACTACAACCCTGGCAGTTCACCCAGTGGAAGCATGCCCTTGATGTTTTCGTTGGCATGTATTAAAATGAAGATGACGCCCGAAGAAGCTTTCAATGCTGCTACGATAAATACCGCCAGTTGCCTGGAGTTGTTGCCAACCCACGGTAGTATTACAAAAGGCAAAGTGGCCAATTTAATAATCACACAATCAGTTCCTTCGTTTGCTTATTTGCCCTATAAAATGGGAAGCAATTGGATTGACACTATTATTTTAAACGGAAAGAAATTTACTAATTGATGGACGCGATAGAAGAGATTATAAGACCACTACTCCGCGATGTGCCGGACTTCCCTAAGCCGGGTATCCTTTTTAAAGATATCACGCCTTTGTTGGCCGAGCCGATCGCTAGAAAAAAAGTAGTTGTATCCATCGCTAAATTTTTTGAGGGGCAAGACATACAAGCAGTAGTGGGTGTAGAGGCACGCGGGTTTATTTTTGGCGCACTGATTGCCCAAGAGTTGTCGATTCCGTTTATTCCCATACGTAAATCTGGTAAACTTCCATATCACAAAATTTCTGAGGAGTATTCGTTGGAATATGGGAAAGCATCTATTGAAATGCACGTGGATGCGGTAGCTCCCGGTACTCGCGTGTTGTTGCACGATGATTTGTTGGCAACAGGTGGCACCGCCACGGCAGCTGGCAAACTGATCCAGCGGTTGGGCGCTAAAGTCGCGGGGTACTCGTTCATCATCAACTTGTCTTTTTTGCCCGGGGAAAGTTTGCTGAAAGAGCGATTTGGTGTAAACCCCCATTATTTGATCAGTTTTTAGTTTTTCAAAATAAATCGCAACCTTAGTCAGCTTTCGTTGTTTAAAACACGAATGAGCGAACTTATAAAGATACCAGTATTCCCACTTTCCATTTTCCCACTTCCCGGGGAAATGGTGCCACTACATATTTTTGAACCACGATATCGTCAGTTATTACTAGATGCGGAAACCCGCGATATCTCTTTTGGAATTTATTTCAACCATGTTTCCAATGTCAATAGATACGGCTCGCTGGTAAAGTTGGAAAGTGTGATCAAACGTTACCCTGGCGGTGAATCGGATATTATTGTAAAGTCTTCAGACTTGTTTACCATGGGAACACTATACCGAACCTTTAGCGATAAGTTATATCCCGGGGGCGAGGTAGAGATGATGGAGTTGGATTTGCAAAATCCTTCCAGTATAAAACTTAATGAAAAGTACAACGAGTATTCATTGGTCATGAATATTACGCATCCGCAAAAGTCACCTTCGCTTTATCATGTAGCGAATGAGCTGAACATGGACTTTGAAAGTAAATTGAAGTTTGTGGCTACTGATGAAGAAAAGAGAGAGTCTTTCTTGTTGAATCAATTGAATTACCAACTCCAACTGCTGGCACAGGCAGAAAAGTCCAAGGACTTGTTTCACCTGAACTAACGCGAGATTTTATTGGCACCTATTTCGCTGTGTGTTTACACCGCTCAGTATAGATTTTTCAATTTGTGAGTCTGTTCATTTGAAAATTCATTGCTAGGTTTCGCAATCGTGTTCGGAAATTAAATTTCATGTTCTAATTATTCTCCTTGGCCAGCTGCGTTTTCAACTCTCGTTTTTTCAAATTTTACTTACAATTTTATCGCAATCGTTTTTCTGGCTCGAAATACAAGTTTACTTACAACTTACGGCCTCGCTTTGTTTGAGCCCGTATATTTGCATTATAAAACAAACCAAAAAAAAGTTATGAAAATCAAATCAAGTTTCTTAGTAGTAATGTTGATGGTGGCAGGTGCTGCGTTTGCCAACGATCCAGGCAATACACAGATGGTAGTAGTGAACGTGAAGGAAACTAGCATTCTAAAGGTGATTTATAAGAGCGAAGTAGTAGAGAATGTTCGCGTTAATATTTACGATCAGAATACGAACGTGATTTATTCTGAAACCGTACGCGTTCAGAAGGGCTTCATTCTTCCCATCAATATGGGCGGATTAAAGGCCGGTGAATACACGATTGAAGTTGCTGGCAAGAACAGCCTGCAATCGAAGAAGGTTAACTACAGCGAAGTAGAAAAAACAGAATCGGCTTCTGTTGTGGCGAAGGCTATTGTTAAGCCGTCATCTACGTTGAACGTGCATGTCGCTAAGCTTACAGATGAGAACAGGTACATTATGTCAATCAAAAATTCAGGAACACAGAAAATTAGCGTAAAGATTTTTGACGGAACTGATACATTGGTTTATCATGAAACACGCGTGATCAATGGTGATAATGGCCTCGTGTATAATCTTAAAGAGGTTAATGGAACTCCTACGTTCCAAGTAACGGAGAGCAACGGTGCTGCCAAAACGATCAAGAAGTAATCAAGTATTGCTTTTAAAAAGAGAAAGCCCCGAGTTTGGGGCTTTCTCTTTTTCATATGGGTTGGCATTATTTCAAAAAAGAAATAATTTTTGAGTTCACCAAGCCCGGATATTTCAGATGTGGCAAGTGCCGGGCATTTTCTACCGGAAAGAACTGCGTATGTAAAATGCTGTTAAGCAAATGTATTTGCGCGAACGGTGTGGTGAGGTCTTCTCTTCCCCAAATCAACATTACATCTTTATGGAACGAGTCCATTTTTTTATAGTTGGCAATGATTGAACGCGTGGCGTATTGACTACCGGCTTGGCCTTCAAACAAATACTTCTTCGGTTTATAGGTCTTATAATACGTGCGCAGTTGTTCCAAAATACTTTCTGGCAAATTCGCATATCGATCTTTTTTGCCCTTCGCCCTTTCAATAAAGACTTGTCTGTTTTTGCTATCAATATCTTTAATCTTAACATTGACGACTTCACTCACACGCAAGCCCATGCCATAGCATAGCTTTAGCATGGTGTTGTGTTTTAGGTTGGTGGTCACTTCAAATAATTTAGAAATATCTTTTGCGTTGATGACCTTCGGCAGGATGGACGGCTTTTTTGGCCTCGGGATTTCAAATAAAAACCGTTCCCGCTTCAGCACTTGCTCAAAATAAAACTTGACCGCATTTATCCGGCTGTGGAGCGTGTTTTCAGAAAGTTTCAGTTGACTGAGGCAGTACAAAAAATAGCTCCTGAGCTGGTCCATGTCTAGGCTATCAATGTGCCTATTTTTTAGTACGTACAGTAGTTGGGTAAATTCGTTGCGGTAAGTTTTAAGGGTATTTGGGCTGTATGCTTTTAGCAATAAGGTGTTTGTAAAATTATCCAGTGCAACCTGATTGATCGGATGTACTTTAGGTAATATGGTTTTGTTGTTTTCCGCTGGTGCCAACCCGAACTGTTCGCGCAGAAGAACTGAATCGGGCACATACCATGCCTTTTTGGTTTTGCTCCAACGCGCGCCCGAAAGCTTCACCTGTTGTATCAACTCGATATCGTAATCAAACAAGATCAGGATCACATCGCTTCCCTGGTGCGTTGCCAGTTCA
>Ga0209591_10007600_pt1 | contig 11889 bp, 10 predicted proteins | sample MAT01_FD_187207 | JGI IMG/M metagenome (GOLD analysis project Ga0209591, IMG submission 187207) | Freshwater microbial communities from Lake Fryxell liftoff mats and glacier meltwater in Antarctica - MAT-01 (SPAdes) (version 2) | ecosystem: Environmental > Aquatic > Freshwater > Ice > Liftoff...
ACCCGGCAAGCGCTTTGCGCCCAGGTTGGAACTGTTTTGGGGGCTTGCGCGGGTGCCCGGGATTGTCTCTGACTGCCTCAGCCCGCTGGCAGCAGCTCCGCCACTCCATACAGTGACGCAAGGTCACGCAGGCGATCTGGCATGGAACGAATCGCAACCGTCTTGCCAACGGCCCGGCTCTCGCGGCGCAACTCCAGCAAGACGGCCAGGGCGGCAGAGTCAAAGCGGCCAAGAGCAGCCGCATCAACCAGGACGGCCGTGCCGGTTTCGGTCCGCAAGCCCTGCACCAACATTTGCAGGCATGCAGTTGCCTGAAGGCGGGTCAGCTCGGCCGGGAGCACGAGCACGGTCAACCCTTTTTGGCGTTGGACTTGTTACGCTCGTTAAGCACGCCGATCAGGCCGTCGAGCCCTCTGGCGTTGATCTCCTGCGCAAACTGGCTGCGATAGGTTTCAACCAACCAGACACCCAGCACGTTGAGGTTGTATATCTGCCAGCCACTACCCTGACCCGGCGTCCGCTCCAGCCGGTAGTCAAGCTGTATCGGGTCTCCCCGCCCACGCACCTCGGTGCGCACCACCACCTCCTTGTCATCGGCTGCGGCGCGCAGGGGCTTCACTATGATGGTCTGATCGATGACCTGCGCCAGCGCCCCGGCATAGGTCCGTACCAGCAAGGTTTTGAACTCTTCCTGCAGGCGCTTTTGCTGCTCGGGCGACGCCTGACGCCACTGCGGGCCGACCGCCGATGCGGTCATCCGCGGAAAATCCACATTTGGCATGATGCGCCGATCCACCAGCGCGATGATCCGGTTCACGTCGCCATTGCGGATCGCCGGGTCCGACTTGATGCCATCGAGAACCTCGGTCGACAGGCGCTTGATCATCGCGTCTGGCGCCTCCTCGGTGGCCGCCACCGGTGGCGCACCAAGCGACAGCACCAGGCCCATGAGGATGGCGGGAAAAGCGAAAACCATTCGACGACGCATGTGAACCTTTCAGGTCTTTACCACGGAATTATCACGTAACGTTGCTCACGCCGAACCGGATGACGCGAATGCCACGTGCGCCACGGGGACGCACCACCCCGGCGTCAGGGGCGTTTGGGCGTGCCGTCGTCGGCGGGCAGGTCTGGCGGGTTGCCGTCGAACACGGCATTGCGCCGACGCTGCAAAAATGCCTCGCGGGTGAACGTGTACTTGTCCAGCGCGCCATCTTCCAGGGCATCGCCGAGGCTCAGAAAGCTGGCCCGAAGATCGAGTTGGTCAAGCACCTTGAAGGTGTTGCGCGTTCGGATATGGTCGATGCCGGACAGCAGGTCACCCTTGAGGTCGACCGGCCACGCAACGACGTCACGCAAGGTGGATGGTCCAAACAGTGGCAGAACGATGTAAGGGCCATCCTTCACGCCCCAAACTGCAAGCGTCTGGCCGAAGTCTTCGCGCTGGCGCTCGATGCGCGCTTCACTCGCAATGTCAAGGATTCCGCCAAAACCAAACAAGGTGTTTACATTCACCCGCATGAAGCTCTGCGCCGCCGCCTGGCCCTTGAATTGCAACAGGCTGTTGGCGAACGACCAGACGTCGTCCAGGTTTCCAAGGAAATTACTGACGCCAGTGCGCACCAAAGCAGGTGTCAGGTCGCGGTACAGCGTGGCGGCCGGTTTGAAGATGGCCTTGTCGGCTGCGTCATTGAATGCAAAGACGCTGCGGTTGAACGGCTCCAGCGGGTCGCGCGGATCGGAGGAACCGGTCGTCGTCGCACAACCCGACAACAACAACACTCCCGACACCGCAATCCGCCAAGCGGTCGAGCGCAGCACCAAGCCCGATATTCGAATCATTTTTTGTCCTTGCTTTGCTGGGAACCGACGCCGTCCGCCGCCTTGTTGAACAGGAACTGGCTGATCAGATTCTCCAGCACCACTGCCGACTGCGTGTTGGAAATGGTATCACCGGCAAGCATTTGTTTCGCATCGGCACCGGGTTCCAGACCGAGGTACTGTTCGCCCAGCAAGCCGCTGGTAAGAATCTTCAGCGAGCTATCCTTTGGAAACACGTAACGGCTCTCCATCGCCAGCGCCACCCGCGCCTGGAAACTCTTGTCGTCGAAGGTGATGGACTCCACACGTCCGACCAGCACGCCGGCACTGCGCACTGCAGCCTTGGGTTTGAGTCCGCCGACGTTGTCAAAACGCGCCTCAACCCGGTACGTCTTCTGGAAGTTGAGACTGAGCAGGTTGGCAGCCTGCAATGCCAGGAACAGGACTGCAGCGCAGCCCAACAGCACAAACAGGCCCACCCATACATCATTGCTAGACTTTTGCATTTCATCCTCCCGTTGCTTACCTACCACGAACTGCGCACGCCGCGCCGGGTTCGGCTTTTCTACAGGCTGAACATCATGGCCGTCAGCACAAAATCCAGGCCCAGCACCGCCAGCGAGGCCACCACCACGGTGCGGGTCGTTGCCTTGGAGACGCCCTCCGGCGTCGGTTGCGCCTCGAACCCCTGCAGCAGCGCCACAAAGGTCACCGTGAATCCAAACACCACGCTCTTGAGGATGCCGTTGCCGACATCGCGCCAAACGTCGACACCACCCTGGATCTGGCTCCAGAACGACCCGGCATCAACACCGATCATCAGCACACCAACCACCCAGCCGCCGATAATGCCCGTTGCACTGAATACTGCAGCCAGCAGCGGCAACACAATGACGCCAGCCCAGAAGCGCGGTGCAAGAATGCGTTGCACCGGGTCGACCGCCATCATCTCCAGCACACTGATTTGCTCGCCGGCTTTCATCAGTCCAATCTCGGCGGTCAGCGATGTGCCTGCACGACCAGCGAACAACAAGGCTGACACCACCGGACCCAGTTCACGTACCAGGCTCAGCGTCACCAGCAAGCCCAGCGCCTCGGCCGAGCCATAGCGCTGCAACGTGTAGTAACCCTGCAAGCCAAACACGAAACCGACAAACAGACCAGACACCGCGATGATGGCAAGCGAGTAATTGCCCAGAAAGTGGATCTGGTCGCGCACCAGGCCGAAGCGCCGCATACTCGGCCCGAACAAGGACACAAGACGCACAAACAGGCGCGCCCCCTGTCCCAGGGCGGCCAGTTGCGACCGAACCGCAAATCCCACGTCGGCTGGGCGGTACCAGCTCATCGTCCGCCCTTGCCCCGCGCCGGGCCAGTGGCCGAGCCAGCGAAGGCACTGAAGTCATCCTCGACCGAAGGGCCAGGATAGTGGAACCGCACCGGTCCGTCCGGTTCGGCATTCACGTACTGTGAAACCAGTGGATCCACACTGCGGCGGACTTCGTCGGGAGCACCCTGGGTGGCAATTTTCCCGTTCGCCAGGATCACAACATGGTCGGCAATCGAAAACGTCTGCTCCAGCTCATGCGATACAAACAAGCTGGTCAGGCCCATCGCGTCGTTGAGATGGCGGATCAAACGCGCGGCGGTGCCGAGGGAAATCGGGTCCAGTCCGGAAAATGGTTCGTCGTACATCACCAACTCCGGGTCCAGTGCAATCGCCCGCGCCAGCGCCACCCGGCGCGCCATCCCGCCCGACACCTCACTGGGCATCAAGTCACGGGCGCCTCGCAGACCGACTGCGTTGAGTTTCATCAGCACAATGTCGCGTATCAATCCTTCGGGCAAGTTCGAATGTTCGCGCAGCGGAAAGGCAACATTCTCGAAGACGCTCAGATCCGCAAACAGCGCACCGAACTGGAACAGCATGCCCATGCGGCGCCGCGCCGCGTACAGCGTAGCCTGGTCCATTCGGCCAACATCCTTGAATCCGTCGGAGTCGAACAGGCGCAGTTCGCCTTTTTGCGCGCGGATCTGTCCGCCGATAAGGCGCAGAACCGTGGTCTTGCCGCCACCCGAAGCACCCATCAACGCGGTCACCTTGCCGCGTGGAACCGTCAACGACACATCGTCCAGAATCAGCCGGTCTCCGTATCCGAAACTCAGGTGGTGAAGTTCGACGAGGGCAGTGGTTAGGGTTGGTGGCATGCAAGAAGAAACAGACGGGAATCCAGCTTTTGCATGATACGAGATTCCCGCCGGGCGGCGCGCGCTCCGCCTACCGCGGCAGGTTGCTGACACCCATGAGGTACTGATCCACCGCGCGCGCTGCCTGCCGCCCCTCCCGGATCGCCCACACCACCAGGCTCTGGCCGCGGCGCATGTCCCCGGCCGCAAACACCTTGGCGACGTTGGTCTGGTAGCCCCCCAAGTCGTCCGTGCCTGCCCTCGCATTGCCACGCGCATCAAGCGCTACGCCAAATGCGTCCAGCACCGAGGCCACCGGCGAGACAAACCCCATGGCCAGCAGCACCAGATCGGCCTTCAGTATCTGTTCGGTCCCGGGTACCTCCTGCAGCTTGCCGTCCTTCCAGTCGACGCGAACGGTCTTGAGCCCTGTGACAACACCGTTCTCACCCAGGAACTCCTTGGTCGAGATTGCAAACTCGCGCTCGCAACCTTCTTGGTGGCTGGAACTGGTGCGCAGCTTGATGGGCCAATAGGGCCAGGTCAGTGGCCGGTTCTCCTCGATTGGCGGCTGCGGCATCACCTCAAACTGGGTCACGCTCGCAGCCTGGTGGCGGTTGCTCGTTCCGACGCAGTCACTACCGGTGTCGCCACCACCAATCACGATGACATGTTTGCCAGTTGCGCGCAACTGCGAGTCAACCTGGTCGCCCGCATTGACCTTGTTTTGCAGCGGCAGGAATTCCATCGCAAAGTGCACGCCGTCCAAATCACGCCCTGGCACCGGCAAATCGCGCGATTGCTCTGCACCTCCTGCCAGCAGAACTGCGTCGAAATCGCGTTGCAGTTGCGCCGCATCGACCGTCTCACGTGCCCAGTTCGTCACTTTGCTCGACTTGGGCAACCCGCCAACCAGTACACCGGTTCGAAACACCACGCCCTCGGCGCGCATCTGTTCAACCCGGCGTTCAATGTGCGACTTCTCCATCTTGAAATCCGGTATTCCATAACGCAGCAACCCGCCCACGCGGTCATTCTTTTCGAGAACGGTGACGTCGTGGCCGACACGGGCCAACTGTTGTGCCGCCGCCAGCCCGGCTGGGCCGGAACCGACCACCGCCACCTTCTTGCCGGTGCGCTGCCTGGCCACTTGTGGGAGCACCCAACCCTCCTGCCAGGCGCGGTCGATGATGGCGTGTTCGATTGACTTGATGCCCACCGGGTCATCGTTGACATTCAGGGTGCAGGCTGCTTCGCAGGGCGCCGGACAGATGCGACCGGTGAACTCCGGGAAATTATTGGTGCTATGCAACACGGTTGCCGCATTCGCCCAGTCGCCCTGGTACACCAGATCATTGAAATCCGGAATGATGTTGTTGACCGGACAGCCACTGTTGCAAAAAGGCGTTCCGCAGTCCATACACCGTGCGCTTTGCGTCTTTGCCTGGGCGTCATCCAGGACAATCACGAACTCCCGGTAATTCCGCAGGCGCTCTTGCACCGGCCGGTACGGCTCTTCGAGCCGCGCAAATTCCATGAAGCCCGTCACTCTTCCCATTTTCAGGTCCTAGTCTTGACTGTTCCACATACCCGTTACCTGGCCGCTACAGCCGACGCCACGGCGGCATTGGAGCGCGCAGCCAGCGCCTTGGGCGCAGCGGCGCTGCCCGGCGGCGACCGGCCGGCCATCTCGCCAAGCGCCCGTTGGTACTCGATCGGGAAGACCTTGACAAAACGGGTCATCGACTGTCCCCAATCGTCCAGCAGTTCGCGGGCGCGCTTGCTGCCGGTCCAGCGGTTGTGCTGCTCCAGCAACTGCTTCAACTGGACTTCGTCGGCCAGCCCGCGATGCCAGGACTGCGGGGCCGCGCCTGCCGATTGCCCAGCCGCTGACACCATTCTCTCCAGCGTGACCATCGACGTATTGCAACGCCGCGCGAATTGCCCGTCTTCGTCGTAAACATAGGCCACGCCGCCGCTCATGCCGGCAGCGAAGTTGCGCCCGGTACGGCCCAGCACCACCACCGTGCCGCCAGTCATGTATTCGCAGCCATGGTCCCCGGTACCCTCGACCACCGCGGTCGCCCCCGACAGGCGCACCGCGAACCGCTCGCCCGCAACACCGCCAAAAAATGCCTCGCCGGTAGTGGCACCGTAGAGTGCGGTATTGCCAATGATGATGTTCTGGCTGGCGACACCGCGGAAATCGATGCTCGGGCGTACCACGATACGCCCACCACTCAAGCCTTTGCCGGTGTAGTCATTGGCGTCGCCAATCAGGTACAGCGTGATGCCGTTTGCCAGGAACGCACCAAACGACTGCCCGCCGGTGCCCTCGAGCTGGATGCGAATGGTGTCGTCCGGCAACCCTTGTGGCCGTACCTTGGTCAGGGCACCCGACAACATGGCTCCAACCGACCGGTTGACATTGCGCGCGACCTCCATGAACTTCACTTTTTCACCATGCAGGATGGCGGCGCGCGACTTTTCAATGAGCAGGTTGTCAAGCGAACGCTCCAGCCCGTGGTCTTGCGCCTGCACATGGAAGCGCGACACATCGGCTGGCACGCTGGCCTGGGCAAACAGTCTGCCGAAGTCCAGGCCGCTGGCCTTCCAGTGTGCAATCCCGCGGGCGGTGTCGAGCAGGTCCGCACGACCGATCATGTCTTCAAACTTGCGCATGCCCAACTGGGCCATGATCTGGCGCACTTCCTCTGCCACAAAGAAGAAATAGTTGACGACATGTTCGGGTCTGCCGGCGAACTTCTTGCGCAGCACCGGGTCTTGTGTCGCCACCCCGACCGGACAGGTGTTCAAGTGGCACTTGCGCATCATGATGCAGCCCTCGACGACCAGCGGAGCGGTCGCAAAACCGAATTCGTCGGCACCCAGCAGGGCGCCAATCGCGACGTCGCGCCCGGTCTTCATCTGCCCGTCGGCCTGCACCCGGATACGACCGCGCAGGCGATTCAGCACCAGGGTTTGCTGGGTCTCTGCCAGGCCGATCTCCCAGGGACTGCCGGCGTGTTTGATGGACGACCAGGGCGAGGCGCCGGTTCCGCCGTCGTGCCCGGCAATCACCACGTGGTCACTTTTGCATTTCGCGACCCCTGCGGCGATGGTCCCGACACCGATCTCACTGACCAGCTTGACACTGATGCTGGCGTGTGGAGCGACATTTTTCAGATCGTGAATGAGCTGCGCCAGATCCTCGATGGAATAGATATCGTGGTGTGGCGGCGGTGAAATGAGGCCCACGCCCGGTACCGAATAACGCAGCCGCCCGATGTACTCGGAAACCTTGCCGCCTGGCAGCTGCCCGCCTTCACCCGGCTTGGCACCCTGCGCCATCTTGATCTGGATCTGGTCTGCACTGTTGAGGTACTCAGCGGTCACGCCAAACCGGCCAGACGCCACCTGCTTGATGCGCGAACGCAAAGAGTCGCCGTCACGCAAGGGATAGTCGACCTCGACCGCGTCGTGGCCCATGACGTCGCCCAAAGTCTGGCCCTGCAGGATCGGTATGCCTTTCAGTTCCTGGCGGTAGCGCGCCGGATCTTCACCGCCCTCCCCGGTGTTGCTCTTGCCGCCCATCCGGTTCATTGCTACTGCCAAGGTCGCATGCGCCTCGGTGGATATGGAGCCAAGGGACATGGCACCGGAGGCAAAGCGTTTGACAATCTCGCTGGCCGGCTCGACCTCGGAAACCGGAATCGCCCTGGCGGGGTCGATCCGGAACTCGAACAGCCCGCGCAAGGTCATGTGCCGATGCGACTGGTCGTTGACCAGCTGTGCATACTCCTTGTAGGTGCTCCAGTTGTTGGCGCGCGTGCTGTGTTGCAACTTGGCAATCACGTCCGGCGTCCACATGTGTTCTTCGCCCCTGACGCGCCATGCATACTCACCCCCGGTATCGAGCATGGAGGCAAGCAGCGGGTCGTCACCAAACGCCGCCCTGTGCATACGAGCGGCCTCCTGGGCGATCTCGAATACGCCGATGCCCTGCACCCGGGTCGGGGTACCGGTGAAATACTTGTCCACCGTCTCGCTGTTGATGCCGATTGCCTCGAACAACTGGGCGCCGCAGTAACTCATGTAGGTGGAAACACCCATTTTGGACATGATCTTGGACAAACCCTTGCCGACTGCCTTGATGTAGTTGGTGACGGCCTTGTCGGCGCCCAGCTGGTCCGGCAGCCGACCGAACAGATCCACCAGGGTTTCCATCGCAAGGTACGGGTGAACCGCCTCTGCGCCATAACCGGCCAGTGCCGCAAAGTGGTGCACCTCCCGCGCGCTGCCGGTCTCGACGACCAGCCCGGCCGTGGTGCGCAGCCCTTTGCGCACCAGATGCTGGTGCACCGCACTGAGCGCCAGCAAGGCAGGAATGGCCAGTTGCGACTCGGAGATGGCGCGGTCGCTGATGATCAGGATGTTCTTGCCGCTGCCGATTGCATCCACGGCCTCGGCGCACAGTGAGGCCAGCTTCGCCTCTACACCTTCGTGCCCCCAGGCCAGGGGGTAGGTGATATCGAGCAGGTAGCTGCGGAATTTGCCATGGGTATGGCGACCGATGTCGCGCAGCTTGGCCATGTCCTGGAAGCCGAGTACCGGCTGCGCCACCTCCAGCCGCATTGGCGGATTGACCTGGTTGATGTCGAGCAGGTTTGGCTTCGGGCCCACAAACGACACCAGTGACATCACGATCGATTCGCGAATCGGGTCGATCGGCGGATTGGTCACCTGGGCAAACAGTTGCTTGAAATAACTGTAAAGCGGTTTGCTTCGATCTGACAACACTGCCAGCGGGGTGTCATTGCCCATGGAGCCGACCCCCTCTTCGCCGGCCTGCGCCATCGGGCTCATCAGAAACTTGATGTCCTCCTGGGTGTAGCCAAACGCCTGCTGACGGTCCAGCAACGATGCAGACGCCCACACATCCGGCAGTTCGACCGCGCCGCCCTCGCCTGACAGTTGCACGTCGTCCAGCCGTATGCGCAGATTCTCGATCCACTGCTTGTACGGTTTGCCGTTGGCCAGGTTGGACTTCAGTTCTTCGTCATCGATCATTCGCCCCTGCTCCAGATCGATCAGGAACATCTTTCCTGGCTGCAAGCGCCACTTGCGAACGATGCGATTCTCCGGCACCGGCAACACACCCGACTCGGACGCCATGATCACCAGATCGTCATCCGTAATGCAGTAACGCGCCGGACGCAGGCCGTTGCGATCGAGCGTCGCACCGATCTGGCGGCCGTCGGTGAACACGATCGAAGCCGGCCCATCCCACGGCTCCAGCATCGCCGCATGGTATTCATAGAACGCGCGCCGTCGTTCGTCCATCGTGGCGTGTTGCTCCCACGGCTCTGGAATCATCATCATCACAGCCTGGCCAATCGGGTAGCCCGCCATCGTGAGCAGTTCCAGGCAGTTGTCAAAGGTGGCCGTGTCCGACTGTCCGGCAAAGCTGATCGGGTAGAGTTTCTGCAGGTCGGCGCCCAACACAGGGGACGACATCACACCCTCACGCGCTTTCATCCAGTTGTAGTTGCCCTTGACGGTATTTATTTCGCCGTTGTGCGCGACATAGCGGTACGGATGCGCCAGTGGCCACTCGGGGAAGGTGTTCGTGGAGAAGCGCTGGTGTACCAGGCCCAGCGCCGATACGCAGCGCACATCCTCCAGATCGCGGAAATAGGTTCCAACCTGATCGGCCAGCAACAAGCCCTTGTAGACAACCGTCCGGCTCGACATGCTGGGAACGTAGTACTCCTTGCTGTGTTTGAGGTGCAGGTTCTGGATCGCCGCGCTCGCGGTCTTGCGAATTACGTACAACTTGCGCTCCAGCGCGTCCTGCACGATTACATCGTTGCCGCGCCCGATGAAAACCTGGCGCATGACTGGCTCTTTGGTGCGCACCGCAGGAGACATCGGCATCTCCCGATTCACCGGCACGTCGCGCCAGCCCAGCAGCACCTGCCCCTCAGCCTTGACAGCACGCTCCACCTCCTGCTCGCAGGCCAGTCGCGAAGCATGTTCCTTGGGCAGAAAAATCATGCCGACACCGTACTCGCCAGGTGCTGGCAGGACAACCCCTTGTGCTGCCATCTCCTCGCGGTACAAGGCGTCCGGCAACTGCAACAGAATGCCGGCCCCGTCGCCCATCAGTTTGTCGGCACCGACTGCGCCACGGTGATCCAGGTTCTCAAGAATCTTCAACGCGTTCTGAACGATCTCGTGCGACTTGACGCCGCGAATGTTTGCCACGAACCCAACGCCGCAGGAATCATGTTCATCCGCACGCGAATACAAGCCGTATTGTTCCAGGTACTCAATCTCTGCAATGGTCGCCATGTCACTCCCCAAATCCAAGCTTGCCCCGGGCAAATCCCCCCACATTGATGTGCGGTTCACGCGCCCACTACTAGTCTAGTGCGATGCAACATTAATCAGCAAAACTATTAAATAGGGTCAGGTACTATTTAATTCAATGCGCGTGAAAAAAAATTTTTAATGGGGACATATTCATAATGGCGGGCGATCGAAAATAGGCAACCGAGCGCTGGGAGTCAGCGGGCAATCACTGGTCTGCCGCGCGCAGAAGGCGAAAGTCGGCGTGTGGTGACACGTTGCAACTGCGCAACAAATTCAGGGTCGCCGAGCGCCCATCCGTGCAACACCGATTGCGTCAGCGCATGCTGCTTGTCAGCGGCAACACCGTTATCGACCAGTTGCCGGTAGCCAGACTCCCGGGCAAAGGGGGTGTTTCCAAGTTGCCATACGGAGTCCGGCGTGGTCAGCAGCGCGTCGACCCGAAGACCGGCGTAATGGCCATAACTGGACCAGGCGTATTCGGCCGGGTGCGCGACCAGGCCCGTCCGTACCGGATGCAGGTCCAGGTACGCCATGCATGGCAGCAGCAATGTGTGCGCCTGCAATACCGAAGAGCGGTAACGCCCATCCCACAAGGTACCCGTGCGCCCATGTGCGTCGTTGAAGTGGCGCACATAACTGCGCCCCAAGGACTGCATGAGGCCGGACAACGCGCCGTCAGCATGGGGCGTGGCGACGAGGTGAAAGTGGTCGGGCAAGAGCACGTAGGCGTGCACGGCAACACCGTGTTGCGCAGCGTAGGCGGCAAGTCGCTGCAGAAAAAATTCGCGCTCGGATGGGAGCAGGAAAATCGGCTGACGGTTGTTTCCGCGTTGCAACAGGTGGTGCGGCAGTCCCGCAATGGAGAGCCGCGCGAGACGTGCCATTGGTCAGCCTATTGGCGTACCGGCGCCTTGGTCACGCGGGTCTTGGCGCCGGTCGTGACCAGGGTGACGCGATCGCCCGGGGCCATGCCTTCGCTGCCGCGGGCCTGGACAATTGCGCGCCGCTCACCGCCTGTGAACTGCAACAGGATCTCCAGTGCGTCTTCCCGCGTGGCTGCGCGCTCGATGGCATTGCCAGCGACGGCCCCGGCGAAGGCACCCAATACGCCCACCACCAGGCCTTCGCGACGGCCACCGACGCCAGAGCCGGCAACACCACCAATCACTGCGCCGACAGCGCTCCCCGCGCCGGACTGGCTGCCGTCGATCTGAACCGGCCGAATCGATACGATCACGGCCTCTTCAACCGACGCCAGGCGCTGCACATCACCCCGTTGCACCAAGTCCGGGCTGGCGGTAGTACAGCCAGCCAGCAGCAGCATGGAAAACACCAGCGGGCATCCCCCGCGAACCATCATCGTGCGCATCGTGCAATCCCTTTCCTGCCGCGTCTATTGTTGCCGCTCGCAGCAAACCGCCAATCCGGTCAGCGCGGCTGCGCCAGCCACTGGTAACGCGTCTGCAAGAGCTCTGGCAAGCCAAACTGCTCCAGCAGCTCGCGCAG
>Ga0209591_10007607_pt1 | contig 11884 bp, 10 predicted proteins | sample MAT01_FD_187207 | JGI IMG/M metagenome (GOLD analysis project Ga0209591, IMG submission 187207) | Freshwater microbial communities from Lake Fryxell liftoff mats and glacier meltwater in Antarctica - MAT-01 (SPAdes) (version 2) | ecosystem: Environmental > Aquatic > Freshwater > Ice > Liftoff...
CTCGCCGACCTTGCCCCCCCCGCACCCACGCCAGCCCCGCAGATCGTCTACGTCGCCGTGCCCGGACCTGCTGCACCACCTGCCCCAGCCCCTGCGGACGCGCCCGCCCTGCCTGAGCCCACCCGCGCACCGACCACCACCTATCTCATCCCGCCGGCGACACCGGCACCGCGCTCCGTAGTCGTCAGGCCATTCCCCACCGCCCCACCGTGCCGTCTCCGCGAGCTGGGATCGACCCTGCGGATCTGCAACGGTCTTACCCCGTAGCCCCTGGCGTGGGAGCACCGCGCACGGGCCACAGCGGGGTGACCGTGAACGTCAACGCCACGGCGGCGAGCGCTCCGCAGCGCACCTCCCCGCGCCGACGTGGCGGCCTCGATATGCGCCAGCGGCGCCGGCGGGCCGCAGACCGCCACCAGGCCGACGCACGGCGCACACGCGCCGAACGCTACGCTGAGAAGAAGCTGGCGGGCTGGAGCTACCGCAAGGCCTACGCCGCGATCGGCGGCAACTCGGATGAGGGCCGGGCCACCTGGCGCGCCGCCCCCGGCCCGGAGACGAAGCAACCGGCCCGACCTACCGCAGCCAGCACTGGCCGTCGCGGATAAACCAGCGAGAGGAGCCTGTCCTATGGCAACGATCCCGCATCCCCCGCCACGACGCACGCGCAGCCTCGGCCTGACGCTGTGCCAGCTCGCCGTCCCCGCACTCGCCATCCCGTCGGCGATCGGGGTCGCCACGTTCTTCCGGATCGCCGATGGGGTCGACCACTGGACCCTCCAGGGCGTGATCGCCGCCTCCGGCTTCGAGCTGATGAACGTGGGTCTCGCGGTGCTGGACATCCGCCACCCCGGGCTCCACCCGACCGTCCAGCGCGTGCGCTTCTGGTCGGTGACGACCGCCATCACGCTGAACATCATCGCCCACTACGGGGAGCGCGTCCCGCAGCTCGACCGGATCGACCCCGTCGCTGGGCTGCTGGCCCTCGTGGCCTCCGTCCCGCTTGCGGTGCTCTATGTGGCCCTCGCGGGCCTGCTCCACGAGCTTGCCGCCTGCGACCACACGGCGGCCGCGAGCGGGGCGGAGCGTGCGGCCGAGCTCGCGACCATGCACACGGAGCTCGCGACGCGGTGCCGCGAGGCGGAGCAGGCAGGCACCGCCCTCGCGTCCAGCCGCGCGCAGCACGCGGCCGAGCGCGCGCGCCTCCAGGGGGAGGCCCGCGCGCAGCAGCAGGGGCTCGCGGCCGAGCTCGCGCGCCTCCAGGGGGAGGCGCGCGCGCAGCAGCAGGGGCTCGCGACCGAGCTCGCGGCGGCGCGCGCCAGGAGCGCATCTCTGCACGAGGAGCTCGTGCTAGCACGCGAGGCCCACACCCGCGAGCTACAGGCGGCGCGCGCGGCGTCCGCGCGTGCGGAGGGCCACAGCCAGCAACGCACGGACGAGTGTGCCGGGCTCCGTACCCAGCTCGCCACCCAGGCCGACCACTCGCGGGCAGCGCTGATGCGCGAGGCACAGGCACTCCGCAGCGCCCACGGCTGGGGGGCGTCAGAGATTGGGCGCCAGCTTGGCTGGCCGGAGAGTACCGTGCGCGGCTGGCTGCCGGCCGCGCACGCCGTAAGTGCGGCAGATTAGGGCGACCCCTCAAAGACCGCACGCAGGCTCCGCGTCACGCGCGGGCGACACCACCCACCCGCAGACTGTGCCAGGCGGGGCTGAGGGTGGGTGGTGTACACGCGACGGAACGCGGGCAGGGCGAACAGCGGTGGGCGGAGTCTATGCGACAATGGGCACGGCCAGCGACCCGTTGGCACAGCAGGAGCAGGAGGATGTTCGACCGGAGCACCAGCATTGACAGCCAGCCCGTCCCCGGCGCTCGCCTGGAGGATCTGGATATGGCCCTTGTTCAGCGCCACATCACCGCCGCGCGTGAGCGCGACCGGCTGCGCGGGCCGACCGATCCCACGCGCTTCTTGCAGCACGCGCGGGCCGCCGTGGAGCTCGACGGGCGGCTCGTGCCCACCCTCGCCGGCATGCTCATGTTCACCGACGAGCCTGAGCAGTGGGTGCATGCTGCCGGCGTTGACGTGGCACAGTTTCAGAGCGGGGTCGCGCGCTCAACAGACATTCGCTTTCTAGAACAGGTGCGCGGACCGCTCCCAGCGGTGATCGAGCGGACGGCCCAGCTCCTCTGGGACCGCAGCGACCACGGCTACCGCCTCGATGGGACTCAGCGCGTGGAGGAGCACGCCTACCCCCAGGTCGTCCTGCGCGAGCTGACCGTCAACGCCCTCTGTCACCGCGACTGGACCCTGACGGGCTCGCGCGTGCGGGTCAGCCTACACCCCAACTGGATCATCTGGACCTCGCCTGGGGAGCTGCCACCAGGACTCCGCATCGAGGAGTTGCTGGAGATCCAGCACGCGCGCAACCCCTTCCTGGTCCAGCTCGCCTTTGAGGCGGGGCTGATTGAGGGCCTCGGCCTCGGGCTCAACACCGTGTTTGAAGCCCTCCACGTGAACGGGGCCGGGCCACCCGAGATGCGCAGTGCGGCCCAATCCTTCACCGTGAAGGTGATGGGCCGGCAGCTCGGGGTGGGGCGCGCGAGCCTGATCACGTCTGAGGAGCGGCAGGAGGCAGTTCTGAGCCTGATCCGACACCAGGGTCCCCGCTCGATCACCGAGCTGGAGACCGCGCTTACACTCCATCGCCGCACCATCCAGCGCGACCTGCGGGCCCTGATCGCGCGCGGCAGCCTGGAGGTGGTGGGGGCAACGACGAACCGGCGCTACCGCCTCACCTGATGACAGCTTGTGACAAGATCATGCGGTTGTCACAAGCTGTCACAAGATTTCGCCCAAACTGGCGCAAGATTTGCCGCGACTGTCACAAGTACCCCCTTGAGCGTGTCACAAGATTCTGCTAGGATCAAGCGACAAACGCGCTACCGCGCGCATCCGTCTGCACAGCCGCCATGTGGCGGCATACGCTGTCCAGCAAGGCCATCGCTTCGCGGGCAGTGCATCGGCAGCCCAGAGCTAGCAGGACCGGAGCATTGTATGGAGCATCCCGACACGTTCTTCAACACTCCCATATGTGTGAGCCTGGCGAGCCCGCCGAACACGGTGGATGCGGCGCTCTATAGCTACCTGCAGCGCTGGGGAGCGCCCTACGCGGTCGGTATCGGGCGTGCGATGGCCTACCCAGTCTACAGCTATACGATCAAGCTCGACATCACGACGCTCACGCAGATCCAGCTCTCCCCTGACAGAACGACGGGGGTCGGCAGCAGTCTTGCCCTCTTCCCGTCCTCCTATCGGACTGCCTACGGCTGGCTCATCAAACGCATGCCATCCGAGCGCGCCGAGGAGATCGGCAATGATCTGTTCGCCTTGGTCGCCACGTTCACCCAGTGGTTTGTCGAGCACGGAACCCCATCCCCCGCGCGCGACACCCACAACGTGCCGCGTGGACAGCGCTCCGCCGCACTGCCCCCACCCCCCGCGCGCGACACCCACAACCTGGATCTCCAGTTCGCGGAATACTATCGCGTGCGTCGGCGCGGCAAGGGGTATACCCTCGATGAGATCGCGCGCCGCTCTGGCTATAGCCCGGGGTATGTGCGCCAGCGCAAGATGGAGTATGACCGCCGCACCGGCCACACCGAGCACCGCCGGAAGCAGCACGAGCACGACGCATAACACCAGCGATCGTTAACGAACATAATCGAACAATCGGCCTAACAAATTGACCGTCTGGGTACGCTACTCCTAGCATCAGGACGGGCTAAAAGGCCTATTGTACCGCTACCTGTTTGGAAGGCACCATGGGGGCACCTGCGGCGGATGCACCGTCGCGGCACTGCGACAGCTGCACCCCTCCGACTCCGCGTCGTTGACCAGAAGGAGCCTGATGATCTAACCCGCACGTCGGTGCCAGGCCGCGCCGACATGACTCGCATCCGTATCTGAGGCAGTTGCCCAACGACGGACGCGTCGCCCACACGTGTGTGTGGACCATAAAAAGCGCCTTCGACCCTCCCGCCTGGCAAGCTGGGGTCGAAGGCTCTAGGGTCCACCCGCCCATCGGGCTGGCGTTGCTGTGCCGTTGCCGGCACCTGCTCCTACTATACCAGCCGCCGATCCCTATGTCAACGCCCCGCGTTGCTGTGGCGGGTAGCTATTGCCTGCGATCGGGGCTGGCCTGGAGCATTTGTGGACCCGTATCAGACCACCCCGTCCCTCCACCCGAACCTCCCACCCCTGCGCCTGGTCAACCGGCGCACGCTGGAACACACTGGCCCCTGCCCCTTCTGCGGTGGCGACACCCACCGCAGCGACCGCTTCCACGTCTGGCTGGAGCCAGGCAAGGAGCGCTACTGGTGTCGTGGCTGCAACGCCAAGGGCGCACTCCGCACCCTGCTTGGTGAGCATCGGCCGGTCCCCCGCGTTTCCCTGCGCCAGCCCAGGCACCGGCAGCGGCCTGAGCCCGTCCCCACCGACGCGGCGCACTACCGTGCCCTGTACACCGCAGTCGCTCTCTGGGCCCACGCCGAGCTCCTCGACCCTGCCAACCCCGAACCCCTGGCCTACCTCCAGGCACGCGGCCTAGAGCGAGCCACCATCGAGCGCGGGGTGCTGGGGGTGACCCGCCGCGACCCCGTGGTCCTCGCGGCCACGCTAGGCGAAGCGCACCCGGAGCTCATCCCCTATGCGGAGGCGGCCGGTGTCCTCATCCGCGATGGTGGGGAGCTGCGCGCCCACCCCAACCTCTGCGGCTGCCTGCTCGTCCCCTACATGGCAAACGGCGAGATCGTCGACCTCCGCACCCGCACGTATCCCGGCAAGGGCTACCGCTCGCTCGCCGGCGGGTACGAATCACGCGGGGCGGTCCACCCCTTTGGCTGGGACGATCTCGGCGATAGCGACACCGTCCTGCTGACCGAGGGCGAGATCAAGGCGATGCTCGCCACCCAGGCCTACCAGCGCGGGCAGCTCAGCGCCCCCGCCCTTGCCCACCCTGGGCTCTCTTACCTCCGCGAGGACTGGGGGGCGGCCCTGCGCCAGCGTGGGGTCACCACCGTGATCCTGGCCTACGACAGCCAGCCCCGTCCGCTTCAGGACGGTGCGCCCATCCTTGCACCCGAGGAGGTCTGGTCGATCCGCCACGGCCAGACCCTCGTCGCTGCCGGGCTCCAGGTGCGGGTTCTGCGCCTTCCGCTGCTGCACGGTGCGACCAAAGTGGACATCGATGCGTTTATCCTCCAGCACGGCACGCCGTGCCTCCAGCACCTCATCGATACGGCCCCCACGCTTGAAACCTACCAGCGCAGCCTCCCGCGCAGCCTCCTAAAGCGCGCGAAGCTTCCCACGGGGAACAGCTACCCTACCCGCCGCGCACGGCCCCAGCGCCTTGATGGGACGGCGCAGCGCGTCCGTCCGGCACCGGATACGCCTGCCCTCTCGCTCGCGGGGGCACGGGCCCAGATCGCAGACACGGTGCGCGACCATGTGCTTGTGGGGGAAGGCATCCTCCTGCTCGCTCACCCGCCAGGGACGGGCAAGGGCCACAACACGGTGACGGGGCTCAAGGCCTACCTCCAGACCCACGAGACCCCGGGGCAGATTGTCTGGACGGCACTCCGCAAGGACCAGCTCCACGATCAGGTCGGCCTGGAACTCATTCCGCTGCATGGCCGTAACGCCGACAACTGCCGCAAGCTCCCCGAGGCTCAGGCCCTGGCCCGTCGCGGCTACGCGATCAGCGAGACCCTGTGCGCCCGCCGCTGCCCGTTTGAGAGCTACTGTACCTACCGGGATCAGTTCCGGCAGCGGGAGCCCCACGATTTCTTCGCCCCGCAGCCCCTGCTCCAGGCCACCACCTGGTGGAAACAGGCGGCCGTGGTCATCCTGGACGAGTTCGACCCCGCCCGGCTCACCCACATCGTTGCCCTCGACAGTGCGGATCTCGCCCGGATCGCACGGGCGGCTACGGGGGTCCACGCACCGCTCATCCTACGCTGGCTGGCGACCCTGCTGGGCTCCAGTGTGGACCGCGCCCTCACCGGGCCGCTGCTGCTTGCGGAACTCATCCAGCTTGCCCGCAGTGAGCAGCAGGAGCTTGCCACGACCCTTGCGGCCGCTATCGCCGCGCTCCCGCCCGCCGAGGATCAGTACATGCTGCCCGGCTTCCCCCGCGGGGCCACACTCAGCGACTTCGAGGCGCTCCCACCCAACTATCTCGACCTGCTCCTCCACCTGCTCTCCCGTGAGGAGCTCGCGTACCGCGCCGGGCGCGCTATCACCAGCCGCCTGGAAGTCACCGGAGGCCAGCTCTGGCTCTACCTGCGCAGCGAGCACCTCATCGAGCAGCTCGCCCGCCCTGAGCAGCCGAAGATCATCCTCGACGCCACTGCGAACACGGCCCTGCTCCAGGCAATCTTCCCCGGCACGCCGCTGCGGGCGGAGCGCCCCCGCATCGACGGCGGGGCGACCGTCACCCAGGTGATCACGCGCGACTGGGCGAAGAGTACGCTGCGCGGTCCACGCCGCGAGCGCTGGTTTGATGAGGTGGCACGGCACATTCGGCCTGGCCGCCCAACCCTGGTGGTCTGTACCCTGGCCTGCGAGGCCGAGCTGCGCGCCGCACTCCAGGCGCGCGGCCACGAGGGAGTGGTGCTGGCACACTACGGCGCCCTGCGCGGCTCGAATGCGTATAAGGGCTTTGATGTCATCCTCGCCCAGGTCTACCACCCCAACCTCGACGCGCTCGTCCGTGAGGGGCGGGCCCTGTTTGCCGACGACCCCACCCCCCTCGACGAGCGCACCACGGTCACCGAGCGCCCGCTCACCGACGCCACCGGGGCCACCTGGGTCGTACAGGTGCCCACCTTTGTGGATCTCCGGCTCGCCGCGCTGCTCGAACAGCGGCGCGAATCAGAGCTCGTCCAGGCCGCGCTGCGCGGGCGCCCCTTCGACCACCCGGAAGCGCAGATCACCATGCTCTTTGGGCTGCCGCTCCCACAGCTCCCCCCCACCACCGTCTGCGAGGGAGCGGGTGCCGCACCCACCAGCAACGTGAGCCGGGCAACAGCCGCGTGCGCAACGCTGGCCGGTGCGGCGCAAGAGCTGCTCGACGGAGGCCTGCGCGTGGTAGGCGTCGCGGAGTTGACCCAGGCGACTGGCCTCAGCGTCGTCACCATCCGCAAGCATCTGCCGGCTGTCGCCGGACGGCTCGGGCTACGCCTCATTCAGCAGCGGCGCATCATCCCACTCGGCCAGGGTGGGCAGCGGGCCTATGCGCGCTGGGTACTTGTGCGGCGTGGACGGTGGGCACCGCAACCAGAGGAGCGGGCCGTGCTAGCGACGGCGGCGGCAGACACCCCGGCGAGCATAGATCACGCACGTAACATGATAGCTACTACCCGCGTGATCCATCACCCGAGGGCACGCCAGGCAGCTGCGAGATGGCGTCGCCTGCGCCGCTCGCAGCTGCTGCTTCACAAACCCAGGCAGGAGCAAGGCGGGACCAGAGCTTCGGAAAGAAGCGATCGCGCAGCAGCACCATCAGCACGGGGAGGGTGGATAGCCCAAACACGTCGACGACGCGGAAGGTGCTGAGCTCACGCGGGAGCTAATCCGAAAAGGTGTCGGCACTGAAGGCGGTGAGGTCCTCGGCGTGCCGCACGTTGGGGAACCCCCACACATCCTCGCCCTCGATTCGGCATATCCCGGTGGTGTCGTCCGGCTGCCAGTACGCAGGGTAGATATGGTGCTCCTTGTAGTCCGATTCACGCTGGCGTGGAGGCACGAGGGTATACGTGCATACGCAGAGATAACTAGGCGTCTATGTTGACGCTGTGACGATAGAAGCTTATACTAGCCGCATACCTGTTCTCTATCATCGGAGGGACGAGCCATGCCACAGCCGCACCTTCGTTTGCGCGTGAAGGAGTTGGCCCAGGCGAGGGGCTGGACGATCGACTCTCTCGCGCGCGAGGCCGGCATCTCGACCTCGCAGATGGCTCGTCTTTTTCAAAACCGCAGCCAGCCCTCCTATGCCACGGCGTGGCAGCTTGCCCGCATCCTCAATGTCGCAATTGAGGATCTCGCGGTGGAGGAGACGATACCGTCTGCACCTACAGCCTCTGCTGGGTAGCAGCGTGTACCATGTCAGGGGGCACAGTGTGTCCCCTGGCGATTTCGGCGCCCTGACGCTGAAAATGGCGAAACGAGATAGCGTGCACACGGGCGAAGGGGGCACAGTGTGCCCCCTGGCGATTTCGGCGTCCTGACGCTGAAAATGGCGACATACGATAATTCGGCCCTCGCGTGCTCGTGCGCGACAGAGCCGCCGCCTGGGAAAGGAATCGTCATGCGTGTCTACGCCATCTCGCTGGAGAAGGGGGGCACCGGGAAAAGCTCGGTGGCAGTGAATCTGGCGGTCGCCTTTCAGCAGCGCGGGCAGCGCGTGCTACTCATCGATCTGGATGCTCAGGGGCACGCGAGCCGCTGGCTGGGCGTGAACCCGCGCGCGACCCAGCCCGACGAGAGCATCCTCGGGGTCATCCGCGGGCGGCCGCTAGGCGAGGGTGCGATCGCCACCGCGGAGGGCGTGGCGGTCATTCCAGCGCATCCCGAGATGGCAGGCCTGCCGGTCGCCCTCGCCAGCGCCCCAAACAATGGTCTCTTCGCCCTGCGCTCGGCCGTGGCGCAGATGGAAAAGCGGGGCGCCTTGTTCGACATCGTCGTCTGCGACCTGCCGCCGGCGCGCAGCCCCATCCTGGCAACGGCCCTGGCCGCCGCAACCCGCTGCGTGGCCCCGGTCCAGGCTGAGGATCTGGTGCTACATGCGCTCGCTGATCTGAGCGAGTCGGTCTCCTACGCCCAGCAGGTGAACCCAGAGCTGCCCGACGTGAGTGTCTTGCGCAACCGCTACGCCCCGCGCAGTGCCGTGGATATGGTCTACGACGAGGAGCTGCGCACCCGGTACCGCAGCCAGCTTTTGCAAACCATTATTCCGCTGCGCGCCGCTATCCGCGAGTCGGCGGGCTTCCAGCAGAGTGTGTTTCGCTACCCGGGGGCCGACGCTGGCGAGGTACGGTCCCTTTTCCGCCAGCTTGCGGACGAACTGCTGGCCCTCGATGGAGGCCGATCATGAGTACCGCCGACAAGCGCGCCGCAGCGCTGAAGGCCCGCCGCGCCGAGCAGGAGGAGCAGCCACGCGCACGTGCCACAGTCGATACCGAAGCTGCCCGCGCCCACTTTGTGGGGGCCTCCGTGATGGCGTCACTGACTCAGGACCGCGCCGTGCAGGCGCTGCCCGTCGACCAGATCGCCCCTGAGCTGCGCCCGCATCTCCGCCAGCCGCGCCTCCTGCCGCTGCCCGAGGAGCTTGTCCAGGATGGTGTCTGGAACGAAGCGGAACGCCTGTTCATTGACGAGCTGCTCACGCTCGGCGAGTCGATGCGGGAGCGCCAGATCCAGCCTATTGTGGTCCACGTCGGGACGAGCGAGCGCTACCCCGAGGCGCAGTACCGTATCGTCGTCGGGCACCGGCGCTGGACGGCCGCCAGGTTGGTTGGCCTCCCCACCCTCGACGCTATCGCCATTGACCCGCCGAGCCCTCAGGATCTGGTCGCCATCCAATTTAGCGAGAACGAGGAGCGCGCTGAGTTCTGCGACATGGAGCGGGTGTGGGCCTTAGAGCGCATGCGCCAGCTTTCGCCTGATGCCCCCTGGGAACAGATTGAGGCCCGATTCCGGGTCAGCGAGAGTCGGCGCAAGCAGCTCATGCGTCTCACTGCCTTCACCCCCGAGCAGCAGCGGGTCGTTGCCCGCCTCAGGGCATCTGAATACCAGCTCCGCCCCCTGCACACGGCGCTGCGCGAGGGGCAGCTCGCCCCTGAGCAGGCCGAGCGCGTGTTCGCACAGCTCGTCACGCGCACTATCCCGAAGGCTCCGGCGGAGGAGGAGGCCGCGGGTGTCGCCCTGACGGCGCATCTCGCCCTCGACCAGGCCACTGTCTCACGCCTGGTCGCCCGCACGCAGAAGGCCGTGGCCGCGACACGTAGCTCGCGCCCTCGCTGGCTGGTCCCCCTCCAGCAGAGCATGCAGCAGACGCGGGCGGGCCTGGAGCGTGCTGCCTCGCGGGTTGGCGATCTTGATGAGGAGACCCTCGACGCGCTGGAGCAGGAGGTAGGAGCGCTACTCTCAGCCCTGGAGACGATAGTGAGCACGCTGGCGACCCGCGAGCGCACGCAGGATGTGGTGGCTGCGGAGGCGGGGGATGCGTAAACGCATCCCCTTGAACTCGCAGCGCCGAGACGAGAGTGCCCAGGATGGCACGCGGCCGCGTCAGCACGCGGTCCTGCCTCGTGACCGTGACGTATGTGGGGGATGCGTTTAAGCATCCCCTTGGGAGAGAAGTGCATGGTTGACCCGATCGAAACCCTCATTGTCACCTTCTTCGAGCTCCCGGTGCTCGCCGCACGCGCGCCCGACGGCCGCATCTACCTCGCGATCCGCGACCTCTGTGATGCGGTCGGCATCAATCGCGAGTCGCAGATGCGCCGGTTGCGCGCCGACCCCGACCTGAGTCTGGGGCTCCAGACCTTCCGTGTCCTGACGGCGGGCGGCCGCCAGCCCCAGGAGTTTCTGCTGCTGGAGCACGTGCCGCTCTGGATATCCGGGGTGACGCGCCGCAAGTCCCCGCCGGAGATCAAGGAGCGGCTGCGCTTCCTCCGCCTCTTCATCATCGGGCACGTCCACAACGCGATCGCTACAGCCGCAGGCCTGCCGGCAGGGTCGAGCCGCAACATCGAGGACCTGCGTGACCTGCAGCGCTACGATGAGGCGATTCAGGGGATCACGGCACAGACTGCGGCGATGGAGGAGAGCCAGGAGAAGGCGCGCACGGCCTGGCGTGAGCACGAAGAGCGCATTCGGCGACTTGAGGAGCAGCTGCGCTCAATGCTCCGGCTCTCGTCCGTCCAGCGTGGCAAAATTTACGAACAGATCCACGTTTGGGCGCGGGCGCGGGCTGATCGGCAGGAGATTGCGTTCGGGACTGCGATCGCACGGTGTTGGGGCAAGCTGAAGGCCGAGTTCGGCGTGGCAAAGTACGAGGACATCCCGTCCTCGCGGTACGACGAGTGCCTGAGCTTTATCAGCCGGTCCTACGCCGAGGACACCGGTGAAGAGCTGGGGGGCGGGCAGAGTCAGTTGCCGGGGATGGAGCCGTGAGCAGGGACAAGGTCTCAAGCCCTGCCGCCACCGGAGGGGGCGGCACCTTCTTCGAGCAGCACGTTAATACTTCCTGGCTCGCTTAGTTGCAGTGTTGTGGAAGTCCACCTGCAGACCGAACATCTCGGCTGGCACACAGACGACTTCTTAGTGGTTGGCCAAACTGGCGTGGGGGATCGCCGCAAGCTCGTCGGGCAGGTGAAGCGGACGTTCACTGTTAGCGCAACCGATGACGAGTGCAAGAAGGCGATCGGTGACTTTGGGGCAGACGTTAAGCACATAGCGCAGCTCGACCCCAGTGTCGACCGCTTCGCTCTTGTTACCTGGCCCTATACCAGGATGCGCGACATCAGGGGCCACATTCCGTGAACTAAATCACAACTTCTACACTATTCCGGGTTGCTTTGAGTCTCCAGAGCGGGTCGCTCCTGTAGATTGACCCGCTTTTGAGCTTCGATAGGTCTGGTAAGAGGGGCCAGGAAGAGAAAGGCATAGGGTTTCTACAAACTGAAATCCTTTCTCAATACCTTCGCCAATTATCCGGGTGATGGCTCAGCAGGGAGCGGATGGATACGCCCAAGCCCCGTGACCTGCGCCAGGAGCCGTCGCAATAAACCCGGCTCTGGCGTTTCCGGAAGGAGTTTTAT
>Ga0209591_10007609_pt1 | contig 11882 bp, 10 predicted proteins | sample MAT01_FD_187207 | JGI IMG/M metagenome (GOLD analysis project Ga0209591, IMG submission 187207) | Freshwater microbial communities from Lake Fryxell liftoff mats and glacier meltwater in Antarctica - MAT-01 (SPAdes) (version 2) | ecosystem: Environmental > Aquatic > Freshwater > Ice > Liftoff...
ATCACCCTGAAGCCGGGGGCCGGCATCCCGCTCAACCCGATGGTCAACGCCGGTGCGATCGCCACCGCGTCGCTGATCGCACCGCTCGGTTTCGACCGGGCGATCGAGCGCATCCTGACCGAGTACTCGGCCTTCGCCGGTCGCGAACTGAGCATCGACGAAGCCGTTTACGAGTCCGAGGACCGCACCGGGGATCGTAACCGGGCGATTGCCTACCTGATGAAGAACACCGGGGCGCTCGCCCCCGAGGTTGAAGTCGAAGACGTGGTCGAGACCTACTTCCGCCAGTGCTCGACCCTGGTCGATTGCCGTGACCTGGCGACGATCGCCGCGACCCTTGCTTCCAACGGCGTCAACCCGGTGACCGGCGAGCGGGTGCTGCGTGAGGAAACGGTGAGAAACGTGCTCTCCGTGATGGCCAGTTGCGGCATGTACGACGCCGCCGGCGACTGGCTGTACACGGTCGGCCTGCCGGCCAAGTCCGGGGTTGCCGGAGGGATCGTCGCGGTCCTGCCCGGCCAGCTCGGCATCGCGGTCTACTCGCCGCCGCTCGACGAGCACGGCAACAGCGTGCGCGGGGTCAAGGTCTGCGAGGAGCTCTCCGAGGCGCTCCACCTCCACGTGATGAGCCCGACCAGACGGCCGGCTCCGCCGGTCCGGTCTACCCACAGCTGCATCGAGACCCGCTCGAAGAAGCTCCGGCCGGCAGCCGAGCAGGCCGTGCTGGCAGGCGAGGGAGGCAACGTGCGGGCGATCGAGCTTCAGGGCGAGATCAACTTCGCCGCCGGCGAGCTGATCTCGAACGCGGTACTCGGGGACTGCCAGCGGGTCCAGCACACGGTGCTCGATTTCGCGGCGGTGCGGGATGTCGACCCGGTGATTGTCCCGATTCTCGCCGATCTGGTTGCGGCTTTCGAGGCGACAGGTGGCGAGTTCGCGCTCTCCGAGACCCGCCGTCTGCCGGTTTTCACCGACTCCCTCACGGCCGAGCGCCAGCGCCGGGGCCTGCCTCCGGTCAGATCGTTCCGCGACCTCGACATGGCGCTCGAGTGGGCCGAGGAAGGGCTGCTGTCCCGCTCCGGCCTGAGTAGGGAAACGGGTGAGATGCCCCTGTCCGAGCACGGCGCGACCCACGGGATGGATGAGGCCCGGCTCGCCACCCTGAGGACGCTGCTCGAGCACCGCGAATATCCGGCCGGTACGACGATCTACGCGAACGACGACCAGGTAGCCGAGGTGCTGCTGGTGACCCGCGGAACGATCAACGTGCTCGGCACCGCGGCTGACGGCGAGGCCCGTCGGTTCGCGACGCTCTCGGCCGGCATGACCCTCGGAGAGATCGCGATGCTAGGCCACGGCCACCGGCTCGGCTATTCCGAGGCTGCCGACGAGGTCACCGCCTGGGCCCTGAGCGAAGCCGCCTACGAACAGCTGCGAAACGACGACCCGGCCCTGCTTGCCCTGCTCCTCGAGAACATGATGCGCATCATCTCCCTCCGCGTCGAAGGCCTCCGCACCCAGCTGGTCCGCTGACCGGGCTCCGTCCGGACGGGGCTCCGTCCATACGAGACCCCGTCCAGACGAGACCCGTCCAGACGAGACCCGTCCAGACGAGACTCCGTCCGGACGGTGGCAATCGCTGCACTTGTGACCCATAGGTCACATCGTTATAGTCACACTGGTCATGAAGGTGGTGGGCATAGCCGATCTCAAAGCGAGGCTCAGCGAGTACCTCGATCTCGTCAAGTCGGGAGAGGAACTCCTGATCACCGAGCGCGGCAAGCCGGTCGCCACCGTCAACAGCGTCGCGAGCCGCGAGTCTGAGCTTGAAGACCTTGTGAGGGCCGGCACGGTCCATCCACCAGTCAAACCGCTCACGGACGACTTTTTCGAACTTGAGCGCCCGTCGGACGCCGATGGCTCGGTAGTGGATGCTCTTCTTGAAGAGCGCGCCGAAGGACGCTGAGCGTGAGGTTCTGGGATTCCTCGGCGATCGTCCCGCTTCTTGTGACGGAAGGGCGAAGTGCAGCCATGGCAGACCTTCTCCGCGAGGATCGTGATCTCGTCGTCTGGTGGGGCACCGGGATCGAATGCCTCTCGGCCCTCCGCCGCCGTGAGCGGCAGGGTTTGCTGTCGGTAGCTGAAGCAGACGAGGCGACCGTCATTCTCGGTGACCTCGGCGAGGCATGGATCGAGGTCCAGCCGAAAGACGAGGTCCGCAATCGTGCATCGCGCGCCCTTGCGGTCCACACACTCCGGGCGGCAGACTCGCTTCAACTGGCCGCGGCCCTTGCCTGGCGGCCGGTCCCCACCCGGGAGGCGCGGTTCATATCGCTGGATGGACGTCTCGCCGAAGCCGCCCACCGCGAAGGCTTTGGCGCCGCGCTGCCGCTCTGAGGCGGGCGCGGCTAGGCTCGTGGCATGAGTTCCGGCGATCACCCGAGCTTCGCTGATCTGAACGGCAGGACCGCGCTGGTCACCGGCTGCGGCAGCGCCGGCGGGATCGGCTTCGCGATCGCCCGGGCACTCGGCCGGCAGGGGGCAGGGGTTGCGATCTCCTCGACCAGCGAGCGGATCCACGACCGCGCCGCCGAGCTCACCGACGAGGGCATCGAGGTCAGCGCCCACATCCACGACCTGATCAACCCTTCCGAGGCGACCGCACTGGTCGAAGCGGCGACCGCCTGGCACGGCAGCCTCGACATCCTGGTCAACAACGCCGGCATGAGCCAGGTCGGCACCGGGGACCTCGGACGCGAGTTCGCCGGGCTGAGTCACGCCGAGTGGCGGGCCGGCATCGACCAGAACCTCGACCTGGCGTTCAACGTCACCCGGGCGGCCCTGACCGCGATCACCGATTCCGGCCACGGCCGGATCATCTTCATCACTTCGGTCACCGGGCCGATGGTCAGCGCCCCGGGCAACCCCGCCTACAGCGCGGCCAAAGCCGGTCTGGACGGACTGATGCGCTCGCTGGCGGTCGAACTCGGCCCGACCGGCACTACGGTCAACTCAGTCAACCCCGGCTGGATCGAGACGGCCAGTTCATCGCCGGAAGAGGTCGCTGCCGGCCGCCACACCCCGGTCGGCCGCCCGGGAACCCCGGACGAGGTCGCCGCCGCAGCGGTCCTGCTCGCCGCCCCCGAGGCCTCCTACATCACCGGGCAGACCCTCGTGGTCGACGGCGGCAACATCATCCAGGAAATCAAGGGCTCCTGAACCGGGCTCCTAGCGCCGGACGGTGAAGTTCTTCCTGACCTTGCGCGACTTGCCGACGGAGCTCTTCGCGCTCACCGTCACCTTGTAGCGGCCGGGCTTCAGCCTCTTGGTGATCGTCTTCCTGCCGGCTTTCTGGTTCTTCCTGACGACCTTGCCGGCTCCCACCAAGCGGCGCCCGTTCTTGCGCTGGAAGGTCACCGTGACCGTCGCCCTGGTATTGAGGCGGAAGCTGACCCTGGTCTTCTTGCCGCCCTTGACCGACACGGCCGTCAGCTTCGGCACAGGGATGCCCCGGGGGTTGGTGCAGGTTCCCGAGTTCACGTACACGTAACTCGACTGGATGTCACCGTTGGTGCCGCTCGCGGCACTGTGGCCGTCGGCGACGAACGCGACGCACCTGCCGTTGTCGCTGATCGATGGCGCTCGCGCACCTTGCTGCGGTTCGTTCGCCTTCAGGCCGAATGCCGGCGGTCCGGTCAGTTTGCCGGTCTTCATGTTGCGAACAATCACGGCCTGACGGTTCTCTCCGCCCCTTCCGGCGAGCAGGTTTGTTGCAAACGATGCGAAGGCGACCATCGAGCCGTCGCGGTTCAGCGAGACGCGGCCGGAATGGCCGTTGCCGACCAGACCGTCGGCAGACCGGCTGACCAGCGAGTTGGCCCCGGTGCTGACGACTCTCGAGATCAGCTGGTCCGTCGAGACCGGCCAGGGCCCGGTTCCCGGCACCAGAGCTTCGTCTTCACCGGTGAAAACGACCACTGTTCCATCCCCGCTGATCGCCGAGTAGTAGTGGATGCCGGGCGACTTGGCTCCGGCGAGGCCCGGAAGGCGGGAAACGAGTTGAAGCGCATCGGAAGAAAGGTTGCGCAGGTAGACGTCCAGCGAGATGGGACCGACATCGTCGGGGTGGAGGTTGCCCGCGAAAGAGTGAAAGACGACCACCTGCCCGTTGTTGCTGATCGACGGTTCCGAGGAGTCGGCGTCACCTGCGACCCCCGCCTGACCGGCCGCTTTCGAGACATGGATGGTTTTGGCGGCCGCGATGTCACGCACGTAGATCTGCTCGTCTCCTCCCGGTACCCCGAGGTTGCTCGAGTCGGTCACGAAGGCGACCCGTCTGCCGTCACCGCTGATCGCCGGCGTAGAGGTGTAGCTGTTCGCATCCGCGCCCGCCGCTCCGTCCGCGCGGGAGACAAGAACCGTCGTTTTCTTCTTGAGATCCCTCAGGTAGACATCTGAAAAGTCATCGGTATCGGCCGCCACCAGAGGGGAGTAACTGATGAAGGCGACCTTGGAGCCATCGTTGCTGATCGAAGGGTCCGCGGCTCCTTCGGACTTTGCTCCGGAGGCGCCGGACTTCCGGGAGACGAGTTCGAACTTGCCGGTTTTCAGGTCGCGCCTGAAAACCTGGCCGTTGTCGCCCCCGGTCAGTCGGACTGAGTAGGCCTCGATCGCGGTGTATCGCCCGTCGGCGCTGAGCGAGTTGCTGGAACTCTGGTAATTGGCGGAGACAGAGGGACCAGTGAGCAGGAACGGCTTGTTGCCCTTCGGCCGTGAGGCGAAAACCACCGGTCCCCCGGGGAGCGACCGGGTGAAGACGCCATAGGCGTCAGGGTCGCTGTCACTGGTCGCACCTCCGGTTTCAGTCCACGCGATCCTGTTGCCGTTGCCGGAGATGTCGCCCCCGATCGCGTACTCGTTACGAGCCGACCCGAGCACCGTCGTGGCGGCACTGACGTCCCTCAGGTAGGTGCCGTAATAGTCGTCGCCGGCCCCGAGGTTGTCCGAATCGGAGGAGAAGAGGATGAGGTTGGCGTCATCGCTGATGAATGGTGTGTTGGCACGGCTGTCAGCGTTCTCACCGCCGGTCGCGCGGCTTACTAGCACCGACGGCGCGGCGCCGAGGGCGTTCCTGACATACACACTTGAGGCATTGGAGGCATCGACACCGCCGGCTGCGACATTGGTCGCGTTGCTGGAGTAAGCGATTCTCACCTCTGCGCTGGCGGCCGGGGTGCCCGCTATGGCCGGCTCGGTGCTCCCGCTGTTGCCGCTGGTTGCGGGACTGTCGAAGCGCGAGCTGACCAGATAGTTCTGCGAGCCCGTCATGTCGCGGACGAAAACATCCGAGCCGCCTCCGTTCTGGTTGACGAACCCGGCCGTGATGTTGGTCGCATCCGAGGTAAAGGCAACCCAGCGGCCGTCCCCGCTGATCGAAGGATAACTTGAGAAGCCCGTTGCCGCCGTTTCCAAAGCCGGAATGCGGGAAACCAGGTTGATCGTGCCCGAGGTCAGGTTCCGGCGGAATACATCGGGTTGGCCGTTCAGATCCGTGCCGACAAGCACGTCCGGACTGGCGAAGGCGATGAACTGGCCGTCGCCCGAGAGGTCGTACTGGAACACATGGCTCGTGGTGCCAGGAGTCTCGAGCGTGGTTTCGTCGGTGCTCAGGTTTCGAACGTAGACGTCCAGCTGCTCGTCTGTGTCACCCGGGTCGAGTTTGGCCGTGGTGAGGAATGCGACCAGGTTGCCGTCATCGCTGATCCGTGGCTCAAGCGAGCTCAAGGTCGGTGCCGCTCCGCCGGCACCGCTTGCCCGGCTGACAAGCTCAACCGAGCCGGTGGTCTGGTCCTTGCGGAAGATGTTGAAGACATCCGGATGGGCCGCCGCTGAGAGCGTGTCGGCCGTCGATAGAAAAGCGAGATAACGACCGTTCGAGCTGAGGGCCGAACGGGATGGCGCGCCGCCGCCAACTCCACTTTGTCCACCGGCGATCGCGCCGGCAGGCAGCGTCAGGTAACTGGTGATGAAGGTGGAACCGGCCCGGGCCGGCCCGGCGGCCGAGGCCGCCCCGCTGAATCCGAGGCCGATCAACAGCCCCGCAGCGATTATAAACATGGCCCTCTTCACTACTTGCACCGCTCCACTCATCAGCTTGCTCCCCTCTGGCGGCCACCGGCCGCGTTGACGCAGACTTCCCGATGCTATCCGTAACCCGCCGACGACACAAAAGTACCGGCGGCGGGTTGCGGGCGACGGGGGCGACTTACTGGCTCGACGGCCTCTTCCCGCGCCGTTCCCGACAAGCTGCGGCGAATCGGTTACAACTATTGAAGATGACGCCTCACGAGAAGAACGAAGACGCTGATCGAGCTGCCCGCGAGACAGATGCTCGCGCGGCCGCAACGCTTCGGATTGCGAAGGAGACTGCGCCACTTCTGAAGGGCGTCGACCTGGATCATGGGCGGCTGCTGTACGACAGGCAGGGGCTACCCCGCTAGACCTCGCAGCGGCGACCGGCTCAGTCCTCTCCGCGGGGGTTGCGCCCGCGGCGGCGGTTCTTGTTGTGGTAGTCGGCCTTCATGTGCTTGCGGGCCGAGTTCGGATCGCTGCTGATCTGGCCCTCACGCTCGGCCATCCAGAGCTTCTCCCGCTCCCACTCGTTCATGTCCTTGGGATTCATGCCGGCGAGGTCCATCGATTCGATGATCCGGGAGTTCCCGCGCATGCGCCGCTGGGCCGAGTCGTAGTCGCCCCTGGCGAGATCGTCGGCGGCCGCGCGCTTCTCCTTCTGGACCGCCTGGAAGTTCATTTCGGTCTCGACCTCGCTGTCCCGGATCCGGCCGGCGGCCTGATCGCCCGGGACCACGTTGACGTTGACCGGGATGGTCGCCAGCTTGCTCTCCATGGTTTCGGTATCGACCCAGCGCAGCTCGATCTCGCAGACCTGGGCCGGCCCGAGGATGGTGATGTTGGGCACGTCAATCTCGAACAGCAGCTTGCGCTCCTCGTCGGCAACCAGTTCGCCAAGCTCGACCATGAAGCCGTCCCCGATCGAGGAAACGGGCAGGTCATTGAACAGCCGCACCTGGCTGACCGAGTCGCCGGGCCTGACCGTCAGGCTGACCGTCTGGGCGACCTGTTCGAGCAGACCGTCGACCTCGGAGGCCAGGTGGGCGCCGGCCTCGTCGCCGTTCTCGGCGAAATGCGAGTTGCCGTTGCCGCCGCGGCTGATCACATCGAGCAGGTCCTCGTCGTATCCGGCACCGATGCCGATGGTCGAGATCGTGATTCCGTCACGACCGGCCCCGGCGGCAAAGTCGCCGAGCTGATCGTGGTCGGTGATTCCGCGGTTGGCGTGACCGTCGGAAAGCAGCACCAGCGTGCTCGCCCTGCCGTCGGCGGTGCGGCCGCATTCCTGGATACCGCGCAGCATGCCGCCACTGAGGTTGGTCATCCCGCCGGGGTAGATCTGGTGGAGCAGCAGTCGGATCGCCGAGCCGTCCCCGACCGGGCCCGAAGGCACCGCGACCTGGACCTCGTCGTCGAAAACGACCAGCCCGAAGACGTCGTCGGGGTGAAACCGGCCGATCAGGCTGTCGATCGCCTGGAGCGCTGTGACCAACTGCCCACCGCCCATCGAGCCGCTGCGGTCGAGCACAACCTGCAGGCGGGCCGGATCGCGCCGCCGTTCCCCTTCGAGTCCCGGTGCCGCTACCCCTAGCAGCAGATTGACCGTCTCACCCTGATCGACGGCAACAACATTGAAATCCAGCTTCGCATTTAGGTCCATGGCGGCAGAGTCGGCTCGGGCGCCCGGTTTCTGACACCGGGGTAGAAGTCGACTCGGCATCGTCAAGGTCCGAGCAGGAGCGCGGGGATCACGCCGATTCCGTCGCTGCGGCGGTATGCCTCGGTGCCAGTGGTGACGACGATGCCATCCAGGAAGTCCTCGCCAATCTCGTCCCGGAGCCACTTGATGTGTCGAACATCGCGGTCGTTCACGGAGGCGGCGAGCTTGACCTCGATCGCAACCACGCGCCCGTCTGCCCGTTCTGCGATCAGGTCGACTTCCTGTCTCCCGGCGTAGGTGCGCAGGTGACCGATGCGAGCCTCGGCAGACTGGCAGTAGGTACGGACCGACTGGGTCACCAACGACTCGAAGAGTGAACCGAGAAGTGTGCCGTCCCTGGGGATCCTCGGGCCGAACGACTCACCGGCGAGCAGCGATCCCCTCGTCGCCCCAAGGAGACTCGCCGCCAAAGCCGGGTCGACCAGATGGTGCTTGGGCGCCAGGGTCAGTCTGCCGAGGCTCGAGCGGCCGGGTTTCCAGCCCGGCACCGGATCGAGCACCCAGAGTCTTTCCAACACCTCGCGGTAAGGAATCGCCGTCGACTTTGCCGGTGGTCCTTGCGAACCATCCGATGCCGCGTCACGGATTTTCTCCCAGGATGTGATCGTCGAAGTCGCTGCCGCGTATGCAGTCATCCACCTCTTCAGCGCCATTGGGTTCCGGGGCGTCAAGCCCAGTTCGGGAAAGTCGCGATCAACGATTCGTCGCATATACCCCTCCAGCTGTGCCCGAAGTCCGCGGCCCTCCAGGTGGCGGAGGCCGGGAAATCCGGAGGCGAGTATCTCGTCGGTGTACTCGCCGAGATCGAACTTGCTGGTCCCGTGCAGGTCCGGCTTGCCCCCTTCGAGCAGCGCGCCAAGGCCTATTCGAGGGACGCCAGGGTGGCGTTCGGCCAGTGACATCGGGCGCATGTGCACGCTCACGATTCGGCCGGCCCCGGAGTGAGTCCCTGGCTGAGCGGGAGAAGCGGAACCGGTCAGCAGCAACCGCCCGGGCTCGATTCCACTGTCGACGGCCCTTCTCACCCGGTCCCAGATTTCAGGAAGGCGTTGCCACTCATCGATCAGGACAGGTGGTTCGTCGGTCAGGATTCGCGCCGGGTCGGCCGCCAGAGCCTCAAGCTGGGGCGATTCGTCAAGCTCGCGCACCGTTCGGGACCGTTTTGAGGCGGTTTCGGTTTTTCCGACCCCCTTGGCACCCTCGATTGCGATCGCAGGCAAGGCTGCCATCAGCTCATCGAGCTCCTCGTCAAGGATGCGGCGAATGTAGTTACGATGCGGTGCCATCGGCCTACACTACCAATTCTCCACCTTCTACGCTACTAATTCTCTAGCTTTTTCACTACCAATTCTCCAAATCCTGAGGGTTCGACCCAGTCCTGATGCCCGGCTTGGCCCCAGTTGCTACGCTTTGTAGCAGAATGACTCCGAAGGTAATCCCACAGCGGCAGCTCCGGAACGACATCGGGCAGGTTCTGCGTGAGGCGGAGGCTGGTCAGACGTTCACGATCACCGTGCGCGGCAAGGCGGTGGCAAGCCTGGGACCCGCACCGATCGAACGGCGAGTCGATGTGGACGCGAAGACGGTCGCCGAAATTCTCGCTACGCCTATCGACTCCGCCGATCTCGCGGCCGAACTCGATGCGGCCGAAGCACCGGTCACCTGATCGGCAACCTGCTCGACACGTCGATCCTGATCGCGACCTTGGATGCGGGTGTGGTCTTTGACGGGCACTCCGCGGTATCGGTGATTTCAATCGGTGAGCTTGAGGCCGGGGTGGAACTGGCAAAGAGCGCCGAGATCCGAAACGCCAGGCGACGGCGACTCGACCTCTTGGCACAAGCGTTCGAACCGATAGTCGTAGATGAGGATGTCGCGGTCGAGTACGGCCGCCTCCTTGCTCATGCTCGTAGGACCGGCCGTGTTCAGAAGGCGACCGATCTGCTGATCGCTGCGACGGCTGGTGTGACCGGACGGACCCTCTGGACTCAAGACGAAGCGCAGGCCTCGCTCGCCGAGGAGGCGAACGTTTCAACGCGCCTCGTCTGAAGGAATCTCCGAGTTCCGCTCGTCAGATTTCGCCGGTCTCGTCCGACCCTTACCCGGTAAGCGAGAACGAGGAGGGTCGAGATGACGACCAGAGCGCAGGACGAAGTAAGGATTGGTAACTACCTGAGCGGGCCGCTGACGGTCGGCGAGCCGGACGTGTCGGGACCGATCGCGGTCTACCCGGTGTTCGGGGTCGAGCCGCGGCAGGAGTACAGCTCGATGAGCCGGGCCCGGGCGCTCGGCTTCGACGTCAAGGAACAGTCCGGGGGCGGATCGGTACGCGACGTGATCGTGACCAACCCGACCCGCGGAGCGGTCCTGATCTACGAAGGCGAGGAGGTCCTCGGAGGCCAGCAGAACCGGACCTTTGACAAGAGCATCCTGGTCGGGCCGGGCGAGAGTCTGACCGTGCCGGTCAGCTGCGTCGAGGCCGGCCGATGGGACGGGTCGCGGAACGACGAGTCCTTCCAACCGTCCCCGCAGACCGCTGACCCCAAGCTGCGCCGGCTGAAGGCCCAGGCCGCCCACCGCGCCCGACGGGCCGGCATGGAGGAGCGGGCCGATCAGGGTCAGGTCTGGTCGACCATCAGCGAAGACCAGGTCCGACTTGGCGTACGATCGCCGACCGGTGCCTCGAACCAGGCTTACGAAAGCCATCGCGACCGGCTGCAGGCGAGCGCTTCGGCGATCAACATTCGCGAAGGGCAGGTCGGCATGGTCTTCCAGATGGGCGGACGGGTGCTGACCCTGGACCTGGTCAGCCGGCCGGAGGTCTTCGCCGACCTCCACGCGCCGCTGGTCCAGGGCTACTGCATGGACTCGATCGGCGCGAGCGGTCCGGCCCGGGTTGACGGAACGGTCAAGGCCGACCGCTTCCTGCGCAGGGTCGCCGGCAACCGGATCTTCGAAAACGACGGCATCGGTCTCGGCCGGGGCTTTCGCTTCGAGAACAGCCGCGCCGTCGGATCCGGCCTGGTTGCAGGAGAGGAGCTGATCCAGCTTTCGGTCTTTACCAACCGGCCGGATCCGACCGAGCACCCCGCTGCCACCAGGCCGCAGGTCGCACGCACCCGGATCAACCGTCCGTCGAGGCGCCACCCGTGAGTCGGGTCAGCGACGCCCGACGCAAGCACCGGCCAGCGGACCCGTGCGCCTTTTGTGGCGCGCGGGTCCCGCGCCGCCGGCCAACCGACAAGGGCGAGCCGAAGCTCTGCGAGCCCTGCGACGGCGGCAGCTCTTACCAGTTCACCGTTCGCCAGACGATCGGCAAGGTTCACCCCTTCGCTGACAACCGCTGGCGCCAGGCCGATCTGGTCGACGCCGGCGCAGCGCTTCGTTTCGGGACCGAGTCCCAGGCCCGCAGGAGCCGGCGCTGAGCGCCCCTACTCATCGAGGGTCATCCGGTAGAGCGGTCGGCGGCAGTCGGGGCAGTTGATGTCCCGGCTGATGCCGGAACCGATGATCCGGGCGTCAGTCGCCTCGCCGGCCCAGCCGCATGAGCAGTCGATCGTGCCCATCTCCCTGGCGGAGGCCATCAACTTCTCTTCCTGGCGCTCGCGATCGGGCAGGTCGGTGTCCGAGTCTTCCATGTCAATGGACCATCTGGACTCAAGCGGCTGACGCTTGTTCCTCAGCTCCTGGTTGAGTCCATCAATCCTCGTCTTGGCGGTGTAGAACCTGCCCCGGATCTGGAGCAGGCCTGCCCGGGTCGGAAGCAGCGAAGTCAGGCGCGGGCCGTACTTCTCCCGCAGAATCCAGATCACCTCTTCGAAGCGGGGCAGCGCCTCCTTCGTGCCGATCTCCCGCCAGATGACCAGGTCACCGTGGCGAAGAACGGTCCAGCTGTCTTCGTCCTCGCCGTGTTCTTCAAAGTCCCAGATGATCTTCAGGTCATCGCCCTCAAGGTCCGGCAGCTGCGAGTTGGACTTCAGTTTGCTTTCCTCGAACCGCGCTTCCTCAGCGTCCCACTTGGCTTGCAAAG
>Ga0209591_10007611_pt1 | contig 11880 bp, 8 predicted proteins | sample MAT01_FD_187207 | JGI IMG/M metagenome (GOLD analysis project Ga0209591, IMG submission 187207) | Freshwater microbial communities from Lake Fryxell liftoff mats and glacier meltwater in Antarctica - MAT-01 (SPAdes) (version 2) | ecosystem: Environmental > Aquatic > Freshwater > Ice > Liftoff...
ACATCGCGCTGGCGATCAGCCGCGAAGAAATGCTCCAAAAATACTTGGGATTGCCGAGCCGCGAGGAGATCGAAACGCAAGTCAACAAGCCGGGTCGGAAATACACCACGCTTGAAGTGAAGGAGCAACTCAAGTCGTTGGAGACTCGCACTGGAACTACACAATCGAGTGGGAATCGATCGCCCTTCAATAACTCGCCCGCGTATGGACCGACTCAGCCGAAAAGCGAGCCGTGACGGCGTGCGTCGATCAAATCGATGCAACGCTGCAATTCGATCCCGATGAAAAGGGCGAAGATTACTTCGGAGATCGCTTATTGATCGTTTCGCCTTTATGGGCACTGTACCGCGTAGAAGCTGAAAAGCGTTCGGTCGCGATACTGCAGGTTGGAGCCTTCGGCGTCGATTTGCCACACGAGAATCTTCCGTCGGAAGCCTGAGCGAACTCGAACTGTCGCGATCCGTTGGCAAATCGTTCGATGGGAGACTGAGTGGCTATTTATCGCGCGATCGCGCTCGGCTTTTACGACGGTGCCACCGACGGCATCATGCAATTCGACACGAATGGAACCGTCTACCACTTCGAACTCGATCCGAAGGATGGCGATTCCGGACTGCTTTTCCCCGAACGGCCGTTCGTCCTCCGACCGCTGCCTTCCGATGTTCTGGATCGACTGATCGCCCTGTTTGCCCCGCACGAAGCGCCGCGCTGGCCGGTCTGGTTCCTTCGCTGGCAGGAACTAGATGTAGGCACTCGCAACGTCCTCGACCCCAAGATTGAAGCGATCTTGGCCGAAGCGGGTCCAGTGACTTTTCGACTCACCACTTCGGATCCGTGGACGTTTTCGGCATTCTCGATCCGCCGAGTTCATGAACCGGTGTCGGCGTGATCGCCTCTCCGGCCGCGCCCGGCATAAGATACCGGCAGTCCCCCGGAGCCACTCGATTATGGCCGCTGCGATTGCCGACTCGCTCAACCGCGATCTCATGGACGACGCCTACGCCCAGTGGCAGTCCAGCCCCAGTTCGGTCGATCCAACTTGGCAGGCGTTCTTCGCCGGGGTCGAGTTCGCCGGTAATGGGATCTCCTCGAAGACGCAGCAAGCCATCCCCGGCGACTTGCGCTTGCAAACCGGCGTCGTCCGGCTCGTGTCCTGGTATCGCCAGGCCGGGCACCTCCAGGCCCACATCGACCCGCTCGAACCGAATCCGCCCCCGCCGCTGGCCCTTTTGAGTCTCGAAACCTACGGTCTGAGTGAAGCGGACCTCGACAAGACCGTGGACGGGTCGATGTACTTCGGCACCAACGGTCCGATGAAACTCGGCGCGCTGGTCTCGGCACTCAAGGAGACGTACTGCACGAAGGTCGGCATCGAGTACATGCACATCGACAGCCTGGAGAAGCGCGGTTGGCTGGCGGAGCGATTGGAGCCGACGCACAACCGACCCACGCTCGACTTGAAGCAGAAATACCGCACGCTGATGACGCTGCACTGGGCGGCCCACTTCGAGAACTACCTGCACACGAAGTACGTCGGCCAAAAGCGGTTCTCGCTCGAAGGCGCCGAGACGCTGCTGCCCATGCTGGATGCGATCGTGGAAAAGTCCCCCTCGCTGGGCATCAAAGAAATCGTCATTGGCATGGCCCATCGCGGGCGGTTGAACGTGCTCGCGAACACGCTCCACAAGCCCTTCGAGAAGATCTTCAACGAGTTCGAAGACTTGTACCTCCCCGAATCGACCAAGGACGGCGACGGCGACGTGAAGTACCACATGGGCTTCTCCGCGGACGTGGCCACGACCGACGGCGGCTCGGTCCACCTCTCCCTCTCGCCGAATCCCAGCCACCTCGAAATCGTCAACCCCGTGGTCGAAGGCCGCGTCCGGGCGAAGCAGCGGGTCCACAAAGACCTCGAGCGCTCGATGGGCTTGCCACTCATCATCCACGGCGACGCGGCGATGGCCGGGCAAGGCGTCGTCGCGGAGACGTTCAATCTGGCGAACCTGCCCGGCTACCGCACGGGCGGCACGGTCCACATCGTCATCAACAACCAGATCGGCTTCACGACGAGCCCGCGGGATGCGCGGAGCACCCAGTACTGCACGGACATCGCGAAGTTCATCCAAGCTCCGATCTTCCACGTCAACGGCGAAGACCCCGAGGCGGCGGTCCACATTTCCCGCTTGGCCCTGGAGTACCGCCAGCAGTTCAAGAGCGACGTTGTCATCGATTTGGTCTGCTACCGCAAGTACGGGCACAACGAGGGAGACGAGCCGTCGTTCACGCAGCCGATGGAGTACCGCAAGATCAAGGCGAAGAAGCCGGTTCAACAGGTCTACACCGAGCAACTCGTAGCTGAAGGATCGATCAAGCCCGAAGAGGCCCAGGCCATCGTGGCGGAGTTCCGCCAGCAACTCGACAATGCCTTGAAGGACGTAAAAGAGCACGCACCGCAGCCGAAGAAAATGGAAGGCTACGCGGGACGCTGGGAAACGTTGAACAAGGAATACAACCATACGCCGGTCGATACGCGAATCCCGGAAGCGACCGCGGACAAGATCGCGGACCAGTTCGCCAACGTTCCGGAAGGATTTCAACTGCACCCGACGATCCGGAAGATCGCAGAGAAACGGCGGGACGACGTTCGCGGTCGCAAGCCATTGGATTGGGGCACGGCCGAGGCTCTCGCCTTCGGCTCGGTCGCCCTCGACGGGCACCTCGTCCGCCTCAGCGGACAGGACAGCCGTCGCGGCACCTTCGCCCACCGGCACTCGTTCTACTACGACCAGGAGACCGGCAAATCGTTCTGCCCGCTCGCAAACCTGAGCCCGGATCAGGCACCGTTCGATGCTTACGATAGCTCGCTGAGCGAAGCTGCGGTCCTCGGGTTCGAGTACGGCTACTCGCTGGACGATCCCTCCGCACTGGTCTTGTGGGAAGCTCAGTTCGGCGACTTCACCAACGGTGCCCAGGTCGTGATCGACCAGTTCATCACCTCGGGCGAATCGAAGTGGAACCGGTCGAGTGGGATCGTGCTACTGTTGCCGCACGGTTACGAAGGCCAAGGCCCGGAGCACTCTTCAGCCCGGCCGGAACGGTTCTTGCAAGCGTGCGCCGAAGACAACATCCACGTTTGCAACTTCACCACGCCGGCGAATTACTTCCACGCCTTGCGACGGCAGATGAAGCGGAACTTCCGCAAGCCGCTGATCGTGATGACGCCCAAGAGCCTGCTGCGGCACCCTCAAGCAGTCTCGCCCACGGCGGCCCTCTTGAACGGCCGGTTCCAGGAAGTCATCGACGACATGGTCCCCCCGGACTCGGTCCGCCGCGTCGTGCTTTGCAGCGGCAAGGTCTACTACGACCTCGCGGCTCGACGGACGGAACTGCAACGAACGGACGTGGCCCTCGTGCGGCTCGAACAGTTTTATCCGTGGCCGGAGGAAGTCATCCGCACCATGTTCGCCCGCTACCGCCGGGCGACGGAGTGGATCTGGGTCCAGGAAGAATCGCACAACATGGGAGGCTGGTTCTTCGTGGAGCCGCGATTGCGGATGATGGGCTTCCCCGTCGAGTTCGTGGGCCGCGACCCCAGCGCGAGCCCCGCGGCCGGGTCGCACCACGTCCACAACCACGAGCAGAAAGAACTCGTCGAAGCCGCCCTCACGCGACCCGCCCCGCACTACGTCGCCGGCGTTGGCAAGAAAACCAGCAGCGTCGTCTCGGCCTCGGCCACGACTCGTTGACCGTGGGAACCGCTAGAATGCCTTCGCTCTATGGTCGGTTCAACGGATGTCGCCGAGGGGTTTGCTCATGGCCGTGGTGCAGGTGAAGGTTCCATCGCCCGGAGAATCGGTCTCCGAGGGGCGGATCGCGAAGTGGTACAAGGAGACCGGTTCGGCGGTCGCCGTCGATGATCCACTTTTCGAACTCGAATCCGACAAGGCCGCCCAGACCGTGACCGCCCAGACCGCGGGCGTGCTGAAGATCTCGGTGAACGAGGGCGAAATCGTCCCGATCGGCGCCGTGGTCGCGGAGATTGATTCGGCGGGGACACCGAGCAAGTCGCCGCTTGGCGGCTTAGCGGAATCGCCTCCGACCGCGCGAAGCCGCGAAGCGGCGGAACCCGTCGCCTCCCCCGCCGCTCAGCGCATCCTCGCCGAGAAGAACGTCACTTCTGCCGATGTCCTCGGAACCGGTCCCAAAGGCATCGTCACGAAGGAAGACGCCGTCGCGTTTCAACCTGCGGCGAAGTCGAACGGCACTCCCGCGCCCGCCAGTCCTCCCCCTCCAAAAGCCGCGGACGATTCCCGCGAAACCCGCCAGCCGATGAGCATGATCCGCCGTCGGACCGCGGAGCGATTGCTCGAATCGCAGAATTCCTCGGCCACCCTGACCACGTTCAACGAAGTGGACATGTCCGGCGTCATGGACCTGCGAGCGAAGTACAACGAAAAGTTCGAGAAGAAGCACGGCGTCAAACTCGGCTTCATGTCGGTCTTCGTCAAAGCGTCCGTTGCCGCACTCAAGGCATTCCCCCTGGCGAACGCACGCATCGACGGGACCGACATCGTCTACCAAAACTTCTACGACGTGAGCGTCGCGGTCAGCACCGAAAAGGGCCTGTTCGTTCCAGTCCTTCGCGGGGCCGATCAACTCAGCTTTTCGCAGATCGAGAAGGCCATTGCGGACCTCGCCAAGCGGGCGAAGGACGGCAAGATCGGCGTCCCGGATATGCTCGGCGGCACCTTCACCATCACGAACGGCGGCGTCTTCGGCTCGCTGCTCAGCACGCCGATCCTCAACCCGCCGCAAAGCGCGATCCTGGGCATGCACACCATCCAAAAGCGGCCCGTGGTCGTGAACGACGAGATCGTCATCCGCCCGATGATGTACGTTGCCATGAGCTACGATCACCGCTTAATCGACGGCCGCGACGCGGTGCAGTTCCTTGTGCGCGTTAAAGAGTGCGTCGAAAATCCGGAGCGAATGTTGTTCGAAGTTTGACACGTAGGAACCTATGGCTGAGAAATTCGACCTCGTCGTCATCGGTGCCGGCCCCGGCGGGTACACGGCCGCGATCCGCGCTGCTCAACTCGGCAAGACGGTTGCGTGCATCGAGAAGCGACCGGGCAAAGCGCTCGGCGGAACGTGCCTCAACGTCGGCTGCATTCCCAGCAAGGCACTCTTGGATTCCAGCGAACTCTACGACGTGACCGTTCACAAACTCGCTCGCCACGGCATCAAGGTGGATAAGGTTTCGCTCGATGTGCCGGCGATGCTGAAGCGCAAAGACGACGTGGTGAAAACGCTGACGGGCGGCATTGCGGGGCTGTTCAAGAAGTACAAGGTCACGCCGTTCTACGGGGCGGGCAAACTCGCGGGCGCAAACAAAGTCGCGGTCACCGGCGACGATGGCAAGGTCGTCGAACTCGAAGCGGGCCACATCCTCCTCGCCACGGGCAGCGATAGCATCGAACTGCCGTTCTTGAAGTACGATGGCCAGCAAATCGTTTCGTCCACGGAAGCTCTCACGTTCCCCGAAGTGCCCAAGCACCTCATCGTCGTCGGCGGCGGGTACATCGGGCTCGAGCTCGGTTCCGTGTGGCGGCGGCTCGGGGCGAAGGTCTCCGTCATCGAATTCCTGCCGCGAATCCTCGCGATTGCGGATGGCGAAGTCGCGACGCAAGTTCAGAAACTACTTACGAAACAAGGCTTCGAGTTCCACTTGAACACCAAGGTCACCGGGGCGACGACTGGCAAGGGCACCGTGACCATCAACGCCGAAACAAGCGACGGCAAGAAACTCGCCCTCGAAGGGGATCGCGTGCTCGTGTCCGTGGGCCGGAGGCCGCACACGACGGGGCTCGGGCTCGATGTCGCAGGAGTGGTAGCCGATCCCAAGTCGGGCAAAGTCAAAGTGGATGCCCACTTCCGCACGAACGTGGCGAGCATCTCCGCGATCGGGGACATCATCGACGGGCCGATGCTCGCGCACAAAGCGAGCGAAGAGGGCGTCGTCTTCGCCGAGCAACTCGCAGGGATGAAGCCGCACGTCAACTACGACACGATCCCGAGCGTCATCTACATCTGGCCCGAAGTGTCGAGCGTCGGCAAGACGGAAGAGCAAGTGAAGGAAACGGGCAAGCCGTACAAGGTGGGCAAATTTCCGTTCGCCGCGACGGGCCGCGCTCGGGCGATGGACGAAATCGACGGATTCGTCAAAGTGATTACGGACGCGGCGACCGACCGCATCCTCGGCGTCCACATCCTCGGGCCGCGAGCCTCGGAACTCATCGCCGAATGCGTGGCCGTGATGGAGTACCGCGGCTCCGCGGAAGACATCGCCCGCTGCACGCACGCGCACCCCACGCTCTCCGAAGCCGTCGGCGAAGCGGCCCGCATGGCTTATTCCGGCCTTCCAATCAACTTCTGAGATTGGTCGAATTGTAGGGATTCTCCCGGTCGCACAACCGGAGAACTCAAGACAGATCCTCAATTCGGTCGATGAGACTTCAGAGACCGCCGGCTTCGCGCCGGCGGTTGTCGGAAGGGATTCTCGTCGATGCGCACTCCGAACGATCTTTGCCGCATGTCGTTCGTCCGCTTCATTGCGGTCCTGAGTCTCTTCGCATCCGTCGATTTCGCCGTCGCTCAATCACCCGATCGAGTCGTATGGAACGCCTCCGGCGCTGCGGGGTTGCGGGTCGTTCCCAAACCTCTCGATTCACCGCCGCCGCAAATCGTTCAATCATCGGGTATCGAACCGCTGCAACTGCCGAACAATCTGCCGATCACCTTGCCGGATTTGAATCCATCGAAGCCAGCCGAACCCCCGCCGAACGCGACCGTAATCCTCTGCGAACCGCAGCGGCCCGCAGCTACCGCTCGCCGGCTCGTGTTCGCCCCGCAGGGATTGCTCTGGGAACCGCCGCTCGCCGGCAAGCGCGAACCCCGCCTCGCGGGGCTCCGCAGCGGATTGATCGACGACTTCTCGAACGACACGGTCGATACTCAGATCGGCGGCACCTTCGGAGTGTTCCGCTTCCGGCCGACCGGCTCGGACCTCGACTTGCAGGTCGATATCTTCGGCGTCGTCAACTCGCGATTCTCCGATTACGACTCCCTCGTCGCATCAGACTACCGCGCCGGCGTGCCGCTCACGTTCCGCCGCGGGCCGTGGCAACTCAAGTTCGCCTACGAACACACCAGCACCCACCTCGGCGACGAAACCATCGAGAACCGCAACGCGAAGCGGGTCGAGTTCATCAAAGACGAAATGGTCCTCGGCCTCGGCTACACCTTCGACGACCAACTGCGGGTCTACGGTCAGATCGGCTACGCATTCCGTCAGTTCATCACCGGCGATCCCAGAAAGTACCGGTACGACCTGGGCTTCGAGTGGTTCCACCGCGTCCCGACCGGGGCGGTGGGTACGCCCTACGTCGCAGGGAACCTCGGCTTCCGCGGCGAGAACGGCTACAGTGCGGACTACAACCTCCAAGTCGGATGGCTCTGGCGGTACGCGGATCAGCGGGCGTCCCAGTTCCGCGTCTTCGGCGAGTACTACCACGGTCGCTCGTTCTACGGTCAACTCTTCCGCAACGCGGAATCGTTCGCCTCGTTCGGCATGTCCATCGATTACTAAGCTCGGCAAACTGCGGGCTCTGCCGCGATTCTGGCGGTTTTGACAACAACGCCGTCAAGTGCGGTCACGCGGGCGGCCGATACGAAACTCGACGGACTGCAACTATCGTGGCTCACGTGGAGGGGGTTTCGATGCCGGCTCCTTGCGGTCGAACGTGGCTGGCCGTGATCGCCGCCGGATTGCTGGCTGGGCCGGTGATCGCACAGACTCCGGCCCTCCCCACGAAGGCAACCGCGTCCGGCCCCGGCTCGATCGCGTGGCCCGGTCAGCAGTGGAACGTGCCGCTGCTCGAATCGCCGCCGAGCGCGATAACGCACGACGATGTGCGCCCCGTCGATGTCACGCCGTTGCCGGGTAGCTTGGTGGACGAATACGAGAAGGAACTCGCGGTCCGGCGGAGTTTCCGCTACTGCACCTGGAAGGGGACGACGCTTTCGGCGCTGCCGAACTCGCTGCTGTGGATGCCGCCCTTCGCCAGCTTGCGCGAACCGCGGATGTCGCTGTCGCGCAGCCAGATCGACACTTTGGAAAGCAAGTTCGCCATCGACACTTCCATCGGCGGGGTGATCGGCCTGTTTCGGGCAGACTTTTCGGGGTACGACTTCGCCCTGCAATCCGACTTCGGGGCCGTGGTCCATACGCGGCTGACGCCGGACAACCTCATCGCTTCGGACTACCGCTTTTCGTTCCCGCTCTCGTTCCGCCGCGGCCCCTGGCACGGCAAGGTCGCTTACGAGCACACCAGTACGCACTTGGGCGATAAGTTCATTCGCTTGAACCGGGACATCCTCATTCCAAACTCCGCGAAGGATGAGGGCGTGCTCGCCGTCGGCCGCTACTTCTACGAAGATCAATTCCGCCTCTACGGTCAAGTTTCCTACGCGTTCTCCGAGCAATTGCCGGTCGAATCCCAAAGCCCGTTCCGGTTCGATGCCGGGTTCGAGTGGTTCCTCCCGAACGTCACCGGTTGGTCCGGCACGCCGTTCGTCGCGTTCAACTTCGAATCCCAAGGCAGCCAATCGTTCACGCCGAACCTGACCGCCCAGGCCGGTTGGCTGTGGCGGAACCCGTATCAGCGATTGGCCAACATCCGCATCTTCGGCCAGTACTACACCGGCCGCTCGCCCTACGGTCAGCTTTACTTCAATCGCGAGGAGTTCTTCTCCGCCGGCATCACCTGCGACTATTAGTAAGGGCATGGCACAATTCGTCTTCGCGTCCCCCATGCCCGTTCCGGCGGGGGAACTCTTCGACTGGCACTCCCGCCCCGGCGCGTTCCTCCGTTTGCAACCGCCGTGGGAACAGGTCGAAGTCATCGATCAAAAGGGCACGTTCGGCGAGGGCTATACGCTCACCATGCGAGTGCCCATCCTCGGCCCAATCCACGGCAGCTGGGTCGCGGAAGTCCACAGCGTCGAGCCCGGCCACCGCTTTCAGGACCGACAACTCAAAGGGCCGTTCGCTCACTGGAACCACACTCACACCATGACCGCGGACGGGCCGGAGCAAAGCACCCTCGAAGACTCCATCGAGTTCCGCCCGCCACTCGGACCCCTCGGCGACCTCTTCGGCACGCCTCTCGTTCGCAAACGCTTAGCAAGCATGTTCCGCTACCGCCACGCCCTCACCCTGTCGGACGTGCGGCGCCACCGCAAGTACCGCGACCGACCGCGTCTCACTGTCGCGATTACGGGTTCGACCGGGCTCGTCGGCTCGGATCTTTGCTTGTTCCTCCAAGGAGGAGGTCACGACGTGGTCCGCCTCGTCCGCGGCGAAGTGAAACCCGCTCCCTTCCGGGACGGCACGCGGTCGCTTTCCTGGAATGCCGAAAGCGATCCGAAAACCCTGGAAGGCCTGGACGCCGTGGTCCACCTCGGGGCGGATAACATTGCGGACGGACGATGGAACGAAGCGAAAAGGAAGTCGATCTTAGAAAGCCGCACCGGACCGACGCGACGACTATGCGAAGCGCTGGCGAAACTCGACCGCAAACCGAAGGTTCTGGTCTCCGCCTCGGCCGTCGGCATTTACGGTGATCGCAAGGACGAGGAACTCAGCGAATCCTCGAATCCCGGGACGGGCTTCCTCGCGGACGTTTGCAAAGCCTGGGAGGCGGCGACCGAGCCTGCGGTTCAGGCGGGGATCCGAGTCGTGAATCTCCGAATTGGCGTGGTCCTGAGCCCCAAGGGCGGCGCGCTCGGCAAGCAACTCCCCGCGTTTCGAACGGGCAATGGCGCAGTCCTCGGCTCCGGCAAGCAGTGGGTGAGTTGGATCACCGGCAACGACCTGATCGGCGCGATCCACCACGCGATCCAGACCGACTCGCTGAGCGGCCCCGTGAACGCCGTCGCCCCGCATCCGGAGACCAACCGCGACTTCGGCCGCACCCTCGCGCACGTCCTCCGTCGTCCATACCTGTTCACGCTCCCCGCCCCGATCCTGCGCGTGCTGTTCGGCGAGATAGCGGACGCCGCCCTCCTCGCGAGCATGAAAGTCGTGCCGCAAAAGCTCCTCGATTCGGGGTTCGTATTCGACCACTCGGATCTGGACGAGGCGCTGCGATTCGTGCTGGGGCGGTGAAGGTGTCACGGTGCTGGTGGGTGCCGAATCATGGTGCCGTGACACCCGTGGCACCTTGGCACTTTCGAGAAATGCGAGCGATTCGTCCTCATTCTCGAGGGCGGAAAGTTGCGACCTCAGCGGGTTCGCATCTATACCCCGTAGGGGTTGGATTCCACAGCCCAGGGTCGCGAAGCGCACCCTGGGTAAACGATGCCCCCCACCACGGCCCTACTCCGCAGCGGTTGCACAACGGCGACCCGAGGCTTGTGCACCCCTCCGGGGTAAATGCATTGGGAATGCAACCGTTACCCAGGGTGCGCGAAACGCGACCCTTGGCTGAGGGATGCAACCCCTCCGGGGTAACCGCTCACGGCCGCCCCGCTTTATCGCCCCACTTTTCTTGGTTGCCACTGAGCAGTACCTTCATCACCGCCAACCGGTCCGTCTGCTCCGGCTTCGCGGACAGATCATTCAACTCGTCGGGATCGGCCTTCAAATCGAATAACTGAAACCGGTTCACCTTCGGGTACCAGATCAACTTCCACCTCTCGTCGCGGACCATGCGTTGGACATCTTTGTAAGCGGCGAAGAGCGATTTCCGCACGGCCCTCGTTTCGCCGCGGAGGATGGGGCTGAGGTCGGCTCCTTCTACTGCGTTCGGCACCTCGATCCGAGCGAGGGAGCAGAGCGTGGGGAAGAGATCAAAGAGGTAAACGAGGGCTTCGCTATTCCCCTTGGGCACGCCGGGGCCGGCGAGAATGAGGGGGGATTTGAAGTGCTCGTAGAGGTTCTGCTTGCCCATGAGCCCGTGGCGGCCGCCGACGGCGAGGCCCTGGTCGCTCGTGAAAACTACGACCGTGTTGTCGAAGACGTTCTTCTCTTTCAAAGTTGTTAAGACGCGGCCGAGGTGGTGGTCGAGGCTGGTGATGCAGGCGTAGTAGTCTGCAACGTGCTTGCGCATTTCGGCGGGGTCGCGGGGGGTCTTGGCGAGCTTCTCGTCGCGGACTTCCAATTCGCCGTTATCGAACGGGTGCTTCGGGAGGAAGTTCTTGGAGAGGGTGATCTTCTCCGGGTCGTACATCTTGTGAAACTCGGGTTCGGCCGTGCGCGGGTCGTGCGGCATCGACGGGGCGAGGTAAACGAAGAACGGCTTCTCCGCGGACTGCTCCTTCAAGAAGTCGATCGTGGCATCCGCACACTTCTGGTTGGTCGGAGGCCCACTGTGGGGAATGTGAACCACGGTCTCGAAAGCTTCGTGCCCCACGCGGAACGAGTTGCCGGGCTTGCTGACGCAGAGGGTGTTGAACCCCGCTTTGCGGAACGTGCCGCCGAGCGTGGGGCCATCGTAAGTTTTCGCGGTCGGGTTCGGAATGCGAAACAGCGATTTGCCCGTGAGCAGCATCGTGCGGCTCGGCGTACACACGGCGGGGACCATGCTCCCCTGGCAGTACGCGTTCGTGAAGTGGAAACCCCGGTCCACGAGAGCATCGAGATTCGGCGTGCGGATCTCCGCGTTGCCCAAGGCGTGGATCGTGTCCATCCGCTGGTCGTCCGCGAAGATCAGAATCACGTTCGGCGGCTTTTCCGCAGCGGGGGCAATTGAAGCGATTGAGAGGCCGATGGAAAGGGCGAGGCGAAGCATGAACGAATCTCCGGATGGTTGCCAAGCT
>Ga0209591_10007623_pt1 | contig 11872 bp, 14 predicted proteins | sample MAT01_FD_187207 | JGI IMG/M metagenome (GOLD analysis project Ga0209591, IMG submission 187207) | Freshwater microbial communities from Lake Fryxell liftoff mats and glacier meltwater in Antarctica - MAT-01 (SPAdes) (version 2) | ecosystem: Environmental > Aquatic > Freshwater > Ice > Liftoff...
ACCGGGTTAAAAGTGTCCAAGGCCGAGTTCCAAGCCCTGGAACTGACTCGCCACGAGGTCTGCCCGCAGTGGAACTACACCATCCGACCGCGTACCATACGCACGGAGTAGTTCCTGGACGGGTTCTTACTTCTATCAACGCCCCGTTCCGAAAGGTGCTCGGTCCGGGGCGAGTTGGCTATTCGCCGAAACCTAAACCGCCGGGCTCGAAGGCGACACGGCTGCCAGTGCCGCGGCTCGGCGCTTCGCTCGCCACGACTTGCCCGCTTTGAACATCAGCGGAAGGACGGAGACGAGCACGACGACGATGATGACCTTGTCGATGTTTTTGACCACCTCGACCTTGCGGCCGAAGATCGCTTCTAGAAGTGGGTCGAGCCAAAGGCTCAGCGTATAGCCGAGGAGGATCATGCTGGTGATCCAGGAGACGGCCCCGACGCAGGAGTACGCGAGGAAGCGGGGGTAGTGCATGCGGCCCGCCCCGGCGACGACGGGGGCGAACGTGCGGATGATCGGCACGAACTTGGCGAAGATGATCGTCTTGCCGCCGTGCTTCTCGTAGAAGTCTTGGGCCATGAGCAGGTACTTTTTGCGGAAGAAGAACGACTTCTCCTTCTGGAAGACTTTGGGCCCCACGGTGCGGCCGATGAGGTAGCCGCATGAATCCCCCGCGATGGCGGCGACCCAGAGGGCGGGGATGACGTAGTAGATCGGCCAGTTCGCCCCGTAAGCGACGACGCCGACGGTGACGAGGAGCGAATCGCCCGGCAGAAAGAAGCCGACGAGCAGGCCCGTTTCGGTGAAGACGATGACGAACACGGCCACGAACGCGGCCCAGAAGAAGCCTTCGCGGGAGAGAATACCCGGCCACTTCTCGGGGTGGAACAGGTCGGAGACGATGTCCACGATGACTTCGCCGGCCTTCGAGAGTACGTCGTCCATGGGGGCACGCGATCCGGGAGCGAGGAACGAAAACCCCGGATCGGCGGCCGATCCGGGGTGGCAAAATAGTCTCTTTTGCCTGCGGCCGGAAGGTTACTTGTCCTTCTTGGTGAACACGATCATCATCGTATCCTTGCCGGTGCTCTTGAACTCTTTGGGGCGGTCGCCGGTCTCGGCGATCACGATGGTGAGTTCGCCTTTCTCGAATTTGTAGATGCCCTTCATCGACTTCTTTTCCCCTTTGGTTTCCGGGGTGAGTTCTATCCAGCCCGGCGATTTCGAAGGATCGAGGACGAGCTTGGCGGGCTCGCTCTTGCCGCCCTTGAGCTTGATCGTCAGCACGTCGCCCTTGATCTCGACGCCCTCGACGGCATCCGCCGCGTCCTTCGCGGGCTTGCCGTCTTCTTCCATCAACTTCAGCGAGTAGTTTCCTTCCAGGGCTTTCAGCGCCTTGTCGGCGGCTTCGTCCGCAAAGCTGAAACCGACCGCGGCGACGAACGCCGCGGCGGCGAGAACGAATCGTGGCATGGATCGACTCCGGTTCGGGTGCGAAGAGTGCTATTTGTCTTTCTTGACGAACACGAGCAAAGTGCCGCCGTTCTCGCTTTTGAACTCTTTGGGGCGGTCGCCCTTTTCGACGGTGGCGATGGTGAGTTCGCCCTTCTCGAATTTGTAGATGCCGACGACTTCCTTCGGCTTGCCGTTTTCGTCCTTGGTGATGTCGATGGCGGCGGGCTTCTTCGAGGGGTCGAGCTTGAATTTGACGACCTGCTCGCCCTGCTTCATTTTCAGGGTGATCGTGCCGCCTTTGATCTCGACGCTCTCGACTTGCTCCAGGAATTCCTTCGGGGCCGGCTTGCCGTCCTTTACGAGGGACTTGACCGTGTAAGTCCCTTCGACTTCCTTGGTCGCCTTCTCGGCGTCGTCCGCCCGCGCGAGGCCGAACGCGGCCACGAATACCGCTGACGCCATGACGAATCGTCGCATCGCATCGCTCCGAACGAGAATGAGTAGTGCCATCGTTTTCGCGTCTAGCATCTTAATGAACTCGAATCGATTTACGAGCTGTGGGATTCATTCGCTGCGGACTCGGTCGAACATCGAGAATGCGTCCGGGAGCGCCTCGCGGACGATGATCAAGTGCTCGAGGTCGGGGTATTCCTTGGCCGTCATTCCTTTGGCATTCGCTTGAGTGAGTGCTTTGGCGAGCGACCGCGACCCGTTCAACGCGAAGTCTTGAGTACCCACGCCGATGAACGTGGGCAGGGTGGCGAATGCCTCGGGCTTGCGGATTCGTCCTGCACCGCCGAGGACCGCGAGGCCAGCGTAAGCGCCCGGCGATTGCTGCACGAGTTCGACCGCTTGGCCGGCTCCCATCGAATGGCCGACGAGGAAGACTCGTTTGAGGTCGATGGGATACCGCTCGGCGAGCTTCGCCACGATCGCGGGAACGGGTGGCGAACCGCCCAGCAGCACGCTCCGCGGCGAGACGAGCAACCAGCCGCGCTCCTCGCACTCTTTGACGATGTGCCCGCCGCCGTAGCCTTCGAAGAAGAGGTTCTCCGACCCGCCGGCCCCGTGGAGAGCGACGACGAGAGGCACGGGCTTCTTGGGATCTAATCCCTTGGGTACGAACAGGCGGCACGCCGTGCGATCCTTCGCAGACGTGGGAACGGCGAGGCGGAATTGGCCGTCGCGGTTGGCAGTGTAGAACGGTTTGTTGAGTCCGCTATTTGCGATCAATTCCGCTTCGTCCAGAAGCGATGCGGCGGGTAGGTCCGTCTCTTGGGGAACGCCATTTATCAGCCCCGACAGCAACTCGTAGCGCTCGGCCACGCTCGCCGATTCAAGCGTCGGAGTTTCCAATTTGCCCATTTTGAGTGCAGTCAATCGCGACTCGAAGTGTTCGATCAGTGAAAGGTCCACGGTCCACTTCAACGCTTGCTTTCCTCGCTCGATTGAGACTTCGATTGGACCATCGAAGGATTTCTTGGCCGCGAGGTGATCGAGCGGCAGCGTCAGCTTCGCGGGCAGCTTTTCCGGTTTGAGTTCCACGATTTTTCCCGCGAAGGAAATTCGAACGGTCAGGCCTTCGGCGACGGGAGCCTTCACCGGATAGACGGACTTGAGCGTGAGGATCAATTCTTTGCGGCCGGAGGCGACCACCCGCGTCTCGGGCGTCACGGCCAGCGATTCGAGGAAGAGCCGTTCGTCGGTGATCGGTTCGTCGGAGAGCAAAGCGAGGCGGGCCGAGTCGAGCGTTCGTGCCGCGTCGCCGAGTTGAAACGAGAGGAACTGCATGCTCGCAGCGGGCACGATCGCGAGCGCCCGCTTTCGGGCTGCGGGGTCGGGTTGCGCTTCCCACGCGGCCTCGAATTGCTTCAAGCGCCGGCCCAGTTCGTAGCGGTCCGCTTGGGCCGATGCCGTACCAGCCACCAAGACCACGAGAAAGCACGCGATCGATCGCACTCGGCACCCCACGGCAAACTCGGGTTGAATCGGTTTCCAACTCGGTTCTAATTTAGCGACTCGACGGTCGGCATTCAGGAGGATCCCCCATGCACCATGCCAAGACGGCGTTCCGTTCGGTCGTTCTGTTCGCGTTCCTGGGGGTGTTGCTCATCCCCGCCGGGGCATCTGCAGTCGGGCGAAACCGCCCGTTGTTCGCCCCACCGCCTCCCTGCCAACCGGTTCGAGTGCTCCCTGCGTGCCCGCCGCCGGTGCACTACTACTACCTCCAAACGCCCACGCTCGCGCCGCCGACGGTGAAGCCAGAACCGGCCAAGCCTGCGGTGCCGAAGGCCGAGGTCGAACCGCCGCCGACGATCCGGCCCGTCGTTGCTTCGCCCGAACCTGCAAACCCTCCGACCATCCCGCCGACCAATTTGAAGTTCGATCCGATCCCGGTTCCCTCCGCGGTTCCGTCGCCAGCAATTCCATCGCCGGCGTTGCCCCCCGCGATCCCCGGGGTTCCGGACTTTAAACCGGCCGAGGGGCAGAAGGTGCCGCCGATCGTGCCGCCGCTCTCGATTCCCGATTTGACCTCGTCCACTTCGAAATCGAGCCCATTGACGGGGCGGACGAAAGCGGCGGTCGATGTCTATCCCGTCGATGGTGCGGCCCCGGTTTCGCTGGAAGCCCTCCGCAAAGTGGTCTTCTTCAATCACGCGGACCGCGAAGTGAAACTCACGCTCGGCGGCAAAACGGTGACCGTGCCCAGGAAGCACAGCGTGACGGCAGAAGTACCCGTGGAGTTCGTTTGGCGATTGGACGAGGAAGCGGACCGGACGACGAAGATTCCCGTTGAGGCGCCGGGCGTGGATATCGTCATCCGGAAGTGAAATGTGGAGCACGTTTTTAAGGTGCTCCTCTCGGGCACGTTGAAAACGTGCCCCACAAAACCAACTTCAACTACAACTGCCGAGGCTGCTCCTGCAGTGCCATCTGGCTCGCGGAGCGGCCGAGGATGTCGCCGCAGACCTGGTAGCGGAAATTGCCGATCGTCAGTTCGTCGCCGATGATCAACTTGCCTTCCGCCACGCGCTCGCCGTTGATCTTCACGCCGTTCGTACTGCCCAAATCGCGGATCACCAAATAGTCGTTCACCTGCGCCAGGCAGCAGTGCCGGCGCGAGATTTTCCGCGAGTTCAATTGAACGTCGCACTCCTGATGGCGGCCGAAGAGCAGGATCGGCTTATCGATCAGGATGCTGGGGCCGTCGGTGAGGGAGAGCAAGTGAGCGGGCATGGGCGGTAGGGTCCAGGCACGTCCTAGGGGCGTCTTTCCACACATTCTACTCACATTTCGGTGCCGGGGAACCCGGTTCTTCTCGCGGCGGGTCGCTATCATGGCCGTGGTGCCTCCGAACCCGAATCCCCGGCGAAGCCGAATGACCGACCGCGCCTTCCAACGTTGCATCCATCCCCACTGCGGCACCGCCGTGGACCTGGGCGATACGTCGTTCCGATGCCCCAAGTGCGGCGGGTTGCTCGACGTGGCCTACGACTGGGACCGCCTGCCGGTTCCGAAGTCGCTCGCCCACTTCGAGACCAAGTGGGCCGACCGCACCCACCCGCTGAACTTCTCCGGCGTCTGGCGGTTCCGCGAACTGCTGCCGTTCGCCGCGGACGAGGCGATCCTCACCATCGGCGAAGGCCAAACGCTCACACAGCGGTCGGACCCTGTGGCATCCTACGCCGGCCTTAAACCCGGTCGGCTGTTCCTTCAATACGAGGGCATGAACCCCTCCGGCAGTTTCAAAGACAACGGCATGACCGCGGCGTTCACCCACGCCCGCATGACCGGGGCGAAGCGGGCCGCGTGCGCCAGTACGGGCAACACGAGCGCGAGCCTCGCGATCTACTGCGCCGCCACGAACCTGATGCGGGCGGTCATCTTCATCGGCTCGGGGAAGATCAGTTACGGCAAGCTCTCGCAAGCCCTGGAGCACAATGCCCTCACGCTCCAGATCGCCGGGGACTTCGACGATGCCCTTCGCCGCGTTCAAGAAGTGAGCCGGCAACTCGGCATTTATCTGGTGAACAGTGTCAACCCGTTCCGCCTCGAAGGCCAGAAGACGATCATGTTTCGCATTTTGGAAGCCCTCCGCTGGGAGGTGCCGGATTGGATTGTCGTGCCGGGCGGGAACCTCGGCAACGTCTCCGCGTTCGGTAAGGCCTTCGGCGAATTGAAAGCCCTCGGTCTCATCGACCGCATGCCCCGCCTTGCGGTCATCAATGCCGCGGGGGCGAATACCTTCTTCCAACTCCACGAACGCCTCGGCGTTCGCTGGAACGGAGGCCAACCGGACCAATCGAAAATCGACGCCTACACGACCATGCTCGACGCGACGAACGCGAAGGCGGATACCCTTGCGAGTGCCATCGAGATCAACCGTCCGGTGAACCTGCCGAAAGCCCTGCGGGCCCTGGAGACGTGCGGCGGCGTGGTCCGCGAGGCGACCGATCAAGAGATCTTGGACGCCAAAGCGAGAGTCGGTGCCGGCGGCCTCGGCTGCGAGCCCGCGAGCGGAGCGAGTGTGGCCGGGCTGAAGAAACTTGTCGCCGAGGGCGTCATCGGTGCGGATGAGCGAGTGGTCTGCATCCTCACGGCTCACCTGCTCAAAGACCCCACCGCGACGGTCGCGTATCATAGCAGCGACCCCAAAATGTTCGACGACGTGCTCGGCAAACGCGGCGTGCGGCGGGCGGGTTTCCCCAATCGGGCCGTGCAAGTGCCGAACGAATTGGACGAGATCGTCAAAGCGATCGAGTTGTATGCGTGAACAGGGAGAAATCGTGAGCACTCTCACCGTAGACGTTGCCGACGTACCGGCACGATTCGAAGAACTGGTGATCGCGGCAGAACGGGGAATCGAGGTCGTCGTTCAAAGGAACGGCGAAGGGCCGCGGGCGAGATTCGTCGTCGATGCAGTGCCCGAGCCGCGAAAAAAACGGATTGCCGGTTTGCACGAAGGGCGGGGCTGGATGGCGGACGATTTCGATGCTCCGCTGCCGGATTCGTTTTGGTTGGGCGAAGAATGAAGTACCTTCTCGATACGCATACGTTTCTTTGGTGGGATCTCCATTCCGCCCGACTGTCGAAGCGAGTGAAAGACTTGCTCGAAGACCCGACGACCGACGTCATTCTCAGCGTCGTGAACGTTTGGGAAATCGTGATCAAGTCCGCAATCGGCAAAATTACTCTCGACGATCCCATTGAATCGATCGTCGAGAGTCAGCTTCAAAATCACGGTTTCCAATTACTTTCGGTCGAATTGAACCACGTCTTCCGATTGAAGGTATTGCCGCTCCACCACAAGGATCCTTTCGACCGATTGTTGATAGCACAAGCATTGGTCGAGGACGCAATCGTATTGACTGTCGATCCCCTATTCGCACATTACCCGGTCAAAACGTTTTGGTAACGAGCCACGAGGTAACGCCATGAAAACCACCCTCGCAATCCACGGCGCCTGCGGGCGAATGGGCCAGCGGCTCGTCGCGCTCGCCCACGACGATTCGCACTTGAAGGTCGTCGCCGCGGTCGATTCTCCGTCGCATCCGCGGATCGGTGAAGACGCGGGCACCGTTGCTGGGATTGCGCCGCTGGGCATCGCCGTGGCGGGGGAACTGCCACTCGGGACGCTCGTCGATTGCGCGATCGACTTTTCCTCACCCGCGGGGACTCTCGCGATCCTCAAGACCTGCGTCGATCGAAAAATTCCCCTGGTCGTCGCCACGACGGGGCACGAAGAGCACGAGCGGGCGGAGATCCTCGCCGCGGCTCACCACACGGCCGTGCTGTTTTCTCCGAGCATGAGCCTGGTCGTGAACTTGCTCTTCAGCTTGACGAAGCAAGCCTCCGCCGCACTGAAGGGGAAGGGCTTCGACGTCGAAATCATCGAACGTCACCACCGCTACAAGAAGGACTCGCCCAGCGGCACGGCCGCGCACTTCGCGAAGGTCGTGCAAGCCGAGATGGGGCAGAAGCGAATCCTCCACGGCCGCGAAGGGATCGTCGGCGAGCGGCCGCACGACGAGATCGGCGTCCACTCGATCCGCGCGGGGGACAACGTCGGCGAGCACACGATCGTCTTCAGCACGCTCGGCGAAACGATGGAACTGGTCCACAAGGGATTCAGCCGGGATAGCTACGCCTTCGGCGCGCTCGCGGCGGCGAAGTTCCTCGCCGGCAAAGGGGCGGGCCTCTACACGATGGCCGATGTCCTCGGACTGGAATAACACTCGCATCGGAGCCCGCTCATGCCCTCGGACAAGCTCGCGGATTTCTTGGGTACGCAACTCGCCGACCTCAAGAAAAAGGGGTTGTACAAGGCCGAACGGCGGATCGAATCCCCGCAGCGTGCGGGCATCATCGTGAACGGCAAAGAAGTCGTGAACTTCTGCGCGAACAACTACCTCGGTCTCGCGAACCATCCGGAAATCGTCGAGGCCGCGTTCGACGGATTGAAGGCATGGGGCTATGGGCTCTCTTCGGTGCGGTTCATCTGCGGGACGCAAGACCTGCACAAGCGGGCCGAGGAGAAGATCGCCAAGTTCTTCGGCAAAGAAGACAGCATCCTCTACATCTCCTGCTTCGACGCAAACGGCGGGCTGTTCGAGCCGCTGCTGACGGACCAGGATGCAATCCTGTCCGACGAGTTGAACCATGCCAGTATCATCGATGGTGTGAGGTTGTGTAAGGCTCAGCGATTTCGCTACAAGCACAACGACATGGCGGACCTGAAAGCCAAACTCGAAGAAGCGAAGAACTGCCGATTCAAGATGATCTTTACGGACAGCGTCTTCAGCATGGACGGCGACCTGGCGAAACTACCGGACATTTGCGACCTGGCGGACAAGTACGACGCGATCGTGGGCATCGACGACTGCCACGCGACGGGGCACCTCGGCGCGACCGGCCGCGGCGGGGCGGAGGAACTCGGCGTCTTGGACCGCATCGACATCATCACGGGAACGCTCGGCAAAACCCTGGGCGGCGCGAGCGGCGGGTTTACGGTGGCCCGTGCGGAAGTGGTCGATTGGCTGCGCAACCGCTCGCGGCCGTACCTATTCTCGAACTCCGTTCCACCCGCACTCCTGACCGCGGGAATGAAAGCCCTCGACCTCGTCGATAAGTCCGCGGAGTTGCGTGCGACGCTGAAGGCCAACACCGCGAAACTCCGTGCCGGGCTCGAATCCGCGGGGTTCACCGTCAAACCCGGTCCTACGCCGATCCTGCCCGTGATGCTCGGCGATGCCACAGTCGCTACGAAGATGGCTGAGCGGTTGCTGGAGAAGGGTATCTACGTTATCGGCTTCAGCTTCCCCGTTGTACCGCAGGGCCAAGCCCGCATCCGCATCCAGGTCTCCGCCGCCCACACGACGGAGCAGATCGACCGGGCGATTCGAGCGTTCGCGGAGGCGGGGCGGGAACTCAAAGTCATTCAATAGTTGATCGCGAAGCCGCAAGCGGCTCGAGCCGCTTGCGGCTTCGCGCATTACTTCCCCGCCCACACCTTCAGCAACTCGATTACCGTCCGCACGTTCGCTTCCATTTCTTCGAGGCAGACCCATTCCAGCGGGGAGTGGAAGTTGTGCTCGCCGCAGGAGAGGTTCGGCGTGGGCAAGCCTTTGGCGGTGAGAAGGGTGCCGTCCGTGCCGCCACGGATGATCTTTTCTTTTGGTTCGAGCCCGGCTCGCTTGATCGCTTCCAGTGCGAACGGCACGGCCCGCGGTTCCTTGCCCATGCCTTCTCGCATGTTGCGGTACTGTTGGACGACTGCGACCTCAATGAGGGCTTCCGGGTATTCGATCTCGATCTGCTCCGCAATGTCGCGGAGCAATTGGGCATACTCGGCGAGGTGCTCGGTTTCGAAATCGCGGAGCAGGCAGTGAATGGTGGTCTTCGGCACGCCGCCGTCGATCATGTAGGGGTGGATGAATCCGAGGCGACCCGCGGTCGTCTCGGGCGTCAGCACGCGCTTCGGAATCCGTTCGAGGAACATCCCCGCGAGGCGCACGGCGTTCACCATCCGGCCTTTGGCGAGGGCGGGGTGGATGTTCACGCCGGTGATGGTAATTGTTGCTTTATCGCCGGAGAAGGTCTCGCCTTCGACCTCGCCCGTGCCGGAGCCATCAAGGGTGTACCCGACGTGGGCGTTGAGTTCGCCGGGGTCGAGGTGCTTGATGCCGCGGCCGATTTCCTCGTCGCAGGTGAAGACAACTTTCACCGGCCCGTGCGGAATCCCGGGGTTCGCCGCGAGGATGCGGGCCACTTCCATGATGACGGCCACGCCCGCTTTGTCGTCTCCGCCGAGGAGCGTGGTGCCGTCCGTGGTGATGATCGTCTGGCCGACGAGTTCGTTGAGTTCGGGGTTCTCGCGGACGCGGATGACCCGGCTTGAGTCGTTCGGCAGCACGATGTCCCCACCGCGGTAGTTGGGGATCACCTGCGGGTTCACGCCTTTGCCGGAGAACTCCGGCGAAGTATCGACGTGCGAATTGAGCGCGACGGTCGGCGTGCCCGGGACGTTGCCGAAGATCGTGGCGTGGACGATCCCAAACTCCGTTTGGCGGGCGTCCGCGTAGCCCATCGCCAGGAGTTCGTCGCGGAGCATCCGGCCGAGTTCGAGTTGCCCGGGCGTACTCGGGTACTGCGTGGCCCGTTCGTCGGACTGCGTATCGATGCGAACGTAGCGGAGGAATCGGTCCAAGAGCGAGTCAGGCATGATCGTTCCCTTGGCGAGACGGGGAGAGCTTGGCGAATGATTTATCCCATACGCCCGCCTTCGGGCACAGCGGATTCAAGGAACAAGTTTCGCAAAGCGGCTTGCGGCTGTGGCAGACCTGCCGGCCGTGGAAGATCAAGCGATGGCTGAACCGCGTCCACTCCGGTTGCGGAACCAGTTTCTGCAAGTCGAATTCGACTTTCACGGGGTCGGTGTGAACCGTCAACCCGAGCCGTCGGCTCAAACGGCCGACGTGCGTATCGACGGTGATTCCCGGAATGCCGAAGCCGTCCCCGAGCACGACGTTCGCGGTCTTGCGGCCGATGCCGGGGAGGGCGATCAGTTCATCGAGCGAGCCCGGGACTTCGCCGCGATACTTTTCGATGATCGTTCGGCAGAAGCCCCGAATGCTCTTTGCTTTGTTGCGGAAAAACCCCGTGCTCTTGATGAACTCCTCGATTTCGGACAGTTCCGCCGATGCGAAATCCTGCGCCGCGCGGAACCTCTCAAACAACGCAGGCGTGACCAGGTTCACCCGCTTATCCGTGCATTGCGCCGAGAGGATCGTCGCGATGGCGAGTTGGAGCGGGGTTTTCCAATCGAGGGCGGTTCGCGTTTCCGGATAGAGGGCGAGCAGTTCGGCGAGTAGCTTGGGAACTCGCTGCGAGAGCGGAATTGGGTGAGCCGGACGGCGGGCGGTTCGCTTTCGGGTCATGCGGCGATTTTAGCGGTGCTTTGTTTTTGGGTAGGTGTCGCGAGCCGAACGGCTCCGCGGGCAGGGGATGTTCGGAAGGCGATTCGCTTGCTCGCTTGCTCCAGTTCGAGCGGCGTGACGCGGCCGCGAGCCAGTGCGATTTCGAGCAGAAGGCGGACCTCGATCTCCTTTGCCGCGGTAACGATAGTATCTCCGCGGAGCGCCCGTTCGACAGCCTGCGTGGCGTGATCCGGCAGTTCTTCGGGAAGTCGATTCAACGAGCGATGTCGCCCCAACCGCATGGCTTCGCGGAATGCGAACCGTTCCTCGGCCAACCCCATTGGCGGTGCGATCCGCGTCCGTTTCCGCGGGCGGCTCGCGATCCGATCTAGCCAGTTCTGCAGTTCGACCTTCGCACGTCGGGCCGAGAACGCATCGTCGATGAGGCCCAATCGCACCGTCTCTTTGGCGGTCCGGATTTGCCCATCGCGGAAGGACTTCGCCGAGCGGCCGAGGCGTGCCAAGCCACCCCAACAGGGCGGAATCTGCGGGGCGTTCGGGAAGCCGATCCACGAATCCGGCCCGGCAACGGCCAATCGATAATCGCACGCCAGGGCCAGTTCCCAACCCGAACCGAGGCAAGGGCCTTCGAGGAATGCCACAGTCACCGGTTCGACCGACGAGAAGTGATTTAGAATTCGTTGACCGATGCGAGCGAACGCGGCGGCTTCCTCATCCGATGCGAGGCACCGTAGTGTTTCACCATCGTAACCGCCGCAGAACCCCGCCGGACGATCGGAGCGAATGACGAGTACTTCTATGTGGGGGTCTCTACAGGCCGTGGTCAAGCACGCCTCGATTTCCGCGAGGCGGGCGAGGTCCAATGCGTTCACCGGCTGACCCGGAAAGTCGAGCCAGAGCGTGGCGATGCCGTGGTCGATCGTCTGGCGAACGTGGTCACGATCCGTGTGCATCCGTGCCTCGCATTGGTGGGCCGGATTATC
>Ga0209591_10007624_pt1 | contig 11872 bp, 8 predicted proteins | sample MAT01_FD_187207 | JGI IMG/M metagenome (GOLD analysis project Ga0209591, IMG submission 187207) | Freshwater microbial communities from Lake Fryxell liftoff mats and glacier meltwater in Antarctica - MAT-01 (SPAdes) (version 2) | ecosystem: Environmental > Aquatic > Freshwater > Ice > Liftoff...
GCAGAGTCAAATTGAATTTGACGAAGGCGGCGAGTGCCAATCACCAGACCGGATAGACCGCGATCGCTAATGAGCAAATTAGAGCCTGCCCCTAAAAGGGTAATCGGCAAGCCTTCCGCCCGCGCCCACTCAAAACTAGCCTGCAATTCTTCATAGGTTCGAGGAGCTACATACCATTCTGCGGGTCCCCCGACTCGGAACGAAGTGAGCGTTGCCAAGGGAATACGAGCTTTGATCAAACAATCCGTTCCAGGCAACCGAATCTGGCAAGCAGACGGTTTTAGCGTGTAGTGAGGGCTGAAAGTTGAGCGCTTCACGCTGGTTAGTTGAGGAGGATCGTAGGAGATAGTCATGACTGATTAAAATGAATGCTCTGCACCAGAAACCTATTGAATTATTGAATAAAACTGTTCAATCTACCCTGATGCCCCAAAAGCTGAATGACCTGTGTAGGCTTAAGCGTGGTTACGCCAATGATGTGATTCCTGCTCTAGTTTTTGGTGAGAAACCATTACTTCTGGAATGATCTGATTTAAGTTTCCGGCTCCCATAAAAAGGGCTAGGTCTCCTGGGCGTAATATTTCGACCAAAAGTTGATGGATGGATGGGAGAGAAGCACGATAGAAAACCTGAGCTTGATGCTGAGCAATTAAAGTTGCTAAAGTTTGGTCATCCAAACCAGCAAGTTTTGGCTCGCCCGCACTGTAAATATCGCTAATCACGACGACATCTGCATTTGAAAAGGATGCCGCAAATTCAGACAAAAATGCCTGCGTTCGGCTGTAGCGATGAGGCTGAAAAATTGCCACAATTCGCTTGAGGGTAGAGCCAGACTCTTGCACCTTAAGCCGTGCTGCCGCTAAGGTTGCCTGAAGTTCGCTGGGATGATGGGCATAGTCGTCCACAAAGAGAATGTCATTATATTCGCCGCGATGCTCAAACCGACGACGAGCGCCTTCAAAGGTAGAAATAGCCTGAGAAATGGTTGAAAAATCAAGCCCTAGTAATCGACCTACGGCAACAGCGGCAAGAGCGTTGCTGAGGTTATGGCGACCCAACAATTTAACATTCAACTGTCCTAAGACAACACCCCGCTCCCAGACTCTAGCCGTGCTTCCATTCCGATGAGAGATGCAGTCAACGGTGTAAGTGGCGTTGGCTTGCGGGTCTAGGCTGTAGGTAATTGAAGGAGTTAGGCGATCGCGCACAATCGGGCAATCATAGCTGCCAATCAAGGTTTTGCAGTTCGCCTTGAAGGTTTGGAATGTTTCAATCACCTCATCCAAGCTGTCATAGTGATCGATATGGTCTAGCTCAATATTGGTAATCACCCCAATTTCTGAAGCGAGTTTAACGAGCGACCCATCTGATTCATCGGCTTCAGCCACCAAGTAGGGTCCCTCACCGACATGAGCATTGCCCTGCCAAGCATTCACTTCACCCCCGATGACAATCGTTGGATCTAAACCCGCTTGCAACAGCATGTAGCCTACTAAGCTGCTCGTGGTGGTTTTGCCATGAGTTCCCGCGATCGCGATTCCTCGGTATTCGCGAATCAGGGCAGCCAAAACATCAGAGCGATGATAAATAGAACATCCCAGGTTACATGCCGCTTGATATTCCAAATTGGCGGATTGAATGGCGGTAGAGCAAATAACTTGGGGCAGCGTATCTGATTTTTGACTGCGATTGGATGAAGCCAGCTTGGTAGAAGCCGGACGCATCACTGCGGGGACTGCAACGCCCACCGACGAGATCGCTGCAACAGCAGGGCTAGATTGAAAAAACTCTAAATTGCTGGGATCTTGACTCCAAAAAACATGAACTCCGTTTTCCTGTAAACGTTGAGTGATGTGGCTGAGGCGCAGATCTGACCCTGATACCGGCAAATTTCGCTTTGCCAACACATATGCTAGGGCTGACATCCCAATTCCACCCACACCAATAAAATGAAAAGGCTTGCCGCTTAAGTCTATAGAAACCGGCATTGTAAGATCCTCACAAACCACACCAATAACACGCGCTATCATATCAGGAATAATCTTTCCGGCATAACCCATCCTGGATACGTTTTTTGTTCAAAAAGATTAATAGCTGATAAATCGTTGTCCTGAAAGTTATATCACCCTCCACAGATTTTCATTCTTTTATCCAAAAACTTTTTCTAGATAAAACCTTCGCCTTCTAATGATTTAGGCTTCTTAACAAAGCAGGGCTTTTCCAGAATTTTTAGCGAAAATGTCTTTTTACTATGCTGCTGAGGCTATCTTTTCAAGTTGTTTTTTTGCAGCACATCTCCATTTTCTGCAAATTGCAGTAGGGTTTGAAAGGTCTTTTTTTTTCAATCCTGAACTGGCTTTTAGTCATGGAAACGTTAGCCAAGTCAAACCCGAAGATAGGAATTTTTGGGGGAACCTTTAACCCAATCCATTGGGGCCATCTTTTAGTCGCTGAAACTGCCCTGGATCAGTTTGATTTGAGTGGTGTTATTTGGGTGCCAACTTTTTATCCATCGCACAAATCGGTTGAACTACTAGAGTATGATCACCGCTTTGAAATGGTGAAACAGGCGATCGCGCCCCACCCAGCATTTTGGGTCTCTGACCTAGAACAACAGCGCCAAGGCACTTCCTATGCTTTAGGTACGCTACTTGACTTAGAAGTTCTATATCCAAAATCTAATTGGCATTGGATTATTGGATTAGATGCTTTCCAATCTTTACCCCAGTGGTACCAGAGTGCTGCCGTAGCCGCTCAATGCACGTGGCTCGTCGCACCCAGAAATGCTCAAAATACTGCTATGGTCTGCCAGCGCGTTGCAAACCACTTTATAGAACAGCAAATCCCTTTCCATTGGCAGTTGCTAAATATGCCACAGGTAGAAATCTCCTCTAGCTTAATTCGAGATTATTGGCACAAAGGGCGATCGCTGCGCTATCTCGTTCCCGATTCAGTGCGCCACTATCTCACCACCAAATTGTCAGTTTCAGCCTAATTTAGCTTTTTTTAGGTGAAGAACCCTTCCTTTCAAAACAAATTCTTTAAGTCTTGAAAGTGGTATAGCTCAACACTTTCGGCGCAAAATACCGAAGCGTATTGTTGCACTGGGATCACCTCACATCTTATGATTTTCTTAATAACTAAGATTTATTTAATGAGGGCAAGACGCAGTGATTAGAGTAGCGATTAACGGCTTCGGGCGTATTGGGCGCAACTTCATGCGCTGCTGGCTGGGCAGAGAGAATAGTTTAATTGACCTCGTAGCAATCAACGATACGTCTGACCCAAGGACAAATGCTCATCTGCTTAGATACGACTCGATGCTTGGCAAAATAGACGACAGCGTCCAAATTGATGCCGATGACAACAGCATTACAGTGAACGGAAAAGTTGTTAAATGCACCTCCGATCGCAACCCTGAAAATCTACCCTGGAAAGAGTGGGATATTGATCTAATCATCGAATCCACAGGAGTTTTCATCAGTAAGGAAGGCGCATCTAAACACCTCAAAGCAGGTGCCCAAAAGGTACTGATCACGGCTCCTGGAAAGGGAGAAGATGGCACCTTTGTAGTTGGCGTGAATCATCTCGACTACGACCATGCCAAGCACAATATCATCAGCAATGCAAGCTGCACCACCAACTGCCTTGCCCCTGTTGCCAAGGTACTCAACGATAACTTTGGCATCATTAAAGGCACGATGACCACCACTCACAGTTACACAGGCGACCAGCGCTTGCTAGATGCTAGCCACCGTGATTTGAGACGGGCGCGAGCCGCCGCCATAAACATTGTCCCGACCTCAACGGGCGCTGCTAAAGCTGTAGCTCTGGTACTGCCTGAACTCGCTGGCAAGCTAAACGGCATTGCCTTGCGGGTGCCCACCCCAAACGTATCGATTGTCGATTTGGTCGTTCAGGTTGGAAAAAACACGATCGCAGAACAGGTGAACGAGGTTCTGAAAAATGCTGCCGAAGGCTCGATGAAAGGCATTATCAAATATTGTGATTTGCCGCTCGTTTCTAGCGACCATGCAGGCACTTCTGAATCTGCCATTATCGACGCAGATTTGACTATCGTTATGGGCGGTGACTTAGTAAAAGTGATCGCCTGGTATGACAACGAGTGGGGCTACAGTCAGCGCGTAGTCGATTTGGCTGAAATCGTCGCTCAAAAGTGGGCTGCTTAACCCCTCTCAAATCTGCTTGAAAGTAAAAGAGGCGGTCGGTCAGACTGCCCCTTTTACTGTGTATGGTTGATTAGGCAGCATGAAACACCGACTTTTAAGAGTAATGAGGACATATCCTCTGTACCGATTCCCTTGATCAGAGGGATACCGCAGGTAGAGCGATCTTGCTCTACCGCGTGTAGAAAATAAATTGGTACGAGGTAATTGCGAGCGCAATTTGATTGAAAGTACAACAGTGCTGATTAAGAAGCACTTTGCAAGGTACCTGTTTAAAACGCATATTGATAATTCATTTTCAATTTCAAAGTTAACAAATCCGTATATTCCTGGATTCAAAAAACTGATTTTGAAGGATTTTTTGCAAATAAAAAAGTTTAAACAAACTTGTCTGTATAAATACTGAAATTTCGCTTATTTTGAATTAGGCAGATTCAAATAAGTCATGGAAATTACTTGTAATCAATAGTTCCTTTCATTTTTTCCAACTTAGAAGAACCTTTGCTTATTCGATTTTTTATAATTGAATCCATTTTTGATCAGACTGATAAAGAATACAGAATTGCTATTTCCTATGTAAGAAAAGGTATCCATACTGGGTAAACAACCTCATCCAAAAGTTTTAACGGAATATCTAGCTATGAACTTCAAACAAATCGTCACTGCTGCAAGCGTTTTCGTAACTGGCTTTGTGTTCTCTAGCTCTCCTGCTCAAGCAGCGTTTACATTTTCTAGCAATGTCTCAGGCACTTATGATTCGGCTGGAAAGCTTGATTCAACTCGCGATATTTTTCTAAATTCCGTCACGTTAGACAATGGCAAAACTATTGATCAATTCGCTTTAGTCAAGTCTGCACAAATTCTGCGTAATGATGTGTGGAACGGTGGAAATAGTGGTGCTGCAAGTTCCGATCGCGGCGACAAGGCATCGGGTTCAGCCAAAGAATTGGCAACGAATGCGAGTGTGGCTGCTAGCTTGGGTAATCGCAACCTGAATAACATTATTGATACCGAAGATCGAGGGTCATTTAAAATGAACCTATTGTTTGAGCAGGCAGTTTCTAGCTTGTTTCTCTGGGAGCGCGGCATGAACAGCGACCTCTCTATTCAAGGGCTGGATAGCAATGGTTCAGTAATTGGAAATCTCCTTCGCCTCGATCGCCGCATGCAGAAAGATGCAAACTACAGCATCAATACCACTGAAATTGGTTCCGCTCAGAAAGTCGGTTCTTGGGGTGTTAACCTGAGTGATTTAGGTTTGACGGGTTCACTCTTTGGTGTTCAAGTCAGTGCGGATGCTTCTCATAATGGAGCAGACTTCAAATTGATGGGTGGCTCTGCTGAAGCGGCTCCCGAACCCTTCACCATTGGTGGTACATTGGTCGGCTTGGCTTTGGGCTACCGCTTGAAGAAAAAACGGCAAGCTAAAGTAGCCGCATAGTTTTGTGGTCAAGCCAAACTGCTAACAAAAATTTGAGTTATGTGAGTCATTGCAGGAGATGCCTTTATTAGGTGTCTCCTGTTTTTTATGTTTTTTAATCGAGCTTTCTTCCAATGGACAGACTCACTTAGTTCTGAATCTCGATAGGCTAACAATAGTTTTATTCACCTGAACGTCACTATAAAGGCGCAGGTAAGTCCACTAATCTAACGTACTGTAGACTTGCCTGAGACACCTCCAAATACTGCCCTCACCCTAGCCCTCTCCCAGAGGAGAGGGAACCGGAAATGCCCGAAATTTCTTCTCCTTGGGGAGAAGGGTTGGGATGAGGGAAAATTAGTTGCACATCAGGTAACCTATTCTGAATTCGCCCTCAGCTCCCTATTCTTCAATTTTTAACTTCTATGCAAATTCAAACTCCTGATTGGGTTAAACACGCCGTTTTCTATCAAATTTTTCCCGATCGCTTCGTTCGTGCTGCTCCTCGCAAGATCTGGCTGCAAGAGTCATCTTGGGAACCCTGGCATGTGCCACCGACAATGCAAGGATATAAAGGGGGCGACTTGTGGGGCGTGATCGAAAAACTTGATTATTTGCAAACCTTAGGGATTACGGCAATCTACTTCACTCCAATTTTTCAATCTGCTAGCAATCATCGGTATCACACTCACGATTATTTTCAGGTAGACCCGATTTTAGGCGGCAACGTTGCGTTTGAAGAGTTACTGAATGAAGCGCATAATCGCAACATCAAGGTAGTGCTAGATGGGGTGTTTAATCATTGCAGTCGGGGATTCTTTTTCTTTAATGACATTTTGGAAAACGGACCCTATTCGCCGTGGGTGGATTGGTTCAAGATTGAAGGGTGGCCGTTGGCTCCTTATGATGGCGATCGCCCTGCAAATTATGCGAGCTGGTGGGATAATCGGGCTTTGCCTGTGTTTAATCACGATAATCCCAACGTGCGCGAGTACCTGATGGAAGTTGCCGAATATTGGCTGAAACTGGGCATTGATGGGTGGCGGTTGGATGTGCCCAATGAAATTACAACTGCGGGATTTTGGCAAGAGTTTCGCGATCGCGTTAAAGCAATTAATCCCGAAGCTTATATTGTGGGAGAAATTTGGGGCGATTCGCGAGAATGGCTGGATGGCACCCAGTTTGATGGCGTGATGAATTATTTATTTACGGCTCCTACGATTGCGTTCGCTGCGGGCGATCGCGTCATCCGAGAGTATGTTGAAGGTCGCTCTTACACGCCTTATCCCGCCTTGGATGCTAAAGGCTACGCTGCCAAAATCCAAAAGTTGCTAGACCTTTATCCCTGGGAAATTCAACAAACTCAACTCAACCTGTTGGCGAGCCACGATACCGCCCGGCTCTTGAGCATCGCCGACGAGGACAGGGATAGCGTTAAACTGGGGACTCTTTTGCTCCTCACCTTTCCCGGTGCGCCTAGCATTTACTATGGCGATGAAGTCGGTTTGGCAGGAGCGATCGACCCCGATTCGCGGCGCGGCTTCCCGGCTGAAGCCGATTGGGATCAGGATCTTTTAAACTTTCATCGCCAGTTGATTGCGCTGCGTCATGCTCACCCCGCGCTACGAGTAGGCGACTACAAAACTCTTTATGCCCAAGGAGAAGTTTACATTTTGGCGCGCAGTTTGCCGACTGAAACCATTGTGGTTGCGGTCAATGCTGGCACCCAATCCGCGATCGCAACCTTGCCTGTCATGCCTCAACCCCTGCAACAGCTTTTTGGAGACAGTACGTTGAATCAGACGGCTGATGGGTTGCAAATTAGTTTACCCGCACGGAGCGGTTGCGTTTTGGGATAGTTCTTACACTGTTCGGAGTTAAGAGAGCTAGAGCACCGCTTCACCGGATTGGACATCAAACCAATGGAGTGTGTTAGGTGAGATGGCAAGGGTAATGGTTTGGTTAATCCAGTTTTCGGTGGGCGGCAGCAGCGATAGCAGGACGATTGGTAACCCCTGATTGCTCATGATCCGAATGCTACCCAGCTTATATACACCCAAATTTTCTACTAAAAAAACTTGTCCCTGAAAAGTGTAGGCATCGGTGGGCTGTGCCAAATGTAAATGTTCAGGGCGAATGCCGATTACGACTTGCGGTTGCGCTTTGGCAGCAGTTGGCAGCGGAATTTTGCAGGTGCCCAGAAGTGCCTGTCCCGCTTGGCAGGGAACTGGAATTAGGTTCATGCGAGGGCTACCAACAAAACTAGCGACAAACTGATTAGCGGGATGGTTGTAAATGCGATCGGGGGTATCGAGTTGCTGCAAATAGCCGTCGTTTAACACCGCAACTTTGGTTGAAAGCGTCATTGCTTCAGTCTGATCGTGGGTGACATACACTACCGGAACGCTTTGGCTGGCAAAAATTTGCTTCAAGTCGGCGCGGACGTTTTCTCTGAGCAAGGCATCTAGGTTGCTCAAGGGTTCATCCAGCAAAAACACATCGGGGTTTCGCACCAATGCCCGACCAACCGCCACCCGCTGTCGTTGTCCACCAGACAGTTGCCCCGGCTTGCGCTGCATCAGGTCTTCCAGTCCTAAAATGCGCGACACGGTTTGAATCCGGCGATCGCTTTCGTCCTTGGGCACTTTCTTTAGCTTCAGCCCCGCGCTTAGGTTTTGATACACCGTCATATGTGGATACAGCGCATAGCTTTGAAACACCATGGCAATATTGCGATCGCCCGGTTTCAGTTGCGTCACATCGCGATCGTCAATTAGCACTTGTCCTCGCGTTGGCTCCTCTAACCCCGCAATCATCCGCAAAATAGTCGATTTGCCGCAGCCCGATGGACCCAACAGGCTCAAAAACTCCCCATCCTCTACCGTCAGGCTGATGTCCTTTACCGGAATCGATTTGGGACTAAAAGTTTTATTCAGGTGAATTAATTGCAGTTTAGGCATGGGAGGAAAATAGTTTTGAGTTTTGAGTTCTTAATTTTGAATTAAAGAAAAAGTTGGGAATAATTTTGACGTTAAGAAGCTGACCCAGAAGTCATAATCCCTTGGGTTTGAGTTTAGGTCGAAAGCAAAACTCAAAACTCAAAACTCATAATTCATAACTACCCCTTAACCGCGCCTGCGGTTAAACCCTGCACAATCTGCCGTTGAAAGAACAACACCAGAATGACCAGCGGAATCGTGCCGACAACTGTAGCAGCGGCGATCGGACCATAGGGAATCTCAAACACCGAGGCACCGCCCAGTTGAGCCGAAGCAACCGGAACCGTTTTCATCGTTTCTTCAGTGATGAAGGTGAGGGCAAAGATAAACTCATTCCAAGCGGCGATGAAGGTGAGGATACCTGTCGTGACGAGTGCCGGCAGAGTCAGGGGCGCGAGGATTTGGATCAGCAGTTGCCAGGTGCCATAGCCATCGATTTTGGCAGCATCTTCCAGTTCTTTGGGCAGTTGGACAAAAAAGCTTCGCATCACCAGAATCGTCAACGGCAAGTTCATAGCAGTATAGGGAATAATCAGCGCTAAGTAGTTGTTACCCAAATGGAAAAACTGGACAATTTCGAGCAAGCCTTGCAGCAGCAAAATGCTTGGAAATAGGGTGACGAGCAGAATCGCAAGCTGAATTAGGTTTCCACCCAGAGGACGCAACCGGGCGATCGCATAGGCGGCGGGAGTCCCAACTGCCAAACAAACGATCGTAGAAACCAGCGACACGAAAGTACTATTCAGCAGATACCGCAGAAAGGGTTTGCGGGTGAATAGCTCAATGTAGTGGCTCAGCGTCAGGCGAGTGGGGAAGTAGATAGTTGGAATCGCGGCAATATCCTCGTTCACTTTGAAGGAGGTTAATACCTGCCAAAGAATCGGCGCAAGGCAGACGAGGCAGAGCGCAAAGACTGCTAGCCAAAAGAGAATCCGGTTGAGGGTGATTGGGTGGGTGGGTAACATAAAAAGCGGAGGGAGAATTAAATAGATCTATGGTAGAAGATTAAATGTACAGATTCTTTCGCAGTTTTAGCTTTAGGGTTAAGCTAGCTCAACAGGAAACTTCGTCAGCAACCACCTTTATGGAAAAGCAAGTTACCATATTCTCCTTCTTCTCAGGTGCAGGCTTTTTAGATTTAGGCTTTGAAATGGCTGGCTGTAGAGTTGCTTACGTGAACGAAGTTTTTGAGCCATTTATGGATGCGTATCAATATGCTAGGCAATGCCTCAAATTACCTGAACCTGAGTATGGCTATTATTTAGGCAGTGCCATTGATTTTGTTGAAGGACATCAGAAATTGGCTCTCACCAAGCTAGTACGCACAGCCCGTAACAATGCAAACGTGCTTGGCTTTATAGGGGGTTCGCCTTGTCCAGACTTTTCAGTAGGTGGAAAAAACAAAGGACGAGAAGGAGATCATGGTAAACTATCGTCCACCTATATTGATATAGTTTGTCAGCAAAAACCAGACTTTTTCTTATTTGAAAATGTTCAAGGTTTATGGAAAACACAAAAGCATCGTTCTTTTTATGAAGAGAACAAACAAAAGCTGCATGAGGCAGGATATATAACAACTGAACGACTAATTAATGCGATCGAGTATGGTGTGCCGCAAGATAGAAATAGAATTATTTTAATTGGCTTTCGCAAAGAAATTCTTCTCAAAATGGGAATAGCTTTAGATGGAGTAGATTTACCTCCTGGCGTATTTCCTTGGGAAAAATACATTATTTATCCTAGAGCCAAAGTTTTTTCTTGCCCTTGGAACAATAAAAATCTATTTCAAGAAAATTCTATTCTGGAATGTCCTGAAGATATCTATGAAGAATTAACAGTTGAACATTGGTTTAAGAAAAATAATGTAAGCAATCATCCTAATGCCAAGCATCACTTTAAACCACGGCAAGGAATGCCACGGTTTGAGTCAGTTGAAGAAGGAGATGATTCAAAAAAATCCTTTAAGCGACTTCACAGATGGCGTTATTCTCCAACAGTTTGCTATGGAAATAATGAAGTTCATCTGCATCCTTATCAGAAGCGGAGAATTTCGGTTGCAGAAGCATTAGCTTTGCAATCTTTACCCAAAGAATTTTATTTTCCTAATCACCTATCATTAACAAATATGTTCAAAGCAATTGGAAATGGTGTTCCATTTCTTGCTGCAAAAGCACTTGGTCTAAGCATTTTTGATTTCTTGAGGATTTCAGAATGAAGTTGACTGCATCCAATATTGTCAGTGCCATTGGTCAATTGCCAAGAGACAGAACTTACCAATATATAAATCCAAGAACAAGAAATCAAATTGAAATAGTTCATGTTACTTATCCTGAAGGACCAATCCTTATTAAGCGTTATAACTCTGCCAAAGGAGAAATATCATCTGGTGCTAAAGAGGAATCTATTTCTCCTCAGATGATTTGGCGTATAGCAAACGCTTTTTTGCCAAATCAGCCTATCAGCTTTGATCGTGTTCTCGGTGCAAGCTATAACACTAGATCAGTTTTAGAAACACTTCTTGCACATACTCCACAGTTCTATTATTGTTATCCAGGAAGAATTGAGATTATTAATTCTTCTAGCCAAATTAGAGGAGGACATAAACATATAATATGGTCTCCCGAATGTCCGCATGAACTTGGAGTTATCGGTCAAACGAACACTGAGATTGTAATTTCCGAAGTTCCTAACATTGAAATTGTTTATGATGCGCTCACTGTGCCCGATGATTTATTAGCTGGAGAGCTAGATATAGATATCCAACGTCGCCATGCACAAATGCAAATTGCGCTTCTTGCTATAGGTCAACAGTTTGGATATAGAACCTGGATTGCTCAAAATGATAAGGGAATTATTTACAAGAATAGAAGACTTGGTGAAATGGATGGCGTGATACCTTCATTACAATTATCAGGAACAGTGATTTCTGCATTTACTGATGCATCAAGAGCAGCTTTGTTAATTGACTGCATTTGGTTTAAAAATGCAAGGTTGATGCCTGCCGTAATTGAAATTGAACACAGTACAGGTGTCACAAGCGGTTTGACTCGAATGAAAGGATTGCAAGATTTATTACCACCGTTTCCAACCCGATATGTTGTTGTTGCGCCTGATGAGGATCGAGATAAGGTTGTCAGAGAGGCAAACAGACCTCAGTTTCGTTCGTTAAATACAAGATTCTTTCCGTATTCATCAGTTGAAGAATTGTATGCCCTTTGTCAACGCCGTAAAATTCGTGGTGTTACTGAGGAATTCCTTGATTGCTA
>Ga0209591_10007628_pt1 | contig 11863 bp, 12 predicted proteins | sample MAT01_FD_187207 | JGI IMG/M metagenome (GOLD analysis project Ga0209591, IMG submission 187207) | Freshwater microbial communities from Lake Fryxell liftoff mats and glacier meltwater in Antarctica - MAT-01 (SPAdes) (version 2) | ecosystem: Environmental > Aquatic > Freshwater > Ice > Liftoff...
AACCGCGTGTACAACCAGTACGGTCAAGATATCTCTGTGACCGACAGTTTATGGATTATTGCATTTGGGGTCAACGGTGCAGTCGGTTTAGCTAGTTTATTTTCTTCATTGTTGCTTCCTGTTGTCGTCTTTTGCGTGTCCAAGTATCCCGCCCGAACCTGGGCTAATCCCAAAGTAGCGCCCGCTGCGGTCTTGGCAGTGTCCTTAACTATGTACGTGTTTGACTGTGTTTTGAACGCTATGACTAACCCGATTTTTGCGCTCATTGCTGGAGGACTATCGGGTCTGGTCTTAAAAGCTCCAGAAAGTCTTAAGACCAAGAAAGCCAGTTCGCCACCAAGAAGACAGTCGCTGGTTCACCAAAAATCAGGATGATTTTCACACATCGCGCTCAAAGCTTCAAAATATCTTGCATTCTCTAGATACAAAAATTCAAAAATCTACCACCTTTGTATTAAATCTAGTTCGGGAGTTGCGATCTATTTCTCAGTTGCTCAAAATTAGTGTAAAAAAATATTGATTACATTAATTAGCAAGGGTTCAAATATTAGCACGGGATTGTGTTTTTATTAAAACTGTGTTGCGAGTTGTAAACCCAACTGGGTTTATATACTTTTTTCTAAAACGAGCAGATTCTTTACACAATCTTTAAAAATCCTGACTCGACAGGTAGGGTGTAAGGAGATATACTGAAGAAAGTATATTCACTCCCACGCCCAAGTAGTGAAAACACTCTTGGTATAGTGTGGGTTATTGTTTTACTTGTAGTTGAATATCAAGGCTGGATGGGAATAACAAAAATGAAAACAGTTAATTTATTGAACATAGTGATAGATAACTTTACGATTTTAGAGTTATTTGAAAAACTAGACGATGAAGGCGGTGTCGTATTTACACCCAATGTAGACCACTTAATTAAGTTGCAATATGACCGCGATTTCTATGAAGCTTACAATACATCTAGTTATAGAGTCTGCGACAGTCAAATCTTGATGTATGCCTCAAAGTTTTTGGGTACTCCTATCAAGGAAAAAATTTCTGGTTCGGACTTGTTTCCGGCATTTTATATGTATCACAAAGATCACGAGGAGATTAAAATATTTTTGCTAGGAGCGGCGGTCGGTATTGCTAAGAAAGCCCAGGAAAAAATCAATCAAAAAATTGGTAGAGAAATAGTGGTTGAAGCACTTTCTCCTTCTTTTGGCTTTGAAAAAAATGAGGAAGAGTGTGAAGCAATAATTGACGTAATCAATAAATCAGGAGCTACGGTTCTGGCCATAGGAGTGGGAGCGCCTAAGCAAGAGAAGTGGTTGATTAAATACCAGAGCAAATTTACACATATCAAAATTTTCTTAGCGGTAGGCGCAACCCTTGATTTTGAAGCTGGTTGCAAAGCAAGATCGCCCAAATGGATGAGCGAAGTCGGCATAGAATGGGGCTACCGACTGTTAAGCGAACCGAGAAGGTTGTGGAAAAGATATTTGATAGAAGGTCTGCCATTTTTTAGATTAATAGTAGAACAAAAATTAGGGTTTTATAAAATGCCTTTCGTTGACAGTTAAACCACTAAGCTAGAATGGAAAGGCGGTTCCAAAACACGGGATCTACAAATCAATAACGTCAATGAATCCGAGTATGATATCGGGCGTTTAAATTCAGCCCCAGACGGATGGAAGCTGCGGAAAGTGCGATCGCCCTTTCTGCCAAAAATATTCATTTTTGGTTTAAAATCCAGGTAAAATCGAAAGGAAACCTTTCTTGCAAATCCCTAACTAGGGATTTAAATCATGAATTTGCCTTCTTTCTTGTGGTTGTGGAAAATAGCAGCTTGGTCAATGGGCGTTTCCCTGTTAGCTTACCTGTTGCTGGCGGTTACTGGAACCTGGATGTTTGCCGCCCGCAGTACGAAACAGCCGCGCCCAAAATGGCTGCGTCCCTTTCATTTGGCGACTGGTACGGGGATGGCGACTTTGGTAATTTTACTGCTGGGAATTGGCGTAGTCGGTACGCTGGGATACTACGGCAATTTGGGTCACTCGGCTCATTTACCAGCGGGGTTAGCTGTTGTGGCTTTGGTGTTGGTTTCGGTGGGTAGCGGGCTGCAAATTGGCCCTAAACATCCTTGGGCGCGTCCCCTTCATATTGGCGCTAATTTGGCTTTGTTTGGGGGATTTGTGACTGTGTTGCTCACAGGATGGACTATTGTACAAAAGTATTTACCAAAAGTTTAACGTTTGTAGTCAGGACTTCAGTCCTCAAAGTTTTAAGAGGACTAAAGTCCTTACTACAAACCTGTTTCTTTAGCTGTGAAATCTAAGATATGTTGAGCGGTAATTTGCGGTTTTTCTAAGTGGGGAACGTGCCCGCAGTCGGGTATCCAAATTAGTTGAGAATTTGCGATCGCACTTTTAAACTTTTCTGCATCCGCAATCCCTAAAATTCTATCTTGTTTTCCCCACAAAATCAAGGTCTGCTGCTTAATTTGGGAAAGTTTTCCCCCAAAACCGCCGTAACCGCCGCTTTTGGTAAACGCAATTAAAGCTTGATTCCAGTTGGGCATTTCCAAGTGCAAAGCAGCGCAAGTTTGTGCATCTACAGAAGCTAAGGTTTCGTCGAAATAAGCATTGACGCTAATTTTTTGACGAATTTTAGGGTTTCGCAAAAAGGAAGTTGCTAGAGTTCCTAAAGGAGGAATTAAAAATTTACCCTTATTAGAAGTGATCGCAAAACCTGCACTGTCTATTAATACTAATTGTTTGACTGCTTCGGGATGATTTAGGGTAAAGTCGATTGCTGCTGCACCTCCCATCGACGCACCAACTAAGATTACTGGTTGCGAAATTAGCGTTTTCCAGAAATAGTATAGGTGACTTCCAATCGCCTTTTGACTGAATGGCAAACCTGCCACTCTTTCTGTAAAGCCAAAACCCAACAAGTCAATTGCCCAAGTCTCATTTTTTTCGGCCAGCAGCGGTAACAGACGGCGATATTCAAACACGGAACTGTCGAAGCCGTGAATTAGCAAAATAGGTGTGTTTCCGCTGCCTTGATGCACGTATGTTGTGGCAATTGGTTCGGAAGTTAGACTCGTTGTAATTGCCTTTTGTTGGATGCTTTGGGCTAAGGCGATTGAGGTGGATTCTGTGAGTTGTGCGATCGACTTTGGGAGAAAACTTGCTGGCATAATGCTTGATAAATTGTGAATTCGTAGCGGCGGTGCTCCCGCGATCGCCCTAAGACTTAAGTATATATGCTCGATCGCCCTTGTTTAAGTATTTAGGTCGATCGCTACTTAGTATCGCTTTGCCCAGGATAAGGCTGAGTTTGTTAACCAAATGCTAAAATATTTGAGAATAGTTGCTAATAATTCTTTTTTAGTTTACTATGCTTAAGGGCAGTAAGTCTTGCTTGCTCGTTATTTAAGCGCAAATCAGCATCTAGCGCCAGAGAGATTAAAACTAGGAACAGGCCCAAAACTCGTCTAATGTCTGGGCGTGGGGAATAGCTGTCTCTGAAATATTCAAGGCTAAAGAGTTCGCTAGAACGGGGAATTTAGCCCTATCTGCGATTGTAGATCGATCGTATTGAGAATTAATCTCAAGTCGATCGCACCAGCAGGCCAAATAACTTGTTACTAAAGTCGATCGACTTCCAAAACAGATGAACCAACCATACAGCCAACAAAACCAAGAGTCAAACCCCGCACAGTTCAAGGGTTTTTCCTTTTACGGCGAGACACCAGAAGTCTCTCAAACCGAAGACAGCAGCACAGAAGTTCAACCAGACTCAGCTCAGAGTAAATCATTTCCGCTAGCAATGGCAAGCATCGGCGAAAAACTGCGGATAGTTAAACTCAAGGGTTCAGAAGGCACTGTGCGCCGCCTTATCGGCATGGGATTTGTCTCCGGCATCGAAGTTCAAATCATCAGCAATTCAGGCGGTTCTGTGATTGTGGCAATGGGCGAAAACCGCATCGGTTTGGGGGCTGGTATGGCACAGAAAATTATGTGTACAAATTAAGGGAATTGCCATAAATCTACAGCAATCTTATTTCATTTGTGAACAAGATTTTTTTTATTAACCGCAGAGGGCGCAGAGGGCACAGAGGAAGAGAAAAGAGAGATATTCACAAATGCTGAGAGGGTTGCTAAATTCAAGACTTTGATTAAATTTGTACAAATTTAGACTGAATCAAAACAACAAATGAACGAGAAGAAACAACTGGGAGATTTAGCTGTTGGCAGCACCGGTAAAGTTATTGGCTATGAGAAAACAGCCCGTGGCTATAAAGGCAAATTGTTAGCAATGGGATTGACACCGGGAACTGAATTTACTGTCACTCGCCACGCACCTCTGGGAGATCCCGTAGAAATCCTAGTCCGGGGTTTTAAACTCAGTTTACGCAAAGATGAAGCAAAAACTCTATTTGTAGAGGAGGTGAAATAATGGCTAAGCAAATTATTGGATTGGTGGGTAATCCCAACTGTGGTAAAACTACTTTATTTAATGCTTTGACAGGTGCTAACCAGCGAGTGGGAAACTGGCCTGGTGTAACTGTCGAACGGAAAGAGGGAAAATATACTCATGATGGTTTACCAATTACGATTGTTGACTTGCCGGGAGTTTATTCTCTTGATGCTGAAGACGGAGATACCGGACTCGATGAATTGGTAGCGCGAGATTATTTGCTATCTGGCGAAGCTGATGTAATTATTAATATTGTTGACGCTTCCAATATAGAGCGAAATTTGTATCTTAGCACCCAAATCTTAGAGATGCGCGTGCCGATGATAGTAGCGCTAAATATGATGGATGTTGCCAAAGAAAGGGATATCAAAATTGATGTGAGTAAACTCGCAGAACGCCTCGGCTGTATGGTAGTGCCGATGAGTGCTGCGTCAAATGACGGATTGCCACTGCTGCGGGATGCTGTGAATAAGGCGCTACAAAAGCCGATCGTACCATCTGCTTATGTCGCTTATCCGGCCGTAATCGAAGATGCGATCGCCCAACTAATCCCCCATATCGAAAAACACAGCCCAAACCGCGCAGTTGATGCCCGCTGGACAGCCCTGAAACTCCTAGAATACCAGGATGAAGTCGCCCCGGAACTCGCAAACACAGAATTAGAACAAATAGTCGTTCCGCACCGCCGCAGAGTCCACGAAACCCTCGATGACGACTTGGATATTATCATCGCCGATAGTCGGTACACCTACATCCGCAGCCTCACCCAAGGCGTGGCCGAATCTTCGAGGGAAATCAAAACCAACATTTCCGACAAAATCGACCAAGTTGTGCTCAACCGCTGGTTAGGCATTCCCGTATTCTTGGGGGTAATGTACTTAATGTTCACCATTTCGATTAACGTTGGCGCAGTGTTTATTGACTTTTTTAACGGCGTAACTGGGACGATTTTTGTTGACGGTTTCAACGAAGTGCTCAAAACAATTAATGCACCGGGATGGTCAATTGGACTGCTAGCACAGGGTGTAGGTGTCGGTATTCAAACCACATTTAGCTTTATTCCCCAAATTGGGATGATGTTTTTGTGTTTGTCAGCGTTGGAAGACTCCGGCTACATGGCGCGGGCCGCCTTCGTAATGGACAGATTAATGCGATTTGTCGGACTTCCCGGTAAATCCTTTGTACCGATGATGATCGGTTTTGGGTGCAATATCCCCGGAATTATGGCGACGCGGACATTGGAAAATAAGCGCGATCGCACAATGACGATTATGATGAATCCATTCATGTCTTGTAGTGCCAGATTAGCAGTTTACGCCCTATTTTGTGGCGCATTCTTCCAAGTCGGCGGTCAAAACATGGTGTTAGGACTTTATCTGTTAGGAATTTTAGCCGCAGTGCTCACCGGGCTAATCTTAAAAAACACTATTCTGCAAGGAGAAGCCGCACCCTTTGTCATGGAATTACCGCCCTACCATATTCCTAAACTTAAAGGTGTGTTGCTGCGGACTTGGGATAGATTGCAAGCTTTTATCAAAAAGGCCGGAATCGCGATCGTACTTATGGTGATTGTCCTCGGATTCTTAAACTCCGTCGGCACCGACGGTTCCTTTGGTAAACAAGACAGCAAAGATTCAATTCTGAGTGCCGTGGCCCGCACCGTAACACCCGTATTTACACCAATGGGAATTACCCAAGAAAACTGGCCCGCCACTGTTGGCTTGCTGACAGGAGTTTTTGCCAAAGAAGTGATGGTGGGCACATTAAACTCCCTATACACGCAAGTAGCAGCCGAAGAACAAGCAGTCGCCGAACCCGACAAATCAGAAGAACCGTTCAGTTTTTGGGGAGGCATGAGCAAAGCATTTCTCAGTATTCCAGAGAATCTCGCAAAACTTCCCGGTCAACTTTTTGACCCCCTCGGTTTAAGTTCCGCCAATATTACAGACCAAAAACAAGCAGAAGAAGATCAAGGAATTTCTAACAGCACCTACGGACAAATGTCGCAACGATTTAGTTCCAATCACGCAGCCTTTGCCTATTTGCTGTTCGTTTTACTGTACTTTCCTTGTGTTTCAGCAACGGCGGCATTGTACCGCGAAACTAATTTAGGTTGGACAATATTCGCCTGTGCTTGGACTACTGGTTTAGCTTATTGGGCGGCGGTGCTCTATTATCAGGTTGCGACATACGCAGAGCATCCAGAAGCTTCAATTATTTGGGTAGTGAGACTGGCAATAGCTATGGCCCTGACACTTGCGGGATTTAAAATGGCTGGTGCAATACGGCCCAATCGGCGCGAAGTGATGAATTAAATTTGTCCGCGTTCATCTGCGTTCATCTGCGGCAGGACTTCAGCATCAAGACCAAAGAAACCGGGTTTTTTACTTAATCTGTGGACTACAGCGAAGGATTTTCGTAAAAAAACCCGGTTTCTGACCTCGCTTGCGTCAGTCCTATTAACAAAGAAAGGAAAAAACCATGATTTTAAGCGACATCCAACAGTTTATTTCCGAAAATAAAAGAGCTTCTATCGCCGACTTGAAACTCCATTTCCGCATGGACGGCGATGCTTTGCGCGGAATGCTGAACCGCCTCATCCGCAAAGGCCGCATCAGTAAAATGGCAGAGGCGAAAAAGTGCGGCGGATGTCACAGTTGCGCTGACGATGCTACGGAGATTTATGTCTGGGTAAATGCCGATAAATCCTCACCTGTAGAGGAACCAGTTTCTGCAAATTGCCATTAATTTAATTAGGAATTTCAGGAAGAGCGATGAGAATTATGCTAGAGTCATTGCCATCAGTCGCAAACATTTCTCTTCCTTTTCATCTTTCTTTTCCGCTCTTATACCATTTTTCTAAAGATGTGCTGATGAAGTCTTAGCCCCCCCGCGAGTTCGGGGGGGTTGGGGGGGTAATATCTAGCGCTACTTTATGAAATTGGTATTACTCTGCGCCCTCTGCGCCCTCTGCGGTTAATAAAAAAAAATCTTGTTCATAGCTCAAATACAATTGCTATGAAATCATTAATTCCTCTCGACTGCGGCAGCAACCAAATCCTTGTTTAATGCGTGTTTTATCGGTAAATAAATAGCAAATTCAGCACCCTGACCTATTTCCGAATTCACTTCTATTCTACCCTGATGCTTCTCAATAATTTGGTAAGAAATCGACAACCCTAAACCAGTCCCTTTCCCTACAGGTTTCGTCGTAAAAAATGGATCAAATAGTTTGGCAGTTTAGCTTGCATTGTCAGTTGGCTCGATCGACTTTTGAAGTCTCGCACGGCCAAAGCTGCTTGGTTTTCAACTTGATTCTGTACTCCTGCTTCGAGGCTGTTGCCAAATCCGATTTTTACTGTGTGCATCACGAATAGCAATAAGCTAACCGATACACCTAAAAACGGTACAATAATTTTGAAGCTCAGCGGTGCTTGGGAGTAGGGCTGTGGCTTCGGTGGGCTGTTTTTGCGATCGCCCACCGGTTCAATATTTTTCATCATTATTGCAAATAAGACTCATTAACTTATTTTAATAGATTCCCTGATAATTGTCATCGTTGGGATGCGACACTTAAAATTTAAAATCTAAAACCCGTTGGCGACTGTGTAGAGATAGCCAAAAATTCAGTATTTCTTCCCCGACTTCTTCTGGATGGAAGTGATGGAAGAAATGCCGCCCGTCTGGACATTCCCAAAGCCGATCGCCTTTTTTAAGAAATTTAGACCAGCGTCGCATCACAATAGGAGATACCACAAAATCAGTTTTGCTACCGCATATCAACAAAGGTACTTCTACACCTTCATCGCGGGAATTCATCATCTTAAATAAGGAGTGTGGACAAGGAGAACAGGCCAAGTCATCCTCAAAATATGGTATAAATTTTTGATTGATACTTTGATTTTGGAATCCCAGCATATCGCCAACCATTTGAGTCAAAACTTGTTTGCCACTCCAGGGAAAAGCTGAAAGATGCGTATAGTAATGTGCTTGCCAATTAACCGCAGATGGCAAACCCACACCTAAAAGTCCCAAGGAACTAACTTTGTGAGGATAGCGGCGCGCATACATTAAACCAACTAATCCGCTGGTACTGTGGCCTAGGAGGTGAATTGGGCGATCGCGAAATTTCAAATAGTGATGCAGTAACTCAACAGCCATATCCAAAGAGCAAGCTTCGTCTTCAGTTTGTTGGTATTCCCATACTTGCACCGGTACAGAATCATTTAAGTAGGAAAGCAGGGATCGATCGAAGCATTGCAAACTCGGACTTACACTTAACCAAAGCACATCATCTGAACTAAATTTCATCTACTTTAAGTTGGAGATAGAGTTATTTATAACTTAAGCATAACGTTTAAATGTAGGGTGCGCAATGCGCACCTTACCGCTACAACTAGCACTCTACAAACTAAATTCTTTCTTGAGTTGAGATACCCAAGATTTGATCCGGGCTTCCGTCAGATCCGATTGATTGTCTTCATCAATAGCAAGACCCAAAAACTTGCCATTAACTACAGCTTTAGATTCATTAAAATCATAGCCATCTACCGGCCACTGACCGACAGTTTCGCCGCCCTGTTCTGAGATTTTCTCAGCCAAAATTCCCATCGCATCCATAAAATTATCCGGGTAGCCTTCTTGGTCGCCAGTTCCCAAATAAGCTACTTTTTTGCCACTAAAATCAATATCATCAAGTTCGGGGAAAAAACCTTCCCAGTCGCTTTGCAGTTCGCCGATATTCCAAGTCGGACAAGCGATAATCAGACATTCGTACTCGGCAAAATCATCATTGTCAATGCTACCGATTTCGTGAAGAGTCACGATATTGCCGCCAAATTCATCTCGAATCATGTCAGCGATAGACTCAGTTTTGCCAGTTGTAGTTCCGTAGAAAAGACCAATTGCTTTTGACATTTTTACTCCGAGTGTGAAATTTGATAGTGTTTGATATTTCTTTGTTTTGAGTCAGGATTTGGCATTTCTTGCCTGCAATTGAGACAAAAATAGTAGACGCGATTGTGGCGAACCTGAGAAATAAGAGAGTCAAGGCAGCAAGGACACTGTTTTTTCATTTGGTTAAATTTAAAAATTTATTAACCAAGCTGATTCGCTCAGATCGGGGTCTGGTTCGCAGTCAATTAGTAACAAGTTCAGCATTGTTTGTACTTTGAGAGTGCGCGGGATGCCGGCGGGTACAAACACAAATACTCCCGGTGTTAAAGTGACTGTGCGATCGCCCACCGTGAGAGTTCCCACTCCTTCTAAGACGGCTATGCTGACATCTGTGGAGTGATCCAGGTCGGGTATTTGGGAATTTCTACCCAAACTGATCAGTTTTTGGCTGGTGGGTTGTCCGTTGCCGATTCGCGAGGCTGACGCGGAAACTATTGCTGCTGTCACGGTGATTGACCTCCAGGTACTGTTAACTTCTGGTAGTTATTGCAATTAATATTCAATAAGCTACCATACAATTCAGATAAATTGTCAAGACTTAAATATTAAAATTTGTTACAGAAAGGTGGCTTTACTGGAGGTCTTGGGGAAATTACAGCCTTAAATTCAGACGTAGCGGTAGTTTTGGGCGATCGGGCCCGAATGTGAGGTGGTTTAATTTTCAAAATACTTGCTAAATATTTGCATTTATCTGTTAAAATTTTGGGCAGGTTGGAGGCGGATTTGTCGATCGACCAAATCCGCCCCCAACCTGCCACTAATGACAACCGACTAATTCTTCGCCCCTACGCCAACATACATAATCGAGGTATCCTGATTAATTTGGATTTTAAACAATCCAGACTTTTTGTAATCAATATAGTTAGCGATATTAGAGAGTAGCACTTGAGAAACTTGTTGGAAACTTGCCAGCGAAGGAAATAGCTGCTTTCCACTTGTAAAATTTCCCCAAAAACCGTGCATCTCGGATAAAATGGCTCCCATTTCTCCAAACATATCAAAACCTTTAATTTCAATCTTGCCAAAACCCGTATCCTGCATTACCACAGAAAGTTCCTCCGGGGTAATAAACTTTTCCCAATCGTGAACGCCTCGCTTAATTTCCTGCAAGATATTTTCCATCAGTTCAATCATCACAATTTGCGAGGAAAAAGTTCGGTTGATTGTATCAAAAAAGAACAGTCCGCCCGGCTTGAGAATTCTGTGAACTTCTGACACAACTTGTTTGTAATCGGCAACGTGTTCTAAAACATCTACGCAGATTACAACATCGAAGGTATTGTCAGCGTAGGGCATATTTTCGGCAAAGCCTTGACGGTAGTCAATTTCAAAACCGCTGGTAACTGCGTGATTCTGGGCTGCTACAATACATTTGTGCGATCGATCTATTCCAGAAACCACCGCGCCTCTCTCGGCCATAAACTCGCAGGAAAAACCGCCGCCGCACCCGACATCTAAGGTTTTCAGCCCTCGCCAATTCGTGGCGTGTCTGTCGAAAAACTCAAATCTAGGTTTATTTAGATGGTAGAGAGCATAGATTTTAGCATTTTCGTCCCACCAATTATCAGCATTTTAGTCGTAAAATTCTAAATCGTTTTTTACTTCTATTTTCGTTGGCACGATTTTTTTAGTCCTGATTAGTGGAATATACAGATGCAGACGGCGGTTGAAACCGCGTCTACAAAAAGGAAGTCTGCCGACGCAGACTGAAGAAGATCACGTAATTTTAACCAGCCACTCTTCAACCCGTACCAGGCAGGTTTTGTGTGTAGAGACGCGGTTTCAACCGCCCGGTATTCTTGATTTTATAGGACTAACGCCAACAAACCAGATTTCTGTAAAAAATCAGAGGTTCCGTGACGAGTTCGTAGGCATAAACAAGGTTTCCGAATCTGCGTGCGTAAGTTCTATTTTCTCTCTTCTTGTGAATCGCCCCAGTTTTTTATTATAATAGTTTTGGCATGAATTTCAACCAGATGGATCGCGTTTCTATTATCATCCCCGCCCTCAACGAAGCGACTTGTCTGGAACGCACTTTGCGCCAACTCAGCATTCTCAATCCTCCGGCTTGGGAGGTGTTAGTGGTAGATGGCGGCAGTCAAGACGATACAGTGGCGATCGCACTTTCCGCCGCCACCCGTGTTATTTTTAGCAGTATAGCCGGACGTTCAGTGCAAATGAACCTTGGTGCCCAAGTCGCCACCGGCGAAATTCTGTGCTTCCTCCACGCTGATACTTTGGTTCCCGACGACATGGTAGCAGTCATCCAAAAAACATTGTCCGATGCCGAAATTGTCGGCGGCGGATTTATTTCCCTGATGGCTAGTTCGCAGCACACAAGATGGGGTTTTTCGCTGCACAATTACCTAAAAACTTATTACGCGCCGCTGCTATTTCGCCCTCATTTGTTTTTTAAGGGATTGCGCTTGTTGTTTGGCGA
>Ga0209591_10007630_pt1 | contig 11861 bp, 11 predicted proteins | sample MAT01_FD_187207 | JGI IMG/M metagenome (GOLD analysis project Ga0209591, IMG submission 187207) | Freshwater microbial communities from Lake Fryxell liftoff mats and glacier meltwater in Antarctica - MAT-01 (SPAdes) (version 2) | ecosystem: Environmental > Aquatic > Freshwater > Ice > Liftoff...
CAACCTGGCGATGGCGCAGAACGCCCATTAGTACCTTTCACCCTATGGGGAGCCTGCCATTTTGTACGCTGGACGATCTAGGCCGCCACAAACTGATGGCTGGTTGGGTGAGATCCCATACCGGCGACCTGCAGCGTTATGCGCGTAGCCGGGTGAAGGACAGCGATGTGGCGGACGACCTCGTGCAGGTGACCTTCGTTTCGGCATGGCAAACGTTGGATAAGTTCGCCGAACAGAGCTCCGCGCGTACCTGGCTCTTCGCCATCCTGAAACACAAGCTGGCCGACCATTACCGCAAAGTGTACCGGGAAGGGAAGCACGTGTCAGGTTTCGATGTGATCAGCGACGACCCAGCATCGAACGAATTCAACCCCAACGGACATTGGCACCGCGACCACGCCCCCACCGACCTGTCCGACGCGTTCCGCGACGAGGGGAGCGAGCGCTTGGACCGTGCCTTAAGGCATTGCCTGGATCTGTTGCCGGACGATCTGCGCGGTGCAGTGGAGATGAAATACCTGCTGGAAAAGGACGGCGAAGCGATCCAAAAAGCACTCGGCATCAGTGCCACCAACTACTGGCAGCAGCTGCACCGGGCGAAGTTGAAATTGCGCGGATGCATTGAAAGCCGTGTAACCAGAACCACCTGACGCCATGGCACAGAACCACTCCTTTAAGGTCTCGTGCGGCGCGGCCACGGCGATGATGGAGCAGCGCGAATTTCGTGCACTCTCCGCAGGAGAACGGGTGGGCCTTTGGTTCCACATGCGGATCTGCAACGCGTGCAAAGCCTATGAAAAGCAAAGCCAGGCCATTGACCGGCTGCTGGAAGTGCGCATGGCGAAGGGGGAGGATACCCGTGCCTTGGAGGCCCGGATCTTGAACGAACTTCAGGCCTGAACGTTTGCTTCTTTCTCATCGGTGATCGGCGCACGGCGTTCGTGGCTTGGTGGGAAGAAGAAGCTCATCGGCTCTACACGAAGGCGTTCCCATACCGACCCCACGATCGCGAACACATCGCTGATGGGGATATTGCGCGACCGCAGTGCGAGCGCTAAGGACAGGCCGAACGAAACGGCGAAGTTGATCAGGCCGATGATTCCGATGCCCAGCACGGACATCACGATGGTCCACTTGTCCACCTGCCAGTCGGCCCCTGCCATGCCGAAGCCCATGTTACCCGCAGCGAAGGTGATGTGGCGGATGTCCAGCGGCAATCCGAAGATGATGCCGATGGTGCTGATGGAACCCATGAATACGCCGAACCAGAAATTACTGAGCACGCCACCGGCATGGCGTGAATAGCCATGGGCCAACCGTTCGCGCCAACGTTCGGAGAGCGTGAGCTTGAGAATGGGATGCTGCGCGATACGCTCCGGGATGCGCAGGTGGATGGAACGATTCACGACACTGCCGGATATCAGCCCGCTGAGGAACAGGAAGACGCCCGCGATGGCCGCATGCGGAATGGCGAGCGATCGGAACGGATCCAGTTCGTGCAATAAGTCCGGCGCCTTCCGTGCGAAAAGTTCCGCTCCAAAGAGCGCGTTCCATCCGTAGGTCAGTGCCACGGCGATCGGGAAGGCCATCAGCACATTACCGAGGAAGGCCACAAGTTGTGATCGGCTCACACGTGCGAGCAACAAGGCGAGTTCATCGTATTGGTCCTCATCGGGCAAGTTCCGACCACGATCCAACGTTGCAGCGATCGTCGCTGCCGTCATGGCCGGTTGTTTGGTGGCCAGCGTGAAATGCAACAAATAGATGGTGATGAAGGCCCACGCATAGTTCAAGCTGTACAGCGCAGCGTGGCCCACCAAGCTGGTGTCAATGGTGCCCATCCAAGCTTTGAAAAGACAAGCGAACGCCACGATGGAACCACCACCCAATGCGGTGCGGAACATTTTGGCGAACTCCGCCAACGTTGTCGTGATATAGCGCTCCCCTGCCCTTCCGGTGTGTTGGGTGATCTGCCGGGCCATCACCTGCGTGCTGTGATCGATGAAGCCTATCACACGTGTGCTGGCGGAGTTGAAGCGCACTAGCTCCTTCGCCAATTCGATCGTTCCGATCCGGCCATCCGTGTCGGGATCAACGGCCAATGCTTGCAGGGTAACATCCAGTCGCCCCAGCATCCGCACCATGAGCATGAGGTACTGGTTCACGTGGAAACCCATACCGCGCGTTGCACTGTTCTTGTAGGCACGTTCGATCAGCTCCCGGCATTGGCCGATCAACACTGCGAGGTGGCGGTTGCTCTCCTCATCCGCACGGCGCGTGATCCTTCCAGTGCGCAGGCCATCGATGTGATCATCCAACGCATCACCCAGCGCCACGAAGGGATTGTGCAGGTTCTCATACTCGGGCACCATACGGAGTACACCGCTATCGAATGCCTTTCCGGAAATACGCAGTCCGAGCACCTTCACCGCGAAGAGCAATTCTTGCACCGGCGTACTCTCCAATTCCCATTGATCGGAACCCTTGCCGCCGAGCAGATCCAGCAAACGCAGGCATTTCTCAACATCAAGGTCGCCCACCCAATCCCCATCGCCTTCGCGGAAGAACACGTTGGTGAGAAGGTGATCGATGGTGCCTCGCTCGGGTTGGTTCGGCAGGATCTTGTACGTCAACCTGCGGCGCAGCTCGAACCAGAACGACTCTCCAGGCATACCCTGATCGATGATCACCCGGTTGAACCTGCGGCCGTGGACCAAGCGCTTCACATACGCCGCCAGACCCACACTCAGCACATGATCCTCCGCGATAATGGCCACGAAAGCATCGAACTCCGGACTCATCCGTTGTGCACGATCTTTCTTTCCCGGTCGGATCGCGACCACCAACTGCGCCAGCAGGTCCACATCCTCTCCGGAATATGCCGCTATGGTCTTCAGCGTCTCCCGGACCGGCACTTTCCTCATGTGGGCAAGATACTGTTGGTATTCATAGCTCCTGGACGAAAGATTGGCTGGGAAGCATGTCCGATCTTTGGCACCTCATGGGAACACCCCTTCAGCAAGCGCAGGGGCACAGACGATAAAGAATGGCAACACACTTAGTCACCGGCGGCTGCGGATTCGTGGGCCGCAACATGGTACAGCGTCTCTTCAACAGCACCGCGGACCGTATCCTGCTGATCGACGACCTGAGCGTTGGTAAGCACCCGGACACTTGGGCTCCGTGGCGCTTCAATGGCATGGAGCGCGGCATCACCGTGTATGGCGATGGGCGAGTGCTCTTCCTACAAGCCGACCTGCGGGATGTCCTGCGGGAATTGAACAAAGACCCTGACCATTTCCGCAAGACCTTCGGGTTGGACCTTTCGGGTTTCGTGGACATATTCCATTTTGCGGCCATCGTTGGCGGTCGCAGCAAGATCGATGGTGATCCCATGCTGGTGGCCCAGGACCTGAGCATTGATGCGGAAATGTTCCTTTACGTGTGCCGCAATAAGCCGCGCCGCCTGCTCTACCCCAGCAGCAGCGCCGCCTACCCCATTGATCTACAGACCGAAAGCAACACGCTGCAGTTGAAGGAGACCGACATCGACTTCAAACGCATGGGTGAGCCGGACATGACCTACGGCTGGAGCAAGCTTACCGGCGAGTTCCTCGCGAAGATCGCCGCGAGCCACTACGGCGTACACGTCACTTGCATCAGGCCTTTCAGCGGGTATGGTGAAGACCAGGACCTCTCCTATCCCGTTCCTTCACTAGCCGCACGTGCTGCCAAGAAAGAGAACCCCTTCGAGGTATGGGGAAGCGGCAAACAAGGCCGCGATTTCGTCCACATCGACGACGTGCTGGACCTTACGTTGCTGGCCATGGACAAGATCAGCGACGGCACGGCCATCAACATCGGCATGGGTAAGCTCACCAGCTTTTTGGAGCTGATCGAGGTCTTCACCGGCTTCGCGGGGTACAAGCCCACTATCAAACCATTGCTCGACAAACCCGTTGGCGTCCACAGCCGCTACTGCGACATGACGTGGGTGGAAGAGAACCTCGGATGGAAAGCGAAGATCAGTATCGAGGAAGGGATGCGTAGGGTGTATGAGGCGGCGTTGAAGCAGATCAGATGATCGTTTGCTTCGGCCCCGGACCCAAATAAAAGGTGGCATTGTGCAATACAGCACGGCGTTGGCGAGGTCGCTGAAGGATGACGGCAGCCATGTCTCTTTGTGCCTCACCGTGCGCAACGTTGTCATCTTAGTCCTCTGTCTATTGACTAGGGTAAGTATAAGCCAAACCACCTGTGATAGCACAACCCAAACAGGCCCGGATTTTCCAAGGATCTTTGGCGGCGTTGCGGAGACATGGCAAACGTGTGGTGACACGATAGTTGTGAGGAACAGGAAGATCATCTACTCATATCCCAACTGTCTCCTTTGGGCAGAAACCGAAAGAGGAAAGATGAAATGGATGTTCGACCTAGGAAGCATGAGCGCATGCAAACTCATGGCGTATAGGGCTATCGGAGAACCCCGGCCAAACGAGTACAAGAGCGCTGACATTGTTTTTCAAGTACATGACAAGCGCATCTTCGTGCTACAAGCAAAGCGAGGCTCGATCACGCCGGTAAGGCTCGATCACTTTGGAACAAGGAGAAAATGAACCTGTCCATCGATCCTGTTTCCAATCGCGCCAAGCACATCATCTGCTTCGGCCCCGGCCCGAAATTCAAAGGCGGCATTGCGCAGTACAACACCGCGTTGGCGCGCTCACTGAAGGATGAAGGCGCGCAGGTCACCATAGTCAGCTGGACGCAGCAGTACCCCGCGATCATCCCGCGCGAGTTCGTGGACAAGACCAGTCGCAGCAACTTTCTGGAGGGCTACGACATTCCGGTGAAATACCTCACGAACTGGAACGACCCACGCACTTGGAGCGCCACCGCCAAGGCCATCGCAGCGCTGGATCCGGACAAGGTGATCATACAGTGGTACAACCCCACGCAGGGCATTCCGCTGAACACGATCGCCAAGTACCTGCGCAAGCATACCACGGCCGAGATCCTCTTCGACCTGCACTTCGTGGCTGCCAAGGAACAGAGCAGTTTGGACGCACGGCTCACGCGCATGGCGCTTCGGCACGGGCACAGCTTCATCGTACACGCCTACAAGACGGCGGAGGAATTGAAGAGCCTTTTCGGAGAGGAAGATCTTTCGATCTCGTTAGACGGAACAAGAGCGATCAGCCAGCAGCCAGCAGCGAATGGCCAGCGAACGATATTGAAACTCTACCACCCCATCTACACGCTCTTCAAGCCCGACCCCGCATTCGACAAGGAAGCATGGAAGGCGCAGCATGGATTGAAGAAACACGTCTTCCTCTTCTTCGGCTTCATCCGCAAGTACAAGGGGCTGCACTATTGCATCGAGGCCTTCGCGGAACTGGCCAAGCAACGCGATGACGTGAGCCTGATGATCGTGGGTGAACGCTTCTGGCAGACGGTGGACCAGAGCAAGCTGAGCACGAAATTGAAGAACGCGCTATTCGGTGCGGTGAAGAAGCTCTTCTTGAAGAAAGCCGACGACGAGCGCGATTACGATCCGTTGGCGATGATCGAGCAACTGGGTTTGAAGGACCGCACCTTGGTCGTGGACCGCTTCATCCCGAACGAGGAGGTGCCGCCCTATTTCCAAGCGGCGGACACTATCGTGCTCTTTTACGAAACTGCCACGCCCAGCGGGGTGGAAAGCCTGAGCTACAACTTCAAACTACCGGCCGTGGCAACGCGCGTTGGACACTTCCCGGAAACCATCACCGATGGCTTCAACGGCTACATGGCCGAACCGAAGAACATCTCGGACATGGTGCGCGTGATGAACGCCAGCATCGAGCAGCCCATCCCGCGCGAGAACGTGGTGGAGGCCACGAAGAACATGAGCTGGGCGAATTACGCGAAGGCGATCTTGAAGGAATAGGCACCGATCTGCCGATAAGCTACCCACGGAGATCCCATACCGTCGACCCTCAGGGTCCACCCGCGCTGCCTTTAAGCCATGCGCACCCTCGCATTTACGATCCTGCTATTTGCCACAAGCATACAGGCACAGATCATCAACTTCTTTCAGGACCCTGGGATGGCCGAGACATGGCACCGCTGTGTAGAAAGTGAATTCGGATACTGCGTTGACAGCCTCCGTATCGATACCGTATACATGGAGAATAGCTCGACCGGTGAATTGGAGATGCAGGTTCAGAAATATCCACTGGGCCGGTACGTGTTCTACAACGACGGAGCGATGTTCCGAAGGGCGACATTCAACAGGTAGAACAAAGCGAAGACACATCTATGGAGGACCTCAAGACGGGTGAGATACAATACATCATCCTCTCGATGACGAAAGATGTCCCCAACGGCGCCTACCACGAGTTCTTTCCCGACGGCAACATCAGGATCAAGGGCACCTTGGACGGTTACAATGCCGACGGCAGTTTGAAGAAGACCGGTGAGTGGCGGGAATGGGGTGCGAGCGGAACGATGATCCGGCAGGAGATCTATCCGTGAGATCCGGAGATCGTGAAGGTTGGGCAGTGTCTCGCTCTCATTTGACCAGAACGGGTGCTAACTTCACTCCTCCATTGGCAATGCCGTCCGAAACCTTCCAAACCTTAAAGACCATGCGCCCATACATCATCATGCTCATTATCGGCAGTTCGCTACCTGCAACAGCACAGGTGATCAATTTCGATCCAGGTAATTGGATGACCACCGACATCGCTCAACAGCGGACCGAGCAACTGGTGCTGTGCAATCGAGTATTGACGGACACTTTGTTCGTTGAGAACATCCAGACCAGTGAATTGGAAATGATCGTTGAAGCACCCGTGCTTGCCCGTCTGGAATTTGACCCGCAGAACAACCGGCGCATGCGAAGGGTCGATATCCGGCAAACGCAGAAATTGGATTCCATCTTCGTGGAAAATATCGACAACGGAGAACTAACGCTCGTCGTTGCGAACGTAGTGCAGGATATTCCGGAGGGCAGCTATGAAGAGTACCACCCGAACGGCCAGATCCGTATTCGCGGCACACTTGCCGGATACAACGCCGACGGCAGTTTGAAGAAGACCGGTGAGTGGCTGGAATGGGACGCTTCCGGAAAGGTGATCCGCAGTGAAACCCATCCATGACCATCATTTCGGTCGTGATGGAACTGTCTTCCATGGGACATATCCGTAAGCCTGTCGAGTAACCGGATGCTTTTGGCATTCGTATAACACCTTATGTACTGGATCGATCGTTAGCTTCACGCCCCGTTGATCGACCCGCGAACTGGAACCTCGCCAATGGGCCGATAGCGGAATACCTGCTCTAAGGAATCATGGTGTATACACCAATGCTCTTATCCATGCTATTCGTCTGGCTATTGCCAGGAGCTGATCTGGAACGCCGCGTTCCAGCCATGCCGCCCGCTTCGCCCAGCGCGTCCATGGCAGCAGCGGCTGGCAACTTGTTCAACCAGATAGGGCTCGAAGGCGAAATGGACGAGACCGTATTCGCCGCCGGATACACGCGCATGCAACAGCATGGAACCAGCAGCACCGTGGTAGCCATAGCGGACATGACCCAAGCCAGCAGCGCCAAGCGGCTCTACATCATCGATCTGGAAAAGAAACAATTGATCATGCGAACCTATGTGGCGCATGGCCAGGGTAGTGGCGACAGCATGGCCACCTCGTTCAGCAATCGGGAAGGATCGCACCAGACAAGCTTGGGGCTCTATCGGGTCGGTGCGGAGATCATTAGTCCAAAACATGGCCCCGCCTTGCTACTGGAAGGCTTGGAGCGCGGCATCAACTGCAAGGCCATGCAGCGGGAAGTGATCATGCACGGCGCAGACTATGTAAGCGAGCAGTTCATAGCCGAGCACGGTCGCTTGGGACGCAGTTGGGGTTGCCCAGCGGTAAGCCGATATGAAATGCCCCGCATGCTCGAATTGCTGGCCAACGGGGCATTGCTTTACGTACACGGTAAGCAATAGAACCTTGCGAGCCTTGTGCTCGTATGCCTTCGTTCCCATGCGCCTGCCTATTTCCATTCTACTCGGCGGCATACTTCTTTTCGTGGTCTGTAAGCCTCCGAAGGCAAAGCCCGACACAAGCGAGCAGATACAAGCCATTACCGAGCTTTTCGAGAGCAAAGAGGCGTACAGCATTCGTGTGCTGGACAGTGCCGATATCCTAACCTACCTCGCTGACCATCCAGCATTCCGGGCCGACTCTGCGGGGATCAGGGCCTTCTATGCACGCCGGAACTACCAGTTCGCGTGGTTCGTCAACGATTCATTGTCACAAGCTGCAGCGGGCTTCGCTTCGTTGGTGAACAATGTGGATACGGCATACCGCGAAGGGGTCACCCTGCGAGATGAATTGAACGAAATACTGACCGCTTCGCAATACGGATCCAGCCCGAGCATGGGCTGTGACTCGTGCCAGATCCATCTCGAACTCACCCTCACCGCACAGTTCTTCCGCTTTGCTCATAAGAAGTACGGCGGCATGGTCGGTAAGGACCTGGGTGAATTGGACTGGTTCATCCCCCGGAAAAAGAAGAACTACGACCGCCTGCTCGATTCGCTGGCTGCCGGTCGTATGGACCTGAGCTTGGTGGAACCGATCCATCCGCAATACAGCGAACTGAAGGCGGAGCTTAAGCACTATTTCGCACTTGATACCTTGGCCACATGGGCGACCATCAGCCTGGGCGACCGCCGAAAGATCGAACCGGGTGATACGGCATTGCCCATTGCCGAGATCCGGCAACGGCTAATGATCTTGGGCGATCTATTGAGCGGGCCGGATACGGTGGTCTTGAACTCCATAACCTACGACCGCAGCCTGGTAAAAGCCGTGGAGCGTTTTCAAGAACGGCACGGACTGCTTGCAGATGGTGTGATCGGGCAGGGTGTTGTCCGTGCATTGAACGTAACGCCCGCCGAACGTGTGCGCACCCTTTTGATCAACATGGAACGACTACGCTGGGTGCCGGAAACCTATGCGCCGGATCTGATCCTGGTCAACATCCCCGAATTCCGCATGCACATTTTCGAAGACGGTAAGGAAGCCTGGAACATGGACGTGGTGGTAGGTACAGGCGCAACACGCACGGTGATCTTCAGCGACACGTTGAGCCGGATCGTGTTCAGCCCATATTGGGGTGTGCCGGCCAGCATCGTGAGGAACGAGATCCTGCCAGCCATAGCCAAGAACCCGAACTACCTCGCTAAGAAGGGTATGGAAAAGATCGGTGGCACGGATGCAAACCCGGTTATCCGCCAGAAACCCGGAGCTGGCAATGCCTTGGGCCGTGTGAAATTCTTGTTCCCGAACAGCTACAGCATCTATTTCCACGATACGCCAAGCAAAGGTGGTTTCGCCCGGGAGAGCAGGGCCTTCAGCCACGGATGCATCCGCTTGAGCAAACCCCGGCAACTGGCCGAATACCTTTTGCGCAACGACACAGCGTGGACCCCGGAAAAGATCGAAAAGGCGATGTTCAAAGGGAAAGAAACGTGGGTGGTGCTCAAGGATAAGCGACCCGTTACCATCGGCTACTTCACAGCCTGGATGGATACCGATGGCCGATTGAATTTCCGGGACGATGTGTACAAGCACGATGAGCGTCTAGCGAGTGAATTGTTCTTCGACCCCACGCCAGCGCCTGTGTCCGATCCTCCGCTCACTCCGTTGCAACAGGAGGTAGAGGCGATACAATAAGATCCAACTGCGCATTGCCGAAATAGTCGGCCATGCTGCGGTTCATCCAATGATCAGGAGAAGGATCCAATGGCAAGATGTGCAGGCTCTCGGGTGCCTCGATAGCAGGAAGTTCAACCCGACCCGATCCAAGCTGCACAGCTCGTTGGATCAGATCATAACGCTGGCATACAGCCCGGTCGTAACGCTGCATGCGACCTGTGACCAGATCTTCTGTCACCTTCCAGTCACGCTGTGCCACCAAGAAAGACGCGCATACCGCCACCAGACCCCATTGGAAATACGGTGAAGTGACGCCGAAGGAGATGCTTCCCTGCGGACGAAGCAGGCGATCATCCCAAACAGAAACCGCGAAGAACCAAGCAGGCAGGAAATAGAACAGTGCCGCATTCAAGGTGCGGTGCTGGCCCAATAGACCAGTGGGCCAATAGGTGACCACCATCGCCACGAACACGATGGTGAACGGCAGCGCCAAAACCAACCATTTGTTCACCTCGTCGCCGAAAGAAGCGATGGAACCGAGAGCCAATAGCTTACGCCGGAACACGATGAAGGCGATCGTTATCAAGAGCAATGGCGCGGCGCTTAGCCACCGCGCAGTGAACCGTCCCGTTTGACCCGAACTGTAAAGGAGTGTGTGAACAAGATCATAGCGAAATGGGAACAAGGCTCCGCGCGTAGCATTGCCGGGCGCCAGCGCAACGACCAGCCCGCAGAGTACGGACGCTATGAACAGGATCACCACCCCATTCGCCACCCGGCGAGTAGTGTAGAGGCTATGGACGATAAGACCTGCATGGAAAAGGACCACGTAGGCCATGTGCAATTCGTTGCATCCGGCGATCACGATCACTAAAAGAACTTGAACTATGACCCAAGAGCGACTCGGTCGGCCGCCGCCTGCTCGGAAGTACCGCACCCAATTCGCCAGCAGGAAGAAACCAAGCGCATTAGGGAGTTGATAGGTCACTGCACCGGAATACCAATAAAAGCCTTCGCTGGCATCGGGCATGATGTGGAGATAGAGCAACACAAAGACCAGGGATACCGCGGCGACCTCGTCTTTCCGAAGGGCCTTGTCCACTAACGCGCGTAACAAGGAGAAGCAAGCGACCCAGGAGAAGAGCATCAAGGCGATCGCAACCATCCGATACGGCCAAAGCCCTTGATCCATGCCCAGTACCAATGGGTTTCGAAGCACCAGGATGTTGGAGAAATATCGGCCATTCCAGGAATCGTACTCTTGCGCTAACCGTTCCAACAGGGGCGATCGCATGCCAGCCACCGCATAACTAAAGTCATCTGCATAAGGGTGAACGTAGAGTGCGATCCAGAGATGCCGGAGAAAAGCCAGCGCTAGCAAGAGCCAGAGGATACGGTATGGTGTGCGCGCCATCATGCCCTTCAAAGATGATCGTCGTCCGCGACAGGGCGCTTAGCAACCCAAGCGGTCGCTGATGCGGTAGCGGTTGCGGTCGGTGCCATTGCGGCTAACGAGGTCGGCCACAAACCCCGCCGTAAAAAGCTGCACACCAATGACCATGGCTGTAAGGGCTACGAAAAAGAGCCCCGATTGCGCTACACGTGGCGCTGGCTCGTGCAATACGAAGGAGTGCCACAACTTCTCCCCTACCACCCAGGCAGCAGCGAGGGATCCAACGAGCACCATGAAGATCCCCAGACCGCCGAAAAAGTGCATCGGTTTCTTACCGAAGCGAAAGATGTAGGTGATCGTCAGGAGGTCCAAAAATCCATTGATGAACCGACTGAAACCGAACTTGGTGGTGCCGAACTTCCTAGGATGGTGCTTTACCACCTTCTCGCCGATCTTGCCAAAACCTTCCTTCTTGGCGATGAAAGGAATGTAGCGGTGCATCTCTCCGAACACTTCAATGTTCTTCACCACTTCCTTTCGATAGGCCTTCAATCCGCAATTGAAATCATGCAAATGAACACCGCTCACCCGTCGCGTGGTCCAATTGAAGAGCTTGGTGGGAATGGTCTTCGTTAGCGGGTCGTAGCGCTTCTTCTTCCAACCGCTCACCAGATCAAAGCCATCTTCGATGATCATGCGGTAGAGTTCCGGCACTTCGTCGGGGTCATCCTGCAAGTCGGCATCCATGGTGATGATGA
>Ga0209591_10007634_pt1 | contig 11859 bp, 15 predicted proteins | sample MAT01_FD_187207 | JGI IMG/M metagenome (GOLD analysis project Ga0209591, IMG submission 187207) | Freshwater microbial communities from Lake Fryxell liftoff mats and glacier meltwater in Antarctica - MAT-01 (SPAdes) (version 2) | ecosystem: Environmental > Aquatic > Freshwater > Ice > Liftoff...
GCGCCTTATGTATCGAAGGATCTGTTCAGCCGCTACGAAAGTGGGTTGAGAAACGGTGAAATCTCGGTGAAGGAATTTATCGAGTCGATTGGGACTTCAGATCTCTACATCAAAGAGTTCTATACGCCTTACCCCAACACCAAAGTGATCGAACTTGGCACAAAACACTTCCTCGGTCGGGCCCCACTCGATCAAGCAGAAATTCGCAAGTACAACCTGATCTTGGCAAATGAAGGTTTGAAAGCTTTTGTTAGAGCCGTTGTGAGCAGTATGGAATATCTGCAAGCCTTTGGTGAGGATGTCGTACCATACAATCGGTTTGAGACCTTCCCGGCCGCTAACTTCCCGAATACGCAAGAGCTATACAACCGTCTTACCAAGCAAGATAAGTCTGTTGTTGTACCTAGCTTCAAAACGGCGAAGTCTAAGATGGGTAATTACCTCGGTAGCATCAGATAGCTCGGAGAAATTCGATCGACAACTAATTAGTCTAAGGGGTACAGATCATGTGCCCCTTTTTGTTTGCTTGGTTCACAGGCGGTATAATCTTCATCAAAGCAGCCTTAAAAATTTCACTTAAAATTTATAACTGGGGAACTAAAAAATTTGTGAGCGATTTAGTGGCACCTTCATTCGTATCGATGGACGCACAACCCCACGTTTTAATTCAGACTGGGCGAGGGGCGAATCGCGTACCTTTGATTAATGCTAACGTCTGGACAATTGGGCGGGGTAATGAAAACGTTCTCCCATTGCTGGACAAATGTGCTTCTCGTAACCATGCCATGATCCAAACTATTGGCGCGGGTGCTTTTTACTTGATCGATTTGGGTAGCCGCAATGGCTCATTCGTGAATGGGCGACGGGTGACGATCCCTGTGTGCCTCAAAAATAACGATCGAATTACCCTAGGAGAGACAGTAATCGAATTTTTTTGTCCCGAATCGATCGATACCACACCAGAATCTGAAATCGATCGAGATCAGACAACAGACACAAAGATGCTGCACAGTCGCCGACTGATCACCGTAGTCGTGGTTGATATTCGTGACTTCACCAGAATGACCCAGCAACTTGACGAGCAAGTACTGTCGGAAGTAATCGGTACATGGTTTCGGAAGGCAGGCGAAATCATTAGCCATTACGGTAGTTGGGTAGACAAATACATCGGCGATGCCGTGATGGCAGTCTGGATTCACTCCACCAGTCCTGGCACAGACCAAGTCCCAACCCAAGAGATGCTGAAGCCCTTCTATGCTCTTTATGCCCTATCGAAGATGAGTAGCGAACTCAACAACGAATTTCCTTTGCCATTTACTTTGCGCGTCGGTGCTGGGATGAATACAGGCTACGCCATGGTGGGTCAAATGGGCAGCAGCGAACATCCTGACTACACGGCTTTGGGTGATACTGTGAATGCGGCGTTTCGGCTAGAGTCTGCCACTAAAGAACTGCAACTAGATATTGCCCTTGGCGAAGCTACCTATGGACGCACTCCCTATGCTGCTGTGCTGCTACCATTCAAACAGCATACCGTTAACCTCAAAGGCTACGATAAGCCAACTGTGACCTACGCTGGTACATTTGACGATCTCAGGCAATTTCTCAGCAAGATTCGGATTGAACATCCTGATAGTTCGATTTCTAGTTAGGGCATGTGCTAAAAGTTTAATTTCCTTGTCAGCTAGTTTCGGATACATTAATCACAGGCAGCCCTATAAATGCTGAATCTGGTATTTTCTCGTGATTAGTGCTAATTTCGCTGGTAGTTAAGTAACTCAACCATGGAATCATTCCCTCACCTACTGCTGCACGATGATGGCAACGAACTAACCGTTCCACTCACGCAAGGAACTTCCTGGACTCTAGGACGGGGAGATGACAACACAATCGTGCTCCAAGACAAATGGGCCTCACGCAACCACGCGATTATTCAGATCATGGAATCTGGTAGTTTTTACCTGATCGATCTTGGTAGTTTGAATGGCTCTTTTGTGAATGGGCGACGGGTAACGATTCCGATTGTGTTGCAAAATGGCGATCGAATCACACTCGGTACAGCCGACATGGATCTAGTCTGTCCTGAACCCACACCTGTTGTCCTCTCATCCGCAAAACAGCAGCGTTCTACGGTGATGCTCCACACCCGCCGCCTGATCACGGTGGTCGTGATCGATATTCGCAATTTCACAGGACTAACCCGACAACTAGAAGAACATGTGCTGTCGCAGGTAATTGGGACTTGGTTTGGCAAAGCGGGAGAAATCATCCGTCATTACGGTAGTGGGGTCGATAAGTACATTGGTGACGCTGTGATGGCTGTGTGGGTGCATAACACGGTTCGCGGTACAGACAAAGTTGTGCCACAAGAAATGTTAAAAGTATTTCAAGCCCTCAATGCCCTCTACCTCATGAGTGATGAGTTGAATGAAAAATTTGACCTGCCGTTTCGTCTGAGGATCGGCGCAGGCGTAAATACAGGTAACGCGATTATTGGTCAGATGGGCGCAGGCGATCGACCTGAATACACGGCCCTGGGAGACACTGTTAATGCTGCCTTTCGCCTAGAAACTGCAACTAAGGAAATTGGGGCTGATATTGCTTTGGGGGAAACAACTTACGAACAATCTCCCCATGCTGGCGTGCTCCTACCGTTCCAGCAACATACAGTCAACCTCAAAGGTTACGACGCGCCGACAGTTACCTACGCTGGCACATTTGCTGAACTTGCGGCTTTCCTCGAAAAAGTTACGACCAAAATCGATGCAATTGAGACTGAGTAACGGTTAGCGGTTAGCTCTAACACCCAATTCATCCCGAAATAAAAAAGCCCCTCTGCTTTAAAATGCCTGAGGGGTAGTGGTTTAATGTGAGATTTCTAGCTTAGGCTTAAAGGCTAGACAAATTCTGTCGCGCAGTGGACAGCAAAAAAAATTAACTTTTGGTACAATTTCTAGCACTTCTTTTAAACACTCATTTAACACTCATTTTTATCTGGCGCTCGATCGACTAACCGAAGCAGGATTCGGCGGCAAAAGGTAGAGAAACCGCCCTTCTCAGAGCGGCAACTAAGTGTGTGAGTAAACGGCTATATATTAACCCCATTTATCCGAAATAGTGATATTTTGCCAAAGTTATCTGTATTTGTTTGATAAAGTCAGATGTCATTGGGATCTGGGGGTGCTGTTTTGGTAGAATACAAAGCTTGAGAGCAGTTTCGCCCAAAGCTTTCAACTTTTAATCCATTTATTAATCTAGATTAATGTTGCAGACCACCCGCCCACGCCGCTTGCGTCGCACTCCTGCCCTGCGCCGACTGGTAAGAGAGACAATTCTGACCGTTGACGATCTGATTTACCCAATGTTTGTGATGGAAGGCAAAAACACCAGAGAAGAAGTGCCTTCGATGCCTGGAGCCTACCGCTACACATTAGATCTGTTGCTTAAAGAAATTGCTGAAGTTGCGGCATTAGGCGTAAATGCGATCGCCTTATTTCCTGCTGTTCCCCCTGAGAAAAAAGACGATCTGGGCAGCGAGAGCTACAATCCCGAAGGCTTAATCCAGCAAACTGTGCGGGCGATCAAACAAGCTACCCCCGATATTTTGGTGATTACCGATGTCGCGCTCGATCCATTCACCACGCATGGTCATGATGGACTAGTAGATCAAAACGGCATCATCCTCAACGATCCCACGATCGAAGTACTGGTAAAAATGTCGCTGTCCCAAGCTGCCGCAGGTACTGATATTGTCGCGCCTTCAGACATGATGGATGGTCGGATTGGGGCAATTCGCCTCGCACTTGATGAGCAGGGCTATGAGCATGTGGCGATCTTGGCTTATTCCGCTAAGTATGCTTCGGCTTATTATGGGCCGTTTCGTGATGCGCTGGGTTCTGCGCCAAAATCAGGTGACAAAAAAACTTACCAGATGGACCCCGCCAATTCGCGTGAGGCTCTGAAAGAAATTTACCTAGATATTGCCGAGGGTGCGGATATTGTGATGGTAAAGCCAGCTTTGGCTTATCTCGATATCATTGCTAAGGTCAAAGCTGAAACCGACCTACCTGTGGCGGCCTATAACGTCAGTGGTGAATATGCCATGATCAGAGCCGCTGCCCAAATGGGTTGGATTGATGAAAAGAAAGTGATTCTAGAAACTTTGACCAGTATGAAGCGGGCTGGCGCAGATATGATTTTGACCTATTTTGCTAAAGAAGTGGCCCTGATTCTGAGTACTGTCGATCGATCCTAGACTATTAGCTAGCTTGGAGTTTTGAACAAATCCAAATGGTAAACCTCAAATCTATGGATGCTAGTCAACTTTTAGAGCAGTACGCTGCTGGAGAGAGAGATTTCAGTAGGGTTAATTTGAGTAGCGTGTTTCTAACAGGGGCGAAACTACCGAATGTGAATCTAACCGAAGCCGATCTGGGTTTGGCGACGCTAGATTTATCTGACCTCAAAGAAGCAGAACTAAATTTGGCTAACTTGAATGGCGCAAATTTGAGCGGGGCGGAACTCTGTCAGGCAAATCTGAATGGCACTAGTCTGAACCGAGCTTCGTTGATCGGAGCCGATCTGAGCGAAGCTTTTTTAATCGAAGCAGATCTAAGTGAAGCCATTTTACTGGAGGCGAATTTGAGTCGGGCTTTTTTAACTGGAGCTAATCTCACCCGTGCCAATCTGACTCGCGCCAATCTCACCAGAACTTTCTTCACTGGGGCACTTTTGAATGGGGCGAATTTAAGAGATGCCGATTTGTCTGATGCTGACCTGAGTAAGGCGAATTTAACTGGGGCAAACCTGATGGGGGCAAATTTGAGTCGCGCCAATCTGACTGATGCCAAATTAAATTGGGCTAATCTCAGTGGGGCTAAGCTGGCTGGAGCTGACCTAACTGGAACGTATTTGGTCACACTTCGGAGTGCCGCAGGAACAGACTTTTCTGATGTCAGAAGCCTCCACAATCATGGCGCACTGCTAGATCGAGTAAATCAAGAACTATGACACTCTTATTGGCAGGTGATATCGGTGGGACAAAGACACTTCTGCGCTTAGTTCGGCAGCGGGTCGATCCTCATGGCGATCGACGGTTTTCTCCGATTTATGACATGGGCTATTCCAGCAATAGCTTTGCAGATCTAACTGATATGGTGCGGCATTTTTTCGCGGCGGCAACTGCTCAATTGGGCTTCACGCCAGAACCGATCGCTGCTTGTTTTGGAATTGCCGGCCCAGTTGTGAATAACACCTCTGAACTGACTAATTTAGGCTGGTCATTACATGCCGATCGACTCTCAAGTGAGCTAAAAATTCCGCATGTCACCCTGATCAATGACTTTGCCGCCGTCGGTTACGGCATCTTGGGATTAGATCCGACCGATCTCCACACACTTCAGCCAGGAATCCGTCAGGAAAAAGCCCCGATTGCGATCGTTGGTGCAGGTACTGGTTTGGGCGAAGGTTTCTTAGCTTGGAATCAGGATCGCTATGAAGTCTATGCTTCTGAAGGTGGTCATGCCGATTTTGCGCCTCGATCGACTTTAGAGATCGATTTGCTGGACTATTTGTTAGCCAGACACGAACGAGTTTCAGTCGAACGGGTGGTTTCTGGTCGAGGCATCGTCACGATCTACCAGTTTTTACGCGATCGACACCCCGACCCAGATCTCAGCAAAATTGGTCAGCAGGTAGCAGATGCTGTGCAGTCATGGGAGCAGGGAAATCATGATGTCGATGCGGCGGCTTCGATCGCTAGGGCGGCGATCGATCGAGTCGATCGACTTTCAGCCCAAGCAATGCAGATATTTGTGTCTGCCTATGGTGCCGAAGCAGGCAATTTGGCTTTGAAACTTTTACCTTACGGCGGACTGTACCTTGCGGGTGGAATTGCCACGAAAATTTTGCCTTTGATCGAACAAAATGGCTGGCTCACCGCTTTTAAACATAAAGGGCGCGTCAGTCCTATGCTCGATCGAATTCCCGTTCACATTATCCTGAATCCCAATGTCGGCATGATTGGGGCTGCTCTCTACGCCGCCAATCTGAATCGCTAGGTTGTAAGTTTCTGCTATGGCAATTAAACAAATTTTGATCGTAGATGATGAAGAACGCATTCGAGAAGTAGTGCGGATGTGCTTAGTCAAACTCGGCAAATGGGAAGCGATTATGGCGGCTTCAGGACAGGAAGCCATTCAAATCGCAGTCGATCGTCAACCCGATGCTATTTTATTAGATGTCTCTATGCCAGGCATGGATGGGTTAGAGACGCTACGCCAACTGCAAAATCATCCCCAAACCTCAGCGATCCCCGTAATCTTTCTTACCGCCAAAGCCGAAGACCCAGATCGATCGACTTATCAACAAATCGGCGTGGCTGGACTAATTGTTAAACCTTTCAATCCAGTCGAGATTTCGCTGGAGATCAAGAAAATACTTGGCTGGGATTAATGCGGTTTCTGGTAAAAAAAATTACCTATTCCGAAGCCCCTAAATCCCCAATTCTGGGGACTTTGATTTTCAGAATCCCCAGAATTGGGGCAGGGGGCTGGATAGATTCTTTAAAGGAAATCTCCTGAGTGAGTGCTTAACATTTCTTTGTAAAATTCATGCGTTTCTGCAAGCTTTCTCCACTTTGTTTGTCTAATCTATACATATTGGTGATGGGGAGATTAATTCAGAACGCAATGATTTTATCGAGGTCAAAATGGCACTAGAAAAGTTTCCTGAATCGATCGATCTCACGTTGCCAGCCGTGGTTCAAGTAATTGAAGATGTTTTAGGTGATTATCCTGAACAGCCTTATCAGCTCTTTTTTTCAATTCATGAATTTCGGCAAAAGTTAATTACTCATATCCTCAACCAAACTCCTAGCATTTACACAGCAGAGGCTAAAAGTAAAGCTAAAAATCCACACAGTTCTCCTGTTGCCCAACGTTTGCACTTAGAAGTTTTGGTGCGTGGCAGTATTCTCAAGGTTTTGAGAGAAAATGCTGACCAACTGGACGATCGGTTTTCCCCAAAAAAAGCTGCAAACTATTCCCTTTGGCAGACCTCTGTTTCGATGTTTTGAGCGAGAATCTTAGTCAAGTTTGCCCTATTTGCCCATCTCTCTCCTCTATGAGGAATTATGAATCACTGCCCCTGTTGCTCTGACCCAATGCTTCACCATGCTAGTAATCATCAGGAATACTGGTTTTGCCGCACTTGCTGGCAAGAGATGCCACTGTTGACTAGACATTCGATCGAACAACCGATCGAACAACCTAGCTCAAATTCGGAATCACTGAAATTAAGTCTCGATTTGAGTCTTAAGCTGAGTCTTAAGCTAGGCTTGCATCTACCAGTCCAGAAACAAACTCTGCTCTCTGTTCGAGCCAGTTAGTTTAAAGATTTTAATCGTTAAATTCTGATTATAAAAGTTTTCGATCGACTCTCAATTAGTAAACCTCCTCAAACCTCTTAAAACCCATGAATAAAACTCTTTGTTATTACACTAATTGCACGGCGAGAATCCAAGTTGCTAGAGTCTCCTATGCTACCAAGATTTATTTGGAGCGAGTGATTTTCCCATTGCAACAGGTCTTGTTTGAAGCTCCCCTAGAAGCTCAATTAGAGATCTCTATGAGTGCCGTAGGACACTTGGAAATTGGTGATCCTGTGCTAGTCGAGCTAATTTCTTGCCGCCGCCTTGAGGTGAGTCAGATTAGTGAGGTGAGTGAGATCGGTGATGCCATTTTAGCCGCCTAGTTGATTAGTAATATTTCGCTCTTTCTAAAGGGTTTAACTATGAGAACTGCAACTATCGATCGACTTACTTTAGATGAAACTACTTATGAGTTCGGTTGGTGGGTTGAGGTTTTTACGGCTCATCCCCCATGCTTGTACTACTTCGGCGCATTCGAGACTGCCCAAGAAGCTGAGAAGTCTCAATCAGGATTTGTCCAAGATCTGTTTCATGAGGGCGCAAGTGGGATATCGCACAGAGTTAACTTTCAACAACAACCCAGTCTGATCACTATTTCTGGCGAAGAATTATCAACTCCAAAGCCAGAGTTTTCGATCGGTAAATTGCAAAATTAAGCTGCACTTCAAGTTCAAAAATATAAGGGAAATACAATGAAAAAGATATTACTGATTGAAGATGATGACACCTTGCGAGAAATACTGGTTGAAGCACTTCAGGACGAAGGTTTTGATGTTTGGGAAGCTGATAACGGTGTGACTGGTGTTTCGCTTGCCCAAAAAATCATGCTGGATTTGATTGTGTGTGATGTTGATATGCCTGGAATGAATGGATTCAAGGTTTTGGATCGATTGCAGCAAAACCCGGCGACATCAGAGATTCCATTCATTTTTATATCAGGTAATTCCTACTTGGCTCATGATTATGCGAATAATCAGCCAAATCAAGCAAATGCCTGTTTATTGAAGCCGTTCAGTTTTCGTGAGTTGCTAGTGCTAGTCAAATGCCAACTCAAAAATCCTGTACCTGAAGAGCTAGCCCACATGTAATCATGTTTCTATCGATAATTCCCCCCAGCCCTCAATCCCAAGTCACACCAGTAAAGTTAGCCCCGTCGGTATAGGCACTTTCGAGATTAGTATCGCTGAGTTTAGCTTTACTGAGATTAGCTTGGGATAGATTAGCCTTGAACAAATCAGCTCCATTCAGACTGGCACTAGTTAAGTTTGCCTCGCTCAAATCCGCTTCATTTAAGCTCACCCCATATAAACTGGCTCCACTGAGATCAACTTCGCTCAAATTTGCTTTGGATAAGTTTGCCCCATTCAGCGTGGCACGGCTGAGATCGGCACGATGTAGATTTGCTTCATGCATATCCGCGCCATATAGACGAGCCTCGCTCAAAATCGCATCACTCAAATCTGCCTTACTAAGTTTGGCATTACTAAGATTTGCGCCATTTAACCTAGCTCTATGCATTTTTGCTTTGTTTAAGTTAGCTTTAAATAAATTGGCTCCATATAGCTTCGCTTCATTCAGGTTTGCCTCGCTTAAATCCGCTTCACCCAAATCTGCGCCACTCAGGTTTACCCCTACAAGCGTAGCGCGATATAGCTTCGTGCCGTGAAGATCGGCTCCATTTAGTTTGGCATTACTGAGATTTGCGCCATATAGACTTGCCTCTGTCAAATTTACGCCACTCAAGTCGGCATTACTCAAATCTGCGCCATTTAAGTCGGCTTTTGTCAGGTTGATCCCAACGAAATCACGTCTCCCTAATTTGTATTGATGAATCAATTCTGCACTTTCCATATCATTTCAGAAATTAGGAGCTAGCTTTACTCTTCGATTGGAGCACGATCGAAATATGCCTTGCCTCCTATAGCATTGCATAAATAACTTGATAGATCAGACGAAATAGCGTCGTCACAGCTACTGCCCCAACTCCAGCTAGGATCGCTAAAACCAAGATTGTGAAAAACGGGATCGATGCGATCATTGGTAATGGCACGTTGGCAATGATCGCAGGCAGAGCAGGTTTTAGGAGCAACAACCCTGCGAACAAAGCGATCGAGGTAATGCCATTTAAGAAAAACAGCAGGTCTTTGTTATCCATCACGCGAGTAATCCGCAGCCATAAGGCTCCCAAAGTGATGACAGCCCCAACCAGTAAAATCGCCATAGGAGCATTCAAGGTTACGCCAACAGTGGTAGAGGCGATCGAAAACAAAGCGATCTCAAATCCGATCGAAAACGCGGCAAAGAGCTGAGAACCAAGTGGCGGTAAAACTAGAGGTTGGGCTGGTTGAACAGGAACGGGTGAGGAGATCGGTGACTGGGCAATCGGAGCCCCTTGCGGAACTGGGGATACTGGTTGAGCTTGTGGTTTAGAGCTGGCATTTAAAGCATTAAGTGCAGCTTGGGCAGAGTCGTATCGATCGCTTGGTGCTGCTTGGATCATGCGATCTAAAACATTCGCTAGTCGATCGCTAACTTTTGGGGCAAAAGTACGCCAAGCCCAAGTGTTGGTATGAGCATCGAACAACTCTTCAGGAAGTTTGCCAGTCAGCAAGAAAATACAGGTCACACCAAAGGCATAAAGATCGGAAGCAGGAAAAACTTTATCCCCCCGCATTTGTTCTGGTGCACCATATCCAGGCGTGAAGATTCCTGTGGATTTTTGTCCGACTGGGGCAGACGCAATCTGTTTCACTGCGCCAAAGTCCAATAGAAAATACTTTTGATCCTGTTTGCGGATCATGATGTTAGAAGGTTTGATATCTCGATGAATTGAGCCATTCTCATGCACAAACTGCAATACAGGCAGCAGACTCGTGATAATCTCTCGGACACCTGCTTCGTCGATCGAGCCATTCTGTTCGACAATTTGCTCCAATGTAAACCCATCGATAAACTCTTGCACTAGGTAGAAGAAGTTATCATTGCCAGCTTGCACCTCAAAAAACGCCAGTAGATCGGGAATTTGAGTATGAGCACCTAGAGTTTCCAGCACCTCCCCCTCCCGCTCAAACATTTGTTTGGCAATGTCCATTTGCTGAGGGGTTAGACCAACTGGGAGCAATTGTTTCACGACGCAACGACGCATCGCAGGGGTGTATCGATCGCGAGCCGTAAAAGTCGCGCCAAATCCACCTCTAGCTAGGGGTTTTTCGGTGAGGTAACGCCCTACCAAAATCAATGGCATGCCGCAGTTAAGGCAAAACTTTTGGTTAACCGTTTTGACCGTATTCCCTGCATCTAAATCGGCAAAAGCATTAACAGGTTTCGTGCAAGTAGGACGTGTGCAGTAGATATCCACAATTCTTCTGTTGGTAACCTTAAACGATCGTTCATGACTAGAATACCGAATCTAGCAAGAATACGTGAAGGATTCTGGCTGGAAGCACAACAAATTTTTCGATCGAAAGCAGATAATTTACCTCTTGCGAAAATCCCGTTATGTGGTAAGCTAGCGCGCAAGTTTTGCCGTCTTTACTAGGCAGATATCATTCATTAGGCATACGACCATGTTTATGTTAAGAGACTGTTCCACAACTTTATCTAGATCTTGCTGGTTGGGGTTGCTAGCCTTGGCTAACGTCGCTTCACCTGTCATGGCTCAAAATTCTTCCTTCCCTGAAGATTCGATCGCTCCGTCCATTCCGATCAACCGTGCGACAAGTTTCCCAGCACCCAGTAATTTTTCTAACACAATACCCAGCAACGCTAACCAGTATGTTGTCTACGTCCCTAGGAATAATCCGATGGTTTTGCAGCAGGTCAGAGCGATCGTGCCTGATGCTTTTTCTGGCAGATTAGACAATGGTCAGTCAGTCGTGCAAATTGGACGTTTCAATAATTCTAACCTTGCCCAACGACGGGTCGAACAACTCAAGCAAATGGGATTATCGGCTGATGTGGCGACAGTATCGACCAAACTGGCGACTACTATGCCTGTAACCGATCCTTTTATCTCAACATCCGCCCCTACAAATACTTTAGGCGTGCCAAATCTGCCCCCTAGTAATTTTCCAAGCAATTTTCCAAACGATCTCCCAGGTGTGCCTAGTGCGATTCCTCCCGCAGGACAAGGGACGATCGAAATTAGTCGCCCGCAGCAGACATATCAAGCCACGCCTCAGTTGCCTGGCCAGACAGCTTCGATCAATCCACCACCTGAAGTTTCACGCAATCGCTACTTTGTGATTATTCCTTCTGCGGCTGATGCCATTCTGCAAAAAACCAGAAATATTGTGCCAACTGCGAGGCTGACTGCTACCGAACGGGGTACATACATTGAGGTGCAGGGTTATCCCGAACGTCGTAGTGCTGACACTTTGAGTTCTACCCTTCGATCGCAAGGTTTAGACTCGAGAGTAATCTACTTCTAG
>Ga0209591_10007639_pt1 | contig 11852 bp, 6 predicted proteins | sample MAT01_FD_187207 | JGI IMG/M metagenome (GOLD analysis project Ga0209591, IMG submission 187207) | Freshwater microbial communities from Lake Fryxell liftoff mats and glacier meltwater in Antarctica - MAT-01 (SPAdes) (version 2) | ecosystem: Environmental > Aquatic > Freshwater > Ice > Liftoff...
CCAGGGCGCGGTCACCAGCGCGTACTTCTACTCGGGCACGAACAACGTGACGATCTCTGCCGGCATGAACGCCGGCGCCGACGGGCTCTACGCCCAAGGCGCCGATGATCTGGCGGCCGCGGGCATCAGCACCGTTGGGTTTGTCTTTGTCGTGGGCACGCCGACGAACACGCGAGTGTTCACGGATTCGTCCATTGGATTTACCACGGCTGGCGTGGTCACCGGTGGCGGCTCGTTCGTCGGCTCGACGTACGTTCCTACCGCCACGAGCGACCCGCGCATCCTCACGGCGGTTCCCGGCGGTCACACGGCGCTGGTGGCCAACGTCGCCACGCCGTTCACCACGGCCCTGGGCGAGACGGGCACGATCACGTTCTCTGGCACTGGCCAGGCGTTCTTTGATGACGCGACCGACTCGCTCGTGCTCCGGGGCACGACGCTGGGCAGCAGCCTCACGATCAGCAACACCGGTGCGAGCACGACCATTAGCGGGCTGCGCGTGCGGTCGCTGAACGACGCTTCGCTGGGTTCGCTACGGATCAACTCTGCGAACTTCGCCGGGAACTCCGGCATCTTCGTGGACGGCACGATCCAGTCGTTCAGCGCTAACAACATCGATCTCACGTCCAACGCCACCTTCGGAACGGGCGTCATTGGCGCGGGCGCCGGCATGGGCTCGTTCAGCAGCGGCACCTTCTCACGCGGCATCCTCCAGACCGGCGGCTCGGACGGCACACTCGCCGGGCTGCGGGCCGACGGCGATATCTCCTCGGTCTCGGTGCTGGGCAACTTCGGCGGCGGGGTCGGTGTCAACAACCGGCGTATCCAAGCTCGCGGGCTGAACTCGCTCACTGTCAACGGCACGATCGGCGGCGTCGTCTCGATCGAGCGGGACATCTCCAGCGTGGTCGCCAGCGGCGCGCTGAACGGCGCGGGCATCCGCGCCGGCGGACGAATCGGCTTCGTCAGCGCCGCGGGCTCGAACAGCAGCCGCGTCTCGGGCGGCGGCGGCATCTCCAGTGTCAACTTTTCTTCCACTGCCACGGACACACAGATCCTCGGCGGCGGCGACCTGGGCACCGACGGCGCCTTCGGCGGCACGGGCTCCGCGGCCGATCGCGTGTCGTCGGGCTCCATCGGCTCGGTCAACATCTTCGGTGACTTCATCCGTTCAGACGTCGCGGCGGGAATTCTGCGCGGCACCGACGGGTTCTTCGGCACCGCGGACGACCTCGCCTCGGACGGACGAGCCACCATCACCTCGGTCACGATCTCGGGCAACCAGGTCGGCTCAGCGTCCAACTCCCAGACCTACCGCGTCGCGGCCACCGGCACGCCCGGCACGCTCCGGATTGCCAACACGCTCGTCACGCAGTCGGGCAACTTCCGCCTCACGCAGTCCAACACCGCCCCGAGCTCGATCCGCGTCAGTGACCTGCGCGTCACGCAGGCGGGCGGCATCTATCAGGCGATTGTGACGTTCAGCCAGCCGATCTCCGGGGCCGCGTCGCTGCTCCAGGCCCTGACCATCCAGGAGGTTCGCGGCACGCCGGGAACCACGACGCTGCTGGCCCCGCTGGTGGGCGGCACGCCGGGCACGCCGGGTGTGGACTACACAGTGTCGTATGACAACGCGACGCTCACGGCGGTGATCACCTTGTCGACCGCGATCACGAGCCGCAACCTCGCGGCCGACGTGCCGGGTGCGGACACGCTCAACGCGCTCAGCGGGCCGGGCACCTACCGCTTCACGATCGACTCCACGGGCGCAACGCGCCTGCGTGGCGCAACCAACGACGCGTCGCTCGACGGTGATGCCAACGGCGTCCCCGGTGACAACTTCGTTCGCACCGAGGTCATCGGCGATGCGGGTGACCGGCTTACGCCCTTTACCACGGCGCTGGGCGGCGGCGGGCAGGTCTCGTTCTACAGCCCCGTCAATCTGGATCTCCAGCTCTCCAACCCCGGCAGCCTCAACGTCCAATCCAACCGCACGATCACGATCCGCGGCGCGATCGGCGATCACCCGGACTTCAACGCCAACGGCTTCAACGTCGGCTCCGATGCGGACCTCTACAGCGTCACGCTTGTGGCGGGGCAGACGATCCGCCTGGGCGCGACGCAGGGAGCCGCCGCGGGCGTACTGATCACGCCGGTCCTCGGGACGCAGCAGGCGCTGGCCATCGGCGCGATAACGGCGCGAGCCGATGGCTCGTTCTACGTCAATGTCTCGGGCACGTATGTGATCCTGGTCGCGACGACAGCGACAACCTTCGCGTTGGCTCCGATTCCGCAGAACCCGCCGGTGCCGCTCATCAACGTCGGCGGCGTGGCGAACAACGGCGCCGTGGGCGGGCAGATCGGCGACTACTCCTTCACGTTTACGATCGAGAACGACGGGAACAACGGCTTCAGCGACCAGACGGTGCCAGCCGGCAGCGGGCTGGTCGGTGGCAACGCCGCCGTGCCGCTGCCCGGTGCGTTTAACGCCGCTCGCGACAACACTGTGACCGTGCCCGGGCAGATCGCCGGCACGCAGTACCTGTTCCGGTACGTTCGCGGCGCTGACGCGACGCTCGACAATGGCGATGACACGATCATCGGCCAGCTCCAGCAGATCAGCACGGGCGATTTCCTGGGTGTCTACGCGACGCGACAGGCCGGTCCGAACCAGGTGCTGGGCAACGGCGACGATGTCATCACGCTTCGCTCCGCGTCCGGCTCCGGCGCAGACATCGTGGTCGCGCCGCTCCCCTCGGCGTTCCTGGGCAGCGCCGCGACCTTCAACCAGCCCGGCAACCTGCCCTTTGTCAATGTCGGCAACTACAGCTTCCGTCTGGACGCTGGCCCCAACGGCGTCTTCAACGGCAACACCGCCAGCGACGACGTGGTCATCGGCATCGACGCGCGCGGCAACGTGATCGAGCGGCGCGCGGGTGCCAACGGCATCTTCTCCAACGCAGTGAACACCGACGATGTCACGACCATCCGCTCCTCGATCGGCGAGCGCGACGTCGCGGGCATCCCAAGCGCGCGCCGCGCCGATCAGGACGTCTACAACCTCAACAACGGCAACCCGATCCAGCCGGGCACGCGCTATCGCGTCACGCTCCGGGCCAACGACGAGGGCGGGAACTTCGGGCGTCTGCTCCCCCAGCTTCAGGAGTTCGCCGGCCTCACCTCCTTCCGCGTCACTGACCTGCGCGGGCAGGTGAACTTCGGCATCTTTGACACGACCGCTGCCAACACCATCACTAACGGCAACCTCATCGCGGCTCCCAATCGCGTGCAGTTCTTCGGCGGCGCGACGCCCAACACGGACCTGGCCAACAACGGGATCACCCGTTACGGCTATGACGCGCGGGGCGACTTCTTCATCGAGTTCACCGCCGCCGCGCGGATCGACTCGGCCACTCCGAACATCGCCGACCCGGCCGACTGGGCCCGCCTGTCGCTCTACGTGCAGGGCGCCGTCCGCTCCAACTACTCGCTGGACGTGCAGCAGTTGGCCAGCGCCACGCCGACCCCCGTCAACACCCAAGCGCTCACACAGAACATCCTCATCGACACTCGCGGCGGCACTATCAACTGGCTCGAGCCGGGCAACCGCTCGACCACGCTGCTGGCCTACGACCCCACCGACAACGGCTTCACGGGTGTCTACAACGGCTTCAACGCGCTGGACTATCTGCTTACCAGCAACCCGGCGGTCAACGCCAACTCGCTGGTGCTCCAGCTTCAGAACGCGTTCAACTCCATCACAGGGTTCAACCCCGGTGGCGTGCCGCTGGTCCGCGTCAGCTCGAACCCCGCAGACTTCGAGGGCCAGGCGTTCTCGACAGTGTTCCTCACCAGCAGCGCACAGAACGCGGCGTCGTTCAACAACGGCCAGTTTGGTGCCGTGCAGCGCGTAGACGCGTTCAACGCCAACACGCGCGACCAGTCGGTGGTCTTCATGCCCTCGCTCAACACGCTGGGCAACGGCTCGTCGCTGAGCGGGCTGGACACCTTCATCCGCCAACTCACCACCACCGCCGGCCGCCAGATCGGCCAGTTGCTGGGCCTGCGGACCGAGGTGCCGCTCGGCGGCGCCGACGCCAACCCGTTCAGCATCATGCCCGGCGGAAACCCCGCGAACATCGGCGCCGGCAACACCTACGGCTTCAACACGACGTCACGCCCGCTCAGCCGCACCGACGCGACCACGCAGTTCTTCCTGGGTGACCAGAACGCCGGCCGCCTGCTGCAGCGCATTTTCGCGGCTCAGTAATCGACGCGCGGGTGACCGGTCGAGATGCTCGAGCGGCCGCCTGAATCCCTAAGTAACACTCAAGCCCCGGCTGCCGAGCCGGGGCTTTTTCTTTGGTGGCGCGTGGAATGAAGAGGTCGGCGTTCGTGCGGCGCGAGCGGTTCGTCGCCACACCGGCTTGGTTCGGCGAAGCGGTACAACCAACGCTCGCGCGGCTCACTCGCTCGCGAGGCGGGTCGCCGCGGTCTGCGCTTTGCCCGAAATGGCGCGCATGGTCTCGGCGATGGACGCAAGATCGGTCGCGAGATCTCGGCGCACCGATTCGACGAGCGTCTGCAACGGCGCTGGCACCGCCGCGCCCGGCGCGCGGTTCACGAGGAACGGCTCCCAGGGCTTCAGCTCGCTCTGCAGCGCGGCGAGGCGCACCAGGACTTCGCTGGCTTCCTCGCCGGCGACCTGCGTCGCGCGGCGCTGCGCCTCGGCGTCGGTGAGCGTGGATCTGATCGACTCGCGAAAGCCGACGCCCACGGCTTCAAGACGGCGGGCCGGCTCATCGACCGCGGCGCAGAGCTCGTCGCGCTGACGCAGGATGAGCGCCTGGGCGGAGTCGCACGCTTCAAGAGCGCGCCCGAGTTCGCCGATCAGATCACCGCCGCGCTGGCTGAGGGCGTCGATGCGGGCCGCGGCTTCGTTGAGATCTTGACCCAGGATGCCCTGGGCCTGTGTGGTCTGCTCGCGCAGTGACTCCATGTCGCGCGCGGTCTGGCGCGAGGCATCGCTCAGTTCACGGGCTTCCCGCAGCAGGCGGTGAATCGTCGCGAGCGACGGGGTCGGTTCGTCGCAGGCGTCGGCGGCTTCCGCTGGCGTGATGTCAAGCGATGTCGTTCGACTCAGCGCTGGGACGGTGGGGGCGGGATCGCTTCCATCGGGCAGGCCCAGCAGGCGTTCGGCGCGAGTGGCGGCCTTGTCGAGGCGAAGCATGACTTCGTTGGCATGCGTCCAGCTCTGAATCAAGCGGTTGTCGATGGTCTGGGCGAGGTCGGCGAAGCGGGCCTCGCCGCGGGCGATGACGTCCTGAATGCGCTGAACGACCTCGGCGGCGCGAGCCTGGGCGTCCTGCTCCATGGTGTCCAGGCGAGCGTTGATGGTGGCCCACTTCTGGGCCATGAGTTCCTCGGCGCGCCGGAGGCGCTCTTCGAGGCGCGCATCGCCCTGATCTACCAGCGCGCTGGTCTCGGCCATCCGCTGGGTGGCGTTCAAGACGATCTCGGCCGCTCGCGCATCCAGATCGCGGCGCAGATCCTCGGCGCGACGCTGATTCTCACTGGCGATGCCGGTGACCAGCGCATCAAAGCTGGCGCGGGCGAGGTCGAGCTGGCGGTTGAGAGATTCGGTGCGCCGTTCGTTTTCCTCTGAGAGTTTCGCGAGGTCATCGCGCAGGTGCTCACGGGCTTCGTCGAGGCGGTGGCCCTGCTCATCGCGCAGGCGGTCGACGCGAGTGTGAAGGTCCGCCGCGGCTTGCGCGACGAGCTGCTGGGATTGCTGGCTGAGGGATGAGAGCGTCGAAGCGGTTTCCTTCGCGCTTGCGAGCAGTTGCTCGACTCGCTGCGACTGGGTGTCCAGCGCCGTGAGTGTCTTGCCCGCGGCGTCGATGCGCGGCTGGGTCTTGATGGCAACCTCGCGGAGCTGCGTCTGCGTGCTCTGCGCGCCGGCGTGGGCGCTGCGGAGTGATTCAGTCTCGACGTGGGCCTGCTCGATGAGCGTGCGCAGCGAGCCTGCAAGCTCGTTGAACGCGTCTCGATCAATGACGCGAGGCGAGAGAAAGATCTCCGACGCGGGGCCGTCACTTAGCGCGGTGGACGTTGCCCGCGCGATCGGCGATTCGTCGTTCATTGATCTGCGCCCGCTCGGGGGTGGCATGGCGTGGCTCCGGGGCGCGGGAGGTCGCGATGCGCCGAGCACGAGAGCGTGCGCTGGCGCGGCTCCGCCGCGTGTCTGTGTATCGATCCGTCGGCGAGTCTGGCTGTAAAGGGATTCGCCCCTGAATGAAGATCAGGCGGGTCTCACGAGTCGGCGGGAGTTCACGAGGGTCACGGGCGTGAGGGTGAGCGATTCACCCGCGGGCGTCGCGGGGTTGAGCGGTGTCGGCGGCGCGATGGTGAAGCGACCGGAGAGCACGGTCGCGCCCGGATCAATCGAGAGATACGCCGCCTCGCAGTCGCCAGCCCATTGCGCTCGCCCCATGAGTTGCAGGCGAAAGGTGCTGGCATGGCGGGTCTGGACAGAGCCGGTGTCTTCAACGATGATGCCAGCGCCGACACGCAGCTCGCCAGCGTTCAGGACGGCGCGACGAGAGACGCGCAGCACGCCGCAGGTCTCCAGGCGGTGGCGATTGTCGTCCGAATCGATGGTGATGTCCTGCACGCAGACGCGCTTGTAACAGCACGGACACGTCAACACCATCGCGGCCTCCGGGACACGGAACCACGAGGCGCAGCACACACAGAGTACGGTGCGGGTATCAGCGGGCATGGGCGGGAGCCCGCAAATGGCGAGCCAGAGGGGAGCGGGGGGGAAGTCGCGAGTGCGAGTGGCGAGATGTGAGACGTGCGGTTCGATGCGTGAGAAATGAAAGAACACGCGTGTGCTGAGGCGCACGCGTGCGTTCAAGAACTCGCGGCTACGACTGACGCTGAGACGACGAAGACGCTGGCGGCTGGCGGCTGGTCGCTGAACGCTGGAGTCCGACCTCACGCTTCCGCGGCCGCGCGTGACTTGGTGAAGCCAGCGAGTTTGGCTTCGAGGCCGGCGAGGGCGGAGTCAACGTGCTCGGTGGTGCTGACGGGGTTGCGGCTGCCGTTGAGGTTGCCGTTGAGGTGGGTCGGTGCGCGCGAGGGCAGCGCGGGCGGGTTGAGCGTCGTGGGGCTCGTCGAGTGGGAGTTGACCAGTTGTTGAGCGGTGGCGACGGCATCGGCCCCGACGGCGCAATGGCCGGTGAAGGTGGCGCCTTCGATGACGGTGAGCTTCGCCGCGGTCATGTCGCCCTTGATCAGCGCAGTGGGCTTGAGCTCGAGCTTCTCGCTGGCGATGACGTTACCCTCGATGGTGCCCTCGACGATGATGCTGGTGCCCTGAACGCTGGCCTTGCACACGGCGCCGAGGCCGATCTGGAGCGGGGCGTGGGCGATGATGCTGCCCTCGACCTTGCCAAGGATGAACGCGGCGGATTGTGCGACGATCTCGCCACGCACGAGCGTGTCGGCCCCGATGACGGTGAGCTGCTCTTGACGATCGGCCATGGTCGCGACTCCTGAGAATGACGGTCGGGTTGCGGCGTGATCGCGCCGTTCGCCGGCCGCTCACGCGTGACAGGAAGCATCGGACGCTCCGTGCGCGTGAGTACACATTTCTTTGCGCGTCGAGCGGCCAACGGCCCTGATTGCCCGGGTGCAGACCTTGCGGATCGGCATCTGCGGCATCGGCAGGCCCGAATCCGCACCGCCGACCAGATAGAGGCCCGAGAAACCCAGACGGCTCCCGTCCCTATACAGTGGAAGCCTTCGAGCGCGTGCTGGCGAGGCCCGGGGGGTGGCGGGTAGGCCGCCCGGGCGTGCCCGCATGGGAAATGAGCTTTGACCTTGCGGGAGGTCGAGGGCGACCCGGCGAGGTTTGTCAGCAGAAAATTGACGCGCGCTCGGGCGCGTGGTCATGGAGTACTGGACCGTGTGGAAGTGGCTGGCGATCGTGTTTGTGCTGGCGGTGGTGGCGTGCGGCGTCGGCGGGTACTTCGCGTCCAAGGACGCCCGCACCCGAGAGTGGTTCAAGTCCTCGGTGTTGCAGCAGAAGCCGGCGGAGGTGCGGGTGGAGGCTGTCGCACGCGGCGACGTCACGCGCGTCGTCAACGCGCCGGGCTCGATCGAGCCCAAGACCAAGGTGCAGATCTCGGCCCAGGTCATCGCGCGGATCACCGACCTGCCGTTTCGCGAGGGTGAATACGTCCGCAAGGACCAGGTGGTCGTGCGGCTGGACTCGCGAGATCTCGCGGCTTCGCTGGAGAGCGCTCAGGCCCAGCTTCGCGGCGAGGAGGCACGCTTGCGCGGGAACGAGGCGACCTTTAATCAGGCGGAGCGCGACGTCAAGCGGCGCGAGGCGCTGATGAAAACTGATGACGAGACTAAGGCGAGCGTCGAAGAGGCGCAGGAACGCCGGCTGCGGGCGCTGGCGGCCATGGAGTCCGGCCGTCACGGCGTGGAACAGGTGAAGGCGAACATCCTTCGCGCCAAGAAGGACCTCGAGAACACGACGATCGTCGCGCCGTTTGACGGCACGATCACGAAGTTGAACGCCGAGGTGGGCGAGCTGGTGGTGGTGGGCACGTTGAACAACGCCAGCAGCGTGATCATGGAGATCGCGGACCTGAACACGATGCTGATGAAGGCGCGGGTGGATGAGTCGAACATCGCGCCGGTGAAGGCGGGCCAGACCTGCCGCGTGTTTGCCAATGCGTATTCCGGGCAGGCGTTCCTGGGCCAGGTGGAGCGCGTGGGCCTCAAGCGCCAGGTGGACCGCGACGGCACCGGGTACTTTGAGGTCGAGGTGCTGGTGAACAAGCCGGCGGACCTGACCTTTGCCAGCGGGCTGACTGCGAATGCGGACATCGAGGTGCAGCGGTACACGAACGTGGTGAAGGTGCCGAGCCAGGCGGTGGTGGATCGGAAGGTGGACGATCTGCCCAGCGAACTGATCAACGGGCCGCTGGTGGACCGGACGAAAGCGATCACGCAGGTGGTGTATCTGTATGAGGCGGGTCTGCCGCACGCCAAGGCGCGGGCGGTGGTGGTCAAGACCGGCCCCAGCGACCTGACGCACACGATCATCGCGGCGGGCCTAGAGCCCGGGGCGCGCATCATCGTCGGGCCGTTCCGGGCGCTGACCACGCTGAAGACCGGCTCAGAGGTGAGTGAAGAGGGGAAGAAGACCGAGCAAGCGCCCGGCGCGCCGGCGTCAAGCTCGTTGAACGATGATGACGACGACGAGGAGGAGCCGCGGCACCACCTTTCGGAGGCAGCGGCCAAGGCGTGACCATCTCCATTCGCAAGGTCGAGAAGACGTACATCGTGGGCGAGCAGCAGGTGCGCGCGCTGCGCGGGGTGGACCTTGAGATCAAGAAGAACGAGTTCGTCGCGATCATGGGCCCCAGCGGCAGCGGCAAGTCCACGCTGATGAACATCATCGGATGCCTGGACCAGCCCACGGCCGGGTCGTACCTGCTCAACTCCCGCCGCGTGGATTCGCTGGACGCAAGCGCGCTTGCGCGGGTGCGGAATCAGGAGATCGGGTTCGTGTTCCAGAGCTTTGAACTGCTGCCCAGGGCAACGGCAATCAAGAACGTGGCGCTGCCGCTGATGTACGCGCCCGGGAAGTGGTTCGGGGCGGGCAAGCGAGCGGCCGAGGCGCTGAAGCGGGTGGGGCTTGGCGATCGCATGGACCATCGGCCCAACCAGCTCTCCGGCGGGCAGAAGCAGCGCGTGGCGATCGCTCGGGCGCTGGTGAACTCGCCCAGCATCCTGCTGGCGGACGAGCCAACGGGCGCGCTTGACAGCACGACCAGCGAAGAGATCATCGGGCTGTTCAAGGAACTGCACGAGCAGGGGCAGACGATCGTGGTGGTGACGCACGAGGAGGGCGTCGCGGCGAACGCGGAGCGGATCGTGCGCCTGCGTGATGGGAAGATCTACAGCGATTGGCCGCGCCGGCTGGACCCGATCCATGGTGAGTATCTGCGGACGATGATGCGCCAGGCGATGGAGCTGCACGGCTCGGTTGAGGGCGCGACAGGGGCGAGCACGGGCGCGCGCACTGGCGAGCGCACGGGCGACAGCACGGGCGCGAGTGTGGGCGGGGCTGAGGCGGGCGTGACGCAGGAGCCGCGGACGTGAGGGGGATCCTTTCCATTCCGCAGGTGTTGCTGCAAACGCTGATCCTGGCGCTGGGTCAACTGTGGGCCAATCGCGTTCGAGCGCTCCTGACCACGCTGGGCATCGTCATTGGCGTCGCGAGCACCATCGCGATCGTGGGCGGCACGCAGGGCCTGAAGGCGTTCGTGCTCAAGGAGTTCGAGTCCTTCGGCGCGTCGCGGTTTGTGATCTTTCCGCGCAACCCGCGCGAGACGCCGAACCGGTACTCGCCGCAGCAGATCCAGCTCAAGCTGCGCGAGGCGCGGATGCTGGAGCGCACCTGCCCGTCGATCTCACGCCTCACGCCCGTCAAGAGTTTCGTGGCGCAGGTGCAGTTCGGCGATCGAGTGGAGCAAAATGTTCGCATCACCGGGATGGATGAGGACTGGCACCTGATCGAAGGGCGCACGATCATCGCGGGCCGGCCGTTCTCAAGGATTGATGAACAGGAGCAGCGGGCGGTCTGCATCGTGAACGACAAGGCGGTCGAGGAGCTGGGCCTGGATAAGGAGCCGGCGACACAGACGATCCTCGTCGGCGGTCGCAAGTTCCTGGTCGTCGGCGTGGTCGAGACCAAAACGCTCCCGGCGATCTTCGGCGGCGGCGAACCGCTCTCGGAGGTCTATATCCCGTTCTCCGCGGCCAACGCCATGAAGCCCGAGCCGATCTTCGGCCTGTTCATCCAGGGCACGATGATCTCGCCCAACGCGTTTGACGACCTGGAGGCGGAGGTTCGCGCCTCGCTGCGACGCTCGCGCGAGCTCAAGCCCGACGACCCGGACACCTTCGCCGTGCGCGCCACCGAGCAGGCGATCAGCAGCATCAACCGCGTCAGCGTCGGGCTCACCATCGCCGCGACCTGCATCGTCGCCATCTCGCTCATCGTCGGCGGCGTGGGGATCATGAACATCATGCTCGCCAGCGTGAGCGAACGGACGCGCGAGATCGGCCTGCGCAAGGCGGTCGGCGCACCGCCGATCGTGATCCTGACGCAGTTCCTGGTCGAGGCGGTGGTGCTGTGCTTGTCTGGCGCGCTCATCGGGCTGATCCTCGGCTACGGGCTGGTCGCGGGGCTGCGCGCGATCCCCGATGGGCCGATGGAGGGCGCCAGCGTGCCGGCGTGGTCGGTGTGGCTGTCGGTAGGTTTCAGCGCGTTCACGGGCATCGCGTTCGGCATGTTCCCCGCGATCAAGGCCGCCCGGCTTGATCCGATCGAGGCGTTGCGACACGAATGAATGAACGTGGCGATCTGAACGCGAACGCAAACACGAAGACCAGCGCGAGCTTGGGGGCTCGCCGTGTGCGCGTGCGTCGGTGCGTTGGCCTGCTTCTGGCCAGTGTGGGAGTGGCCGGTGCGCTGAGCGGATGCTCGACGATTGGGCCGCTGGGGGAGACCGAGGCGGACTTCGGGCGACACGCCAGCGAGGAGCGGCTGCGCCGGATTGACCGGCTGGCGATCGATCGCTTTCGGGCGCTCTCGCCAGATCCGGTCAACGATCTGGCGCGTCCCGGTGTGGTGGTGCCGTCGGGTGTTGAAGTGTCCGCCGCTCGGGCGCAAGAGAACATTCAGAAGTTGCGCGCGGCCCAGGCGTCGCGACAGACGGTGGACCTGTCGATCGAGCAGGCCCGCGCGGAAGTCTTGCGGA
>Ga0209591_10007641_pt1 | contig 11850 bp, 8 predicted proteins | sample MAT01_FD_187207 | JGI IMG/M metagenome (GOLD analysis project Ga0209591, IMG submission 187207) | Freshwater microbial communities from Lake Fryxell liftoff mats and glacier meltwater in Antarctica - MAT-01 (SPAdes) (version 2) | ecosystem: Environmental > Aquatic > Freshwater > Ice > Liftoff...
CAGGGACGTGAACACTCGATGGTCTGGGCTTATCCGGCTGCGGAAGGCCGTCGCCACGATCGGCAGGCTCTTGGCCCCGATGCTCGACATGTCGTAGAAATTATGCGGCTCCATAGCGAACTGCGCGAAGAATCGCGCGACCCACCGGTACTCGTCCTTCCGCCCGATGCGGATCGCCCCGTGCCGCTCGCCGCTGGTCTTCTCAAGCTCCTCGTCGCTGAACACAAAGCCGAGGTGCAACTTCTCGAGCAGCCCACAGACCGCGCGGTTGCACGCGCGGTTCACTTCGAGCGCCTTGTCGTAAAGCGGCACTTCTTTGCCGAACATCGCCGAGAGTTCAGCAAACAGCCGGTGCTGCATCTCCACCTTGCTGGCCGCTGTATGAGTCGCGCCGAACGTCGAAACTCCAGCGGTGGCAGGGCCTGAACTAACTTTACCCGAATTGGCCTCCGAAGAGGCGGGCGGCGTGCTCATGTCTTTCACCTCGCATGGAGTCCGTCGGCATCAACGACCGGCAAATGATAGCGGTCGAGCCGCCGAGACAGGCGGGCTCGCGCCGTTGCCATCAGCCCTTGCCAGTCACAACGTCAGCGTGAAGAATCGGCTGAATGAGTCGCTCTGATAACTCTCGAACGAGCCGCAGGGTACAAACCTGAAGCGTTCATAGAGCCTCGCCGCAGCCTCGAAAGGCTCGCCGGAACCTGTTTCCAAGCTGAGCCGCGAGTACTTTCGTTGCCGCGCCACCGCGATGATGTGCGTAAGGATCGCCGAGGCCACGCCCTTGCGAAGGTGGGCCGCCGCCGTCCGCATCGACTTGACCTCGCCGTGCGCAGCGTCAAGCTCCCTGATCGCCCCGCACCCAACGATCTCGAGTGCGAGATCAGCCCCGATCCACGCCGTGAAGAACGTGATCTCGGGATGCCGCAGCCGATTCAGATCTAGCGCGTGGACGCTGCCTGGCGGCGAGAACTGCAGCATGGCGTCGAGATGCGACTGAAGCAACGCAGCGATCTCGAGGCCGCAAAGATCGTCTTGGATGATGCGGAGCATGGTTGGCGAAAGTGTAAGAGAGACGCCCGCAGGTCGAGAGGAGCCAGCCTTCCCGTGGCATCGAGGGCGCGGCGAGGTCGGGCCAGTCGGTCTTGAAGAAGATGTTGGTGAAGACGAGAGAACCTTTACGCTCGACGACGGCACACATGAGAGATGGTTCCGCGTGGGGGGAGAGGGTGGCGTGTGCGGAATCGCTCGGGCAGCTTCAAGATCGGCCAAGATTTCGTTACGCCGCGTGCGCGTTCACGGTACGATGTTCCTAGGCAGTTTCGAGCGATCGAATGCAATCAAGAGTTGTGAAAGAGATACCGATGCGAGGTTTGTTCACCGTTGCTACTACTCGTTTTCAAGTTTTGGTGCGCTGTGGCTTTGGGACGATCCTTGCGCTTGTTATCTTCAATTCTGCCTGCCGTGCTCAGCAGTGTGGAGGCACATAAGACCTCGGGACTCTTGGAGGAAACCAAGCCTTGGCATATGAGGTTTCGGCGGACGAGAACGTGGTAGTCGGGATGGCACGGGCCACGTCGAGCAACGAAAGGGCTTTCCGCTGGACTGCGGCAGGCGGAATGCAGAACCTCGAAACACTGGGCGGATACTTCTCTTGGGCCTATGGAGCCTCGGCGGACGGGAACGTTGTCGTAGGTCTATCGCACGGTTCCATGGGTGATCGTGCTTTCCGCTGAATGGCTGTCGGCGGTAAGCAGGATCTTTGGACGCTGCAGGGCAATTCCGTCGCCAAAGCCACCTCTTCAGACGGCGGCGTAATAGTGGGCTACTCATAAAACGCTATTGGGCAGTAGCTGCCGTCCGCTGGACGGCCGGTACGCCTGTCCTTCAGCAACCCATTTCCACCACAGCTTGGCCTACTGGCGCGGGAAGTTTTTGCGTAACTCTCGCCTCTCTTGGCACAGCCACCTACCGCTGGCAGCGCGAAACCGCGCCAGGCACGTTCGTCAATCTCTCAACGGCCTGACCACATGGGACGGGTGCGAGGGCAGCGGGCTTGTCTTCGGGGCCACCACACGTTTGCTCATCATCGTGGCGGAAACGGCGAGCGGGCGCACGCTCTGCGCCGGGCACGCCGTCCGCTATCGCTGCGTGGTTTCCAACGCCTGCGGAAGCACCACGAGCGATCCGGCCTCACTCGCCATCTGCCACGCCGATTTCAACTGCGACGGCTTCGTCACCGGCGAGGACTATGACGAGTACGTCGCGGCGTTCGAGGCAGGCGATGAGTTGGCCGACTTTGACGCGGATGGGTTTGTGACGGGCGATGACTTCGATGCGTTTGTGGCAGCGTTCGAGTCGGGCTGCTGACATTGCGTTGTTCGTCTTTGCATCGCTGTCAGCGTTCTCAGGATTTCGATTCAAGAAAAAACCTGGCTAGGTTGGCCAGGTTTTTCAGTGTCATTTCTTTGAGCTCGATTCGCGCGAGCTTGGTCAGTCCTTCTTGTCGCTCGAAGAGGCGGCCGCGTCCCCGCCCATGCGGCGGCGACGGTCGCGCAGGCGGCGGCTCTTGCCGACGCGGTCACGCAGGAAGTACAGCTTGGCCCGGCGAGCGTCGCCGCGTCGCAGGATCTCGTACTTGGCGATCAGCGGCGAATGGATCGGGAACTTACGCTCGATGCCCACATCGTCCACCACGCGGCGGACGGTGATCATCTCGTTGATCCCCCGGCCGTGACGCGAGATCAGCACGCCAGAGAAGATCTGGATGCGCTCTTTCTCGCCTTCCACAATGCGGACGTGGACGTTAACCGTGTCGCCCGGTTCGAGCGGCGGGAGGTCCGTCTTGAGCACGGACTTGTTGATGTTCTCGATGATCTGCTGATTGCCCATGAGATCCTGATCCTTACCTCGCGGTACACCGCCGCGTCGATGCTCGGCCCGAAACCTTACAAATTCCTATCCTCGATCGCCCGACGGCCGGGCTCGGAGGGGCCAAGATGGTAGACCGCTCGATCACCGGGGTCGAATGGTAAACGCAACCCCGAGATCGGTCAGCTTGGCCCGATTTGGCCCGATTTGGCCGCGTGGCTCAGTTCGACTTCATGTCCAGCGACTTGGAGAGGAACGCGAAGATGTCGCTGGCTTCTTCGATCCGCTTGGACGTCGGCTTGCCCGCCCCGTGCCCGGCCCGGGTTTCGATGCGGATCAGGATCGGGTTGTCGCCCGATTGAGCCGCCTGCATCGCGGCCGCGAACTTGAAGCTGTGCGCGGGGTACACGCGGTCGTCGTGGTCGGCCGTGGTCACCATCGTCGGCGGGTAGGCCGTGCCCGGCTTGATGTTGTGGTAAGGCGAATAGGCCCGCAGCGCCTTGAACTGCTCGGGGTCGGCCGACGACCCGTAGTCGCCCACCCAGCCCCAGCCGATCGTGAAAGTGTGGAAGCGCAGCATGTCCATCACGCCCACCGCGGGCAGGCACGCGCCGAAGAGCTCGGGCCGTTGTGTCATGCACGCGCCAACCAAAAGCCCGCCATTGCTGCCGCCCTGGATCGCGAGTTTCTTGCTGGAGGTGTACCGGCTGGAGATCAGCCACTCGGCCGCCGAGATGAAATCATCGAACACGTTCTGCTTATTGACGGTCATGCCGCCCTTATGCCAGTCCTCGCCGTACTCACCGCCGCCGCGGAGGTTGGCCACCGCGTACACGCCGCCCATCTCAAGCCACCGCGCCACCGTCGGCGAGAAGCCCGGCGTGAGCGAGATGTTGAACCCGCCATAGCCATAGAGAAGGGTCGGGTTGGAGCTGTCGAGCAAGATGCCCTTCTTATGAGTGAGGAACATCGGCACGCGCGTGCCGTCCTTGCTCTTAAAGAAGACCTGCTTGGTCTCGTAGGCATCGGCGTTAAAATCGACCTTTGGAGAGCGGAAGAGTGTGCTCTTGCCGGTCTTGATCTCGTAGCGGAAGATCGACCCGGGGTTGAGGTACCCGCTGTAGGAATAGAACGTTTCGGTGTCCGTCGGCTTGCCGCCAAATCCGCCGGCCGTGCACAGCCCCGGGAACGTGACGTCCACGATGTGCGCGCCGTCCAGCTCGTGGATGCGAACCTGCGTGGTCGCGTCCTTAAGGTAGCTCGCAAAGAACCGTTGACCAACCACGCTGACACCCTGCAGCGTGTTCTCGCTCTGCGCGATCAGCTCTTTCCAACTCGAAACGTCGGGCTTGGTGATATCGACCGCGACAACCCTGGACCGCGGGGCGTTCAGGTTCGTCTGGATCCAGAACGTCGTGCCTGTGTTGCCCACGAAGTTGTAATCGGCATCGAACTTGTTAAACAGCTCGACGACCTTGGACTTGGGATCGGACAAGTCTTTATAGAACAGCGCGTTGTTGATCGTCTTGCCAGCCGACACGCCGATGATGAGGTACTTGCCGTCCTCGGTCACGCCGCCGCCCAGGTACCACTCGGGCTGGTCGTTGCGGTCAAAGACCAGCACGTCCTTGTCCTGCGTCGTGCCCACGACGTGGTAGAAAATCTTGTGGAAGTTGTTGACGCTCTTGATGGCGTCGCCGGTGGGTGCGTCGTATCGGCTGTAGAAGAAACCCTTGTTGTCCTTGGTCCACGCCGCGCCGGAGAACTTGACCCACTTCAGTTCATCGCTCAGGTCTTTGCCGGTCAGCACGTCGCGCACCCGCCAAGTGTTCCAGTCGCTCCCCGCCTCGGACACGCCGTAGGCCATCAGCTTGCCGTCGTCGCTGACGGAGGCCCCAGCGAGCGCAATCGTGCCGTCCTTGCTGAGCGTGTTGGGATCGAGCAGCACCCGCGGCGTGGCCTCGATCGCGTCGGTCACGTACAGCACGGACTGGTTCTGCAGGCCGTCGTTGCGCGTGAAGAAGTACTTGCCACCCTCCTTGAAGGGCACGCCGAACTTCTCATAGTTCCACAGGTTCGTCAGCCGCTCCTTAATACGCGACCGCTCGGGCACGGTATCGAGCCAGGCGTTGGTGATCTCGTTCTGGGCCGTGACCCACGCCTTAGTCTCGGGCGAGTCGGGCTCTTCGAGCCAGCGGTAGGGATCGGCGACCTTGGTGCCGTGGTAGTCGTCGACCTGATCGACGGTCTTGGCGGTCGGGTACACGACCTTCCCGGCCAGCTGCTTGGCGGGCTGGGCCAAGGCTGGCGAGATGGCCGCGCAAACCGCGAGCCCGCTCATCCACAACGTGCGCCGCGACAAAGTGCATGACATGCGTGCGATCTCCAAAGAGGGACGTTCAAGGGTCAGCTACTGAATTCGGCAGATCAGAACTCGGCAGATCAAAACTCGATAGATCAGTGTAACGAGCGGGAACGCTCAAGTTGCGACCCGAATCGCAACCGAACCGACTGAGAGCAACGCGAGATCGAGTCCTTCACCGATGCGGATCGCGCGTGACTATTGCACCAACCCCTTGGTCAACCGCATAAACGCCGTCTCCAGGTTCACCGGCTCTTCCGTGAACTTCGTGATCCGGAATCCCTTGTTCACCAGAATGTTTGGCAGGTCCGTGAACGATTGACCGGGCGCCTCTTCGTACACGAGATGGATGACCTTGACCGCCGCGCCGTTTCGCTTGCCGCCCGCGCCGCCGCCCGAGGCGAAGCTGTCCGCCGCGTCGGCCAGCACAGCCTTGGTCACGCCGGGAATCTTCTGCACCAGCGCCAGCGCGTCCGCCACCCGCTCACTCACGCCCACGTGCAGCACGTGCCCGACCTTGGCTCGCCGAACAATCTCCTCGACCGTGCCCGCGAACAAAAGCTGCCCGCGTTCGATGATGCCAACGACGTTGCACAGTTCGGCCAGCTCGGGCAAAATGTGGCTCGAAATCAAGATCGTCTTGCCCATCCGCCGCAGCTCTTTCAACAGCTCACGCATCTCGATGCGAGCCCGCGGATCGAGCCCCGAGGCTGGCTCGTCCATCAACAAAACTTTCGGATCGTGCAGCAGCACCCGGGCCACGCTCAGCCGCTGCTGCATCCCGCGCGACAAACTGTTCACCTCGGCCGTCGCCTTGTAGCTCATGTCCGTCAGCTCGAGCACGTCCGCGACGACCTTCTTGCGCTGCTGCCCGTGGATGTTGTACGCGGCCGCGAAGAACTCGAGGTACTCCTGCACCACCATGTCCTCGTACGCGCCCATGAAATCTGGCACATACCCGACGATCGGCCGGATCTGCCGGTTCTGGTACCCGACCGTCAGCCCCCCCACCATCGCCTGCCCGCTCGTCGGCTTGAGCAACGTCGCCAAGATCTTGATGGTCGTGGTTTTTCCCGCGCCATTGGGGCCGATGAACCCGAAGCAGTCGCCCTCCTGGATCGTGAGATTGAGGTTGTTGAGCGCGACGAGGTCGCCGTAGCGTTTGGTAAGGTTGACGGTTTCGATCATCGCCACAGGGCGTTCACTCCTTCGCAGGCTGGCGCGCGTCCGCGCGGCCCTATTTCTTGTTGAGCTTGGTTTCTGGGATCGGCTTCACGTTGACGTCAGCATGCTTTTCGTCCGAGGCCGCGGGCGGATCCATGTTCTCGCTCGCGACGAACGCCGGGGGTTCGTCGGGCAGCGGGTAGACCCATCGCACGATCGTTCGCCCCGTCGTCGCGAACTTCTCGCCGTCGAGCGTCATCGGCACCGGGCACGCAGCGCCTTCCTTTTCCGAGCCCAGCGACCCGATGATGATGAGACAAGGCTGCGTGAGCCAGCGGCCCAGATCAAGCCCGTGCGTGTTCTGCCGCGTCGCCCACGGGACCGTGTCCGTGCGCACGGTCGCGGGTGTGATGCCCTCGAACTGGCTCAGGAAGCTCGACGCCACGAGACGGTCGGCGGCCGAGTTCAGGTCAACCTTGATCCCTTCCGTTTGGAAGAGCGCGCCGTTGTACTTGTTCAACTGCGACCGAAGGTACGAGGCGAGCGTGGTGTCCGAGCCGGGCTTTTGGACCGTCACGCTCCGCAGGTCAAGCACGCTCGCAGAGCCCGGCGCCCAGCGATCGACCGCGAACGCGCGCGCATCGGACACGATCTGCGTACTCAGCACGCCACGCCCCAGATCGCGCTGCGGCGGGACAACAATGACCAGCACGTCACGCAACTCGCCCGGTAAATCGTGCGACAACGATCCGATGAGCCAAGACTGGTCGGCATTGCGATTAGGCCTCAGACGGATCGTCCCCACGCCCGAGGGAACCTCGCCAGCCGCGTCGGGCTCGGCGAGCGGCAACGGCATTTTCCAGGGCGGTCCGCCCGCCCAATCGATCTGCAACTGCTTCACCGTCGAGCGCGTCGGGAAGGTCATCGACGACGGGCTGCGAGTATCGACGACGTAGCCGCGTGCGTCAGGGAACGTCCCGCCCGCCCCGCCCTGCTCGGGCGGCGGTTCCCACGCGGCCGCGAGGTCCGCCGAATCGCCGCTGGTGCTGGGAACTCCCGCGTCGCCAACGCGAAACGTTGCGGTCCCGTACTTGGGCACCAGCAGGCTCATCCACACCCGCGCGCGCTCGATCGGCTGCCCGAACACATGGTCGATGATCGTGAGATGAGTCCCCTGCACCCGCTTCTCGCGGATAAGGTTCGCGCCACCCCAGGCGATGACCGTGAAGACGCCCGCGGCCACGACGTACCCCAGCCAGGCGTGCCGCACCATGCCGCGTTTTTTCAGCACCGCGAACCCGCCCGGACCGGCCACCAGCCAGTAGACCGCGAAGAGCACGAACCCGAGCAGCACACCCGTGGACGCCTTGCCCGATTTGGCGATCTGTCCTGCGATATCGCCGTCGAACTTGATCGCGGTCCGGTTCGGGAAGCCCTCGCCATTGGCGGCCTGCCGCTTGTCAATATCGGTCTGCGTCGGCGCGATCCCGCGCCGGCCCAGTACGCGATTCCAAAACACGCCCGGGTCAAGCCGCTCGGCCTCGGCGAACGCGCGGTGGTTCAGGTCCAGCCCTATGAGCGTGACCGCGCCTACGCCGTGCAGCCGCCGCGCCACCACGCACAGCCCGTCGGGACCGTTGAGAATCCGCATCGCCTCGCCGGGCGCCGCGTCGGGGGCGGGCGTGAAGTCGTGCACCACGCCGTCCTTGGGCATCACGGTGTTGGCGCGCTCGGTGAACAGCGCCCGGAACGCCGTCAGGTCCACGCCCTCGCGGCGGCGCACGCTCACGATCGGCAGCATCGACGAGAGTTCCGTCGCTTTGGAGTTTGTCCACGTCTCGCCGACGGGCGGCAGCACGATGACCAGGTGCCCGCCGCGCCGGACCCACTCGCGCACGGCTGTGGCTCGCTCGGCTCGCAGCTCGCCGGGGTCGCCGCCGCCCCAGACCAGAAAATCAAAGGGTGCCAAGCCTTGCCAGCGGTCGGGCAGCTCCGCGGGGGAAAGACCAGACTCGACGCGCGTGAGCTCTTGCCCGAAGGGCGCGGCGTCGGTGTTGTCCAGGCGTGTGCCAAACCGGAGAAGCCCGAACGACTTGTTCCCCACCACCGCGGCCAGCCCGACCACCGAAGAGACCGCGTTGCGGGTCGAAACTTTGGCGCGGGCGAGTAGTCGTCCGCCCTGCAGCGCCCGCCCGCCGCCGACGGCGGTGGATTCGATCCCCTCGAACGCCGCGAGCGTCAGCTTGTCACCGGGCTTGAACCTCGCGGGGAGTCGGAGGTAGAGCCACACGCCCTGGCGAACGCCGGGGTTGGTCGCGATCTCACGCTGGTTCAGCGGCTCGTCGCCGTCGAGGTCCGGGTGAGAGAGCCGGATCACGAGTTCGCGAGGCTTGGTGGCCGCGTCTTGAACAACGACACGCACGCCGATCCAGCTGCCCGGCCTGACCACACCCCCGACGCCGAAGCGTTCGACGTCGAGCTTGAGATCGGTTGAACTCACGTCGCCGACGACCTCGGGAGTGTTTCCCGGCGCGATCGAGTCTTGGGCTGCGGCAGGCCCGGCCGCGAGGGCGAGCACGAGCAGGAGGGCCGACGCGATCGCCCACAGCACGCGGGAGGCGGCCATGCTGGCTCGTTTGGAAGTTTGAATCCGCGCTGCGATCATCTCGCTCCCGTCACAGGCTGCGCCGTCGTCATAAACCAACTCGCAGAGTTTACCCGCGCTGCTGCAATGGTGGTGCGACGAGAGGCTCCGCCCGATAGAGACCTGGTGGGAACTCTCCCGAATGAAGTCTGGTTCGCCATCGCTCTGCTTACGGGCGGCTGCGTGCTGGGCGGGTTGCATACTTTGGCGGCGCAGGCCAATTATGCGACGAAGGTTCACGACCTTAGGGTCAGGGTCGGCAAACTTCAGGACGCGTACTCCGCCCACCTCGAGGAGATCGCCGAGCGCGACGGGATCGTGCTCAACGAAGTGCCGCTCAAGGCGTTGAAATCGGGCAGGCACGCCGCGTAATCTCCTGTCGCTTTCGATCCTGTTATTTTCCCACCAAACGCAACCGATCCACGAACATCGCGTGCGAGCGCACGCCCATGCGGTAGCACGCGACCTCGAACTTCTCGTTGGGCGAGTGAACGCGGTCGTCGTCGAGCCCGAAGCCCATGAAGATCGTGTCCAGCCCGAGCTTGTCCTTGAGCAGACCGGCCACGGGGATCGAGCCGCCCGATTTGATCAGGGCTGGCGCCTTGCCGGTCGCCGCCTTGATCGCGGCGCTCGCGGCCGCCATCGCCGGAGAGTCGATCGGGGTCGTGACGCCAAACCCGCCGTGGTGGTCGAGGAACTCCCACCGGCAGCCCGGCGGCGTGCGGTCTTTGCACCACTTGAAGAACGCCTTGGTGATCTTGCGCGGGTCCTGGTCGGCAACGAGGCGGAAGCTCACCTTGGCCATCGCGTGCGACGCGATGACGGTTTTAGCGCCCTCGCCGGTATAGCCGCCGAGAATGCCGTTGATCTCGGCGGTCGGTCGGCCCCACTCGCGTTCCATAGCGGTGAACCCGGCCTCGCCGACGTCCGCGGCCGGAGACAGGCCGATTTTTTTCAGCGCGGCCTTGGAGTTGAACTTGAGCGCCTTCCAGTTCGCACGCTCCTGCTTGGAGATCGAGACCACGGCGTCATAAAAACCGGGGATCGCCACGCGCCGCTTCTTATCCCACAACTGAGCGAGAACCTTCGCAAGCTCGGTGATCGGGTTGGGGCAACGCCCGCCCCAGAGCCCCGAGTGCAGGTCCTGGTTCGCGGCGTGGAGGCGGATCTCGGTGTACGCCATCCCGCGCACGCCGTAGGTGATTGCGGGGCGCGTGCGCGAGAGCATCCCGGTGTCGCTGATGAGGCACACGTCGCACGCGCCGAGTTGTTTCTCATGCTTCTTGACGAACCCTTCGAGGCTGGTGGAGCCAGACTCTTCTTCGCCCTCGATGAGGCAGGTAAACTTCACGCCGCCCGCGGTCAGGCCGGTCAGTTCTTTCCAAGCCCGCATGGCCTCGATGAACATGAGCACCTGGCCCTTGTCGTCGACCGCGCCACGCGCGACGACGCGCTCGCCGCCCTCTTCGCCGGGCTTGGGGCCTCGGATCACGGGCTCGAAGGGCGGGCTTTCCCACAGCGAGACGGGGTCCACGGGCTGCACGTCGTAGTGCCCGTAAAAGAGGACGTGCGGGCCCTTGTACTCGGGGGATCCCTCGCAGGATGCGAGCACGATGGGGTGGCCGGGGGTCGTGCAGAGTTCAGCCTTGAACCCGCACTCGCGTAGCTGGGCCGCGCACCATTCCCCGGCCTTGGCGACGTCGGCCTTGTACTTAGGGTCGGTGCTGATGCTCGGGATTTTCAGCCAATCGATAAGCCGAGCGATCGACTTGGGCTGTTCACGATCAAGCCATTCCAGAACGCGCGTGGCGGTGTCAGTCATGCCTACAGGATACCGCTCCGAACCGGGCGCGGTGGCGGGCGACTTCACTTCATTAGTCTGGGTTGATTGCGCCGACTATCCGCGAGTAGAACTCGTTCTCCGCATCGCCCGCGTGCCAGCGCCAGACCACCACGAGGTCGTGCTCGGGGTCCACCCAAACCGTGTTCCCGCCCGCGCCCTGTGCCGCGTAACTCCGCGCCGGAGCACCCTTCCACGCGAAGGGGTGATCTGGTTTCCTCGCCTCGGCGTTAAGCCACCAGAGATAGCCGTAGCCGGGCGCTTTGCCCTTGGGCGTGGTGGCGGACTCGATCCACTTTTCGGACAGGATCCGTTCCCCGGCCCACTCTCCCTTGCGGAGCATGAGCAGCCCGAGCCGCGCATGGTCGCGGGTCGAGATCCACAGCCCGCCTCCCCAGCGCGTGCCTCCGCCGACGGAAGTCATGGGCTTGCCGTCAAACTCGATGGTCGAGTTCGAGTAGCCGTGGTACGTCCATGTGTCGGAAGCCCCGATCTTGTCCATGATCTCTGACTTGAGCACCTCGGGCAGCGGTCTTTTCCAGACTTTCATGAGCGACATGGAAAAACGGTTCACGCGGACGTCGTTGTACTCGTAGAACTTGCCGGGCTCAAGCAGATCGCGCGGTTTGCGCGCACCTTGGCCGAACTCATCGGTGCCGATGAACGTGCTCACCTTGCCGAAGAGTTCGCCGTCCCACTCGCTGGTCTGGGTGACGTGGTGGGCCCAGGTGATCTTCGCGTTGTGAGGCGAGTCGTAGCCGGAGTCGTGCTGGTTGCCCCGGCCGGTGTCGGCGACGTACGTGGCGACGAGGTCGTCGATGCTGGCGATCAGGCCTCGATCGATCGCCAGCCCGAGAAGAGTGGAGAGATAGCTCTTGGCGACGCTGTATGTCGGATCAACCGCGAGCGTGTCGCCCCATTCCGCGACGATGTAGCCATGGCGGAGGACTAGGCCGTTGGTGAGGGCGCGGG